>Ga0172371_10003267_pt1 | contig 25260 bp, 24 predicted proteins | sample Lak12m_FD_114543 | JGI IMG/M metagenome (GOLD analysis project Ga0172371, IMG submission 114543) | Freshwater microbial communities from Kabuno Bay, South-Kivu, Congo - kab_022012_12m | ecosystem: Environmental > Aquatic > Freshwater > Lake | place: Democratic Republic of the Congo: South-Kivu... | reverse complement strand
CCACGCTCGCCTGCCGTCCGACCATCGGGCAGGACGACGACGGCAACCTGTACGTGGCCTGGGAGCAGTTCGACACGCTGAACTATGAGCCGACTACGTCGCGCGCCCGCGCCGACATCTGGGCGTCGGCTTCGGACGACAACGGGCTCACGTGGGGAGACGGCATCAAGATTACCGACGCCGGCTCTCATTCGATGCGGTTCCCGTCGGTCATCGACATGGCGGTTGAAGGCAACGCCGACCCGGACACGGTTTACATCCTGTACGAGGATGATTCCATTTCCGGCTTCTTCGTTCAGAGCGAGGGTCCGGCCACACCGAACCCGGTTTTGGTTCAGAAGATACCGGGCAACGAAATACCCAAGAGCGGCATCGAGGAGAAGCGCGCCATCGCGCCGCTGCAGCTCACTGCCGTGGCTGAGCCCAATCCCTTCGGCGGACGCACGCACATATCCTACATGCTGCCGCAGTCGGGCAACGTGTCCCTGGTTGTCTACGACGCGGTGGGACGGCCGGTCCAGGCGATAGCCTCAGGGCATCGCGAGGCCGGTCGTTACAGCGCGACGTGGGATGCCCGCGGCGCGGCTGCCGGAGTGTATTTCTACACGCTCTCCAGCGGCAAGGCTTCGGTGACCAAAAAGCTCATACTCACCGACTAAGCGATACAACAACAGCGGGGCGGGCAGCGATGCCCGCCCCGCACGCTTACGCTGAGCGCGGGGAGACGGGCGGAAGTGCCCGACGGCGGCGGCAGTCCCTCGGCGGACAGGCTCGGTTGACAAGGGCAGGGTCTCGACTATCCTAGCAGGTGACCATACGGACAATCAAGCCTGAGGAGTTGGACGCCGCCTGCGCGCTGGGCGGTACGCGCTGGCTTGCCGACGTCGTGCGGCGTCTGTGGGCCGAGGGCACAAGCTCGCCGGAGCTTGCCTTCATCGCCGAGGACAACGGTAAACCGGTCGGCCGCGTGTTCTTTCACCGCCGTTCCTCAACGAGCGAGCTGGCGATGTTCGGAGCGCACGTCGAGGCAGCGGTTGACTTCTTCAAGACCGGGATGGCTCTGTTGAACACCGCCCTGGCACGCCAGCGGGAGAACGGAGTCACCGGAGTCGAGTATGCCATCTACGACATCTACGACCCGGACCCGGAGCTCTACCAGGCACTCATCGAGGCGGTCGGGTTCAGTCAGTATCAGGAGAAGAAGCGGTACGTGTGGCAGGACTCCGGTACTCCCATGCGGGTGAAAATGAGGCTCAAGTTCCGGTCCCTGTCCGACGTCGGAGAGTACTCGTTCGAGCAGGCGGTCGGACAGGTCACGGTCGGTACCCTCGACCGCGCGGACCGGGCCCGACTCAAGAAGAACGGCGCGGCGGAGACGGCCAGTTGGTACATGCGGATTCTCAGGGCCGGAGGCTGCGAGCCGACCGACTGGCTGCTCGGTTATCTTGCCGACGGCCGGCTTTGCGGCCTCGTCGTGCCCAGGCGGCTGAGTGACCGGGAAGGGACGATCGACTACCTCGGCGTTGTGCCCGAGCTGCGGGGCTCAGGCTACGGCTTCGACCTGCTGGCGAAGGGGACAGCGCTCCTGCAGGCGAAGGGATTCAAGACCGTGGTGGTGGAAACCGACTCCGAGAACCTGCCGTTTCAGGCCGAGCTCGAGCGGGCCGGGTACCGGCATCGCGGGACCCTGCGTTCCTTCCGCTGCGACCTCGCCCATCAGCTTCAGGCCTGACCGCTTCCGGGCTATCCGGTAAATCCGGAGTGCGGACTCTGGAACCGCGCCGGCAACTTCCGGCGTTCTTTGCGACTAGCGGTTGTCTGCAGTCAGTTCGTGGATGAAGAAGGCGTCGGCGGCGTGAAACAGCGTCAAGCGGTCGGAACTGCCCCACCAGACGTGCGCCCCGTTCTTCGTGCGCTGGTTCGGGTCGCCGAGTTGGCGGGTGAGCGCGTGCGCGCATTGCTTCGCGAAATGAGACGCGGACTTCCGGTTGCCGGCCACGCCGACCCTCAGTCGGCACAGAATCCCGCCGCGGAAGAGCGCCGCCACCGACGTCCCGAATTTCATGGGGCCGTCGCCCAGGTCGGGCGCGAGGAATATCTTGCCGCCGAACATCTGCAGTTCCTGATTCTTTGCAGTATAGGCCGGGTCGGCCGAAAGCCCGGCACCCATCCTGAATTTATCCGTGAAACCCGCCGGCCTGAACACGCCGGTGTCGACCGCCCGCCGCCAGACGTCGTCGTCGAGCTCGGTGCCCAGACGGACTGGCACGCCGCCGACTTCGAGGTTGAGCGATATCAGACCGGGCAAGTCTCGTGGCATGATGACCCAATCGGCAACATCAGTCTAGTTCTCCGGATTTTCCTGTCAAGTCAGGGATATCGGCGATTCCGATGTCGGCGGCCGTGCGCGCCCTGCGCTCGTCGTCCAATGCCAGGTTCAGGAGCGGCTCGGCCGCTTGACTTTGCGGAGTATACAACCTACACTTAACGCCCATGTGGTTCGTGCCGTTGCTGCTCGCGCTGGCGCTGCCGGTCCAGGGGGAACTGAAGGTGACCGTGGAGCAATCGCTGCGTCTGGCTGAGGATTCGTCGTCGGTTCTTGATGTATCCTACGAAATCCCAAGCACTTCGCTCGCATTCCTGCGCGATTCGGGCGGGTATGCAGCCGACTACGAGATCAGCATCCAGGTGTCGGACAACCGACGCAATATCGTAGCCGGAGACTTGTGGCAGAAGACCGTCCGCTACCGTGATTACGCCCCGACGGTCGCACACGATTCGTTCGAAACCGGGACGGTCAGCCTTGTCCTGCCCAGGGCTGCCATCGACGCGCGGGTCGAGGTGAGGGACCGGGGCAGCGAAAGGACCGCGCTGTCGGTTTTCCGCATCGAACGTCCGACCGGTGGTCTCCTCGTTCGGCTGTATCGTTCCGGTAGACCGGCCGCCCTGCGCAAGTACGGCATCGGCGACACGGTGGTGGCCGTGGCCCAGGCCGCGAGACCGCAGGACCGGCTCGACAGTTGCCGGTTCGTGCTGAAGCACGACCGCCGGGTGGTCACCGGTGCAACCATTCCGATATCGCTTGCCGGCGACAGCGCCGGGTCGGTGCGGGTGGCGCGGTTCGAGTACGCGATCGGCGACTCGGCCGGGGTCGCCCTGCTGGGTGGCGGCTCCTACTCGCTTGAGGTCACCGGCTACGGCTCCGCGGCGCCCGATGAACGGCACGGCGCAGGGAAGAACCTGCACGCCAGTGTGGATTTCCGGGTCGAGGTGCCGTTCTTCCTCGATGATTCGGGCTACCTGGAACGCGTCGATGAGTTGGTCTACATTGCGAGCCCGGACGAGTCGAGGCACCTGCGGTCGGTGCCGCGGGGCGAGCGGGAGCAGGCGTGGCGCGAGTTCTGGCGGAAGCGGGAGCAGACCCCTTTACGGGGCCGCTACCTGAACGAGGAAGAGTACTTCGCGCGGATTGACTACGCTGAGGAGCACTTCGTTCATGGCGACCGCGGGTACCGGAGCGACCGCGGCCACGTGTATGCTCTGTACGGAGCGCCCGACCAGGTCGACTCGCGGCCGTTTGAGATCGATACACCGGCGACCGAGGCCTGGTATTATTATCAACTGAATAAGGAGTTCGATTTTGTTGACCGGTTCGGCGCCGGGGAATACGTGCTGCTGAACGCGGAGGAGTTGTGAGAATGACGAATGGCGAATGGCGATTGGCGGTCGGGCAATCCGGACGGGGGCCGCAATGAGCGCGTGTCTGGCGCTGCTTTTGGGCCTGACCGCGGTGCTTGATTTCGGCGCCGACTGGTCCGCGTTCAAGGCCGGGGGCGATTCGACCCGGGTCGATTTCTTCTATGCGATACCCTACGACGAGCTGCTCTACACCCAGGCCGGGGACAGCGGGCTCGTGGCCGAATTCAGCGTGAGGCTGGAACTCTCAGGCCTTGACAACAGCTTCCGCCAGGAGGGTACGATTCTCAAGCGGGCCCGGATCAAGAGTTTCCGGGAGGCGTTTGTGGCCCAGCGGAATTTCGTGGACGGGTTCAGCGTCACCGCGCCGCCGGGCAGGTACCGGTTCGGGATCGCCGTCGCCGAGACGAGCGATGCCGGCGGGACCGAAGGGGCACTCGGGGATACGATCGCGCTCCCCGGCTTCAACGACGGTCTTTCAATCAGCTCGCTCGAGGTCGGCTCGACCGCCCTGACCGACACGGCAAGCGGAGCGATTTCGGTGCTGCCGAATCCGCTGCACCGGTTTCCGCTGGCGGGCCTCGAGGGGCTCTACGTCTACTACGAGGGGTACAATTTCAGCCCCGACTCGAGCAGCTACCGCGTGCGGGCGGCCATCTACCGCGATCGCGGCGGCAGGCCCGACACGGTGGTCAAGACCCAGCCGCTGTCCCGGCCGAAGCAGGGGACGCGAGTGGCGTACGCGCTCGGGGTCAGTGTGGCCGGCGTGGAGCCCGGAGCCTACACGTTCGGCGTTGAGCTGACCGACGTCGCGGCCGGCCGTTCGGTGAGTGCGAGCCGCGAATTTGTGCTCGGCACGGCTGCGCCGGAGCCGGTTGCTTCCGGCCCGGCGCCCGACAGCCTGCCACCGCTCGAGCAGAAGTACTACGACCAGATTCAATACCTGGCGACTCCCAGGCAACTCGCCTACTATAAGTCGCTCACTGAGGCAGGCAAGAGCACCTACCTCGCGAAGTTCTGGAGCTTCCGGGACCTGGCCGAGTTCAGCCGGCGGATGGAGACGGCGGATTCGAAGTACAGCCAGCCGAAGATTGCGGGCCACGACACCGACCGCGGCCGGATCTACGTGAAGTACGGCGAGCCGGACGCAATCGAGCAGAAGGTGATTGAGGTCGAGACCCGGCCGCGCGAATACTGGCACTACTACAACACCGGCTACGTGTTCGTGTTCATCGATATCCGGCAGGACAATAACTATCGGCTGGCCTGGACCAACGCCAAGGAGGAGCCGAAGACCGGATTCGAATCCTACCTGACGCTCGACGAGCAGGAGCAGTTCAAGTAGCCATCCGGCAATGGCAGTAGTGCTCGTCGAGATGCACCCGTTCAAGTCCGAACTCTGCGACATACCGGATGGGCTCGCGGTGCGGCCGGGTGATGTCGTGGTAGTCCAGGACGAGGACGGCGAGGATGCGGGCAGGGCTATCGCCTACGAGGAATCGGACGAGAGCCGGAGCGTAGTGCTGCGCGTTGCGAGCGACGACGACCTGAACCGCCGGCAAGAGCTCGACGCCGATGCCGACCGGGCGCTGGCGACTTTCTGCCGGCTCAAGGACGAGTACGGTCTGGGTATGCGGGTGATCGGCGCCCACTGGCGACTTGACCGCAAGAAGATCTGCTTCTTCTTCGCTTCCGAAGAGCGGTTCGATTTCCGAGCCCTCCACAAGGCGGTTTCCACCGCGCTCGATTCGCGCGTCTCAATCAAGCAGGTCGGCGTGCGTGACCATGCCCGCCTGCTGGGCGGGCTGGGGCCGTGCGGCCGGGACCTCTGCTGCCGCAGTTTCGTGCGCGAGCTCAAGCCGATTGCGCTGCGGATGGCGCGTCAGCAGAATCTGTTCGTGGAGCCGTCCAAGATCTCCGGCGTGTGCGGCAAGCTTTTGTGCTGTCTCGCGTTTGAGGACCAGAGCTACCAGCAGTGGCTGAAAGAGATGCCGTCGAACGGGATAACCGTGACTACCGAACGGGGCCCCGCCGTCGTCACCAGCCACGACGCGATCAAGCGGCGCGTTACCGTCCGCTACGAAGATGGCACCGAGCAGTCGGTCGCGCTCGAGGAACTGGTGCCGGTGCGGGAGGCAGGCCACTCTTGAAGAAAACGAATCGCCGGCAGCCGGCCTGGCTTGGTGAGGTCGCGGCGCGGGAGCGCGTCAGTCCGGAACTTCTTGAAAAGAACCTGGCTGCGGGCAGGCTCGCCGTACTCCGCTCGCGGCACCGGCGCATCACTCCGCTCGCCGTCGGCAGTGGCGTGACCGTGAAGGTCAACGCCAATATCGGTACGTCTCCGGACGCAAGCGATCTGAAGCATGAACTGGCCAAGCTTGCGGCAGCCGTCGCGGCCGGCGCGGATACGGTCATGGACCTGTCGGTGGGCGGCGACGTCGACGAGGTCCGCCGGGCAGTGCTCGATGAGTCGCCGATTCCGGTCGGGACCGTTCCGGTGTACCAGACCGCGCTCGACGCCCGCCGCCGGGGTAAGTCGTTCCTTGCCGCCAGCAGCCGGGAAATCCTTGCCGGCGTCGAGAAGCACCTGAGGGATGGGGTCGATTTCATCACCGTCCACTGCGGCATCACCCGGCAGAACGTCGAGGTTCTGAACAAGGCCCATCGTCTATGCGGCGTCGTCAGCCGCGGCGGCTCGATGACCATTGAGTGGATGCGGCGCAACCGCCGGGAGAACCCGCTCTACGAGTACTTCGATGATGTGCTGGCGATGGCGCGGGACCACGGCGCCGTGCTGTCCATCGGCGACGGGCTGCGTCCCGGCGCCCTGGCCGACGCGACCGACGCCGCCCAGGTGGCCGAATTAATGACCATCGGCGAACTGGTGGCGCGGGCGCGTGCGGCAGGCGTCCCGGCGATCGTCGAGGGGCCCGGCCACGTTCCGCTGGACCAGGTCGAGGAAAACGTCAAGCTGGAAAAGACCATCTGCAGCGGTGCGCCATTCTACCTGCTCGGCCCGCTCGTCACCGACGTCGGCTGCGGCTACGATCACATCACCGGCGCCATCGGTGGGGCGCTCGCCGCCTGGCACGGCGCCGATTTCCTCTGCTACGTCACGCCGTCCGAACACCTCGGACTGCCGACGGTGGACGACGTGCGGCAGGGGGTGGTCGCGTCGAAGATTGCGGCCCATGCCGCGGACCTGGCGCGGCACCACCCCGGCGCGGCGGCCTGGGACCTCACGGTTTCCCGGGCGCGAGCGGCGCTGGACTGGGACAAGATGATTGCGAACTGCGTCGACCCGCAACGGGCGCAGGCGGTTTTCTCGGCGGGGCGCTCCCGGACCAGGGGCGCGTGCACCATGTGTGGTGAATTCTGTGCGATTCGTCGGATGGCGCCGCCCCCGGACCGCCCGAAGCGGGCCCGCCGCCGCGGCAAATGAAGTGAAAACCAGAGGAGGTTTGGTTCATGGTTAAGCCCAAGTACAAGCTCTACACGCCCGGTCCGGTCGACGTGCCGCTCGAGTTCCTGAAGGAACTTTCGAGCGGCCTCGTTTACCATCGCGAAGCATCGTTCGCGACCATCTTCGACTCGGTCCGCAAGGGACTGCAGAAGATGATGATGACGGAGAACGGCGAGGTACACCTGCTGACCGCGTCCGGCACCGGGGCAATGGAGGCCGCGGTGTCCAACCTCATCAGCCCGAGCGAAAAGGTGCTGGTCGCCACGGCCGGACGGTTCGGCGAGCGCTGGCGCGAAATATGCCTGCGGTTCGGGGCCTATGTCGACGAGTTGAGCCGGCCCTACGGCGACCCGATTCCGCCGGAGGAACTCGAGCGGCGGCTTCTGGCCAACGACTCGGCCCGGTGCGTCTTCACGACCCTCACCGAGACCTCGACCGGCGTCCTGCACGACATCAAGACCTTCGGCGATATCTGCCACCGGCTAAACCGCATCCTCGTGGTTGATGCCGTCGCCGGGCTCGGGGCCGACGAACTGCGGATGGATGACTGGCACGTCGACGTCGTGGTCGGCGGATGCCAGAAAGGGCTCGCGGTTCCGCCCGGAGTTTCGTTCGTCGCCCTGAGCCAGCGCGCGACCGAACGGGTCGAGCGGGCCCGGGCGCCGCGCTACTACTTTGACCTGCGCATCGCCCGCCGGTACGCGGCCAAAGGACAGACCTCCTGGACCCCGGCGATATCAATCATCTACGCCCTCGACCTGAGCCTCAAACGGCTGAACAAACTCGGCATGCCCAGGTACTGGAAGGCCCATCAGGAGATCGGCGACCTGATGCGGGCCAAGGCCAAGGGCCTCGGGCTCGACCTCTTCCCCCGGCGGCCGTCGAATGCGCTCACCGTCATGAAGATGCCGGAACGGGTGGACGGCGCGAAGGTCGTCGACATCTGCCGGACGCGGGACAAGATACTGCTCGCCAACGGTCAGGGCGACATGCGCGGGAAGATTGTACGCATCGGACACATGGGACCGGTGACCAAGGTCGAAATGACCAAAGTCTTCGGTTGCTTCCAGCGGGCGCTGAAACAGGTCCGGGGCCGCGTGAGAAAGTAGACCGAAGGCTCGGCCGGGCACGAGGCCCGCGCCGAGAAAGCATTGCCGCCCGGCCTTCAGCCGGGCGGCCGCTTCAAACGGACGAGCGCGCGAGGTTTGCGGAGGTTGTTCGCTACTGGGGTGGCGTCGGGGTTCGCTGGGGTATGCTCCGCTTGAGCCGCATCTGACCCATCATTCGTCGGCCGGCAACTCGCAGGTCTGCCGAATCTTCTCCAACTCCTCGGGTGTCGGCATGCCGCGGCAGACTACTTCATCGCCTACCAGCAAGTTCGGCGAACTGGTCAGGCCATGTTGCCTGGCGAATTCCCTATCCTGCTCGATGTACCGGACGTTGCATGGTATGTTGTGCTCCTGGAAATACTTCGTCAGTACCTGCCGGTGCGGGCAGGTCTTGGTGACGGCAACTGTAACCACTTTCATGATTCCTCCCTGGCTTGTGACTGAGTTCGTCCGAGCCGGAGCAGCCGGGCGTTGATGGCGACGATCACTGTGCTGACCGACATGAGCACCGCGCCCATCGCCGGGGTCAGCAGGATGCCGAGCGGGTAGAGGACCCCGGCGGCGAGCGGGATGGCGAACGCGTTGTAGCCAGTGGCCCACGCGAGATTCTGCACCATCTTCCGGTACGTAGCGCGGGCAAGCCCGACAATTGCCACGACGTCGAGCGGGTTCGAGCGAACCAGGATGATGTCGGCGGTCTCGATCGCCACGTCGGTGCCTGCGCCGATAGCGATACCCACGTCGGCCTGGGCAAGGGCGGGCGCGTCGTTCACGCCGTCGCCGGTCATCGCCACGACGAGGCCCCGCGACTGAACTTCCTTCACCTTGGCCGCCTTGTCTTGTGGAAGCACCTCAGCGAAGAACTCGTCCAGCCCGACCTCTTTCGCCACGCTCCCGGCCACCTGCCGGTTGTCGCCCGTGAGCATCATGGTCCGGATACCCATCGCCCTGAGTCGCTCGACCGCCGTCTTCGACTCCGGCCGGACCACGTCGGCCAGCGCGATCGCCCCCTCTACCTTGCCGTCAATCATAGCCAGAACCACGGTCTTGCCCTGGGCTGAGAGATGCCTCACTCTGGGGTCGATCTCGATCTTCTGCTCGCGCAGGTAACCCGGACTTACCATCTTGACGTCAAGACCGTCCACTCGTGCTTCAGCGCCCTTGCCGGGAATCGCGCGGAAGCCCTCGACCGGAAAACGGGGACTGTGGCGGATTGCGGCCGCGTCCTCGCGGCCGGGGACTGTCCCCGTTTTCGAGGACAACCGGGTCATATCACTGCCGGCTGCTGCGATTGCCCTGGCTATAGGGTGCTCGGAATTTGCCTCCACCGCGGCCGCGTAGCGCAGGAGGCTCGCCTCATCGAGGCCGCCGAGGACGAGCGTGTCGGTGACCCCGAACCGGCCCTCGGTGAGCGTGCCCGTCTTGTCGAAGATGACCGCCTGGATGTTCCGCGCCCGCTCGAATGCCGCGCGGTTCCGCACCAGGAGCCCGTTCCGCGCCGAAATCGAGGTCGAAATGGCGACCACGAGTGGTACGGCGAGGCCGAGGGCGTGTGGGCAGGAGATAACCATGACCGTCACCGCCCGCTCCAGGCTGAAGGCAAACTCCCGGCCCAGCGCAAGCCAGACGACAAGCGAGATCGCGCCGCCGGCCAGGGCAATCACTGTCAGCCATGTGGCGGCGCGATTGGCGATGTCCTGGGTGCGCGACTTCGACTCCTGGGCCTGCCTGACCAGCTCGACGACCTGCGATAGAAACGAGTCCTTACCGGTCTTGGTCACCTCGACCGTGAGCGCGCCCTCGCCGTTCACCGCGCCGCCGATGACCTCATTGCCGGGTTTCTTGTCCACCGGCCTTGATTCGCCGGTGAGCATCGCCTCATTCACCGCACTCTCACCGTTCGCGATCTTGCCGTCGGCCGGCACCTTCTCGCCGGGTTTGATGAGCACCCGGTCGCCTGGCTTCAGGCTTGCCACCGGTACGTCGTGCACCATGCCGCCCGGCATGACCATGTGCGCGTCGGACGGCATCAGCCGCGCCAGTTCCTCAAGCGCCCGCGATGCGCCCATGACCGAACGCATCTCGATCCAGTGGCCGAGCAGCATGATGTCGATGAGCGTCGCGAGTTCCCAGAAGAAGACCATTCCCTTGAGGCCGAACACGATCGCGCTGCTATAGACATACGCCGTAGTGATGGCAACGGCAATCAGGGTCATCATGCCCGGCTTCCGCGACTCCAGCTCGTCGTAGATGCCTTTGAGGAAAGGCCAGCCGCCGTAGAAGAAGACGATCGACGAGAGGACGAAGAGGATGTAGCCGCTGCCCGCAAACGCGAGCGACTGCAGACCGAGCCAGAGTTGTATCTGCTCCGAGAGCAGAAGGACAGGGATAGTCAGGGCGAGCGAAACCCAGAACCGGCGCCGGAAGTCGTCAATCATGGCGCCGTGGCCGGCGTGGTGCTCCGGCGCTCCGGCAGCCATGGATTCGTGAGCATGAGAAGACATCGAGGCGCCTTGCTCGTGGTGTGGCTGAGCCGACGCGTGGTGGTGGCCGGGCGGACCCGAGTCGTTCATTCGCGCAAACCGGTCCAGGCTGATTGCCACCCGTTCATCATCCCGACTTCGGCGCTCGGCGCATTGATTATCTGCTGCGCGAGCGTCCTGATCTCCTGGTGCTGCGCCTTGGTAAGCGCGTCCTCGGCCATGATAATCGCGCCCTGGTGATGCGGAACCATCATCGCGATGAACATCAGGTCGAACTCACTGCCCTTGAGCGTCTCGAGCATGGATGAGTCCATCCCTTTCATCGACTCGGCCATGCCGGGCATGCTCATGATCCCGGGAGACTGCGGACGGCCCAGAAACCAGCGGTCCCGCCACGCCTTCATCGAGTCGCTTTCGCGGGACTGGTTCTCAACGACACTCAGAGCGAACGCTTTGAGTTCAGGGTGCAGCGCTCGTGAATCGGCCAGCCGAGCCATGGCAATTGCGGCCTGGTGATGCACGATCATGGCATCGATGAAGCTCAAGTCGTAGGCAGGGGCCGCTGCTTTCTTCGGTCCGCACGCGAACAGTACGATCGATGCGGTCGCCACCGCAAGCAGAATTCCTTTCGGGGAATTGGTCGTCCAGGAGCCACCCTTGCTCATGACTATGAGACTCGCCGGCCCAGCGGCCGGGTTCGCCTGGCGGTCGCGCCAGACGGTCGAACGCGCGAACATCCCCTTATCGCGCGGTGCAGCTAAGGACTGAGGTTAAGGTTGAGGTTTGGGTCGAGTTCGAGATAGGACGTCAACGCCGCGGGCGATAAGTGACTGAGGCTGAGATCAAAGCCAACGTTGAGGCTGCGACCGGGCGGCTACTAGGAGTCTTCGCCGGGGAGGCGGAACTTCGCTACTCGGCGCAGGAAGACTGTGACGTAGTTGAGGAACGATACGACGACGAGTACCGTAACGATGGAGTCGACCGCGGATTTGTACTTCATAAGTCCCGGTACTTCCAGCGTGTAGAAGATAATCATCAACGCAAAGGCGCACCCGGTTATCTTGCCGACAACGTCGGAGGAGACGAACGAGCCTTTGGTCTTCATGATGACGCCGCTGCCCGCGAGTATCAGGAGGTCGCGCAGGATGACCGCGGCCGCGAGGAAGAACGGGAGGTTGCGGACGAACACGAGCGTCACCAGTACCGAGCCAACCCAGACTTTGTCTACCAGGTGGTCGAGGACCCGGCCGAGGTTCGATACTTGACCCAGTTTGCGAGCGAGGTAACCGTCGAGCGCGTCGGTGCTCCAGGAGACGAGCATCACCGCTACCGCGGCCACGTTCTCGCGCTTGAACAGGAGGAGGAGAACTACCGGCAGCAGGACAATGCGAGACACGCTTAAGATGTTCGGGACAGTCACGATGCGGGCCGCGGTCGTGTGGCCGTTCCGGTTGGTTTCGGGTGGCTGGCCGTTCGGGTTGGGGGAGCGGTTTGTCATTTGGCCCGGCTCGAAATCCGCGGAGGGTTGCGGCCATGTCCCTTCACCGATTCGAGCATTTCCCGGGCGTGGGCAAGGCCGGCCCGGGTGACAGCCGCGCCGCTCGTCATCCGTGCGAGTTCTTCGATGCGCGATTCGGCGTCGAGCGGGCAGATGGCGGAGGTGGTCCGGCTGCCGCGGACCGACTTCGTGACGAGGAGGTGGCGCTCCGCATACTTGGCGATCTGGGGGAGATGGGTGATGCAGATGACCTGGTGAGCCCGGGCCAGTTGGGCGAGACGTTTGCCGACCGATTCCGCAACCCTGCCGCCGATGCCAACGTCGATTTCGTCGAACACGAGCGTCGGCACCGGGTCAGCCTGGGAGAGCACGCCTTTCAGGGCCAGCATGACCCGCGAGAGTTCGCCCCCTGAGGCAACCTTGCGTAATGGGCGTAGTTCCTCACCCGGGTTCGCCGTGAACAGAAACTCGACGGTGTCGATGCCGGTCGGGGTCACCCGGTAGTATTCGCCGCCGCGCTCACAGACCCCGTTCGGGTCGGATATGCGGCCCATGCTCACCTCGAGCCGGGCTTTGCCGAGTCCCAGGGCTTCGAACTCGCTGGTGAGCCGCTTTTCGAGTTCAGCCCGGGTTTTGTCGCGCTTGCGCGACAGGGCCGCGGCCCGGGACGAGAGGTCCTGCTTGGAAGCGGCAAGTTCCGTGGCGAGTTCCCCCCGGCGCGAGTCTCCACCTTCGATTGAGTCGAGTTCGTCCTTGAGTTTCGCTTCCAGGGCCGCGAGCTCGTCGGCCTGCATCCCGTACTTACGTTCGAGCTTTTCAATCAGGAACAGGCGGGCGTTGACCGCATCCATCCGTTCCGGCGAGAATGCGATTGACTCGCGGTAGCGTACAAGCTCGCGCCACAGGTCGTCGGCGATGGCCCTGGCTTCGTTCAGCACGGCGCGGCGTTCGACGAGAACCGGGTCGAGTTCGGAAAGCTCCGCGAGGGCCTTGCCCGCGAGTCCGAGCAGGCCGATGATGGAACCTTCCTGCTCCGAGAGCAGTTCTTCGAGTTGACGGGCAAGCGTGAATCTTCGCTCCGCGGTCTGGAGCAGGTCGCGCTCGCGTTTGAGTTCTTCGAGTTCACCGGGCCGGACCTGTGCTCCACTCAGTTCCTTGAGCTGGAACTGGGTCAGGTCGCGCCGACCCCGGCGCTCGGCGAGCTTCTCGTCGAGCCGGGTCAGTTCGGCTGACTTCTCTTCAAAGGTGCGGAACCCTTCGGCGAAGCTTTGGCGCTCGGGACCGAGCCCCGCGTATTCGTCGAGGAGATCGAGGTGGACCTCGGGTTTGAGCAGCAGTTGGTGCTGGTGCTGGCCGTGGAGGTCAACGAGCCTGTCGCCGAGCCTCTGCAGGGCGGCGACCGTGATGCTTGAGTCGTTGGCGTAGGCCGCGCCGCGGCCGCTGCGCTCGGTGCGACGACGCAGCAGCAGCAGGGGAGGTTCTTCTTCCATCGCCGCTATTCCCAGCTCCGAGTATTCGCCGGCCAGCCGTTTGTCTACCTCGAACCGACCCTCGACCTGGGCGGTATCGGCGCCGCTGCGAATCATGTCCGCATCGGGCCGGTCGCCGAGCAGTAGCGTGAGCGCGCCGAGGATGATGGACTTGCCGGCCCCGGTCTCGCCCGATAGGACGTTGAGGCCGGGGCTGAACTCGACGGTCAGGTCGTCAATCAGCGCGTAGTTCTTTATCCTGAGCTCGGCGAGCATGAGCTAGCGCCAGGCCGTTGCGGTTCTCATCCGTGCCCGAGTTGGCTGCCGGTCCACTTGAGCTTGTCGCGCAGAATCTGGAAATAGGTCTTGCCTTTGGGGGTGACGAGGCGAATCGTGAAGCCGGCGCGGCTGATGCGGATGGGGCGGGCAGGCCTGATTGTCCAGCGCTCCTGGCCGTCCAGATTGAGCACGGCCGACTCGGACCGCCGGCTCAACTCGAGTTCCACCTTCGCGTCTGCGGGAAGTATCATCGGCCGCGATGCGAGTGCGTGCGGCGAGAGCGGAGTGAGCAGAATCGCCGCCATCGTCGGATAGACGACCGGGCCGCCGGCCGCGAGCGAATAGGCGGTGGAACCGGTCGGCGTCGCCACGACCACGCCGTCGCCCACAAACCGCGTGACCAGCACGCCGCCGGAACTTGCCACGAGTTCGATGGCGCGGCTGGCCGTACCCATGCTGACGGCGATGTCGTTGAGGGCAAAGCCGGATTTGCATCCGTAGCCGCAGGCAAGCACCATCCGGCGTTCCTCTGTGTGGGTGCCAAGGCAGAAAGCTTCGATGCCGGCCTGCGCCTCCTCCGCCGAGAACTCGGTCAGGAATCCGAGGGCGCCGAGGTTGACGCCCATAATCGGGACGTCGCGGTTGCCGACCAGTCGCGCCGCCCTGAGCAGGGTGCCGTCGCCGCCGCAGGCGACCACCAGGTCGGCCCTCTCCGCGAGCTTCGCCGCCGGGCGGCACTCGGCCTGGATGTGGAGCAGCCTGGCTGTCCCGGCGGAGAGCAGCGGGATGTGGCCGGCGGCGCGAACCCAGCCGGCTAGCTTCGGCACGAGACCGGCAGCCAAAGGCTTACCGCGGTTTACCATGAAAGCGATACGTTTGCGGCCACGAGTCACATTTCCTGCTTTCATCGCGTCTGGAAGACGTAGCGGATTCTGCCGGCGAGGTCGCGCTCGAGCGCGGCACTCGGAGCCAGCCTGCGCACAATCGCTGCCTGGGTAGGGTCAATCTCGATTGCCATCATCCCTTCGGGCCTGAGCCAGAACGGGCCGTGCTCCAGCAACATCGCGACAATCTTAGCCCCTTTTGGCCCTCCATCAAGTGCCAGCCGCGGCTCCCGCCGGACACTCCGGTCGAGTCGCGCCAGCCGCGGGGTCGGGATGTACGGCGGGTTTGAAATCAGCAGGTCAAGTCGTCCGCGCAGCCGCGCCAGGGCCGGGCCGGAGAGGCTGTCCGCCTGCACCAGCCGAATCCTTTCGGCAAGGCCGTGCTTCGACACGTTTCGCGCGGCGACGGCCAGGGCGGCCTTTGAAGAATCGACCGCCAGGACGTCCATCTCCGGAACGGCGCGCGCCAGGGCAATCGCCATGCACCCGGACCCGGTGCCAAAGTCCACGGCAGAGAGCCTGCGGCTCACTGCTTGCGGCTTACGGCCGGACCGGATTCTGGCAATGGCCCGCGCGACGAGGTCCTCAGTCTCAGGGCGCGGTATCAATACGCGCCGGTCTACGTAGACGTCAAAGTCGAGGAATGGGGCAGAGTGGACCAGGTACTGCGCCGGTTCACCTTTGCAGGAACGAGCCACGAGCCGGCGGAACCGCAGCGCCGTCCGGGCCGGGGCAGGGGTCCCGAGGTACAACTCATGACGCGGTACGCCGAGAATGTGCATCAGCAGATACTCCGTGTCCGAACGGCGGATCGAGCCGGCGGCTTCTTTAAGAAGCTGTGCAGCGTCTGCGGCTGCAGCGGGCCTTTTGTGGCTTTGAGTCCTGGCGGCTGAGCCCCGAGTCCGGGGAGCAGGTCCGCTCACTCGATTGCGGCCTCGGCCTTTTCCAGAGCGGCGAACAGCGCGTCGAGGTTGCCCTCGATGACCGAGTCGAGGTTGTGGACGGAAAGACCAATGCGGTGGTCGGTCAGGCGGTTCTGGGGGAAATTGTACGTTCGGATCTTCTCACTCCGTTCACCGGTGCCGATCTGCCCCCGCCGGGTCGCGGTCGTCTTTGACTCGTCCGCCAGCCGCCTGGCCTCGAGCAGCCGCGCGGCGAGTACCTTCATCGCCTTGGCTTTGTTCCGCTGCTGGGAACGTTCGTCCTGGCACTGGGCGACAAGGCCGGTGGGCAGGTGGGTGATGCGTACGGCCGACTCGGTCTTGTTTACACCCTGACCGCCGTGCCCGCCGGCGCGATACACGTCCACCCGCAGGTCTTCGGGGTTGATATTGAGATCGACCTCTTCGGCTTCGGGCAGCACCGCGACGGTGACGGTGGATGTGTGGATCCGGCCGGACGCCTCGGTCTCGGGTACCCGCTGGACGCGATGCACGCCGCTCTCGAATCGGAAGTAGCGGTAAGGTTCGTCGCCCTCGACGGCGAACGTGATTTCCTTGAACCCCTTCAGCTCGCTCGGCCGCGAGTCGAGGACCTCAATCTTCAGGTCGTGGTTCTCGGCGTAGTGCGAGTACATCCGGAACAGGTCACCAGCAAACAAGGCGGCTTCCTCGCCGCCGGCGGCGGCCCGGATTTCCACGATGCAGCCTTTGTTCCACTCCGGCGAGCGCGGACGCAGCACGGCCTCGATCGCGGCGGCGAGCGTTTCCAGGCGCTGGCCGAGGTCAGCAGCTTCCTTATGGGCGAGCTCCTTCATTTCCGCGTCGTCGGTTGCGTGAGCCATCTCTTCGGCTTCCCGCGCCTCTCTTTCGAGACGTTCGTACTCCTTCAACTGCTCAAGCGCGTTCGTTGCCGTCCGGAACTCGCGGGTAAGGACTTTCAGCAGCGGTATGTCGGAGGTTACCTTGGGGTCGCCGAGCTGGTTCTCCAGTTCGGCCGCGCGAAGCCGCATCGGCTCCAGCCTGCGCTTGAACTCAAATGATGGTGTCGGCATCGGGATTGGGTCTAGGGCTAGAGAAGGGTCGGACGCCGTCCGGCGACCAGTGTTCGCCCGGATTTGGGAATCGTCAATCGACAATCGTAAGTCGCCAAGCCGCTGGCCATGGGCCATTATCCCGGGCTTTCTGCCGCTGTCAACAGCAGCAGAGGGCAGGGATTGGGGGCTGGGGGGCCAGGGACTAGGGACTGGGGAGTTGGGGCCCAGGGGTTAGGAGCGAGTCGTCGGTGAGGTAGTTCTAGATGCTGCCGCTCGCGGTTGGGCCGACAGCTCGCATCTCGACTTCACCGATGCCGGCCTCGACGTCGACCCGAAGCGATACTTTTGCCTTGCCCCAGGATTCGTTCACCCAGGCGTCGTCCTGAGCCTTTAGCCCTCCCGCGTTAACGTGGCCCAGCCCGCCCTGGACTCTCACCCTGACCCCGACGTCACTGGGCAGGATGAGCGTCAGTTTGCCGACCCCAGCCTTGATGGTCGCGTCGAGGTCCGACGCCCGTTGTCCGGAGAGGTCGACCGAACCCTCGCCGACGCCGGCCTCAAGGTTCAGCCGTCGGATGTCGAGCCCGCGCAGGTCCACCTCGCTCTTGCCTACTCCCATGTTCACCTCGAGTTCCAATGGCACGCGGGGACTGAGCTTCAGATTCCAGTCATAGCGCACATTGCCGGGCCAGGTAGCTCCGACAACCCGCGACGGCTGCTCGACGATTAGGCGTCCCTGGCTGTCGGCGACGCTATACGACACGGCCGGCTTCCAGTCCGGGATGTTGTACTCGAACCGCGCATCGAGCAGGCTTTCGGCGCCCCCGGCCAGTTTCAACTTGCCGACGCCGATCGTGATCGAGGCACTCACCGACTTCGCGTCGGCAAGTCCGACCTGCTGCGAAAGCGTTTCGGTTTTGCCCGGCTTCGGACTTGGCACATAACAGCCGCCCAGCATAAGTGCCAGCAGAGCGGACAGCAAAGCGAATCGTCTCTTCATGATGCTCCTTTTGCCATGTACCTGGTAGGACGTATCACTACGTTCCGATGTTGCGGCGGGTTGCGCCTCTTCATTTCTCGACAACGGCCGGCAACTGCCGTCTCGGCTTCCAGGGCCGCGCCTCATCCATCGGTGGTTCTTCCTATTCGGTATTCCCGGTGCTAGAATGAAGCATGATGACAGGACATTTCACCGAGGTCAAGGAAGACAAGCCGACCATGACCGGGATGCAGGCGACAATCCGCTGGCTGATTGCCGAGAAGCAGGGCGCGCCGCACTTCGCCATGCGGGTGATTGAAATCAAGCGCAGAGGGGAGAAGATACCGCTCCATCACCACAACTACGAGCACGAGATATTCATCATCGAGGGAACGGGCAACGTGCTCAACCCGGACGGGGCGACGCCGGTTGCCTACGGCAACTTCGCCCACATCCCCGCAAACGAGGAGCATGGCTTCGAGAACACCGGCGACGTGCCGTTCCGCTTTATCTGCGTGATACCCAGGCAGCAGCGCTGAGGTCAGCTGCCGCGCGGCGCGTCTTGCGCGTTTCAACGGCGGCTTTCCGCGGGGCTTGAGTTCTCACTCGCGGTCGAGGCTATCAGACAGACGCGCGATGGATTACGCGGCCGGCTCGGGTCTGGCGCAGACGAACGTGTCGCAGGCAGGGGAGTTTGGGCCAGATGGCTTGAACAGCTCCACCGCGACCAGGAAGCCCTGCCTTGCGAGCAGGGCGAGCCAGACGGCCCGCGGGAAGAGCCCGAGAACGTGCCGGTCGTATTCGACGCGGACCCCGGCCGCGTCGCTCAGCAGGTAGGCAAAGTCGGTGACAATCGTCGTGTCGTTCGGATCCGGGTCGCGCGTCCACTCAAGATACCGCAGGCTGCGGAGCATCCGGTCGTGGCCGCCGTGGCTCGTCTCGGGCCGGAACGTCTCGCTGACGTAGGTCGGGCAGAAGAGCGCGGCGCCGCCCGGCTTGCAGTGAACCCAGGCGGTCTCCATTGCCCGGGCAAGGTCGTCTTCCGACGTCATGTAGTCGACGGCGTCGTTTACGAAGACGGCGTCAAAGCCCCGGCCGAGCCGTATCTCGCGCATGTCGCCGTGGATGTGCTCGCATTCCGGATTGAGGCTGCGGCTGACCCTCAACATGGCCGGAGAGAGGTCAACCAGCGTCAGCTCGAAGTGTGCCTTCAGGTGAGAGGCGTTGTTGCCGCCGCCCGAGCCAAGCTCAAGCACGGTTCGCACCGGCGGCCGGCAGGCCTTGAGCAGGCACCGGCGGTAGAACTCGGCCTCCTCGGCGTACTCGTCCGGGTGTGATAGCAGGGGCCACCACGGCGCCAGGTCGGTGTAGAGCCGCGGCTGCGTAGTGCCCGTGTCGCTGTCAGTCACCACGCGATTCTAGGGTTCGGGAGACGGCTGTCAAGCGGCCGCCGGACTGCGGTTCACGGTTAACGGCCCGCAGGGCCCGCGCCTGCGGCTTGAGCTGCGACGGAGTCGCCATTGGAGGCCGAGGGGCATTGTGTCGCGTCGCCGAAGCGTCCCACGCCGGCTGACGACGGGCTGACTCTGCGGCGAGAAGAAACCTCTACCCAGATGACGAGGAGCGTGTGAGGAGGAACCAGACCACCATTGCGGCTACGGTCTCCACGGCGGTCGAAACGATGCCGACGAGGAGCATTGAGCGTGCCTTCTTGGGGTTCTCTTTCTTGTTTGCAGACCATGCGGCGATTCCGCCAAGCCAACCCAGCAGTACGGCCATGTACCACCATCCGGCAGAAACCCGCGTTGGCGGCTTCAGGCCAATCGTGGAGCCAGGGCGCGGCGGTTCCTTCGTGGTGTGTGGCGCTGGCCTGCCGGGGCCGCCATCCGTCGCGACGCGTCCTGACGCTAGTCCATGCTCGTCCGGCTTCGGCCGTCCACTGGGCGTGCTGCCGGGTATCTCCTGCCCTTGGGTTCCTGGCACTGCGGGAGACGGGGTCTTTTGCGCGTTCGGCTTGGGCGCGGAAAAGGATACGTCGGCGGAATGGGGCTCGGCCCGGTCGGGCAGTCTCTGCTCAGGTTGCCGTCCTGCCGGCGGCGGGGGCCGGCCGACGCCTCCTGCCGGCATCCTATCTGTCCTAACGCCCGGTGGGTTGCCTCGGACGAACCTGCGTGCGACCGTCTCTGCGAGACGTTTGAAGGTGCGCTCCGCGTCTCCCCAGTTCATGTCGCACAGAGGATTCGATGGCGGGTTTATCGCCTGAAACCGGGAGATCTCCGGGGTCTGTTCGTACATGCTGGGGCCAAGGATGACGGACACAATCAGTGTACCGCGTTCTGCTGCCGTCGACAGCAGGCGAGGTATCTCGTCCCTAGTGACGAATTCGGAGGCGAGGAAGTCCGCGCTCACCAGTAGCACTGCGACGCTGGCCGACTCGATGGCCTCCTGTATTTCGAGTCTCCAGTCTCGTCCAGGGACGATCTTGGTGTCGTCCCACAGGTCGACCATGCCGGATCGGACGAGGGGTCTCAGGTGCACGTTGAGTCTCTCAAGCCACGCAGCGTCCTTGTGGCTGTAGCTAACGAAGACTCGGTTAGTCGGCGCTGTCTGCATGAGACCCACTATGTGAAACCGGACTTGTACATTGTTGGTACCTGGAGGGATCGGGACACTGGGATTGAAGGACCTCCTCTAGGCGCGGCGCCAGTTCCACGGCGACATTATCGGCCATCGTAGTAGGGAGTCAAGCAAGTCCCTGACTGACGGGCTCAGGTGTCAAGGATGCCGGCTCAACGGAGGTTCGGGAACACAACCCTACTCCATATCCGTCAAGGCCGGATCAGGCTCCGGCATGGTGGGATCGTGGGACCAGCGGGTGTCCACATCAATAGAACAGGCGGGGCAGATGGCTGGGCGGAACCGGGGCTGGCCCGACGCCATTGGTGCCCGTCGGCGGTCAATGGCCCACTATTGCCTCGACGCGAATCCGGAGCCTGGTCCTGCCGTTCCCGTCAGCGCGTCTTTACCGGGCTCTTGCCTACCTTTGGCGGCAGCGTTCCTGAAGTCGTAATGAGAATGTGGTCGTCGCCGCCGGCATTGCCCGCGCTCTTCTTTGAGTCCTTGCTGTCGGTCCGCCACACTTTCGCGCCCGCAGCCACAATCCGGTCGATCACCGTCGTGTCCGGCAGCGAATGCCTGCGTCCGGCCGAGATGACCGCGTATTGAGGGGCCACGAGGGAGAGGAACGTATCGGTGGTCGATGTTTCGGAGCCGTGATGTCCGACCTTGAGCACGGTGCTCCGCAGCGCCGGTCCGAACGTCTTCACGAGCGTGCGCTCGACGTACTTCACGGCTGACGCATCATCCTCCCGGTCCTTTCCCTCCGCGTCCCCCATGAACAGGAAGCTGACGTCGCCGTACCGCAGCCGGAGCACGATTGACGTCTTGTTCGGGTTGCCCGAGTGGGCGGGCTTGGAGTGCAGTACCTGCATCTCGAGTTCGTTTCCCAGACCGATTGTGTCTCCGAGGCTGTCTATCAGCTCAGACTCCAGCGGGTCGAACCAGGTATCAGACTCCGGCTCGGCAACGGCGCAGGCACGGAACGTCCGGTACGCCTCGCTGTTGTAGTAGTAGCCCGGGTCGACCGTGTTCATCACCTGGTACTTCCCGTAGATCTCGGGCATGCCGCCGAGGTGGTCCTCGTGGGCGTGGGTCAGGATGACCCAGTCAATCGTGTCGCCGTCAGACATCCCGAGCGACTCGAGATAAGGGATGATGTACCTGGTCCCAGTCCCTTCGTCGCCGGCGTCGATGAGAATCCGGTGGCCGTCCCACCGGTCATTGTCCTTGACTGTGTCGTTCGGCGTCATGATGAAGATGCAGTCGCCGTGTCCGACGTCTATGAAGTGCACGCGCAGGTCCTGGCTGTACTCGTCTACCTTGGAGACCCGAGCCAGCCCGAGCGCCAGCAGGCACACGAGCATTGCGGAAATCACTGACTTCTTGTACATGGTACCTCCATCTTCAATCGTTGTTGCGAACACTTACCTTGCACACCGACCGCCGGCTCTCTATGGCCGCGCGGCGGATTGAGATGGGTGAGGCGTCCCCGAGACTCCACCGATCCTTTCACCTGCGATTGTGCAGAACAGCTACGAGCGCGCCGCCAAGCGCTGCGGCGGCCACGACGAACATCCAGATGCCCCGCTCCATACAGATTGCCGCGACAATCGCAGTCACAACAGTGCGATCGCCGTTGGCATCAGTGCTAGTGTAGTCGGGGCGAAACGGACTGGTGGCGTGCAGAACACCGCCGTAGCAGAGGAGAACCGCAATCACTGTCGCTGTCACAAGCAGCACAACGCGCTGCGCCTTGTTCATACGCATCCAGTCGCGAACAGCGTCTGAGCGAACGCTGCTGCTATTGCCGGAGCTTTCATGATCACCTCCGTGTCACTCACGGGCCATCACCAATGACAGGACTCTGGGGCTCACGGCCGGGAGTTCAAGTCGGCCGCGGAATTGGGGCGTAGCCCGATGCCGTCGCCAAATAGGTGACTGTGGGGCTGTTGAAAAAGGCTTGACACTTTTCTAGCAGTTGGCGCGTCTAAATAGCAGTGACGCCCAACCGAAAGGACTCCACTGACAATGGTAGGTAATCAAGACCGCTGGCAGGAGGACATCTTTGTTGCCTGTCCGCTCCGCGACCTAGTGCCGGATGATCATATCCTGAAGCGGGTTGACCGAGTGCTGGATCTATCCTGGCTGCGGGACGAGGTGGTGGACTGCTACTGCTCGGACAATGGTCGCCCCAGCATCGATCCGGAGGCAGCGTTGCGGCTGATGCTGGCCGGGTATCTGGAAGGGATTGTGCATGACCGTGTGCTCATGCGGCAGGCCCAGGTAAACATCGCCATCCGATGGTTTGCCGGTTACCGACTGCACGAAGACCTGCCGGACCACAGTAGTCTGACGAAGATACGGCAGCGGTGGGGCGAGGAGCGTTTCTTGCGTATCTTCAAGCGGACGGTCGGCGACTGCATTCGGGCCGGGCTAGTGGACGGGAAGCGGGTGCACGTTGATGCGACGCTCATCCGGGCCGACGCAAGCTGGGAGAGCCTGGTCGAAGAGCATGTTGAGCAGGTGTTGACGGAGAACAATGCGGTGGCGGAGTCTGGCGGCGAGACCGAGAGTCAACCTGGTCGGCGAGCGGGTCGTGCCCGGACGCGGGCAGCCAAGTGTAAGAAGCGGAGCAAGACCGACCCGGAGGCGACGATGGCGACCTCCAGCCACAAGCGGCGTCTGGAGCCGTGTTTCAAGGACCACGTAGTTGTCGACGACAAGGCCGGGGTGATACTGGATGTGAAGGTGACGACGGGAGAGGCGAGCGAGTGCAAAGAACTCATGTCTCAGTTAGACCGGGTGGAGGAGCAGACGGGCAAGAAGGTGGAGGCGGTGACGGCCGATGCTGGTTATGGGCGGTCGGAGAACTACGCGGCGCTGGAAGAGCGGGGAGTGGCGGCGGTGGTGGTGCCGCAGCGCGAGGCTGGAGTAGCGAAGAAGCTGCCGCTACGGCGGTTCAAGTACGACGCCAAGCACCAGTTGGTCCGCTGTCCGGCCGGGAAGATATTGCATCGGCAGGGAGAAGAGCCGGCCGAGAAGGGTTGGATCTATCGGGCGCGGGCGTGCGACTGTCGAGCGTGTCCATTCAAGGGGCGGTGTGTGCCAAAGACGGCGTCGGTACGGACAGTGCTGATTGTGGACGGGTATGAGGCGCTATTGCGGGCGCGGCGGGCGAGGAACCGCGGCTGGGACGCAGAGCGAAGAGAACTGTACCGGCGGCATCAGTGGTGGGTGGAGGGGCGGCACGGCGAGGCGAAGGTCCAGCATGGACTGGCTCGGGCGGTAAGACGAGGGCGATGGAACGTGGCGATTCAGGCGTATCTGACGGCAGCGGTGATCAATCTCAAGCGGCTGGCTGCGGCGCTTGCCGGGAACCCGCCGGCGCTCTCGGTTTTCAGTGCGCTGACACGCCTAGTTGATGGTCTCTGCCGACTACTCGGTCTCAACCCTGCTGCAGTCCGCGCCGCCGTCACCTGACGGCGCTCAAGACGGGGGTTCTTCAACAGCCCCACGCTACCCATTTTACGCCATTTCCATCCTAAGTTATTGGAATATAATCAGTTAGACTTCAGAACCGGCCAAAGAAGACGCCGTGGGAATCGCCTTGGGAACCGTTCCCGGAACGGTCCAGGAGGCGGTTCGGAATGCAACCTGGTAGGGGTTTCGGACAGGGACTACGGGCGTGGTTTTCACCGCGATTTGCGGGCCGATTGTCGCGTCGATTTCGTTGTCGATTCGGAACGGCGTTGCTGCGGTCACCTCCACGGCGAGTCGCTGTTTGAGTCTCGCTGCCGATTCCAGCGTGATTTCGGCGACGACATGCGCGGTGATATCGGTGGCGATTTGCCGCTCGACCTCCATCACTACCTCCACCGCCTGGGAACGTCTGGCATGCTGGACGTCTCGCCCGCCCCAGCCCGTTGCGGTTGGTGCTTCAAGTGTGCGTCGACGACTCGGACGGGTTGACATACACCGGCCGGTTGCTAGCATAAGCCGTTGCTGATGTACACCGGCCCAGCCGGATTCCGTCTGAAGTCCATAACCATTGGAGGTAACATGATACGGAACGGGAAGATGATTGCCTTTGCCCTCGCCGGTCTCTTGTTGGTCGGTGCCGGGTGTAACAAGGCAGCGACCGACACTTTCGCCAATGGCACGTATACGGGGACGGGTACCCAGACGCTCGTTATCAGCGGCGACAGTTTCACCTACGCGATTCTGACGTCGACGCTCGAAGGGCATTACGTCATCAACGGAAACGCCGTCACTTTCGTCACTACGAAGGTGGGCGGCTATAACACCGGGATCGAGCAGAAGGCGACCTATGACTTCGTCTCGACAAACAGCTCGATCGTGCTCTCCAACATGCGTGACCAGGTCAACGGCGGAAGCGGAGTCGCACCCGATACGTATACAAAGTAGCGTCCAGTCCTTCCTGATACCGGGCCGCAGGCGCCGGGCGCATGCGACCCGTGCCGTTGCGGTGACGTCATAGATTGGCAGGGAGCAATGTAGTTGCGCCTGCACGTTCCGGGAAGACTCCCGGCCGGAGAAGCGAACCGCCGTTGACTCATAGGGCTTTTCATATTATCATATCGCCGTCTGACGGGCAGGCCATGCCGGCCCGGAGGAATCAGAACTGAAGCTACTTCCCTGATGAGGGCGCGAAGCGCCTGAGTCCTGAGGGAACGCTTCATCTGAGACTAGTTAGCAGTTAGGAGTGAGCAGTTAGCAGTTCCATCTCCTAACTCCTAACGGCTAACTGCTAACTTAGAAGGATGACCATGAATGAGTCAGATGCTG
>Ga0172371_10003266_pt1 | contig 25261 bp, 25 predicted proteins | sample Lak12m_FD_114543 | JGI IMG/M metagenome (GOLD analysis project Ga0172371, IMG submission 114543) | Freshwater microbial communities from Kabuno Bay, South-Kivu, Congo - kab_022012_12m | ecosystem: Environmental > Aquatic > Freshwater > Lake | place: Democratic Republic of the Congo: South-Kivu... | reverse complement strand
AAGAAAAACTTAGGAATATTTTATAACAGAGAGTTCCAGCTTTTTATAATAATCATTATATTGTGCATAATATTTGGATTTTCCTCTAAATTATTTTTTTCAATGGATAATTTCAGACTGCTGATATCAACTATTTCGGTTTAAGGAATAGTTGTTACCGGAATGTCCATACTGATGGTTTCGGGCGGATTCGATCTGTCTCTTGGTTCCGTGTACGGTGCCACAGGTATGTTTTTGGCGCTGCTTTTAGTCTTGAATGTCCCCATAATTGTTGCAGTTATACTGACTATTTTCTCAGGAATTGCAATTGGTTTGTTTAATGGAGTTTTAATTGCAAAGGTTAATATAAATCCTTTTATTTTGACCCTGGGAGGATTTTTCCTGTTCAGGGGAATAGCATTCATCATAGGACAGATCTCGTCTATCCAGCTTGTTGGCAAAGCGAATATATCATCCATCTCAGGTTTACCGGATGCCTTTAACAGGATAGCCGGGGGAACCTTTTTTGGAGTCGAATATATTGTTTTTTATATGATTCCGATAGTAATTATATTCCATATCCTTCTTACAAATAATGTTTTATTCAGACAGAATTTTAATATTGGCTCCAACGAAATTGCATCACGGCTGACAGGCATCAAGGTTGACAGGATCAAAATATTGAATTATACGCTGGTTTCAACATTAGTTGCAATTGCGGCAATTTTGAGAACTTCAAGAATGAAGGCAGCATCTGCAGGATCCGGTGAGGACATGGCACTTGAAGTAATTGCAGCAGTCATAATCGGCGGAGGAACTTTAGCTGGCGGAAAGGGTTCTGTGTTAGGAAGTTTTCTGGGAGTTGTTCTGATTAAAATAATTCAAAACGGATTGGTTCTTTTAGGGATGAGCACATATTATGAGAAGCTGTATATAGGAGCATTTTTAATGGCCGCCGTATTAATTGACAGATATGTTAAGAAGACTCAATTGCCAAAAGCATTAAATAGTTAAAGAGAGTATGTTCCGGGTTTATTTTTAAAACTTATTAATTATTTTCAAAGTAATGAATTTTATTAAAAAAATTTTTAGAATCAGGGAATTTAATTTATTCCTGATTGTCCTTATTATAATAATAACTCTTACAATCAGGAGCCCTTTTTTTGCTACTAAAGCTAATATGTTTGGGATCCTGTCATCAATGTCCACTGAAACAATAATTGCAGGCGCAATGACCATACTTTTTATTTCAGGCGGATTTGATCTTTCGGTGGGTTCGACACTTGGATTGTGCGCAATGATAGTTGTGGTATTGATAAAGGCCGGAACACCAATTCCTCTTGCGGTAGTTTTAACAATACTGATCGGGATAATTATAGGAAGCATCATGGGTTTTGTAATATCCTATATTAAAATTAATCCTTTTATAGTTACCCTTTCCGGTTTTTTAATAATACGGAGCCTTCATCTTATAATTTCAGGCGGGACCTCAATCGGTAATCTGCAAAAACCATTCTCACTGATTGCCAGGTTCAAAATATTAAATGTTCCCATGTATATTATTTTTGCATTCTTTTCGATACTGGTTTTTGATGCACTGCTTAGAAATAATGTTTTTTTCAGGAATAACTATAACCTGGGCGGGGACGAAAACTCGGCATCTTTACTGGGAATAAATGTCAGAAAACTTAAATTATTTAATTACGCCCTGACAAGCGCAATGGCATCAATTGCCGGCATATTTCTCGCTTCAAAATTTAACAATGCTAACATCGAAGGTTCTCCCGATACGGCATTTCAGGTGATAACAGCGGTAATTTTGGGAGGGGCAAGCTTAAAAGGCGGCAGAGGATCCGTAACCGGAACCTTATTCGGCCTGTGCATAATGGCTCTCATTCAAAATGCACTTGTTTTATTTAACCTCAATATATTATGGAACAAGATAGCGATCGGATTAGTTTTAATCATAGTTGTGGTTTTGGATAGTACAATGAATAGAAAACGTTTAAATAATTAATTAAATATAATTCAAGCAGGAAAATAAAATGACAACAAATAATTATATTATAGAAGCAAAGGGACTTTCAAAAAGATTTGGCGCAGTTTGTGCGCTGGAGGGTGTGGATTTTGAACTAAAGAAGGGAGAAGTCCTTGGACTTGTCGGTGATAACGGAGCAGGGAAATCAACGCTTATAAAGATACTCTCCGGTGCCATAACTCCTAACGAAGGCACAATAAAAGTATATGGAAAAGAAGTAAAGATGAACAACCCCAGAGATGCGTTTAATCTTGGAATTGAAACCATTTATCAGGATCTGGCTTTGTTTAATAATCTGGATTTTACGAGAAATATTTTTTCAGGAAGGGAATATATAGGTAAGGGAATTGCTAAAATATTAAAATTTGCAGATAAGAAAAGGATGAGGATAGAGGCTCTTGAAGGGATAAAAAAAATATCCATAAACCTCCCCAAGCTTGATCAAAATGTTGAGACCCTTTCAGGCGGGCAAAGGCAGGCGGTGGCTATTACCAGGGCAATTTTCTGGGGCAGACGGATTGTCATAATGGATGAACCGACTGCGGCCCTTGGTGTAAAAGAATCAAAAAGAGTACTGGAAATGATTAAAGAAATAAAAAGCAATCTGGATGGCATAATAATAATTACTCATAATATTGAACATATTATTAAGATTGCTGACAGGGTAGTTGTTTTAAGAACCGGCAACAGAGTCGGGACAATCGATTTTAAAGATTATAAAAACAGGACCGAAGATTTGCATAATGACATTGTAAAGTTAATAACTGGTGCGGAACTTATCAGTTATGATGTGTAAATAGTGTGAAGATTTAAGATTTTTATTAAAGAAAAGAGGTGATGATCAGAACGAATAAAATAAACTATAAAAAGGGGGTTGATATATGAAAAAATGGTTTGCCTAAACAAACAAAAAAGCCCGATGAGAGTAGTCTAAGCAAACCAAAGAAAATTTTAATACATAGTATTCGTAAAGTAAATTATTAACAATAACATTAGCTTAAGGGGGAGAAATGAAAAAGATATTACTCTTAACAATGGTCACAGCATTAAGCATGCTGCTGATTTTATCTTTCTCGTTAACAGGATGCAAAAGGGAACCAGCTGCTGAAACAACGGCAGGTGAAACAACAGCTGCAGCGGAAACGACTGTTGCCGAAGCAACTGCTGCAGAGACAACGACAGTTGCCCAGGAAGAAGAATTGTACATTTTATCAAGTTGCATTTGGGGTTTGGATCAATTAAAGCCTTGCCTGTGGGGAGGCTACCTTGCTGAAAAATACTGGCAGGAAAGAGGAGATAATGTAAGAGTCAAATTTGCAGGTCCGGAAGGTTGGGATCCTGATGCTATTTTGGTGGCACTGGAAGCCTCAATTGCAAAGAATCCTACGGGACTTATGTGGATCCAACTTGACATAGGAGAAGAAAATCTTCTTAGGGATGCTTATAATCAGGGGATCATGGTTGTTGGCATGAATGGTTCGGCAGGCGATTGGCCGACTACGTTTATTTTAGGTACCGATCAGTTTGATTTCGGAAAGCAACAGGCACTGAAATTAGTAGAAGTAATGGGAACTGAAACTTTCAATGTTGCCTGTGGACTGGCTCCTGACCTTGAGGTACATAGAAACAGACTGCTTGGCGCACAGAGTGTATTTGAACAATACCCAGGAATAAAATTTATTGGAGAAATCGATCAAGGTGCAACAATGGAAGATGCGGTTGCAAATGCATCTGCCTTCATTACGAGTCATCCGGAAGTGGATGCTTATATAGGTTTGGTTGATAATGCGACTGCCGGTATTGCTACTGCCCTTAAGGACCTGGGTTTTGAACCCGGAGAAAAAATAGTAATCGGCGGCAGCAAGAATACGGAATCCATGCAGGCAATTGAAGAGGGCTATATCCAGGCATCACAGGATCAAAGCTGGATCGCTGAAGTATTTTATTCAGTAGCTGAAATGCATTTTATACACAATAATGTAGTATCAGTTTCCAATAATGATGCGGAAATTGGATTTATTGGTGCACCGAATCATTCGATTACTTCACTTCCATGGATAACCAAGGAAAACATTTCTTTCTTTAAGGATCAAAAACCGCCGGAGGGTTTTGAAAATTTTGATACTGGACTTTAGAAATAAAAGATAGTTAGTGGTATAGTTGGAATTGGGGAGATACATTGTTAAAATGAATCTCCCCAATTAAGGTCACTTTGGACCGGAATAACATTCAGAAGGAATATTTTTATATGAAATACGGAGCAATGTAATGGCAAGAAAAGGTTATAAAAGGAAATTTCCTCCTCTGGAAATATTATCTAAAGAGGATATGAATCAAATAAAAACAACAACACTGGATATATTAAAAGAGACAGGTTTTAATATCGAGCACAAGGGTGCCTTAAAGTTATTGGAAGATAATGACTGTATTGTTGATTATGATAATATGAAGGTTAAATTCCCGGAAGGATTAGTTGAAGAATGTATCAGGAGATGTCCCAGCAGTTTCAGGGTCAAGGCAAGAGATCCAAAAGATGATTTAATTTTCGATGGCGGCGGCAACACGATATATTTTACAAGTGCCCCCAGCATGAATGCGGTGGATCTGGATACATGGGAATATAAAACACCTACCGAAAAAGAGTTCACAGATGCCGTTATTGTTCTGGATGCACTGGAAAATCATGATTGGTTTGCCGGGCATACCCCATATTTTGGCTACCAGGGAATACCGGAAGTTATGAAAATGACCATGAGGCTCGTTAAAATAATGAAATATTCAACAAAATATACAGGTCAGGGATTTGCTAATAACAGCTGGGAATTTGATGCAAGGATTGCCAATGCAGCCGGATGTGAAATTACAATACCTGCATTTCAGGTAGCTTCGCCCTTATCAATAGGAAGAGAAGGTGTAGAGGCGGGCTTTAAAAATATAGAGTACGGATTTCCATCCGGTATTGATACCGGCCCGTTATTTGGAGCAACATCGCCGGCAAGCATTGCAGGAGCTCTTGCCGAGTTCAATGCAGAAATAATTGCCGGGATAGTGCTGGTTCAATTAAAAAAACCATATCAAAGGGTATTTGTGTGGGGGTTCCCCAATGTAATGAACATGAGATCAGGCGAGCCTGAAAGCGGTAGCATCACAAATTCACTTTTTACTGTTGGACTCAATCAAATTTGGAGAGATTACGGGATCCCTTTAAGAAATACTGCTTCCGCTTATTCCTATTCAAAAAAAATAGACTATCAGAATGGAACCGAAAGGGTAATACCTGCACTTTTATCTGCGTTATCCGGGGCCACAAGCATATTCCTGCATGGAGGAATGTTCTGCGAACTTACCCATAGCCCGGTTCAGGCAATTTTGGATGATGATATTGCAGGAATGATAGGAAGATTTATTCAGGGTATTGATGTCAACGATGAATCATTGGCCCTTGATTTGATCCATGAAGTCGGCCCCGTACCCGGCCAGTTTATAGATAAAAGGCACACAATGGATTGGTGGAAAAAAGAAACATATGTAAAAAAATGCAGTGACGGGATGACTTATCCCGAGTGGCTCAAAAGCGGAAAGAAAGACTGCATATATTATGCAAAAAAAAGAATGGAAAAAATTCTTAACGAGCATGTAATTTCCAAACCGCTTACGGATAAACAGGAAGCGGAGATTGAAACAGTTTTAAAAGAAGCCAGGGAATTTTATAAAAAAAAGGGAGACCTGGATTAGCTATAAGGGGATGATAAAATTGTACGATTATACACTGCCAAAGCTTGGCCAGAGTGATTCAGAAGTAGAGATTTTAGAAATCAAGGTCAAATCAGGTGACACCGTAAAAAAGGGCGATCCTATAGTAGAAGTGGAATCTGAAAAAGCTTCTACCATACTTGAATCGGAAATAGACGGGGTTGTCCAGGAAGTACTAGCCAAAAATGGCGACATAGTAAAAGTAGGTACCGTTATTTTAAAAATCAAGGAAAAATAATAATTTAGGAAAGTCATAATATTTTAAAAAGAGGTAAATTTGATGAGAATAATTCGTTACTCTAAAGCGATATCGGAAGCAATGGAGATTGCAATGGAAAAAGATCCGGATGTTTTCATTATGGGTGAAGACGTAAGGGCAAGTGCCCGGGGACTGACAATAGGTTTTGTTGATAAATTCGGACTCGAAAGAATAATCGATACCCCGATATCCGAACAGGCATTTCATGGATGTGCCATTGGGGCAGCCATGATGGGACTCAGGCCCATCCTTGAATATCAAATAAGTGAATTCGTATTTTTTGCCTTTGAGCAGTTAGTTGATCAGGCACAAAAATTTCATTATATATCAGGGTCAAAAGTAAAGGTGCCTCTTACCATAATGGTACCGGCATCAGGGGCCATTGGTTCCACCGCGGGCCAGCATTCAGACCATGCATATCCGTATCTTTTGCATGCAGGAATGAAAGTGCTCATGCCCTCCACGCCATATGATGCCAAGGGACTGATAAGTTCGGCAATTGCTGACGATGACCCGGTAGCTGTATTTCTTCCCCAAAAGCTGTTTCCCTCCAAAGGAGAGGTTCCCGAAGAAGAATATAAAGTGCCGATCGGAGTAGGACAAATCAAGAAAGAAGGAACAGATATTACCGTAGTTGCAACGGGCCATCTGGTGCCTCTTGCAATAAAAGCGGGCGAGGATCTTGAAAAGAAGGGAATATCCCTTGAAGTATTTGATCCAAGAACTTTGCTTCCTTTAGATAAAGACTTGCTGATAAGGTCCGTATCAAAAACAGGCAGGGCAGTTATATTTGATGATTCAAACAGAACATGCGGTTTTGCAGCTGAAGTTTCGGCTGTCCTGTCCGAAGAATGTTTTAAATATTTAAAAGGCCCGGTAATAAGAGTAACAAGGCCCGATGTCCCTGTTCCATTCAGTCCGCCCATGGAAGAGTTTGTCCTTCCTGATGAGGTTAAACTAATTAAAGCAATATTGGATATGACCGGGAACCCAAAGGAGAAGAAATAATGCAAGAAAAGACAGAAAAGCAATTTTATTTAAAAATTTATAAGAATTTAAAACTGACAAGAAGGTTTGAGGAAAAAACAATAGAGCTGATGAACAGGGGGGAGATTCCCGGGGCCCTTCATCCATCCAATGGAATGGAAGCAGTAGGAGTGGGGGTATGCAGCGCTCTTGTAAAGGGAGACATAGTGTGCCCCAGCCACAGAACCATATCGGCTCAGATAACAAAAGGGGCCCAGATAAAATACCTGCTTGCCGAATATATGGGAAAAGTTGACGGATACAGCCGGGGAAAGGGCGGCTCCATGCACATAAACGCAGGTTTTGAAAATGATGTTTTCGGAGTGGACAGCGTAGTAGGCGGCAAGGCCTCTATTGCAACAGGCATTGCCCTGGCAGCCAAGCTAAGGGGAAACAAAAGCGTAACTGCAGTGTTCTTTGGAGACGGCGCTATGAATCAGGGAGTCGTTCTTGAATCAATGAATATGGCAGCCATCTGGAAACTGCCCGTACTGTTTGTATGTGAAAATAACCAGTATGCCGCAACCACCTCTGCCAGCTACTCGACACTTTTAAAAAATCTAAGCAGCCGCTCGCAGGCTTTTGGTTTTGACGGCTTTACGGTTGACGGTATGGATGTACTTTCAGTATATAATAGGACCAAAGAAATAGTTGAAAAAATAAGGGCGGGCAATGGCCCGTCACTTCTTGAGGCCATAACATACCGCTATAAGGGACACTGGAGCGGTGAAGAACTGCAAAATTATGTTAAATACAGGACCAAAGACGAAATAAGACAGTGGGAACTTAGGTGCCCAATACTGACATTCGGCAAATATTTGACCGCAAACAATATCTGCGGCCAAAGCGAGATTGATGATATTGACGCAGAAATTGAAAAGATAATAGAAGATGCGGTAAGTTTTGCAAGAAAGAGCGAATACCCTGCTGCCCAGGAAGGCATTAAGGGAATGTATGCAACGCAATATTGATATTTGATTTATAAGGATTTTTAATTTAATGATCTGAACTTGGAAGAAAGAGGTTGTATATTTAAGGATGGATGGAACGAATAATCCTGATCCGTATAACAGTTATGAGATAATCGAAGAAAAGGTACTGCACGGTTCAAGAAAAATAATATCTGAAAGATTAAAGGAAAGCTACCAAAATAAAATACACGCCTCTGTGCTCAAATATCTGGATGTAGGAAAATTAAAGGAATTTGTAAAAGAAATAAAAAAAGGGTCGATAGTTGATCATTTTGTAAGAGCAGTGGCGCTATCTCTTACAGAAAAGCCGGAGTTTAATGCCACTTATGATGGTTTCAGCTATAAAATATATAAGGATATAAATATAAGCTATGCAGTAAACACTTCCAGAGGGTTGGTAACCCCGGTACTGAGAAATGCGCAAAAATTATCTCTAGATGATTTTTGCAGAAAAAGAAGAGAAATAATAGCTCTTGTTATAGAATGGAAGCATCACAATTCGGATATTTTAGGTGGTACATTTACTATTACCAATCTTGGGAATTCCGGAGTGGATCTGACTTTAGGTGCCATTATAAATCCACCACAGGTAGCTATCCTTGGCATGGCAAGAATGTGTAAATTAAATATTTCATGGGATGATTCTGAACCAGGCATAAAAGAATTGCTTCCCGTTACCCTAACCTATGACCACAGTGTTATAGACGGTGCCGGTGCCGCAGAATTTTTACAGATTTTACAAGATAAAATTAATAATCCTAAAGGATTATGGAGGTAAGGAGTTTTTATGAATAAAGTATATATCATGGATGCTGTCAGAACCCCGATTGCTAATTTTGGCGGTGCGGTTAAGTCAAAAACGGCCATAGAGTTGGGAACACTTCTGGTACAGGAAATAGTAAAAAGAAATAAACTGGACAACAAATCGATAGACGGGGTAATAATGGGTAATGTACTTCAAGCCGGCTTGGGACAAAATCCTGCCCGCCAATGTGCCTTAAAAGCGGGCCTTGACCGGTCGATCCCTGCTTTTACCGTAAACAAAGTCTGCGGTTCTTCATTAAAAGCAGTTGACATCGCCTTCCGGGACATAGCTGGAGGTTTTGGGAAAATCTATATATCAGGCGGCATCGAATCCATGTCGAATGCTCCTTATCTGTTGAGTGGTGCCAGATGGGGATACAAACTGGGAGATTCAGTGGTCATTGATGAAATAATACTGGATGGGCTGACCTGTCCGTATAATAACTTACATATGGGCAATCTGGTAGATACACTTGGGGAAGAATTTGGTATTTTAAGAAATGCGCAGGATGAGTTTAGCTTAAATTCCCATATCAAGGCCATGGAAGCCATAAAAAAGGGAAGGTTTGCGGCAGAGATAATACCTGTGGAAATTGCTGATAAAAAAGGCAATATAACAAAATTCGAGGTCGATGAACACCCCCGTTCCGATACCAGCCTGGAAAGCCTGTCAAAATTAAAACCTATATTTTCAAGCAAGGGTACCATAACGGCTGGAAATTCATCAAGCTTAAATGATGGTTCGGCAGCGCTGCTTATTGCTTCAGACAGCATAACTGAAAAATATAATCTCAAACCTTTAGCCGAAATAGTAGCTGTCTCTGAAATTGGGACAGACCCAAAATATTTTGGAGTGGCACCCGTTGAGGCCATAAACAAAGTCCTGGATATTTCCGGATTGGATATTAAAGATATAGGGCTGATAGAGTTAAACGAGGCTTTTGCGGCCCAATCGCTGGCTGTAATTAATAAACTCAAATTAGACACCGCCATCGTAAATGTTAACGGGGGCGCCATAGCCCTGGGGCACCCTATTGGTGCCAGCGGAGCCAGAATTATTGTGACCTTGGTTCACGAAATGATAAAAAGGAACCTAACTTATGGTTTGGCTTCAATATGTATTGGTTCAGGGGAAGCAATGGCAATAATATTAAAAAGATAGGTCAGGATTAACTAATGAAACTTGCGGGAAAATCGGCTTTGGTTACAGGTGCAGCTTCAGGTATCGGGCTGTCCATAACGGAGAGGCTGGCTGACGAAGGTGCATCGGTGGTCCTAAACGACGTGGATGAAAATAAGTTAAATAATGTTTTTGCAAATCATTGTGGTACCTATAAAAATCTTTATATTTATGCATGTGACATTACGGATAAAACCGCAGTTCAAAAAATGTCTGACTATCTGCTGGGTAAATTGGGAAAAATAGACATACTGGTAAATAATGCAGGAATTACAAGAGACAGCTTTTTACATAAGATGGCAGATGATGATTTTGACAGTGTAATAAAAGTAAATCTTTATGGCACATACAACTGCAGCCGGGTTTTTATACAGCATATGAGAAATAATAATTCCGGCAGAATAATTAATATTTCTTCAGTAGTGGGTATGTCGGGCAACATGGGCCAGACGAATTATGCGGCATCAAAAGCGGCCATTATTGGATTTACCAAAGCTCTTGCTTTGGAATCGGCTGCTAAAAATATAACTGTAAATGCCATAGCACCGGGTTTTATTACCACGACAATGACCGATATGATACCGGAAAAAGTGAAAAACAAAATTATGGAAAAGATACCTATGGCTAAATTCGGCCGTCCGGATGATATTGCAAATATGGTCTGCTTTCTTGCAAGCGAGGAGGCCGGTTATATTACAGGGCAGGTTATTAGCATAAATGGCGGATATTTAACATAAATTATAAATTTATAATCAGGCTGGAAATCAGGCTGGAAGAAGTAAGCGAGGTAACATGGAAGGTATTATTGAAAGATTTAAACTGACAGGCAAAAAAGCTTTAGTTACGGCGGGAGGCTCGGGTATAGGACGTGCCTATGCACATGCGCTGGCTGAAGCCGGTGCCGATGTTGCAATTATAGATAATAACATTGAATCTGCGGAAAAAGTCTCTTCCGAAATTAAAAAAATCGGAACCAGATCCCTGGCAATCAAAGCAGACTGCAGCGCAGTAGAAGATATCGAAAATATGATTAACATTGTTAAAAAAGAATGGAAGAGATTGGATATAGCGGTCAACAATGCCGGGATATCAATCAGAGGAAACGCTGAAAATTTTCCTATTGAAGACTGGGACAAAGTTATGAATTTGAATTTAAGGGGCTCTTTTCTGTGTGCACAGCAAGAAGCTAAAATAATGATACCTCAAAAGTATGGAAAAATAATTTTTACTTCTTCAAGATCCGCTGTCATGATAAACAGGCCTCAATTTCAAATATCTTACAGTGTTTCCAAAGCAGGATTGGAACACCTAACCAGATGTTTGGCCGTAGAATGGATACCATACGGGATTTATGTCAATTGTATCAGTCCCGGGGCCGTATATACTCCTGCATTGGAAGCAAAGGATTTAAAACCCATGGTGAAAATCTGGGAAGATCAGTATCCCATAAAGAGGCTGGGCAATGTCGATGAATTTAAAGGGGCAGTCGTTTTTCTGGCATCCGATGTATCAACTTTCGTGGTCGGGGAAATAATGTCCATTGACGGGGGACTGACCCTTTATTGATGATGATTATTATAATGATAAATAAATGATAAAGAAAATAACAATAAAAGATATTGCAAGAGAAGCAGAAGTTTCGATAGCAACTGTTTCAAATGTATTAAATGAAAAGGATTTTGTAAATACCGCATTGAGGGAAAGGGTCAAAGAAGTCATATTAAAGTATAATTTCAGGACCAATATTTCGGCAAGCATTCTCAGAAAAAAAAGTTCAAAACTTATAGGAATTATAATTCCCGACAGTTCAAACCTGGTATTTTCACAAATCGGAAAAGAAATTGAGAATATTCTGGCCGGATATGACTATAATGTTGTTATATGCAACAGTAATTACGATATAAAAAAAGATATTGACCATATTAATGTTTTAATATCCAGGAGCATCGACGGATTAATAATCATCCCTTCAAAAGAAGATGCCAATATTTTTCAGGATATAAAAAATGAAAATATACCTATTGTGGTAATAGACAGGGCAATTGAAGGTTTAAAAGCTGATTTTGTAATGAGTAATGATTATAATGTCATGGTTGAAGTAGTTGATTATCTTGCAAATCTTGGTCATAAAAAAATAGCGTATATTAACAGGGAAGTAGACCTGCATCATAGTGTAAAAAGATTGCAGGGCTATATGGATGGACTGAAAAAAAATAATTTAATTTTTTTCAAAGAGCTTATAACGGGTGAGGGCGGGTTATCGCTTCAGGATGGCTATAATGAAATGAAAAAATTTTTGACAATGGAAAATAAAAAAAGGCCCACGGCAATTATCGCCTTTAATGATATTATTGCTATAGGTGCCGTCAGAGCCATAAAAGATAAGAATTATAAAATTCCTGAAGATTTTTCAATACTGGGATTTGATAATATCTTTTTTGATGAATATCTTGAAACAAAATTAACCTCGGTTACTGCAAATAAAAAAGAGATTGCAGGTCTTACCGTTCAATTTCTTTTAAAAAGGATCAATGGTGACACCAGTGAACCAAAATGGGCCCTGAACCACAGGCAATTGATAATAAGGGAAACTACCGCTCAACCCGGGAAAATTGTCTAATTATTTTAACAATTATATTAATCATATTAAAAAAGTGGACAATTAATTTAAAACGTTTTAAAATTAAATTGTTAAAATGTGTATAGGAAAGTTAGGAATCATCTGATCAATGGAGAGAATTTATAATGAACAATCCAAGAGAAAATCTGAGTAAAACATTAAATCACCAGGAACCTCAAAAGATAGTATTTGACTTGGGCGGAACCGTTGTCAGCGGGATCGCAGCCGGTACTTTGTATAAATTAAGGAAAAAGCTGGGGTTGGAAGACAAACCGGTAAAACTATACGAACCTTTTCAATGTCTGGGATTGGTTGAAGAAGATGTTCAAAAAATGATAGGAACAGATATTACCGGTATCAGGACGCTTTATAACAGCTTTGGTTTTAAAAACGATAACTGGAAAAAATGGGAAATGCCGGATAAAACAGAGGTGCTTGTAGGAGGAGGTTTTTCGGTCAAAGAAACGGAAGATGCTTATTACTATTATCCCTGTAATGATTTTACGTGCAAGCCAAGCGCCAAGATGCCAAAAAAAGGGTATTATTTTGATCCTCTGGAAAGACAGGAAAACCTGGAAGGAAAGCTGCTTAATGGAAGGATCGACTATAAAGATGATTTCAAGTTGTTTAGCGACGAAGAACTTAAATATTTTGAAAAACAGGTAAAGGAAATATTTGAAAATACGGATCATGGGATCATTGGTCCGATGGAACTGTTTCCCGCAGGTGATATAGGTCTTATATTTGCTGCAAACATGTGTCAGCCTAAAGGTATAAGGAGCCTTGGGGAATGGTTGATGTCGCATTACTTAAACCCCGGATATATAAAGGAAATACTGGAATACGGCTGTGAAGTTTCACTGCAAAATCTACAGCTTTTTAAAGAAGCTGTCGGCGACAGAGTTCAGGTCGTCCCTGTAGGCGGCACTGATTTTGGGAGCCAGGACGAATTGATGTTTTCACCTGATATATACCGTGAATTGTATAAACCTTTCCATAAAAAAGTAAATTCCTGGATCCATAAAAATACAAAATGGAAAACATTTTTCCACTCCTGTGGTTCAATAATCAGGCTGCTTGATGATTTTGTAGATGCAGGAGTAGATATAATCAATCCTGTTCAATGTTCGGCAAAGGGTATGGATCCTTCAGTTTTAAAGAAAAAATATGGGAAAGATCTTGTATTCTGGGGCGGAGCAGTTGATCCTCACATACTTCAGTTTGAAAATCCTGAAACTGTGTATAATCATACAATTGAGAGAATAAGGATCTTTTCACAGGAAGGCGGTTTTGTTTGTTCCGCTGTCCATAATATTCAGCCAAATGTACCGGTCGAAAATCTTATGTCATTTATTGAAGCGGTCAAAGATTATAAAAAGAATGAAGTAAAAAATAAAGTATCTGATTCAGGACATGGTACCTGCGAATAATAATATAAAAATTCATTATTTTAATGAAAGGAAAAAAATGAAACAAATAATTACACAGAAACCAGGAACTCTTATTTACAGGGATGTTCCCGACCCTGTTGCTAAAAAGGATGAAGTATTGATAGAAGTAAAATCTATTGGAATCTGCAACTCGGATGCTGCCCCATATAAAGGGAAGATACTTGATATTATGCCGCTTCCTTTTGTGATGGGACACGAATTCGGGGGCATAATAAAAGAAATCAACGGTAAAACAGATAATTTTAAGATTGGAGATAAAGTTTCAGTTTATCCGCAGTTAAACTGTGGGTCCTGTTACTATTGTAAAAAAGATCTTGAACATATGTGTGCAAATCAATCAATGTTTGGTTCCCCGAAGCTCGAAGGGGCCATGTCAGAGTTGTTCGCAGTACCAATAAAAAATCTGGTTAAAATGAGCGATTCTTTTAATATTGAATATGCCGGATTGATAGAGCCTGCTACAGTTTCACTGCATGCTGTCGGTAGTATAAAAAATTCAAATGTTGTAGTAATAGGTACAGGTGCGATCGGAGCAATGATGTGCCCTATATTGAAACAGAATAATTGTAAATTTATTGCAATGGATATAGAGGACAGGGCATTGGCAGTGGCAAAGGATGTTGGGGCCGACCTTGCAGTTAATCTGAAAAATGCTCAAAGAAAAAAAATAATTGAAAATTATCTGGGGGAAGAAAAAGTGGATGTGGTGGTTCTGGCATATATAGATAAGGAAAATGTAGATTTTGCAATGGACCTTGTAAGGAAGCATGGTTTGGTAATTCTGATGGCAACTCCGCCCAAATCATTGGAATTTGATTTATATACACCTCTTTTCAAAGAGCTGACTTTTAAATGGAGCCTCTGCTATAGTTATAAGGAATTTGAAAAAGCAGCAAGGTTGATTGAAATGGGAATAATAGATGCAAAAAAAATTATAACCGATACATTTCCTTTTGAGAAAGCAAAGGAAGCATTTGAATATAAGGCAAATAACTTTGCCATGAAAGTGATAATTACAAATTAAGTTAGAAATTGTGTATTTTTTATAAAATTGCTTCATTCTTATATTTTTAAGAAATTATATTAACGGCAGGTTTTAGCAACTTTCTCACACCTGACTTGTTGGATGATCATCCTTAAAAATATATAAAACAGGCTATAAAATTTTTTTATTGGTAATTTATGATTTAAAAACATGCTTGGTTTAATCAATAATTATTCTTTCTTTGCTCCTGATTCATATAAGTATTTCTAATTTTCATAAATTAAAAATCCTATCAAATCTTATTAAAGCATTATAAAAATATTTTGTAATGAAATCCTTGAAAATAATAAATAAAAATGCTATTATCCTGTAAGATGTTTGACATTAAACATTATAACATATATACTAATAAACCTGAGTGTTTTCAAGGAATGTTTTTTATGTATTATTTATCACTAGATCCGGTATGGCCATCGATAGGTGATATACAACATATTGAAATAATTTAAAAATCAACAATTTAATCAGTATTAGGTCTAAGGAAGGATCAAAGAATGAATGAAGATAGCTATATAATTCAGGCAAAAGGTCTGTGTAAATATTATGGAGCTGTTACGGCTCTGGAGAATGTGGACTTTGAACTAAAAAAAGGCGAAATACTGGGTCTTGTTGGTGATAATGGTGCCGGAAAATCAACGTTGATTAAAATATTGTCCGGTGCCGTAATTCCAGACAAAGGTACCATTTATGCATATGGCAAGGAAGTTAAAATAAATAATCCCAGAGACGCTTTTGATGTAGGGATAGAAACCATTTATCAGGATCTTGCACTCTTTAATAATCTTAACTTTACACAGAATATTTTTGCAGGCAGGGAGTATGTCGGGAAAGGAATAGCAAAATTTTTTCAATTTGTAGATGAAAAGAGAATGAGAACGACAGCAATGGAAAAGATTAGAAACATATCAATAAATCTTCCTGATCTGTCACAGAAAACAGAAACCTTATCAGGCGGGCAAAGACAAGCTGTTGCACTGACAAGAGCTGTTTTTTGGGGAAAACGTATCGTTATAATGGATGAACCCACAGCAGCATTAGGTGTTAATGAATCAAAAAAAGTATTAGAAATTATAAAGGGGATAATAAAAAATTTAGATGGAATAATAATAATAACTCACAACATTGAACATATACTTTTAGTCGCTGACAGGGTAATTGTATTAAGAAATGGCCAAAGAGCCGGATCGATAGATTTTAAAGATTATAAAGATAATCGTATAAATTTGCATAATGACATTGTAAAACTGATAACAGGGGCAGAACTTGTTGCAGTATAAATAGTTAAGGCTAAGAGTGATATAAAAAAAGAAGGGAGGTATTTTTATCTAAAAAACATAGCAGAAAAGGAGGGAGGTGTTTTATTTAGAAAATATTTATATTAACAGATTAGTATGGAAAATTTTTATTAAGAAGTGAGGAAAGAATGAAAAAGTTTTTATTACTTTTACTAGTTTTAGTAATTGGCATATCAATGATGCTGGTGGGTATTAGTTGTAAAGGAGCTACTGCAACAGAAACTACAGCAGCAGCAGAAACCACAGCAGCAGGAGAAACTACAGCAGCAGAGACAACAGCAGTAGTTGCTGCAGAGCAGGAATATTATATTATATATAGCGGTGGCTGGGGAGACGAAATAGTGCAAGAATGGGCCTGGGGCGGCTACTTAGCTGAAAAATATTGGAATTCAAAAGGAGATAATATCAAAGTCGAATGGTCAGGTCCAAATAAATGGGTAGCAGAGGAGTATATATCGGGACTTGAAGCTGCAATAGCAAAAAATCCTACCGGAATACTTGTTTTCCCACCAAATCTTGGAGAAGATCAAATGCTGGCTGATTATTATAACAGTGGCGGTTTATTATGTGGCTTGAACGGTTCAAAGGGGAATTTCCCGGTAGATTTCGTATGTGGAACTGATGGTTTTGCCATGGGAAGAATAATGGCTCAAGTTGCAATTGAAAACGCTGGTGAAACTTTTGATGTTTTAGCAATAGGAAGTCTTGTAAACGAAGCGGTAGCATCACGACATAGAGGTATGGATGATGTCTGGAAAAATTATCCTGGAATAAAAGTAGTGGCCCTTGAAAACCAACAAGCAACTAAAGAGGAAACTGCAGTATTGGCTGCTTCTATGTTAGCGGCACACCCTGACGCAAAAGTCTGTGTTGCCCCTTCATCTTTTGGTGGTGCAGCTTTTGCAATGGCTTGTAAAGAAGCAGGTCTTAACCCCGGAGATAAAATAATTATAGCTACCGATAAAGACGAAGAATTGTTGAATTATATTGAGGATGGTTGGGTACAATTTACAATATCGCAAAACTTCCCGCTGGAAACCTTCTATGGTATTTCAAATTTGCACTTAATGAAAATGCATAACATAAATTTATCAACTGATGATGCGAAAGCTCTTGGCCGTCAATTGCCAGGGCCCATAATTGTAACTACAACCATGCAGGCTATAGGAAAAGAACAATTACAATATTATAGGGGAATAGAACCGCCAGAGGGATTTGTCGGATTTTAATTATGAGTGTAGATCTATGTATTGTATTAAGTTCTTTTAGGATTTAGTTGAAAAGAGAATGAAAGAAAGGGGTATTTTGCAGATATCCCTTTCTTTCAAAAAATCAAATTAGAAAGTTAGAATTATTATAAAGTATTTATACCAGATATAAGGTTAAATTGTTATGAAATCATTTTTTAAAAATATTTTCATAAAAAGAGAAGTAGTACTCTTATTAGTTATAATATTATTACTTACAGTAGTTGGGTTATTAAATCCAAAAGATTTTTTTTCACAAGAAAACTTTAAAGCATATATGACAGTTATATCAATCCGCGTAATAGTTGCATGTGGAATGACTGTATTGATGATTTCAGGTGGTTTTGATATGTCAGTTGGTGGTCAATCGGCAATGCTCGGTATTTTATTTGGAATTATGGTGTTCAAAGGTGTAAATATTACAATTTCAATAATTACAACTATTATATTTGGTATTGCCGCCGGACTTATTATTGGTTTTATTGTATCAAAACTTAATGTCAATCCTTTCATGGTGACTTTAGGGGGAATGTTTTTATTTAGTGGTATTGCAATTATTATTGCTTTTGTGGGAGGAGCAGGAAAATTCCAGGATCAATTTGTTACGGTACGTCCCCTTCCTGGTATTCATGGAATTGCTGGGGGCAGTTTTCACGGAGTAGAATATATTGTATTTTATATGGTTGGGATTTTAGTATTTTATTATGTTTTCCTCAAGAAAAATAAATTTTTAAGACAAAATTTTTATATTGGCACAAATGAAAGTGCGGCAAGATTAGTTGGCATAAAAGTTGATAAGTTAAAAATTTTTAACTATGCTCTTGTAGGGTTAATGGTTGCAATTGCAGCCATATTACAGGCATCAAGATATGAATTTGCAACAGCAGTTGCAAACGAAAATTATCCTTTGGAAATTATTGCGGCTGTTATTATTGGGGGTGCGAGTCTTAGTGGTGGAGAAGGTTCAATTATAGGTAGCTTCTTGGGTGTTTGTCTCTTAACATTAATATATAACAGCACGATAATTTTAGGAATTAAACCTGCATGGTATACATTGTTGATTGGTTTAATTTTATTAATATCTGTTTTATACAATGAATTTATAAGGAAAAAATTTGTAATATTTAAAGTTAAATAATATAAGAAATATTTATTATTAAAATTATTATTGATAAGGATTATTAAAATTATATTCCGATAAAGGAGATTAATTGAAAATTTTAAAAATGTTTTTACTAAATAGAACTTTTTCATTAATCACTATTAATGTTTTATTTATAATAATTTTAATATCAGTAGATGCTTCTGCATTTTTAAATAAAATAAATATTTATGGGCTTATGTTTGGGCTTGCGGCGAATATGATTATTCTCGGAGCGATGACTTCGCTGATGATTTCTGGCGGCATTGATTTGACCGTTGGCTCCATAATTGGTTTTTCGGCATTGATTTTTGCCTTATTATTAAAATCAGGCATACCCATTCCAATAGCTATAATAGGTGCACTCATCGGTGGAGTTTTTATAGGTTCAATTAATGGTTATATAATAGCATATCTTGGAATTAGCCCCTTTATAACAACACTTTCAGGATGGTTTATTTTGCGTGCTGTGATTTTATTAATAAGTGGCGCAAGCTCAATGGCGGGTTTTCCCAAGAATCTTAATTTGATTTCTAATTATAAAGTATTAAAAGTTGTTCCAACGTTTATAATCTTTGCTTTTATTTGTGTTATTGTGTTTGAAGTTTTAATGAAAAAAAATAAATTTTTCAGACAGAATTTTTTAATTGGAGGAAATGAACCTGCAGCCAAACTATTAGGTATAAAAGTCAAGAAAGTGAAACTAATAAATTATATGGTTACCGGTCTGATGGCTGCCATAGCGGGAGTCTTCCTAACTGCAAGATATATGGCTTTCATGCCCGAGGTGGGAAGTGGTTCTACTTTTGGGATTATTACTGCCATAATCATTGGTGGAACGAGCTTAACGGGTGGTGAAGGTTCAGTATTACGATCATTTTTAGGTCTATTTTTTGTTAATTTAATCTATGATTCAATAGCACTTTTAGGTATTAATATTCAATGGAATGATGCATTTATAGGTGCAGTTTTACTTATTATGGCAATATTGAATACAAATAACCAAAGAATGATCCAAAATTTAAATAAATGGGAATTAAAAAGTCAAAAGAAACAAAAAATAAGAGTAGGATAATCTGGAGATGATTTAGTAATTGATAATTAATGTTATGAGGAGTGTTAAATGGTTGATAGGCTTAAAAACAAAGTTGCTATAATTACTGGCGGCAGTAGAGGAATTGGAAAAGGCATGGCAGAAATTTTTTTATCTGAAGGGGCAAGCGTTGTAATCTGTGGCAGAGATGAAAAATCCTTAACTGGAACTTGTAAAGATTTGAAAAAAATAAACGATAATATAATATCCATACAATGTGACATATCTGTTGAAAATCAAGTTAAGGGCATGATCTGTGAAACAATTAAAAAATTTGGCAAGTTGGATATTTTGGTAAATAATGCAGCTATAGGTGGAAGGCAAAAAACATTAGAAGAATTAACAGAGTCTGAGTGGGATCTTATGTTTAATATAAATGCTAAAGGTCCCTGGTTATGTTCTAAACATGCTATAGGTGAGATTAGGAAGAATGGCGGAGGATCAATAATTTTTATTTCTTCAGTTTCGGCATACAGGGGTCAGGCAATAAATGAGTGCTATAATGCTTCGAAAGCAGCTGGAGAATTGCTCATGAAAAATATGGCTTTAGATTTTGCAAAGGATAAAATTCGTGTAAATTCTATTTGTCTGGCATGGGTAGGTACAGAAGATAACGGATTAATAAATTTAGGCAGGAATGATAAAATAAATATCTTAGGCTTTAAAAAGTTTTCAGAAGCAATTGAGTTACATCCTGTTGGCAGAATTGGAAATTCCCAGGACATTGCCTGGGCTGCCGTATATTTGGCTTCTGATGAATCAACCTGGGTAACTGGTAGTTCTTTATTTATTGACGGGGGATATACATGCAAATAATTAAAATTACTTTCTCTAAATGCATCACAAACTGCAGATAATTCTTTATCCATTAGTAAAAAAACTTAGAGGTTTATGAATAAAAAAGAAAATGTTTTAAATTCAATAAATTTAAAGAGTGTAGATAAAATACCCACAACCTATAGAGGACTTGAGAATATAACGAAATCATTGTTTAAACATTTCGGACTACTTGAAATTGACGACTTTGAAGGTAATCATTTATTATTTTTAGAGGACCTGGGTGCCGATTTGTGGGCCAGTGGGAGTAATATTAGTTATTATGGAACTTTTCAACCCAGGTATATTGGTCCACCAGTTTTAGAACCATATGTAGCAGACAGCCATTATTTTTATACATTGGGTATTAAAGTAAAAACACATACAGTGAGTAAATTTGATTTTAGTTATTTGGTGTACGGGGAAGATCCACCACTGGCAAATGTTCAAGACTCAAGTGAAATAAAAGAAGGATTTCTAACTTCAAAATTAGATAATTTTGATTTTAAAGACTTTTCCAACAGAAGAATATATGATAAAAGAAAATTAGATTTAAATTATATAAGTTATGAATCAATTAAGGCAAATAAAAATGATTTTATTTGTATGGGTAATTTTAACTCTATTTTTATGCTTTGTTGTTTTTTAAGAGGAATGGATAATTTTTTAATAGATTTAGCTGCAAATAAAAAACTTGCAGAATGTCTTATAAAAGAGGTCGGAGAATTTTCCATAGAGTTTAATAGGAGAGCTTTATTTGAATTTGGGAACAAGGCTGAAATATACAGTATGTGGGATGATGTAGCTAACCAAAATGGATTAATGTTTTCGCCAGACTTGCTTAAATATTTTTTACCAATATATGAGAAATTGATTAGTGAAGCAGATAAATATGGACTTAAAACCAGCTGGCATTGTTGTGGGAGCGTACACGATGTTTTACCGTCTATGATAGATATTGGGTTAGATATATTTGAAGTGGCTCAGACATCTGCAAGAAATATGAGTTTTGATGAATTATTTAAACTATATGGCGGAAGAATTTGCATACACGGTGGTATAGATGTACAAAATTTGTTAGTTTTAAAAGGTAAACGTGAAATTGAAGAAGAAATAAGAAAAGTTTTTAAATTATGGGGAAATAATGGGGGCATAATACTTGCACCCTCGCATGAAATTATGCCTGGTACCCCGATAGAAAATATCTTATTTCTATATGAATGTATTAATAATTTTCAGAAATAAAATATTATAAATAATAAATTATTAAATGAATAAGATAGCAGGTGAAGAATTAGGGCTGCTTTTATTTTAGAAGAATAATATAATATTAAGACAAGAATAATAAATATACATATTATAAAACCCAAAGAGATCATTGGTAGAAGAAGGTAATTGATCAATAATATAGGAAAAGGGGAATGGATGTTTAAAGAAATAAACAATAAAAATCTATCAAAGGAAATTGTCAATCAGGTAATAGATTCTATTAAAAATAACAGCTTAAAGGTTGGTGATAGAATACCTTCTGAAATCGAATTAACCAATATTTTTAAGGTAAGCAGGGGTACTGTCAGGGAAGCGATGAAAAGTCTTGAAAATTTTGGTTTAATAGAGATAAAAAAAGGAAAAGGCACATTTGTTACAAATATTAATATTGATTTTTTCTTAAAAAATTTAATGCCTTTTTTAATTATCAGTAAAGAAGATTTAATTAAATTTTTAGATATAAGAATTTTGTTAGAGGTATATGGAATCGAGGAAGCTGTAAAAAATTCAAGCGAAAAAGATATCGAATTGTTGGAAGGAGAGCTGTCAGAATTAAAAAAAGAATTTAACCACATGAAGAATCAGGATAAAGATTTTTATGAAAGCTACAGAAACTATATAGATCATGATATTGAATTCCATATCTTAATCGGTGAAAGTACAAAAAACACCATATTGTCCAAGCTTCTTGAGTCAGTAAGATTAGTCTACTTTGAACAACAAATCAAAGGTATAAAAGGTATTTCTTTTCCACCGGAAAGAGGTTACCTGGCACATAAAAGGATACTTGAAGCTATTAAGAATAAAGATATAGAAAAAGCAAAATCAGAAATGAAAAAACATATAGAAGATACTAAATCCTTAATTAGCAGTATGAAATAATTTAAATACTTACACAATAATCCTGCCCGAAGATAAGAGTAAAGAAAACTTTATGAAATTTTAATGCTACTAATGAGCTGAATTATCTTTTCCGCAATATGATAAATTGTATCTTATACATTTATAATTTGTGTATTCCTTATATAATTTAGTGGTAGCGAAAGTGCTTGAAACTTGAAGTATTACATTTATATTCTAATCATATTATTGCAAATAAAATTAATAAGTGTTAACATAGTTAATTGTTAGATGTTGGACATTTAATAACTTAACATATAAATATTAACGTTTGACATATTTTCATGTTTATATTAAAATTTTACAAGCTAAGCGATTAGCTAATCGATTTATAAATTCAAAATTATTTTTAACAGTTTTTTATTAATTGGTACATTTTTAAAAATTTTAGAAATTATAAAATCTTAAAAGACATGTAAAATATTATTAAGGTAAAATGTGATTGACTAAGTTTTTATATATTATATATTATATATTAATAAAAAAATATTCTCAGCCAAAGAGGTTTAATCAAGTTTAAAAAATCTAATTAATAAAATTTTTAATAAATAGACAAGGAAAGGTTTTTAATAATGGACGGAGAATTGAAAGACAGAATTGCATTGGTCACCGGGGGGGCATCCGGGATTGGCCGTGAAACTGCATTAATATTTGCACGCGAAGGGGCCAAAGTAGCAGTAGTTGATATGCAGGCCGAAGCTGGCAATGAGACAGTAAAATTAATTCATAAAGCCGGAGGAGAAGCCACTTTTATAAAATGTGATGTTTCTAAATCGTCTGACGTGGAAACATTGATTCAAAAATGTATAAATATATATCACCGCCTGGATTGTGCGGTTAATGCAGCCGGCATCCTGGGAGAAATGGGTAAATTGCAGGAATGTACGGAAAAAAATTATGACCATGTTATGAACATCAACACTAAAGGCATATGGCTTTGTATGAAATATGAGATTATTCAGATGCTCAAACAGAAATCAGGCGCCATTGTAAATATTGCTTCTGTTGCAGGAGCCGGCGGTACGCCTGATTTGCCGATATATGGGGCATCGAAAGCTGCTGTTTCTATGTTGACACGGGCAGCAGCAGTGGACCTGATTGCTAAAAATATCCGGGTAAATGCAATAAATCCGGGTTTCGTACAAACACCGATGGTTGACAAACAAGAGGCAGACTATCCGGGTAAGGTAAAGGAGTACAGGGCCGCTTTAAGAATAGGACGCATGGGCCGTCCGGAAGAAATTGCCGAGGCTGCAGTATGGCTGTGCTCGGATAAAGCTTCCTTTGTGGCGGGACTTGTAATGAATGTTGATGGTGGTGCCCTTGCCTGATCTTAGATATGATGAGTAAAACAGATATTGCCAAGGAGGAAAATAAATGGCTGACAAGATATTTAATATATGTGATTGGTCAAAGGGCTCTTCCGTGATTGGTGCCGGATGGCACATTCTTGGAGAAGAAGGTTTTTTGTGTATGGATCCTGCCGCTAAAATAATGGCACCTACGGAACAATTACCGGAGCTAAAAATTGATATACCGGTTTTTACTATGGGCTGTAAGACCCCCGCAGATCACGTCAAAGCAATGATTGGTACAAATGATTCATTCTCAGTCAAAAACGGATTTTCTGTTTCGGCTGATATATCGGTACAAACTCATGGTACAGAAAAAAATCCTTACGGAGCAGATCCTGATGACCCGAGACTGGCAGCCGGGGCAATTGCAATTATTGATTCTAATTCGGGTACGATAGTCAATTTTGAAATATCAAACCGACGGGTTATTACACTTAGAGAAGTCTTCGATGTCCGTACATCAATAGCAGGAAGAACCATGTCAATGTGCGACCCCCATCTTCTTGAGAATTTTAAGATAGAACCGGGATCTTGGCACCGGTACGAAATTCAATATCGTCTTGGAAAAGATAACCCGGATGATCCAAATCCGGATAAGGTTAAATGGTTAATTGATAACAAATTAATCAGGAAAGTTGACTGGCTGCCTTCTGCAGGACCTCCGCCGGTCCCGGTTGTCAAGCCATCCCGTTTCACGATCAACCTTGCGATATTTACTCTTTTAGATGACTTGTCGGACGGCATGGGAGGAATGATAAAGGGGTATGACCCCGAGTACAAGAATACGACATTTGGGCAAGGTGCAACAGCACGCTGGCGCAACATTGAAATTAAAGAATTTATACCTGAGGAAGTGAGCCAATGAAATACAACAGAGCGCACGCAACGGCAAGATGGGGAACAATGGGCACCGACTGGGAAGCCGGAGTCGATTTTCGTCGCTTGATTGATGAACGCTTTCAAAAAGCACAGTCTGCTATAAAAGCCAGGGGACTTGGGGCCGTTCTTTGCTTTAATTT
>Ga0172371_10003265_pt1 | contig 25263 bp, 20 predicted proteins | sample Lak12m_FD_114543 | JGI IMG/M metagenome (GOLD analysis project Ga0172371, IMG submission 114543) | Freshwater microbial communities from Kabuno Bay, South-Kivu, Congo - kab_022012_12m | ecosystem: Environmental > Aquatic > Freshwater > Lake | place: Democratic Republic of the Congo: South-Kivu... | reverse complement strand
TCTTGAGTTGCCTGTTCGTGCTGGAATCGACATCCGGGTGAAATTGCATCTATCGATCCTTTCTGTAAGCAAGGGAGTAAAGAACAAGAATTATGAAGGTGACGCTTTTAATCCCGACCATTAATGAGCTTGTGGGCCTTAAGCAGGTAATGCCTCGGATTAAAAGGGAATGGGTCCATCAGATACTGATTGTCGACGGCGGTTCCCGCGACGGCACTCAAGAGTATGTTAAAGAAAACAATTATCAGCTCTATGTGCAGAAGAGAAAGGGTCTCCGGTATGCCTATATCGAGGCGCTGGATGTCATCGAAGGAGACGTCGTTATAACGTTCAGTCCCGATGGAAATTCCCTCCCCGAGCTTATCCCTCCCCTGATCGCCAAAATGAAAGAGGGGTATGACATGGTTATTGTTTCGCGTTACAAGGATAACGCGAAAAGCATGGACGATGATCTTGTCACGGGCTTTGGCAACGGGATGTTTACCTGGGCAATTAATTTTCTATATGGTTCGAGCTATACAGACTCATTTGTCATGTTCAGGGCATGGAAAAAAGACATATTCCGCCAGCTTGATATGCACAAAGATGAGAGTTACGCCACGGAAGAAAGGCTGTTCCATACGGTGGTTGGGTGCGAACCCCTGCTTTCCGTCCGTGCGGCGAAAAGGAAGTTGAAATGTGCGGATATCCCGGGTGACGAACCTGCTCGCATTGGAGGAGAAAGAAAACTTCAGATGTTCCGCTGGGGACTTGCGCATGCTTACGAGATAATAAGGGAGAAATTTATCTGGAAATGACCCCGCCGAAATCAGCGCTTCACTGATTGCACCCGTTTTCTCCAGTAATCCAGCAGGAATGACACGCTTTCTGTAAAATCGTACCTTGGTTTCCATCCTGTTGCGCGCAGGAATCTGGTAGTATCAGGGATCTGCAGCGTGACGTCTGACGGCCTCATGAGTTCGGGGTCCTGGCGGGTAATAATCTTCTTCCTGCTTTGTTTTTTCAACAGGTCAAGAAAATCACCCACGGAAATGGTTTTATCTCCTCCGATGTTATAAGCTTCGCCGGGCTGGCAGGATAGAACTGAGACCCAGTAGGCTTCCATCGCGTCCCGGACATCGATCAGCGTGCGTACGGAATCAAGATTCCCATGGGTGAGTTCGGACTGGAGACCTGCTTCGATCCTCGCTACCTGCCGTGCAAACGAAGTTGCGAATAAATCCGTCCGCCTCGGATTGATGTATGCAAACATCCTCGTCCTGATGATTTTCATGCCGTAGCTCCGGAAATATGTAAGGCCGAGAAGGTCCTGGCATACCTTAGAAACTGCATATGGGCTCGATGGCCGCATCGGCTGGTCTTCCTTTATCGGAACTTCGTTTGGAAATACCTGACCATACACTTCGGAGGTGCTGCAAAGCTGTATAATAGGGTCAATCTTCGCGAGCCGTACGGCCTCCAGCAGGTTTGCAGTACCCATTATATTGTTCTGCAGTACGGCCAGGGGTGTTGTGAATGATGCGCGCACATTCGCATGTGACGCCAGGTGGAAGATTACATCAGGCTTGGCCTTCTGCAGAGTACAGAACACGGAACTGAAATCTCCAAGATCGCATTCGTGCATGGCAATCCTGCCTGCGATGCTGGAAAGATTATCGGCTGTCGCCGTGCTGTGCCATCGTGATATGCCGTGAATTTCAACCTTCGGGTTCTTTGATGCGATAAATTCCGCAAGATAACTGCCGCCAGAACCACTGATGCCTGTTATCAGGACTCTGTTTACAGGCTTGACTGCTCCTGTTGGTCTGGTTTTCATTTCCGGAGATGCTGCCTTACAAGGCGCTCAACATCATTGGTGGTTACGCCGTAATACTTATGTATGTATTCCCGTCCGCCGTATACATAGCAATACCCCCTGCTGTGCTCGAGGCCGATTCGTTTCACAGGTATTGCTATTTCATTGTTGTTCAGCGTCTCAAGCACATAGGAACCGAGTCCGCCGGGAAGGAAGTGCTCTTCAAGCGTAACAAGTTTATTGTAGCGCTTGATTTGCTTGATCAGGGCGGATTCGTTGGCAGGTATCGAAAAGAGGTCAATCACGCCTACAGCCTTACTGCTGCCTTTATTTATCCTCCTGGCTACATCAAGTGCTTTCTGGACCATTATGCCGCAAGCCAGGATGCATGTTTTTCCGCCGTCAATGAGAGGCACAAATCCCATGGAAAAGTCCGTTCCATGCTTGTGAACAGGCGGAAGAGGGTGCCTGTCCAGCCGCACATAATTTGTGACAGCCATTGTGCATGACATTTCCGCCAGTGCCTCAGACATGACGGAGTCTGATGGAACGTGCGTCACGATGTTAGGGAAGGCCCTCATTACGGCAATGTCCTCGATAAGGTGGTGAGTGGGACCCGAATCATCGTAGCCGAAGCTTGGGCCGACACCAACCAGCGTCACCGGTATGTTCATGATACCGTTTGCAACACGAATCTGCTCCAGGCACCTCAACGTGACAAACGGGGCTATAGCGTAAACAAACGGACGCTTGCCTTCCATGGCCATGCCGCTTGCAAGAAGGAGTCCCTGCTGTTCGGCTATGCCCACATTAATAAACTGATTCGGAAGATCCGTCCGGAACTTGTCAAGGGATGGGGCCCCCATGTCTTCCGAAACTACGACGACATTCCTGTCTTTCCTTGCGATCTCGTATATTTTATCCCAAAAGGCGTCTCTCAATGTAGGATTAATCATTTTCTTCTCTCCTCATAAGTTCTTTCTGCGCTCTCGCTGCATCCTTCCCCTTGGGCGCCAGGCCGTGCCACAGGGGTACACATGACATGAAATCCACTCCGCATCCCTTGACAGTATCCGCAATAACAACTGTCGGCTTTGTCGACCTGCGCGACCGCAGTTCCTCCATCGCATCCAGCAGTTCGCAGTGCGAATGTCCGTCCACCCGCTTCACGTTCCAGCCAAAGGAGGCCCATCTCTCATCCATTGGCTCGAGGGCGACTATGTTTTCGGTGAAATCCGTGACACACTGGTAATTCCGGTCCACGATGGCCACAAGATTGTTGAGGCGGTTGTGGGATGCAAACATGGCGGCTTCCCAAATGGAACCCTCATAGCACTCGCCGTCACCGAGGAGGGCATAGACCATGTGGAGCTTGCGGTCCATTTTCGCTGCAAGGGCACAGCCTGTTGCCATTCCAAACCCCTGTCCGAGGGAGCCACAGGTGATCTCAACGCCAGGAACACTCTTCTGCAGGTGCACTCCGAAGATGCCGCCCGGCTGTGCAAACTTTTTGAGTTCAGCTTTTGAATAAAAACCGCGGTCGGCAAGAACCGCGTAAAGCAGGGGACTCGCCTGGCCCTTGCTGAGAAAGAAACGGTCCCGGCCTTCCCACTTGGGGTCCTTCGGATCATGGCGAAGGAGGTTGCCATGGTAGAGCGCAACCATGATGTCGGTCGCCGAGAGAGATGACGTTACATGGCCGGTACCGGCCTTGATGCACATATCAAGAACCTGTTTCCTGATCTCATGTGACTTTTTTTCAAGTTTTCTTATCATTGTATTCATAATGGTACACCCTGTGTATTCTGCTGAAGAGACTCTGTCAAACGCCGCCTCACCTTGACATTCAGCATTTTCTCAATGTGTTTTCTAACCCTGTTTCCAAAAGTGCTGGTAACCATAGCCAAAAACTTCTCATTAGTGAAGTACTTTACAAAGGCATCATCCCGGAATTTCAGGACCTCTGCGGCAGACAAATACTTCGTCGGCAGGGGCTGGGTGTCATAACCGTGCTGGGAGAAACTGTCCCAAGAGGCCGGCAGGTGGCCCTCTTTCCTGGCCGACTCGTAGAGTTCCGACCCCGGATACGCCATAACAGTGTAAAAATTGATGTATTCGCACTGAAGGTCAATTGCCATCTGCAGTGTTTCGTTCATCGTTTCAAGGTTATCTTCTGGAAGTCCAAACATGTAATTGCCAAGTACGTATATCCCGTTATCCCTGATCGCCTTGACCGTTTTGGCGATGTCCTTGCGTATCACCTTGTTAACGCTGTTTCTAACGAGGGCGTTGGCAGACTCAATGCCGAGACATATCCAGTTGATGCCGGCCCGTTTCAGTTTCCGGAGAAGCGGCTCGTTTATGGTATCCACTCTTCCGTAAACCCAGATATTAAGGCCGTATTTACGTTCAATCAGCCTGTCGCAGAGCTCTTCAACCCTCTTCGGTGAAAGAATAAAAAGTTCATCATCCAGCCTGACATTGCGGACGCCTTTCCCGTGCAGGAAGTCGAACCATGTCATTACACGGTCAATCGACCAGTACCTGATGCCGGGCTTCCCAAAAACGGAATTGATACAGCAGTAATGGCAGGCGTAGGGGCAGCCAAGCGATGTGTTCATGGAAACATAGGGCGATCGTACATCGGAGAAGTCGTCTTTCTTGCTGTCGGCGAAATCCTGGAAACAGTGCATGTTATGGGCACGGTACCTGCCGAAATCGGGAAGAAGGTCCCATGCATAGTTCGGGAGATCAGCATCGAGAATTTCCGCCACAGCCGGCCTCGGTGTCGAACAGATTGAATCGCCCTTCCAGTACCAGAGTCCCTGTACATCATTCAGCGATTTCTTACCCTTGATGCAGGCAATCAGGCTGGAGATTGTATAGGTGCCTTCACCCTGAATTACATAATCCACAGGCTCCTCCCTGAGGGTCTTCTCAGGAAGTGCCGACGGGTGGATGCCTCCCAGTGCAATGGGCATTGATTTATTGAAACTTTTAATGTCTTTTGCAATGAACCTTGCCGCAGGCATTGTAAGCGTGGATGATGACGGCGTGTGCCCGTAGACCATTATAACGATCAGTTCCGGGTTGTATTTCGCAATTAATTCCCCGGGCACTTTGTCGTCCCATCCATCGACGTTAACGTCATATATTGCTACTGAATATCCGTTTATCCGCGCATTTTCAGCCAGCAGGCATGTCCATACCGGCGGCGCAATGGCCGTATATTCCTTCGAAAGGTCCTGGTATACCCGTTTCTGGTTGCCTGGATGAATAAATAGAATGTCTGCTTTCATCTAAAATAGAAATATTACAGCTGCCAGTGACCCAAGTCAAACTATTGCTATCAGCCTGTTTATGATTATGGTCATTTGAGATACGATACTTGACAACAAACACTGCCAGGTTCTAGGGTACTCAAACATTGCTTGGCTTGTTTAATTACAGCCGGTCGTTATAATGTCCTGTAAATCACATTAGAGGTGCGTTTTGAAAGTACTAGTGACTGGTGCTGCAGGTTATATCGGTTCTGTCCTGGTCCCCAGGCTGCTCGCGGAAGGCCATGAAGTTACTGCGGTTGACAACCTGATATACCGCCAGGCCACGCTTCTTGACTGCTGTCGCTATCCCGGGTTCAAGTTTATCAGGGGCGATGTCCGTAATAAGTCCCTGATGGCTCCAATGGTCAGGAGTGTTGACGCAATCATTCCGTTGGCCTGCCTTGTCGGGGCTCCCTTGTGTGACCGCGATCCCGTTGGCTCCAGGTCAGTAAACCTGGAAGCCGTTGCCCTTATCCTTGAGCTCCGCAGCGCTTCTCAGCCTGTGGTGTTTCCCATGACAAACAGCGGTTACGGGATAGGGCAGGATGGGATCTTCTGCACCGAGGAAACACCGCTTCGCCCGGTATCCCTTTATGGAAAAATGAAAGCGGAAACCGAGAAAATGCTCTTTGATTCGGGTAACGCAATAAGCCTGCGGTTCGCCACGGCTTTCGGCGCAAGCCCGCGGATGAGGCTGGACCTGCTTGTAAATGATTTCGTTTATCGCGCCGTCACCGATGGTGTGGTGGTCCTTTTCGAGGCACACTTCAAGCGGAACTACCTGCATGTTTCCGACGCGGCCAGGGCCTTCATCCATTCACTTAAGAACTTTGGTAAAATGAAAAACCAGCCCTACAACGTGGGCCTGAGTTCCGCAAATATGTCGAAGCTTGAACTCTGCGAGGTCATCAAGAAACAACTGCCGGGTTTTATCTATGTAGAATCTGCCATAGGCGAGGACAAGGACAAGCGCAACTACATTGTCAGCAACGCGAAGATCGAAAGCACCGGCTTTGCGGCACAAACCTCGATCGAGGAAGGTATCCGCGAGCTGATAATGGCGTTTCAGATTATCAGGAAGGATCAGTATTCCAACGTGTGATATGACGTCATGGAATTGATTAATTTAACATGATTATCAGCAGGACCCCATTCAGGATGTCTTTTTTCGGCGGCGGGACCGACTACCCGGCCTGGTACAGGGAAAACGGCGGCGCCGTGATATCTGCAACTTTCGACAAGTTCTGCTGGATCACATGCAGGAACCTGCCGCCATTCTTCGAACACAGGAGCAGGATCATCTATTCTAACATCGAGAATGTTAAGAATATTGACGAGATAAAACATCCTTCGGCCCGGGAATGCCTGCGCTTCCTCGGGATCAGCGAGGGTGTTGAAATCCACCACGATGGAGATTTGCCCGCAAGAACAGGACTCGGCTCAAGCTCTTCTTTTACCGTGGGAATGCTGCATGCCTTGTATGCCCACCTGGGCAGGATGGTCTCGAAACAGCAGCTGGCAATGGATGCTATCCATGTTGAGCAGAACCTGATCAGGGAGAACGTTGGAAGCCAGGACCAGATCTCAGCCGCATTCGGCGGACTGAACAATATTTCCTTCCACGCCGATGGAACTTTCAGGGTCAATCCAATCGCAATCAATCCCGAACGCCTCTGCGCCATTGAACAGCGCTTAATGCTTTTCTACACCGGGTTGTCCAGGATCGCGTCTGAAGTGGCCGCGGAACAGGTCTCGAATATCAACAGGAAAAAACAGGAACTGTCCGCCATCCGTCAGATGGTTGATGAAGCCATGAGAATACTGGTAAGCAATGATGACCTGGATTCCTTCGGGCGGCTCCTGCATGAGAGCTGGAAGGTTAAAAAGAGCCTGAGTACAAAGATAACCACCCCGGAGGTTGATTCCATGTATGACACGGCAATATCGGCAGGCGCACTTGGCGGGAAACTGCTTGGAGCGGGCGGCGGCGGTTTTGCTGTTCTTTACGTTGATCCTGCCAAACAGCCCGCGGTACGTGAGGCATTGAGAAAATACCTGAACGTCCCGTTCCATTTCGAGAATCTCGGCTCACAGATTGTGTTTTATCAACCTTAACAGCAAGATCTACAATGACAAAGATCCGGCGAATCCCATTTGGAACCATCAACATACCCGCTGAGGCTGTGCGGCTGGTCACGGAAGCCCTGGAAAGCGGACGCGTTTCATGCGGAAAAATGGTCCACCAGTTCGAGAAGGAGTTTGCCCGTCTCCATAAAATAAAACACGCCGTGGCTCTCAGCTCGGGGACGGATGCGGATACTCTTGCCATAGCGGTGCTTTACGATCACGGGGCAAAACGCGGCGACGAAGTGATTGTCCCGGCCCTTTCATTTGTTGCCACCGGGAATTCGGTGCTCCATGCCGGGTTCAAGCCCGTGTTCGTGGATATAGATCATCGCACCCTTAATATCGATCCCGACAGGATAGAGCAGGCTGTTACAAAACGCACCATCGCCATAATGCCGGTCCATCTTATGGGCAAACCTGCGGATATGGACAAAGTCATGGCCATCGCCCGACAACATAAACTCAAGGTGATTGAAGACGCTGCAGAGGCGCATGGCGGGTTCTACAGGGACAGGCCGCTTGGCACTATAGGAGATATGGGGGCGTTCAGCACTTACGTGGCCCATATCATTACCACCATAGAGGGCGGAATCGTAATAACGAATGACGAAGAAACAACAGGCATACTTCGCTCCCTTCGCTCGCATGGCCGCGCCTGCAAATGCGACGCGTGCAAATTAAATGTCACCGGAGGGTTCTGCAAAAAACGTTTCGCGAAACCCGAGCTTGGCGACATTCGCTTCATCTTTGAACGGGTCGGTTTCTCGAGCAAGATGAACGAACTGGAAGCGGCAGTCGGCCTGGCAAATCTTGCCAATTATTCCGCTATTGTCGAAAAACGCCGGCATAACCTGCTTGCTCTGATGGACGGGGTAAAGAAACTCGGGCCGTACCTTAAGACGTTTTCCGAGGAGAAACACGAGAAAATTGGACCGCACGCTTTGCCCGTTCTTGTGGCAAAAGACGCGCCTTTCACCCGGAACGAATTTGTCCTGTACCTTGAAAAACACGGGATTGATACCCGCAGCCTGTTCCAGTCAATGCCCACCCAGTGTCCCGGTTTCTCTTTCCTCGGATACAAACTGGGACAGTTCCCGGAAGCGGAATATGCCGGTACCCACGGCCTGCACATCGGCGTGCATCAGGACATCAACGATGAAGATATCGCGTACGTCCTTGGATGCATGGAGGATTTTGTCCGTCTTCATGGCAGGTAGTAGATGGCCTTACCGCCTGAATTCCTGCCACTCAGGTTCGTTGTCAAATATCCAGCGGTAATATGCCTGTTCCTGGAGCTTTCCGGCGGCGGCTTCATCAACCACTACACGGCAGCTGGGATGCAGCTGCAGGGCAGACGCGGAAATCATCGAGGTGATTGGCCCTTCAACTGCGCGGGCGAGGACACCAGCTTTATCCGCCCCTGTTGCTATCATGATGCAGCGCTTAGCTTCCATGATCGTTCCAACACCCATAGTCAGCCCGCGTTTCGGCATAAGCCCGGGGGAATCGAACAGCGGCGAGTTCTGGGCGATGGTGGCAGGCGCCAGGGCCTTTTCCCGCGTACGCGACCTGAGGGCGGAAAGCGGCTCGTTGAAGCCGATATGACCGTCAGATCCAATCCCAAGAAGCTGCAGATCAATTCCCCCGAAGTCATCAATCAGCCGCTCGTATTCCTCGCATTCCATCGCCAGGTTCCTGGCCATTCCGTTTGGAAGATGGGCGTTTTCCGGGTTTATGTTCACCTTGCTGAACAGATGTTTGTTCATGAAGAAATGGTAGGAACCAGGGTGCTTCGGGTCCAGGCCGACATACTCGTCCAGGTTGAAAGTCCTGCATGAGGAAAAATCCAGTTTCTCATCCCGGTGCATCCTGACAAGCTCGGCGTAAATGCGTTCCACGGTGCGCCCTGTCGCCAGCCCGAGTACCAGCGACGGCTTTACCCTGAGTTCCCTCGCAATAAGCCGGGCGACGAGCCTGGCAGCCGCATCAGCATTCTTTTGGATGATAACTTCCATTATACGCCGTACTCCTTTGAATTAACAGGGCTGGAAATCATCACTTTGGCATCCGGCATCACCTTGTTGAGTTTGTCCAGTTCTTTCATTCCCTTGACAAGGGGCAGGGCGACCTGGCCTCCTTCAATAACGGAGCGGCACAGTCCCATCATGATTTCCATGCCTTTATAGGCGCCCTGGAAGTTGCAGGAGTGCACCTTGTTATCGTCATCCAGCCAGTCGGCCATTTCCTGGATGTAGGGCGGCATATCAAGGTCATAATTCATAGCGCCCGGGCCGGACTGAAAACCGCCGGATTTTGTAACGGCACGCCAGCCGCCATTGGTAAGCACTTCCGCAAAACCTTCGGTTCCCTGCGCGCCAATCCTGTTTTTCCCCCACCATTTCTCAACTTCCGGCTGATCAGGAGCCCCGGCTCCAGCCTCCACATAACCCCTTACGCCGTTCTTGAAGTTAATAAAGCCCGCGATGTAGTCAGGGGACATGTGCATGTCGGAAAATTTACCTTTTCCCGCCGCCTGGGCCATCACCCAGTCGGCCTCGCTCTCATTGTTGTACCAGCGCATGTAGTCTATGAGGTGACTCATCATGTGAGTCATCCAGCCGGTGGCCGTACCATACACGGTATGCACGCGGCCAAGCGCCCCGCTTGCGATGATCTCCTTCACCTTGCGGTAATGCGCTCCATACCGGTGCTGGTGGCTTACAACCGCCTTTACTCCGCGCCTGTCTATCAGTTTCCTGATCTTCATGGCTTCGGCGCTGGACATGGCCACGGGCTTCTCGAAGGCAATCAGTTTGGCGCGGCTCTTGAGCGCCAGCTTGATCATTTCCAGCCTGATCGTCGGCAGGGTGCAGAAGCAGAAGACATCAGGCTTCACGGCCGCAATAAGCGCCGCGGCATCTGTCTCAACCTGCGGGTTGCCAAGCTGCGCGGCTACCGCCTCGGCCCGGGACCTGTCGATGTCGCAGATGCCGGCAACCTTGAACCGCGGATTCGCGTTGAACGCGGCAGCATGATGCTTGCCGCGTTTTCCCATGCCAACCACCACAACCTTGTAGACACCACCCATTGAAGTCTCCTTTCGCCCGGTTATTTCTGCGACTTGTCCCACTCCAACAGCTTCGCAACAGTGTAGTCGACCTGTTCTGCGGTAAGTTCCGGGAACATCGGCAGGCTGATGCAGGTTGCCGCGTTCTTCTCGGAATATTTCTGCTTCCTGCAAAGACGCGCCTTCTTGCCCCAGGGGAACCCTTCCTGCTGGTGGATCGCGATGGGATAATGGCACTTGGCGTCAATACCATTGTCGTTAAGATACTTCAGGAGTACGTCACGCTGTTCGGGTTTCTTCGTCTCTATCACATACAGGTGATAAACATGCCTGTAGCCGGGCATTTCATAGGGAAGGGTGAAGTTCCTTGCCCCTTTCAGTGCCGCGGTATAACGCGCAGCCCAGCCCCGGCGCTGGTCAGTCCACTCCGTGATGTGCTTTAGCTTGGCGCTGAGAATGCCCGCGTGGATGTCGTCAAGCCTGCTGTTGAATCCGTAACTGTGGCATGACCGCTTCTCGGATCCGTGGTTGTGTATCTTTCGCACTTTCCTGTCGATCTCGGGATTGTTGGTGATGACAGCGCCCGCATCCCCGAATGTGCCCAGGTTCTTCTGAATAATAAAACTGACGGTTACGGCATCACTCAGCTCTCCCTGCTTGAAGTCGGCGCCGTGCGCATCAATTGCCTGCGCATTGTCTTCGATAACGAGGAGCTTATGCTTGTCCGCGATCGCGCGAATGGCGCGCATATCGGCGCACTGGCCGTAGAGATGAACTGGAATAATGGCCTTAGTCTTCTTTCCAACCGCCTTTTCGATCTTGTTCGGATCGATGCACTTTGTTTTCGGGTCACAGTCCACAAAAACGACCTTGGCTCCGGTAATCCATATTGCCTCTGCGGTCGCGAAGAAAGTATTTGTCGTGGTGATGCATTCATCACCCGGCCCGATCCCCAGCGCCATAAGCGTCAGCCAGATAGCATCGGTGCCGTTGCCGACTCCAATGGCATACTTTGCCCCGAAATAGGCGGCAAGTTCCTTCTCGAACCTGCCGAGCATGGGGCCCATGACATACTGTCCGCTTTCAAGAACGTCGCTTATGTTCTTATCAATCTCGCCCTTGATGTTGTGATACTGCTTTACGTGGCCGTAGAACGGAACCTGCATTGTTAGTCTCCTTTTTCAGTGATTAGTTTATTTACCGCTGTGATTGCGTAATCTTGTGATTACATCGTTCTTTAACTGCTCAACAAAGCCCGTTACATAGTCAATGATATCGCTCTTGTCATCTTCAATCAGCGGGGTAAGGTCCATCGCAAAAATCGCCGATTGCTGTTTGTCCACGCCGTGGCTCTCGAGATATGTCGCGTTGGCGTGCCAGCGGCCCACCGTGGCAAGGTCATACCTCTTGCCGCCTGCTATCTGCGAGGCAAAAACACCGATCAGGGCTTTGACCATATTATCTGAGCCGCTGACATCGAGTACTACTTTTGATTTGTCAGGCATCCAGTCAAGTCCCCGCCATATTTCCACGCCGTAAACCTTGCGCGGTCGCTGGCCTTTTGGGATGCCGCGCAGGCAGTCAATGACCTTAAGTGCGACTCCGACATGGGTGTCGTGCTTGTCTGCCAGGTTGTGGGTATAAACGATGCCTGGAGCGGCCTGGGACAAAATGGAATTCAGGTCCTTAAGCACCACGGCGTTCTTTGGCGTTTTAATGGCCGAACTTGGGTATTTCAGCTGGATTACGGCCGAATAACTTCCGAGCTCCGCCGCGCTGCGCTGTTCCCGCCATCGCAGCTCCTTCATCTGGTCATTTGTAAAACCTGCATACTCACCGGTCCTGGGACTGCCGGCTCCATCGGTGCAGGTTACGCCGGTAAACCAGCTGTCAGGCTTGTTAATGCACTCGTAAATGCCATGGAACCCCAGTATCTCAAGGTCATCCTGATGTGCCCCGAAAGCCATGTGCGTGGTGCGTTTCATGGCCTCTTCAGCGGATTTGCCGTCAGGTACGAATATCTCAGCATCTGGATTTGAAAAAATCATAATTTGTCAGCCCCATCAAACCGGACATTCTGAAGTATGACCTGCAATCAGGACTTTGGAAATAGCCGTATCGACTGTTTTTTTAACAAATCTGACTATGAGAAATCCCTGTCTTCAGGCGATGGTGTTTCGCACAACATCTGCAAGGTGCCTGGCAAGCTTGTCTGTGAGCTTTTTAGTCGGACCCTCGACCATGACCCGGCAAAGAGGCTGGGTGCCGGAGTAACGGACCAGGACCCTGCCATTCCTTCCAAGCTTGGCTTCCGCCTTCTTGATGGCCTTCACAAGCTCGGGAACGGAGTCGATCCTGGGCTTGCGGCTCACTTCAACGTTTATAAGTTCCTGCGGAGCCACCCTTACGATTTCCGCCATTTTGGAAAGCGTCTGGCCTTTCCTGCGCACAGCCGCCAGGACCTGCAGCGCGGATATTATTCCGTCCCCGGTGGTGTGCAGGTTCCTGAAAATGATGTGGCCGGACTGTTCTCCGCCCAGCGTGACATCGTTCTTGATCATAAGCTCAAGGACATTCCTGTCGCCGACTTCCGCGTCCATGTGCCTGATGCCCATTTTGCCAAGCGCAACCCTCAGCCCGATGTTGCTCATCGGGGTAATAACCACCATCGGCTTGCCCAGGGTGTGCCGCGTTTTCATCTTTGTAGCGCATATGGCAATGAGATGGTCGCCGGTAAGTTCATTTCCTTTCTCGTCGATGGCAATCAGCCTGTCGCCGTCGCCGTCGAAAGCAAGGCCCGCGTCGGCCCTGGTCCTCCGGACGGCCGTGGAAAGGTCTTTTGTAAACTGGGAGCCGCAATTGTCATTGATATTCATGCCGTCCGGCTCGCAGTGGATTGTGCGGACATCGGCGCCCAGTTCCGAAAAAATCATGGGCGCAATCTTGTATGTTGCGCCGTTGCCGCAATCGACGACAATCTTCATGCCGTCAAGGGTCAGGTCTTCAGGGAAAGTGCGCTTGCAGAACTCGATATACCTGCCCATGGCGTCGTCAATCCTGTGCGCCTTGCCGATCTTGTCCGCGGTGGGCCTGATATGGTTGATCTTTCCGGATGTCACGAGTTCCTCGATATGATGTTCCACGTCTTCGGAAAGCTTGAAACCGGTGTTGGAGAAGATCTTGATGCCATTGTCCTGGTAAGGATTGTGCGAAGCGGAAATCACGATGCCGGCATCCGCGCGCATGCTGCTGGTAATAAATGCAATTGCCGGGGTGGGCATGGGACCCGTAAGGAGCACATCCACTCCCATGGAGTTGATTCCCGAAGCAAGCGCGTTTTCCAGCATGTATCCGCTGAGCCTGGTGTCCTTGCCTATGACAATCCTGTGATGGCGCTTGCCCCGGCTCCTGAAGACATACGCCGTTGCCCGGCCAACAGCCAGGGCAAGTTCCGCAGTCATCGGCGGGGTATTGGCCACACCGCGAATTCCATCTGTTCCAAAAAGTTTTCCCATATCTCCCTGCCTTTTTACAGAAACATACTACTCGTTGAAGACCACATCCAGTTAGAAATTCATGAAATCCTGAGCCATGCAATCGAGTCCGCCACGGATTGCAGCCAGGCGGTCCCGGCTTTCCTCGTTACGGGAGAGAGCGCCTTTACGGTCTCGATATAGGATGGCTTTGCTTTCGCTGTCATTTTCTTTATGAATTCGCTTCTGCTGTTCCCTGCAAGGTTCAGGCTGGAATCCAGCGCAAGTTTTCGAACCAGCTTCGGCCATTGCCTGATGAACTCCCTGTGTAGCCGGAAGGGCTGGGCCTGCAGTTTGCTGCCGTGCTTCCGGCGGACAATGGCGAGCGACTGTTCAAGCTTATCGCCCAGGCCGGCAAGACGGTTGATCCGCTCAGTTACCATTGATGACAAAGCCTTCAGCGCGCCTTCGTGGCATGCCTTGTCAAACCGGTTCTTGAGGAACAGCACCCGCGCATGCCGGTACCAGTGGTACAGGGCATGAAGGTTGCCGATGTAAATGAAATTGTTTGCCAGGATGCGGGATATGTCGCCATGGATTGACGGCTCGTAATCAACTTCACCGGCAGAGTGGGGGCGGTTGCCGAAAACAAGCCGTCCCTGCCTGAGGACGTCCCGCCTGCAGATTGTCCCGGCCGCGATAACTGTGCCGTATTCAATACGGCACGGCCCGACCAGGCCGCCCTGGCCCCCAAGGAAGATCGGACGCTGGTCAAGCATTACCCCGCGCGGCACATCCCCGAAAAGCGATGCCGTTGCCTTGTCCTGCTGGGGCGTGTAATTGAAATGAATGTAGGACGATCCAACCTCGCTGTGGTTTTTCCTGTCGGTCCCTCCGGCAAGGAGGCAGTCGCAGAAGTTTATAAGGCTGCCGAGTGTCGCGTAGGGCATCAGGACGGTCTGCTTAAGCCCCACCGAATGGGCGCACGACGAGTATTCTTCAAGGAGCGAGGCCTCGCGGACATGGGCGCAGGGTCCAAAGGAGACGCCTTCCATCATTGCCGTCCCGGAGAATGAACCGCCCTTAAGCGTTACATTCGCACCCAGCTGGCAGTTGTCTATCGTAACCGGGCCTTCCTCGCCGAGGACACAGCCAGGCCCTATCGAGGTGTCTTTCCCGGTAATGCGGCAGCCCGGATGAATTGTGATTCCCGTCGATATGCGGTTAAGGTCAACTTTCTCGTCAATATGTATCGAAGCTGGCGCGGGTATTTTCGTTCCGCTCCTAACCAGGTACTGGATCTTGTCGGGAGTATTCATTATTCAACAGTCACAGACTTGGCCAGGTTGCGGGGCTGGTCAATGGGACATCCTCGTATCCTGGCGATATGGTAAGCCAGCAGCTGTTCGGCGATCACAACCGGTATCGGCGCTAGGAATTCCGCACATTGTGGAATTGAAATAATGTCGGAGGCGAGTCCCTTGATGTCCCTGTCGCCTTCGGTCGCAATCGCTATCACCGGGGACTGCCTCGCGCGGCATTCCTGGATATTCCCCATCGTCTTGCTCTTTGCCGGGGTCTCGGGTACCAGGGCGACAACAGGAACGGTTTTTTCCAGCAGGGCAATCGGGCCGTGTTTCAGCTCCGAAGCATGGTAGCCTTCTGCGTGGATATAAGAAATCTCCTTCAGCTTCAACGCGCCCTCCAGCGCAGCCGGGTACATATAGCCACGTCCGATATAGAAGAAATCGTGCGCGTCGGCATATTTCTCCGCGATCCTGATGATTGCAGGTTCCTGTTCGAGGACCGCTGCCGCGATTTTCGGAAGGCCCTTGAGCTGGGAAATCATTTCCCGGCCCGCACTGATTGAAATCCGCCTGGTCCTTGCGAACGCCAGCGCCATCATGGCAAGCACCGTCACCTGGCTCGTAAAGGCCTTTGTGCTGGCAACGCCGATTTCCGGCCCTGCATGCAGGTAAACACCGCGGCCGGCTTCACGCGCTATGGTTGAACCAACCACATTGCATATCCCGAGGACAACGGCGCCTTTCTGGCGGGCCTCGCGGACGGCGCCTAGCGTATCCGCGGTCTCGCCGGACTGGCTTATCGCGATCATGCATGTGTCACGCAGGACGATGGGATTTCGGTCACGGTATTCAGCAGCCTGCTGGACATCAGACGGAATGCCTGCATAGTCCTCGAAGAGATATTTGCCGACCATCCCTGCATGGTAGGAGGTCCCGCAGGCCGCGATGGCAATCCTGGCAATGTGCGCAATATCAGCAGGATCCATCTGCAATCCGTTCAGCTTGACGGTTCCTTCGTTCTCGACCAGCCGGCCCCGCAGCGTATTCGCCAGTGTTTCCGCCTGCTCGTGGATCTCTTTCAGCATGAAATGCGCGTAACCGCCTTTTTCAATGTCGTGGATGTCCCAGTCGATATGCGTCATCTCCCGCGAGACGGGAACATTCTTCACGGATGTAATGTCCACATTGCCGGCAGTCGCGGTAAGGATGTCGCCGTCATTAAGGAAAATAACCTGCTTGGTATAATTGACGATCGCACTGGCGTCGGATGCGATGATTGTCTCGCCCTCGCAGACGCCTACCGCGATGGGACTTCCTTTCCGGGCTGCCACGATGGTATCAGGATGGTTTGAAGAGACAACGACGATGCCGTATGTGCCGTCCAGGCTTTCAACCGCGGCCGCGACAGCGCCGCGCAGGTCCCCCTCGTAACATTCCTCGATCAGGTGGGCGATGACTTCCGAGTCGGTCTCGCTCTTGAAAGAATAACCTTCCTTGATAAGGCGGGCTTTCAGTTCCATGTAGTTTTCAATTATGCCGTTGTGGACGATCGCGAACTTGCCGTTCTGGCTGACGTGGGGATGCGCGTTGGCCTGGGTTGGTGCGCCGTGCGTTGCCCATCGCGTATGTCCGATTCCGAGGGTAAAAGCTTTTGCCTGGTCGGCGGGAATGGCATTCCTGATCGCACTCTCGAGGTCCGATACCTTTCCGGGGGTCTTAAGGACAACCAGCTTCTTGTCCTTTTCCGGACAGAGCGCAACACCGGCCGAGTCATAGCCGCGGTACTCAAGACGGTGAAGCCCGGAAACGATAACATCGCCTGCGCTTTTAGGCCCTATATATCCGACAATTCCGCACATACCGTTTTCTCCCTTTCAGAGTGTTTAGTGATAAGCCAACAAGTGCATGAAAACAAGGGAATACTTCCCTCTATGTCGATCTTATCCTTTCTTAATTCTTACTCTTAATCCTAGATCTTAATCCGGCAGAGCGGAACCATGAATTGCAAATGGGTAGGGACGCCTCTCCGAGGCGTCCGCGGACGGCTCGGAGAGCCGTCCCTACCTCGTTTGAAATCTTAATCATTAGGATTACAATTACGATTAAGCTCGTGACATAATGTCGTTACCCTGCGTCATTTTGACGCGACAAAGCGAACTGGCATCATACTAAACGCCATGGTTTCATAACTGGCACAGAGATTGCTGACATCTGTCCCTTGAACATAAGGAGTAGATATTCATCACAGGAGGTTTGATATGACCAGTTACAGCAACATCAGTTACAGTCTGGCAGGTTTGTTCCTGGCCGTCTGCATGGCGACAGACGCGCCTCGAGTTTATGCCGCGCCCGAAGGCACCGATATAGTCACCGCAAGGAGAACAGGTTCCGCCTTCACGGAGGTGGCCAAAAAAGCGATTCCAGCTGTCGTCTTTGTAAAGGTTGAAAAAACGGTAAAACTTGGACTCAGGGGCGGACCCCGGCAGTACTATTTCCAGGGTGATCCTTCAGATCTGTTTGGCGATGATGCGATGAGCCAGCTTTTCCGCGGCAATGGTAATCGGCGGCAGAGAATGCCCGAATTGAAACAGCAGGGGCAGGGGTCGGGCTTCCTTATCTCGAAAGACGGCTATATCCTCACCAACAACCATATTGTCGGGGACGCCGATAAGATCATGGTCCGGCTCCACGATGGCCGGGAACTCCCCGCAAAACGTATCGGATCCGACTCGAAATCAGAAGTTGCCCTGATCAAAATTGAAGGAGAAAACCTGCCTTACCTCAAGAATGGAAGTTCAAGGAACCTTGAAATCGGCGAGTGGGTCATCGCCATCGGCAATCCGTTCGGCCTTAACGAGACGCTGACTGTCGGTGTTGTCAGCGCAAAAGGGCGGAGCGGCATGGGCATTGCCGACTACGAGGATTTCATCCAGACCGATGCCGCCATTAACCCCGGCAATTCCGGGGGACCGCTCCTGAACATTGACGGCGAGGTCATTGGTATCAACACAGCGATTTTCAGTGAAACCGGCGGATCGCTAGGTATCGGGTTCGCAATTCCCATCGACATGGTGATGAGCATCAAGGACCAGCTTGTTAAAAACGGCAAAGTCTCGCGTGGTTATCTTGGCGTCTACCTGCAGGAGATCACCCGGGACCTCGCGGATTCCTTCGGCACAAAGGAGGGCGAGGGTGCCCTGGTGTCCGACGTCACAAAGGAATCTCCCGCGGAGAAGGCGGGGCTGAAGCATGGCGATGTCATCACAATGCTTAACGACAAAAATGTGAAAAGCGTGAGGGAGTTCAGGAATGAGATTGCGTCCAGTCCGCCCAATACCAAATTCAAGCTCACGGTGCAAAGGGACGGCGCGGCAAAGGAATTCACTGTGGCCAGCGCCGGCATGCCCGACGAGGTTGAAGGGGGTCCTCTTTCATTTCCGGGGAAAGCCGAAAAGAACGCAACATTTGGAATGATACTCAAGGACCTGACGCCTGAACTGGCCCGGAAGTTTGACCTTGATATGGAGAAGGGTGTTGTCGTTGTCGATGTCGAGGAGTCCAGTGCAGCGGCAGAGGCGGGGATCCAGCCCGGCTATGTCATTACGGGTGTGAACAGGAAGTCTGTATCATCAGTCGCGGAATATGACAAAGCCGTGTCAGGCTCCAGGAAGATGGTCGTGCTCCGCGTCAGCGACGGAAACATGTCCCACTTCGTCCCGCTGAAAAAGGAATAGCAGGGAGGACAGAATCCAGCAGCCGTCATATAATTTGATATTGCGCGACAGGAATATCTGTTGTAGATGGATCGTATATGCCTATTTACGAGTTCCAGGCCGGTGATAACGACAAGAGCTGCGACTTCTGCAGGGATGGATTTGAGCAGATGATGCGGATGTCTGATCCGCCCCCTGCCAACTGTCCAAAATGCGGCAATCCAGTGGTAAAGAAGTATTCCGTTCCTTCCGTGGGCGCCTCAAAGAGCGGATTTAACGACCGTGCCAAGGCGGCCGGCTTCCACCAGCTCAAGAAAATCAGCAAAGGCGAGTACGAGAAGACGTTTTGAGAACTCATACTATTATCCGCCATCTTTTTCCTGTTTTTGGACTGCGGCGGCTTGACGCCGCTTTTTTTGGCGCTGGATTGATTCGCCATTTTATATTGCGGCCAGTCCAACCTTCGTCAGTCAGCCGACTGACTGAGGCCTGGCAGGCAAACAGGGCCGCATAAAAGCGCGGTCGAGCCCGCGCACTCCAAAAATCGACAACATTCTTAATGTTTATAAAACATCTACACGCTTTTCGTTAGTTTGTCGCGCATACGCTGTGTCGGGGCGAATCCAATGCACGATCCCGTCTCTCCGAGAAGTCTGGATCGGCATAGCCACAGAAATTCTTAAAACGCTCTATGACTTTTTGTAAGGCGTTTTGGGCGCTAATACGGAGAGCATCTCAATGGCAACCCTGTCCTTGACCATGCGGTCAATAATCGCCTGGTCGACAAACTTCAAGAACACCTTCCTCTCATCCCCTTCAATATTTATTTCCCTGCCGAACCCGGGAAAACAAAGCTTCTGCTCATACGACTGCCGGCAGTATTCCGCCACCGCCTTTCCCTCATACCCTTCAGCGCTCCAGTAGATCCCGCCATATGCGGGTTTAATCTGCTCTTCAACCACCGGTGCCGCCATCAGGTGTAACTGTTCTTTCCGGCCGTGGCTGATACGGGTAGTCACAAAAGGAATAAAGAAATAACTGCGGACGGCATTAAAGACCGCGGCATCCCACAGGCTGCCGCTGAATTTATTCTGCATCTGAACGGCAATTCCATCCAGCTTCGCGAGGCATGAATCTGTCAGGTCACAGGCGCCCCGTATTATTGAAATACGCCTGCCAATGATCCTGCGGATCCAGGTTTCACTGTCATCACAAACCGCCGCGCGGTACTGGTCCGGCGTGCCGTCAAGTTTGACAGCTTCAAGCAGTCCAAGAATCCTGTTCCTGCGCGCTTCAGTTTCCCGGACAGGACGCCGCGTGTCTTCGACATCCTTTTCGAAGAGTTCCAGGATGCTCTTTCGGTCGGATTCTGCCGTGTTATTGAGGCGCGCAATGTCCGACTTTAGACGTTCTTCTGCATCCGCGCGCTCATGCTTCAGCTTGTCCATGCGGACATTCAGCGCCTTCACCAGTTGGTCCGCCGACTCCTGGAATATCTTTGCCCCGTTGAATTTGTCTTTGCACTCATCCAGGTTGATTAGGTTGCCCTTCATTTCAGCCGTCAAACGCCTCTTTTCATCCTCCCACTGACGGCTGTCCTTTTCAGCTTCTCGTATACTGTCACGCAGGGCCGAGATCTTCTGGTCGACATCGCGGAATACCAGGCCGGCTTCTTTCTCCCTGCGCTGGATATCAGCCTTGAGACGCTCATTGATATCGGCAATATCGCGGTCCTTTCCCGCGGTTAATTCCTTGATTATCCCGTTTGACTCATTTTCAAGGTCACGGAGAACAGGACCGAAAGAGCCGGAAAGCTGCGACTGAATTTCATCGCAATTGAATTTGAATTCCACCGGTTGTTTGTCTGTAACGGCGGGATCGGGTTTGAACGAGTCAGCCTGCATGGAAAGCATGTCTTCATATTTCCGGCTGTCGGCAAGACGCGCTTCGACCATGTCACGGCAGCGCTTGAGGCACGCCCTGTTGGCCTCGTTCAGATCAAGGTGGCTGGAGATGATTTCAAGCTCCGCGGAGAGCCTGGCCGAGACCGCCGGCGCTCTTGCAGTGTCGACTCCCGATTCAAGGCGACGCGCATCTTCCATGAGGTCCGGGCGACTCCCGGTGAGCGCAATAACCTCACGGCCAAGGTCCCCGTTGCGCTGGATGAACGACCAGTGGAGCGTTCCGCAAGTGACGGAATTCAGATCGTCATACAGACGGGCAGCCAGGTCGTTTTTATAGCTTTCATCGTCAAGCGATTCCGGGACACCGGGCAGTTTTTCGGCGAGTTCCCTGAGTTGCCGGTCGTTGAGGGCAAAATGAGCAACCTCGTCGCTGGAGGGAAGAGCGCTGCCAATCATCAGGCCGCCGGTTTTCCATGGCTTGAGGACAAGGAAAGCCTGCTGCCAGCCGACCGAGGTCAGTTTCGGCCAGGGCAGGAAACGTCCGGCCAGTAACATCGCAATGGCAATAACCATGGACACCGAACCAATGGCCACGCCATGCTGTCTGTATTTTCCCAGCAGCACGGCGACATACAGGGCCAGGGCAATGATGACGCCAAGGATGCCACCCGCCGCAAGAATGCAGTACTTCATGCGCCTTTTGGCCAATGCCCGTGCAAACAGGGCAAAGCCGCAGGCAAGCGAGTCTTTCATCATGTTTTCAAGGTTCGACATGTTCTACCTTGTCATCTTTAGATTTCGATCCAGCAGGAAAAGCACTAGCCGCAATGTTGCACCAGTTCAGAATGCTGCAGATGCGAGGCGCATCAATGACGCCGGTGTATAGCATACTCCAAGTCATTGACAACGAAGCAGATGCGGCATTATCAACTGGCCTTCCGGTGAAGAGCCGCAAATTCTTTCCTGCTCCGGAACAACAATTACAAAGCGTAAGATCACTTTTATATTTCATCTCAACCATAACATTCAATTTACCATGTACTTACATAATCCGTTTGCGGCTCTTCATGCAATATGCGGGGTAAGGAGCTGGGAATTAAGTTTCGGGGTCAGGAGCGTAGTGGCAACCTGGCCCGCCGCCCTGCTGTCGTCAACCGGCACAATAAACCATGGTCCATTTGGCTGATCAGCCCGGAGAAGTCGTTCCAGTTCCTCCATGTCCCTGCTGAGGACGCCGAAAATATCAGCCGTTTCAATCTTCTTTCCGGCGAGAAAAACCTGGCCCTTGATTTCAATATGGCCGTGCATGCAGAGAATCAGCGGCATGGTGCAGTCCAGCTGGCCGTTGACAACGATGCCTCGTTCAGCCGCGAGATCGCGGATGCGGCAGGTTCCGTTGATCACGACAGAGCCGGCCCTCAGCCGGCCAATTTCACAGTTGTTCTTTACTATGACCCTGCCGCCGGTCGTAAGGGAACCGATACGGGAGCCATCGCCGAGAATGGTGTCACCATGCGAAGAAATCGTTTCGATGGAGCAGTCACCCCGGGTCGTGACCGAGCTCGCTTCGACGTGGCCGAGCTTGCAGGACTTTTCGCAAGTGACCGGACCTTTGGCGCGGATATGCCTGCACTCACAGCCCTGGTCCAGGGCAAGGTCACCCCCGGCGTTGATCCGTTCAATTCGGCATGCCGGACCGAAATGAATGTTGCCTCCGCAGGAAACAAGTCCAGCTATGCTGATATTGCCCGGCAGGATCCCGTCGGAATTCAGGGAAGCTGCGACGATACTGCCCGTCAGGACCGCGGGCGCCAGGATGGCAACATCCGGCGCCATGATGTTGGACGTGCTGCCTCCTCCGAATTCAACGCGGCCGTTCGAATAGACACCGCCCTTTATTCGACAATCGGCGCCGGTATTTACAAAAGAGTCGCCCCAGACTGATCCTGATATTTCACATCCGGCGGCGAGGCTGACAGACGAGGCGAAGACATCCCCGTTAAGGACCGATGATGCAGGCAGGGTTACCGCGCGACCAAGGTCGGCCGCCTTCTGAGGCCGGATTGAGGGCAATTCGACTTTTATATCCCTGGCATTTTCCATAATTGCCGGTGAAAGTACTATTTCTCCTGCACAGGGGCAATGAGGAAGAGAATATTGGCGCATTAACATCCCACAGTAATCATAATCATATTCTCCCGAACGAAACTTTCCTATGGGATAACAGTCTCTTCAGTGTATACTTTTATGCGCAGTCATGCGTACTATTGTGATCAATTTAAGGGCTGGAACCAGTTGCACCCTGGCGGTAATCCGCACATAACCGGGGGTTCTTCCCTGGTTTCCAGTGATGGCCCCGCTTGGTACACCTCCTGCGTTAACGGGATAAGCATGAGAAGGATTATCAGCATCAGCCTGGCGGTATTGTTATCGGCCACACTGGCCCATTCCCAGACGAATGACGCTGCCGGACTGGATGCCACGATTTCAAACTTCACGGCCAGGATCAGCACTTGCCTTGCAGGGCTGTCGAAAAACGATCTAACAAAGGAAGAGCAGGATGGAAATGTGTTTGAGGTTATCTGCCTGCTGGGGGAGTATGACGACTTCATCAGGTCCCAGCCCGGCGACGCGGTACTGAAAGCGGAGGCTGACGCCGGCCTTGTATTGGGCGTCACCAGTCTGCGGATTGCCCATGCAGAGCATCAACTGATTGCCTCGGATTATACGAACAAACAGCCTGCTGTGTCTGTCCTTGAAAGTGCATTGAAGAACTATGAGCTGGCCTTTTCAGGGTTGAAGAAGATTGGAAACGATCCGGGGATCAAAGCGCCAGTTGCGAGGATCGAGGGCGGGCTGGCGCGCGTAATAGTCGGGCTGGATAATTATGCTCAATGGTACAGGCATGATGCATTTGCAAATCCCGAGGGAAGGGAACTGCCAAACAACAAGGCTCCTGAAGCAAGACAGCTCCTTGGCCGGATAGGCAGGGAGATAACCGATCTGCCCCTGCTTAATGAATATTCCAAATCATTTAAGAAGCAGCGGGAAGGCATCAAGACCGGGACTGTGGCCGAGGATGCTGCCGGGGCCATGGATGCGATGATTGAAGGAGTGAAGACTCTCACCTTGATCCTGGCAAAGGACAAGGGCATATTCAGGGCTTATTTCAGGGAATATAACAATGTGGCTGCACCCGCAATGAAGCTTGTCGGAAAGAAACAGCGGGACATCCCGCAATACAGTAAAAAGATTGCAGAATGGGATAAGTATTACAAACCTCTTAAAGCCTGGGCACTGTATATTGACCAGGAGCAGGAAGAGGCGAAGAAATGAAGCTCTGCGGGCTAACCGGAAGCCCGCAGTTTCTTTGCGGAATCCGGCGTAGTCCCGACTCTCCGGGAGGTCGGGACATTCATCCCTCGGACTTAAAGTCCGGGGTCTTCTGCGAAGACGGATAGAGGGCGGCAGGATCTGACAAAGAAAACCAAAGGATGGAGACTATGCAGGTAACACTGACGAGACGAAATTTCATGGTAAGTACCGCGGCAGCGATTGCAGGCAGTGTTTGCGCGGGTTTTTCCAGTACCCGGGCTGCTGATGCTGAACCGGCGGCAAAACGACTGCCAAACTTTATCATTATCCTGGGCGATGACCTTGGTTACAGCGATATCGGCTGTTTCGGTTCAACCAAAAACCGTACTCCAAACCTCGACCGGATGGCCGCGGAGGGAACACGTTTCACCAGCTTTTATGTGTCCAGCGGAGTGTGCACGCCGTCACGGGCCAGCCTGATGACGGGCTGTTACCCGCTTCGCATCAACATGCATGTAAATTGCACCGGCGTTTATGTGCTCTGTCCGAATGACAAGAAAGGCATCAGCGCCGGCGAGAAGACCATTGCCAATGTGCTTAAGGGCAGGGGCTATGCCACCTGCTGCATCGGTAAATGGCACCTGGGAGACCAGCCGCCGTTCCTGCCTGCACGGCATGGCTTTGATTACTACTATGGCCTTCCTTACAGCAATGACATGGGAAACCGGCCCGGCGATCCGATCCCGCTGCCGCTGATGAGGAACGAGACTGTTATCGAGGCTCCGGCTGACCAGGATACTCTCACCCGGCGGTATACAGATGAGGCCGTGTCCTTTATCCGAGCAAACAGGGACAAACCCTTCTTCCTCTATTTCCCTCACACCATGCCGCACAATCCCCAGCATGCCAGCCTGGATTTCAAGGGCCGCTCGGGCAACGGCTTGTATGGCGATGCGATTGAGGAGATAGACTGGTCGGCAGGCCGGCTGCTGGAAGTGCTCAAGGAAGTGGGACTTGATGAACAGACGATAATAATTTTCACATCCGATAACGGCGCGTCGGGACGGGGCAGTAACCTTCCGCTGTCCGGAGGGAAGGCCACCACAAAGGAAGGCGGAATGCGCATGCCATGCATTATGCGCTGGCCGGGCCGCATTCCGGCAGGCAAAACCTGCGATGAATTGTGTACGACCATGGACCTGCTTCCCACGCTGGCCGGACTGGCGGGGACACAGCCGG
>Ga0172371_10003264_pt1 | contig 25265 bp, 19 predicted proteins | sample Lak12m_FD_114543 | JGI IMG/M metagenome (GOLD analysis project Ga0172371, IMG submission 114543) | Freshwater microbial communities from Kabuno Bay, South-Kivu, Congo - kab_022012_12m | ecosystem: Environmental > Aquatic > Freshwater > Lake | place: Democratic Republic of the Congo: South-Kivu... | reverse complement strand
TGGAAGGGGTAGGGCGTTCTTTTTTTGCTTTCGCAGATACCCTCTGCGCAGTACTATATGGCCTGATCAGCCCGCACCGATCAGTTCTCGGTTGGTAATGTGCAAGTTATTGCAGTGGAGTCACTATTCTCTGCCCATGAAAAACCACATTTCCCATATCTTGTTTTCCGAGAGCATTTACCCGGTGATAAAAAAGCACCCTAGAATCCGATAAGAAGGGAGAATTCCTTTAAAGTAGATGCAGATCTCGCGACACACAATCGTCCTTGTAGCCGGGATGCCAAGAGCTGGAACATCCTGGTATTTCAGCTTGATAAATGAGCTTTGGTTGACAAGCGGTGGACATGATGCACGGGTTTTAAGGTCTCAATATCACCTGGAGAGATATGTGAGCAGGGGGAATGCTCAAATTGCGCTCACCCTGCCTTCTCTTTTACTAATCTCCTTACCCCTGGCGGCAGGCAAAACCTATGTGCATAAAACCCACGACAGCCCTGCTGCCCACCCTGGGAGACCGCTGTCTTGTTGGCTGACCTCCTGCTATTTACAAAAGCATTGGTTTACACCTTTGTATATCTATCGTGATCCGCGCGACGTGATTCTCTCAGCCTATGAGTATGGTATCCGGAAAGCAGAGAAAGGTCATCCGAATTTTTTTTCGGCTCGCGTTCCGAGCATCGAAACTGGCGTGGATTGGATCAAGCTCCATTTAAAGAACTGGCAGTGGTGGATGAATCATCCGGGAATTATTGCGACGCGTTATGAGGATTTTCTAACAGATTATGACCATCAATTGGCGAAAGTGTTTGATTACCTTGAACTGGATGTAGAAGATAAGGCGCTGCGTTCTCTCGTGGAGAAATATCGCCCTGGAAAACCGCCGCAACCCGGCACCCATTTTCATAAGGGTATCGTTGGGCGTTTCCGGGAAGTATTCTCTGCCGAACAGATCCAGTTTTGCCATGAAGAGCTTGGGCATGCTCTTCGCGCAATGAACTATCCTCCCTCGTGAGAGGAAAATCGAGTGCGATGATACCAATCGGCACACTTAATCGCAGGATTAAAAAGTGTCGGGGGAAGCGCCCCTAGGCAGACTCGAACTGCCCTGTTTGGCTCCGGAGGCCAACGCTCTGTCCACTGAGCTATAGGGGCGAACAAGGGGATTTTACCATACACTTAATTATTCCTGAAACGGGCTTAAATGCTACTGGCCGCTGCCCTGTTCGCCATCTGCGAGGAATTGCTGCCTATCCTCGTTTACCTCGCGAACCGCGATTGCGACGTTTGCCAGCTTTTTCCCCACCTCCAGCCAGGTAAAAAACTCAACATTTCCCTTCGGTCCCAACACGGGACTGCGCACCAGCCCGCGCACGGCAAAGCCCTGCGCCTGTGCGAAAGTCAATAGTTCGGTCAGCACCGCACGGTGTACTTCCGGGTCGCGGATGACGCCCTTGCCCCGCGCGGCATCCTTCCGCCCGGCCTCGAACTGGGGCTTGATGAGGGCGATTACACCCCCCTCCGTCTCCCCCCATTTGCTTCGCAAATGGGGGGAGTGCCCCGTAGGGACGAGGGGGGCATTCGGTAACCACCCCTTCACCACCGGCAGCAGGATTTTCAAAGAAATGAACGAGGCGTCAATGGTGACCAGGCTCACCGCCTCGGGGAGTCTCTCCACGAATCGGGCGTTGGTTTCTTCCATTACCACCAGGCGCGGGTCGTTGCGGAGTTTCCAGTGCAGCAATCCCTTGCCCACATCCACGGCGTAAACCTTCGCCGCGCCGTGCTGCAGGAGGCAATCGGTGAAGCCGCCGGTCGAGGATCCCACATCTGCGCAAATGCGACCTTTCACCAGGATCGGGAACGCAGCCAGTGCAGCTCCCAGCTTTTCACCACCGCGCGATACAAAGCGCGGGCCTGCATCCACAGTGATTGCCGCGTCGTTCGCGATACTCGCTGCCGCCCGGTCCACCACTTCCCCATCGACGCGCACCTGTCCCGCCAGGATTAACGCCTGGGCATTGGCGCGGGATTCAGCCAGGCTGCGTTCGACGAGCAACAGGTCAAGACGGGTCTTAAGCATCAATGAATTATAAACCGAACTACCAATCCTCCTCCGGTTGGGTTAGGATTGACATGTTGGGCAGAGGTAACACGCCCCCCCCAGGTAAGCGATCTTTTGGATCGGTGTGCGGCAGCTCGGGCACGGCTTGCCAGCCGTCCGGCTGTCCATCAGGCGAATGTAGCGACCGGGCTGATTGAACAGGTCGGCTTCGTCGTCACGCCCGCCAAGCCCGGTCGCCGTGGCAATGGTGGATTGGATAAAATCGAAAAGGTTCCGGCGCTCTGCGGCATTGATATCCAGCACCTTGCGGCGCGGGTCGATTTCAGCCCGGAAGAGGATATCCTGCACATAAGCGTTACCCAAACCGTTGAGGTGATCCTGCATGACATAACCAGTGGCCACCAGGAATCCCTTGACGCCCTTGGCTTTCTTTTCGGGATAGGCATCCATCATCCGGTCCAGAGCCTGCACGCTAAATTCCGGGCTGAGCGGTTGGATGCCGCTTTCGTCTTGGGGGCGTTTCTCGAACTGGGAGCGGTCGAGCAACTTGACGAAACCCCACATTTCCATGGCGAAGGTCAGTGATGAGCCATCATCGAACTCCCAGAGCAGGTGGTATTTCTTCGGAAGGGTAGCCCCCGGCTCGTGGTAATTGATACGTCCGCCGGTATCGCCCCACCAAAGCATCAGATCCTCCATGCGCAGGTAGATGGAACGTCCGAAGCTCTCCGCGCCGGTGATGGTCCGGCCGGAGAGCATTGAATGGTACTCCTCATCGGGGCGGTTGAGCCATAAGAACTTATGGGTCAGCGGGCCTCGGGAGAAGCGGGTGATGGTTTTGCCGGTCAGGGTCGTGTTCATCTGGCTGGCGATGGTCGTGGCTTCAGGCATTTCGATCATGGTGTCACTCCTTTCGGACTTCCGCATTCCCGGGGACTTCGGAAGTCTTGAGCTTCTCGCGCAGGAACTGTCCGGTGTAGCTGGTTTCGACGGCTGCCACCTGTTCGGGCCTCCCGGAGGTGACGATCCGGCCGCCCTTTTCGCCGCCCTCGGGTCCCATATCGATGATCCAGTCAGCGGTCTTGATCACATCCAGGTTGTGCTCGATGACGATTACGGTGTTGCCGGCGTCGGTCAGGCGGTGGAGCACATCCAGCAGGCGCTGGATATCAGCAAAGTGCAGGCCTGTGGTGGGCTCATCCAGGATGTAGATCGTATCGCCGGTGGATATGCGGCTGAGTTCTCTGGCCAGCTTGACGCGCTGGGCCTCGCCACCTGAAAGTGTCAACGCTGATTGACCGAGCTTGACGTAATCCAGGCCAACATCGTGCAGGGTTTGCAATATACGACGGATATCGGGATAGTTCTCGAAGAAACCCAGTGCTTCCTGAACGTCCATGTCGAGCACGTCGGCGATGGTCTTTCCCTTGTAGGTAACGCCCAGCGTCTGGCGATTGAAACGCTTTCCCTCACAGGCTTTGCAGCGTACCCATACATCAGCCAGGAAGTGCATCTCGACCTTCTTGAAGCCGTATCCTTGGCACTCTTCGCAGCGCCCGCCCTTGACATTGAAGCTGAAACGCCCGGCGCTGAAGCCGAGGGCGCGCGCCTCAGGTGTGGTGGCAAAGACCGCCCGGATCTCGTTCAACACCCCGGCGTAGGTGCCCGGGTTGGAGCGTGGGTTGCGGCCGATAGGCTCCTGGGTGATGTTGATCACCTTGTCGATCCGTTCCAACCCAACGATGCCGTCGTGCGGGCCGGGAACAACCTGTGAATCGTGCAAGGTACGCATAAGTGCTGGATGAAGTGTCTGGGCGATCAGGCTGGACTTTCCCGAACCTGAAACACCCGTGACGCAGATAAGGTTGCCCAGCGGGAAACCGACATCGATGTTCTTCAGGTTGTGAAGCCGGGCACCGCAGACCTTCAGCCAGCCGCGCGGCTCGCGGCGGCTTTTACCATTCGGAGCGGTTACCGCCAGTTCACCAGAAAGGTACTTCCCGGTCAGCGAGTTCGGGTCTTGCATCAGATCCCGGGGTGTGCCGGCGGAGACCAGTTTCCCACCCAGGACGCCCGGGCCGGGACCCAGGTCGAGGATCCAGTCAGCCTCCAACATGGTTGCCTTATCGTGTTCGACCACGAGGACAGTATTACCGATATCGCGCAGGTGGGCGAGGGTATCGAGCAGGGCGCGCTGGTCACGGCTGTGCAGGCCGATGGAGGGCTCATCCAATATGTAAAGTACGCCAACCAGGCCGCTGCCGATCTGGCTGGCCAGGCGGATGCGCTGGCCTTCCCCGCCAGATAGGGTTGGGGCGGACCGGTCGAGGGTGAGATAATGCAGACCAACGTTGCGCAGGAAGCCCAGGCGCTGGCGGATCTCGTTGACCAGCTCCAGGCCGATCTGGCGTTGCTCCTCGTCCAGGCGTGCTGCCAGGTCGCTGATCCAGTCGTAGATGGCCTCGATGCTCCAGGAGGTCAGCTCCGGGAGACGCTTGCCGTCGACGGTGGCGAAGCGCGCCTCCGGGTTGAGACGCTCGCCGTTGCACTTCGGGCAGGGCTTTTGGTTCATGAAGGACATGTACCAGCGACGGGTGAACTCCGACTTGGTCTGGCGGAAAAGCCGGTTGATGTGGAAGATGGCGCCCATCACCGCACGATCGATCTCCCCATGGAAGCTGCCTTGCGTACTCTCGGATGTAAATGAATACTTCACCCTTTCACCACCAGAGCCATACAGGAGGACCTTGCGGAACTGTTCAGGCAATTTATTCCAGGGTTGCTTGATGTCAACAGCATAGTGCCGGGCGATGGCTTTCAGATTGGTGGTCTGCCAGTTGTTCTCATCTTTCCCTTTTTTGGTCATGCCACGATACCAGCGCGAGGCACCGTCGAGGAGGGATAGCTCGGGGTGATCGACGACAAGGTCGGGATCCACCTGCAGCTTGACACCCAGGCCGTTGCATTCGTCGCACATGCCGAGTGGAGAGTTGAAGGAAAACAGGTGTGGCTCCAGTTTGGGGAAGGAAATGCCGCAATTGGGGCAGGCATTATGCTCACTGAGGATGATCTCTTCACCCTCACCCCCTGCCCCCTCTCCCAGGTTTAAGGGATGGGAGATAATTACGACCAGGGTTCCCTCCCCGGCCAGGAGGGCTGTCTCGACAGAGTCCATGAGGCGGGTGGAGAATTCCGACATCACCCCCGGCTCCTCTCCCGAAGGGAGAGGGGATGGCACCCTCACCCCTGACCTCTCTCCCACTTGCGGGAGAGGGGTGTCTGGCACACTGAGGCGGTCTACTACAAGCTCGATGTTATGTTTCCTGTCCTTATCCAGCTCGGGAATGGAGGCAGCAAGGTCGATTGTCCTGCCATCGATGCGTGCGCGTGGGAAGCCATCCTTGAGAGCCTGCTTGAGTGCAGCAACATGTGTCCCCTTGCGGTTGCGTGCCAGTGGAGCCATCAGTTGGAAGCGCGTACCAGCCGGCAGGCGGGCCAGCTGGTTGGCAATCTGCTGTGCAGATTGAGGCTGGACGGTGCGTCCGCACTGCGGGCAATGTGGCGTACCCAACCGTGCATAGAGGACTCGAAGGTAGTCGAGGATCTCGGTCACCGTGCCGACAGTGGAGCGTGGGTTGCGGGTGATGGTCTTCTGCTCGATGGCGATGGCCGGGCTGAGACCGGTGATCTGATCCACCTGCGGCTTCTCCATCTGATCCATGAATTGGCGTGCATAAGCTGAAAGGCTCTCTACATATCGCCGCTGACCTTCGGCGTAAATAGTATCGAACGCCAGCGAAGACTTTCCCGAACCCGAGACACCGGTCACCACGACCAGTTTGTTACGCGGAATGCGCACGGTGATGTTCTTCAGGTTATGCTGGCGGGCACCGCGGACGATGATTGCATCGGTGCCAGGGGGGAGGGTCTGGAGATTGGCAGGGTGGTCTTCGGGGAGATCGGCAATGTCGGGGAGGAGCGATAAGCGACGAGGCACCGGTGACGAGTGACGAGGGTCATTTTCCGCATCCACAAGACTCATCAAATGTTCCATGCCGGATGGCTTGAGGTCCTCGGGGTTGGCGAGAGCGGTATCTCCGAGGATGCCCAACTGGCGCAGCTTGGCGCGGATACGCTGCGTGCGCGGCATGCGATCAAAATACGTTCGCATCTCTTCGAAGGTGACCTCCGGGTCAATGGTCAACGCGGCGATCTGGTCGAGTACCGTCTTGTCCTCAACGGTCATATGGGTTTCGGGTTTGTAGTGCAGCTCGTCCCAATAATCAAAAAGCGCCAGTTCGAGGCGGTTGAGGGCCTGGAAATCGTGCAGGAGATTGCCCCGGATGCAGGGGAAGCCCTTCCAGCGCCCGCTGTAGCGGAATAGGTCAGAGCGAACCTTGCCGCTGCGAGCCAGCTGCCAGGCCGATCCAGCCATGTAGAAGTCATGATCGCGACGCAGGTCAAAGAGATTGCATGATATCTGGATGCCCAGCATGCCGGGTGGCACGCCACCGATGTCAGGGTCAACTAGGACCCAACAAGAGCGGGATGCATCCCAGTACTCGGTGATCCAGTGATCTGCTTTAAATTCGTTCCTGCCAGATGAGATATAGTCGGCGAAACCCACCCGCATCCGCGCCGGGATGCCCTTTTGGCGCAAGAGCGAGACGAGAAAGACGGCAAAATCGCGGCACAATCCAACCTGCCGTTCCTTTGGTTCGCGGGCAACCGTCAGCGGCTCGGGGGAGAGCTCGAGGATGCGACCCAGGCGCTGCTGCATGGTGCGCAGGTGTTGCTCAGCCCGCGATCCAGATGTCAGGGTGACGCCGTAGCTCTCCGCTGCATTGCGATGCATCATCTGCCCCTGTATGATCTGGAACAGGCCAGGGATATCTTCAGGAAGTTTCTCGTAGAGATAGGCATACGGGCCGGGGTCGGTGATGGGGCTGTGTTCGAGATAGTATGAGCGGGTGTCCATGGATGCATCCTTCAATGGGGAATTGATAAATAATCGCACACATGTTCTATATTTATTTTATCACAAATTGTCTGGAATAATTGAAAGCCTGCGGTTGATTAGAAAGAATCGCAGTGATAAAACCATTCGTCCACTGATTTCACCTACTTTTTTCATTCTTCCGCGGAATCGGTGTAATCCGTGAAATCAGGGTACAGGATGTCAGCAATAAATACACCTATTTTCAGCCAAAGCCAACGCAATCAGGTAAAATAGCTCCATGTTGCATGTCCTCCTTGTTACCATGCGCCCCCGACAGTGGACGAAGAACATCTTTATCTTCGCCGCGCTGGTCTTCGATGGGAAGCTATTCCACGCCGTGGATTTCCTACGAACGCTGGTTGGGTTCGGGCTGTTTTGCCTCATCTCCAGCGCAGTCTATATATTTAACGACATCCTCGATGTGGAGGCCGACCGGAAGCACCCGGCTAAAAAAGACCGTCCCATCGCCGCGGGCAGGTTGAAGGTCCAGACCGCGGTAGAGGCCGGAATCCTGTTGACGCTGATTGCGCTGGCCGGGTCGTTGTTCCTTGCCTGGCAACTCGCCCTCATTCTGCTCGTTTACTTAACAATGATGCTGGCGTATTCCAAATGGCTCAAACATATCCCCATCCTGGATGTGTTGATTCTCGCCGTCGGGTTCGTACTGCGCGTCCACGCGGGTACGGTTCTCATTACAGTCGAGCGTTTCTCGCCCTGGCTTTACGTGTTAATGACATTGCTGGCCCTGTATCTCGGTTTCGGAAAACGACGCGCTGAATTATCCCTATTGATCGAAGATGCAGCAAACCATCGTAAAGTGCTCAATGGCTACACCATCCCATTGCTCGACCAGTTCATCACCATCACCTCCGGTACGACCATCGTGGTCTACTCGCTCTACACATTTTTTCGCCCTGAAGCGCCTGGTGACCACCTCCTGATGCTGACCATTCCATTCATGGTCTACGCCATTTTTCGCTACCTGTACCTGATCCAGGTGGAGAACATCGGCGGCGAGCCGGAAGACATCCTGCTCACCGACCGCCCGTTCCAGATCGCCATTTTCTTGTGGGGATTGGCTGTGCTGGCTGTGTTTTACCTGTAGGACAAATCTTTGGATTTGTCCACCCCTATGACCTCATCCTCCGCCCCTGGCAAGATCATCCTGTTTGGTGAACACGCGGTTGTCTACGGGCGACCGGCACTGGCTGTGCCAGTGACCCAGGTAAAGGCAACGGCGACGGCAACTTCATCCTCGCGACCCGGCATCTGGATCGAGGCTCCAGATATTAATCTCCGCTCGGAACTTTCCCGGTTGCCTGTGGACCATCCATTGGGGGCTGTTATACGACTGGTTCTTTCCGCCCAACCCTCACCCCAGGCCCCTCTCCCAAGGAAGGGAGAGGGGTGCATTATCCGCATCACATCAACCATCCCCGTCGCCTCCGGCCTGGGTTCCGGTGCGGCGGTGAGCGTAGCCATCATCCGCGCCCTTTCAGAGTTTCTCGGCCAACCAATGCCGGATGACCGTGTCTCGGCATTGGCTTTCGAGGTGGAAAAGCTGCATCATGGCACGCCTTCGGGAATTGATAATTCGGTTGTCACTTACGCACGACCAGTCTACTTTATAAAAGGCCATCCGATCGAGACATTCCACGTCGGGGCGCCGTTCACGATCGTCATCGGCGACACCGGCATCCCTGCTCCAACGAAAGAGTCCGTGGGCCACGTCTGCAAACTATGGGAAGCAGATAAAAGAAAATGGGAGAAAATATTCGACCGGGTTGGTGAGATCGTTATAAATTCAAGAGAAATAATTATTAATGGTAATTGGGAAGAACTTGGTCCATTGATGGATGCTAATCATTCCCTTTTACAAACGCTGGGGGTTTCCTGCCCGGAGCTGGACCGGCTGGTGGATGCAGGTCGACGATCGGGGGCGCTGGGGGCAAAGATGAGCGGCGGGGGTCGTGGTGGTAACATGATCGCCCTCATCCACACGGGAAAGATTGAAGAGGTGACGACCAGCCTGCGTTCCGCCGGGGCGCAACGCATTGTTGTCACCACAGTCCAATGATCAAGGAATCCAAATGAATGTTTTCACTCGCGTTGCGCACATGCCCAGAGAATTAAAGCTCTTTATGGCTGCAACAATAATGATGGGGATTGCCTACAGCATCAATGATTCCACCTTCAATAATTTCATCAACGAGCGATTCCAGTTGAGCGGCTTCCAGCGCTCGTTCCTGGAATTTCCCCGCGAGATACCGGGCGTGTTGTGCGTTCTCATCACTGCCCTGCTCTGGTTCCTGTGCAGCCGTAGGCTGGGAGCATTCGCCCTCGTCCTTGGCGTGGTGGGTGCATTGCTCATCGGGTTCATCCCATCCACGTATGCAGGCATGGCGCTTTGCCTGTTCGTCTACAGTCTGGGGTCACACCTGTTCATGCCACCGGCTGCGAGCATCGGGATGGAGCTGGCACATGAGGGCCAGACAGGGCGGCGGCTGGGCCAGTTGAACGGGCTCAGGAATTTTGCAGCCGTCCTGGGTAGTTTCCTGGTTTTTCTTGGATTCCATTTCCTTGACTTTACCTTCCAGGTTACATTTGCGTTGACGGCAGCCGGGCTGGCAATCGCCGCGGCACTGATGTTCGCCATGAAGCCGGACGAGGTGAAAAAACCAAAGAATTTCCTCAGCCTGCACAAGGAATACCGGTTGTACTACATCCTGAACATACTGTCAGGGTCCCGCAAGCAGATCTTCCTTACTTTCGGCCCCTGGGTCATCGTGACCATCTTCCACCAACCCACCCAGACCATTGCCACGCTGCTGACCATTGGGGGGATCATCGGCATCCTGTTCCAACCGGTGCTTGGCCGCGCCATTGACCGCCATGGTGAGCGGCTCGTGCTGCAGGTGGAAGCGGTGTTGCTGGTGTTCGTCTGCCTGGGGTATGGGCTTTCGAAGTTCATTTTCCCCGAAAGGACGGCATTCATCTTTGTCTGCGGGTTCTATCTCCTCGACCAGATGCTGTTCTCAGTTAATATGGCCCGCTCGATGTATATAAAGAAGATCGCGCTGGAGGAATCGCACGTCCAACCAGCATTGACAGCAGGCGTGACGATCGACCACGTCTTCTCCATTAGTGTGGCCCTGCTGGGCGGTTTCATCTGGAACGCGTTCGGATTCCAGTACGTGTTCTTTTTTGGGATCATCATCGCCGCGTTGGGTTTCTTGGCTGCGAGCCGGATACGTCTCCCTGTTGACAGCAAACCGGTGGTGGATGAAGTGCGGTTTGGATATAAGTCGTATCAGGATTGAGCAGACACGGGGTTACTTAGCTTTCCCAGACCCTCGACTTCAACCTCGACCACATCACCGGCCATCAACAACCCGACTCCGGCCGGCGTGCCGGTGAAGATCAAATCGCCCGGCTCGAGCGTCATCACCGAGGAGATGAATGCCGCCAATTTGCCCACGTTGAAGACCATGTCGCGCGTGGAGGCCATCTGCCGGGGCTGACCGTTGACCTTGCAGGTGACGAGTGCATCGGATGGGTCGAATTCGGTATCAATCCATGGGCCGAAAGGACAGAAGGTATCGAAGCCCTTGGCGCGCGTCCAATGGTTGTCCACCTTTTGCAGGTCGCGGGCGGTCACGTCGTTGCCGATGGTATAGCCCAGGATGTAATCCTGCGCCTGCTCAGCGGTAGTGTTACGGCAGCGCTTGCCGATGACCACAACCAGCTCAGCCTCATGCTCCACCTGCGCCGATTGCGGTGGGAGGATGATCATCTCGCCCGGCGCAATGACCGCAGATGGCGGCTTTAAGAAGAACAACGGTATTTTAGGCACTTCCACGCCGCTCTCCCTCGCGTGATCGGCATAATTCCGCCCTATGCAGATGATCTTCGAGGGCTGTGCTGGAGCGAGCAGCGTCACCTCACCCAGGGGTATTTCAGCTTCGAGGCGACGGTACTGGCCGAAGATATCTCCCAGGATGGGACCGACCCGGTTTTCCAGAATCCAGCCGTAGCGCGTGGCTTCGTTCTTGACCTGGTAGCGGATGATGCGCATGGGAACTCCGATTAAAGGATGAAGGATGTAAGGGAAAAGTATAAAGAAAAAAGAGGAGGAATGATGGATGAGGTATGAAGATTCAAAACTACAGGGACTAGTTTAACCTGCAATCTACCATTATGCAACCTCCGCGGTATAATTCCCAATTGGCGGAATAAATTTCACCCTCCGGGCGCATAGCTCAGTTGGTTAGAGCGTCTCTCTTACACAGAGAAGGTCAGGGGTTCGAGTCCCTTTGCGCCCACCAATTTATTCACCACAGAGAACACAGAGGATAAATACTGACACCTCCCTGCGCTCTGTGTTTTTTTATGCCATTGCCACTTGACCTACCTAACAAGAAGCCCTACAATTCAACCTCGCTGAAAACATCGTTCAGCCATTTATCGTCAAAATTAAAGGTTTCTAATAATCCATCCAGGAGATAAAAATGTCCGACTTCCTCTTCCGCGGCAGCCTCGCCGACCTCGATCCTGATGTTTATGAGTTGACCCAGCTCGAAGCAGAGCGGCAGGCCCGTAAACTGATCCTCATCCCCTCGGAGAGCCAGGCGCCCCTCGCCGTGCGCGAGGCGATGGCTTCCGCCTTCCAGAACATCTATGCCGAAGGGTACCCGCCCGAGTCGCTGCGTTGTATCAGCCAGGATGAAATCCTCGATTATGAAAAGCAGCTCGTCCATTACCGCCGCTACGCTGACCCGCGCTACTATAAGGGTGTCGAGTACGTGGATTTGATTGAGACCCTTGCCCGCCGACGCTGCGCCGAGGCCTTTGCCGCCAACGGCATCAAGGATGACCAGATCTATGTCAACGTACAAGCGCTCTCTGGCGCACCCGCCAATAATGCCGTTTACCATGCCCTGCTCAAGCCCGGCGATACGGTGATGGGTATGAGCTTGTTCCACGGCGGACACCTGACCCACGGCTCACCGGTCAATCGTTCGGGGAAATACTACAATATCTTTTCCTACACCGTTGATCCTTACAACGAGCAGCTTGATTACGATGCCATCCTTGCGCTTGCCAAGGAACACAAGCCGAAGATGATCATCGCTGGCTACTCCTCCTATCCGTGGATTCCAAACTGGCAAAAATTCCGCCAGATCGCTGACGCGGTGGACGCCTGCCTCCTAGCCGACATCGCCCACATCGGCGGACTGGTGGCTGCGGGCGTCGTTCCTTCGCCGGTCGGCTACGCCCATGTCATCACCTCCACCACACACAAGACCCTCGACGGGCCTCGCGGCGCGATCATCCTGACGACCGATAAGGAGCTGGCCAAGCAGATTGACAAGGCCGTCTTTCCCGGCGAACAGGGCGGGCCGCACGTCCAGGTTTTCGCCGCGCTGGCACTCACGTTCAAGCTTGCCCAAACCAGGGAGTTCAACCGGCTCCAGCAACAAACCCTGAAGAACGCCCTCGCCATATCGGAGAGGCTCAAGGAACGCGGCTTGCGCATCGCCTACGGCGGGACGAACAGCCACATGCTCAACATTGACTGCCGCACGATAAAAGCGCCAGACGGTACCACGCTCTCCGGTGACCGGGCTGCACGCATCCTCGACTTGGTCGGCATTGTCGTCAACCGCAACACCATCCCTGGTGACGTGGTGGCGAACGACCCCTCCGGCATCCGCCTCGGCACGCCGTGGATCACCCAGCGCGGCTTCGATGAGGAGAAGTGTCGCCAGTTGGCCGACATCATCGCCGATGTACTGCTGGCGTGCGCTCCGCACCGCATCGATACACCCAATCCCAACCGCACCAAGCGCCGAGCCAAGATTGACTTCGATGTGTTGGAAAGCGCTCGCTTGCGCGTCCGTGCCCTGGCTGAATCTGCTGGTGTGGATTTCGAGCCGGCGCGGCATGGGTACCCGCATTACTACTTTATAGACGATGCCGTGACGGGTGTGCTGGAGCTATTTGGTTGCCGTGTGCGCCAGTTCCTGAACTACATGGTCACTAGTGATATCGCTGCGTTGAAAGAGGGCGACAGCCAGCCGACCAAGCTCTTCACCCCGCGTGGTGAAGTGACCGGCACCCTGACCTGCCTCGACCCGACCTGTTTCCACTTGAGCGTCCCACCAGAGCAAGCTGCTTTCACTGCAGCCTGGCTGCGCAACCACGCAGACGGGTACATGTCGCTGAACCTCGATGGGAAGACCGACTACAGCCCGGTCCACATCCCCGGGTTGGTCGTGGTGCGGGAGACGCGCGCCGCCTCGGTGCAGGCCACGGGGAATCCGATTGCTGGGAACAAGCCCTATTACATCGGCATATGCGGAGAGAGGGGGAAGACACTGCCCGATTTCGTGTGGCACACCGTGGAGTCAGAACTGCACCGCACGCCGCTATACGAAGTCCACAAGCAGATGGGTGCAAAGATCATCCCCTTTGCCGGTTGGGAGATGCCGGTCTGGTACACATCGGTACTGGAAGAGCATCAGGCAACGCGACAAACTGCCGGTTTGTTCGATGTGGCGCACATGGGTGTCTACCAGATCGAAGGGCCGGACGCTGCCGCCTTCCTGGATAGTGTCTGCGGAAACGATGTCGGTAAATTGCAACCCGGCAACTCGGTCTACACCCATCTGATGACACCCGATGCCGATGTGGTCGATGACCTGCTGGTCTACCGCCGCAGCCAGGATATCTTCCTGATGGTGGTTAACGCTTCCAACGATGACAAGGATCGCACGTGGCTGGAGGCGGTACGCGACGGGATCGTGCGGGTGGATGCCGCCCGTCCATGGGCACGCACTTTTGGCTACAACGCTGAAATCCGTAACCTGCGCGACCCGAAGGCTGGCAACGCCATGCGCATTGACATCGCCTTACAGGGACCGAAGAGCAAGGAGATACTGCTGAAATTGGGGACGAGGGCTGAAGATCGCCGGCGAATCCTGGCACTGCGCCGCACGCAGTTGTGCGACGCCAAGGTCGGCGGGTTTGACCTGATAGTCTCGCGCACTGGTTACACGGGTGAGAAGATGGCCTTCGAACTGTTCGTCCACCCGGAGCGCGCCGTGGATTTCTGGAATGGATTGCTCAAAGTCGGTGAGAAGTTGGGTCTTAAACCAGTTGGCTTGGGAGCGCGCGACTCGCTGCGTACCGAAGCTGGCTTGCCGCTCTATGGCCACGAGATGGGTGAAGGCTCCGGCAAGTTTGAGCAGCGTGACCTTGGAGTTGGCGAGAGTGGTTTTATCACCTATGTCAAATTCTATAAGCCCTGGTTCATCGGGCGTGAGCCGCTCCTGGCGCGCGAAAAGGAGCGCAAAGGGGTGGTCGCCCGCTTCCGTTTTACAGAAAAGGGCGTGCGCATGGCACACAACGGCGACCCCGTACTGGACAAGCGCGGCAAGGTGATCGGCTGGGTGACCAGTTGTGCGGTGGACACGGACGGGATGTTGACCGGCCAGGCATACCTGGACCTGAAATCGGCCACGGAGGGGACGCCCATTTTCGTCTACCAGGGAGCACCCGTCGAGGCAGGCAAGCCACCCGCAAAGATGACGATCGGTGATCGATCCGTTTTACCCACCATGGCGGCCATCGTCAGCCGATTCCCGGTGGTGTAGAAAATTCGTGGGACAAGTCACCAGACTTGTCCCATCTTTTTTTCATGCAGCACAAGGAGATGGCATGAAGGTCGTCTGGTTGGGTTGGGAAGATATCTACAGCACCCGCAGGGTCAAGGAAGCAGCAAGAGCGCTCGGCGTGGATTTGGATTCTTATGAGATTCACGATATCAGCTTAAGCGTTGAAGGGAAAAGGGTTGCTGTGCTGGGCAAGGGGGTTGACCTGCTGGAAACATACGACGGGCTGGTCGTGCGTACTTTCTATCCTTATATCTCGGAGGCGCTAACCCTCGCCCGTCTGTTTCGCGATGCCGGCAAGATGGTCATGGATCACAGCCTGACCGACGAAGGGTACGCGGTCAGTAAGATGCATGATCATCTGGTGATGACGGCACAGGGCATCCCCTGCCCCCGCACCTGGCAGGTGTTCAACCCGCGCCAGGTGGAGGCGTTGGCTGAGAAGCTGACCTACCCCTGCCTGCTCAAGGGTGTACATGGGGCGCGCGGCCAGCATATCTACCTGATCCACAATACAGAGAAGCTTCATCGCTGCCTGTGGCACTATCCTTGCGGTGAGTTGATGCTGCAAGAGTACCTGCCTGCGGAGGAGGATTACCGCCTGTTGGTGATCGGCTACCAGGCCTTGCCAGTAATGGTCAGCCGCTGCCCGCCTGAAGGAGATTTTCGCACGAATCACTCGATTGGAGGTCGTTTCGTCCGGCGTGAACTGGAAGAATTCCCAGGCTTCAAGGAATTGGCCGAGCGTGCCGCCCGCGCCCTGCGTCGTGAGTTCACTGCTGTGGATCTCCGAATGAAAGGAAACCAGCCGCTGGTGTTGGAAATCAACCGCCAGCCGAATTTCGAAGGCTTCGAGCGCGCCACCAGGTTCGATGTGGCAAGCGAGGTGGTGAAGTATATTTTAAACCGGTTCGAACGCGAGCGATGAGCAACTGGCCGATTGGGTTGCTGGTGGAGGTTTGCTGATAAAAAACCGAAGATAAAAGGGATGAATACAAATGGGCAGCGCTGCTCTGCCACCAATTTGTGTTGTACAATATTAGGATGGCAGCACAAAGCACTCCTGAAGGTTATTTTCTACTTATGCTTTTTGGAACTGTATCCAATTGCCTTTTAAAACTTTTAATACCTAAATTAGGAGCCACATCATGAAACCCAAAACCCCTCAAGACCCCGCCTACGACCTCAAATCAGTCAAATTGCCTTACCTGGCTGGTGGGATGCTGCGCCTGTTCGTCAAGCTGGTGGAAGGGCCGCTGCGCAACTTGCTTATTCCCAGCCTGTTCAAGAGCAGCGGCATTACCTGGCTGCGGGAGCAGCGCTTCGATGAACCGCCGACCTTCCAGCCGGCCAACTACATCGGTCCATCAGCCATCACTGCACAGGGCGTGCCGCAGGAGGAATGGCCAACTGGGCCAGCCATGCCCGGGCTGGGATTTCGCTTCAGCACCGTGCAGGATTACGCCAGGGCCTACCGCCAGGGAGCGATCACGCCGGAAGATGTTGCCCATCGCGTGCTGGAGGCCATCGCCACCAGCAACGCCTCCGAGCCGCCGCTGCGCGCCATCATTGCCGTTCAGCGCGAGGACATGCTGAAGCAGGCACGCAATTCCACCCAGCGTTTCAAGGAGGGACACCCGCTCAGCCTCTTCGATGGCGTTCCCGTGGCGGTCAAAGACGAGGTGGATATGGTCCCGTATCCCACCACGGTGGGTACTTCCTTCCTGGGTGAAACGCCCTGCAGGGAGGATTCCACCGTCGTCGCCCGCATGAGGGCGGCGGGCGCGCTCCTGATCGGCAAGGCCAACATGCACGAGATTGGAATCGGCGTGACCGGGCTGAACCCGCACCACGGCACGCCGCGCAACCCCTACGCCTCGGATCACTTCACCGGCGGCAGTTCGAGCGGTCCAAGCGCGGCGGTGGCTGCGGGACTTTGCCCGGCTGCCATCGCTGCTGACGGCGGGGGCTCGATCCGCATTCCATCCTCCTTCTGTGGCATCGTCGGCATCAAGCCGACCTTTGGCCGGGTCAGCGAACACGGTGCCGCACCGCTTTGCTGGAGCGTGGCTCATCTCGGTCCGGTGGCAGCCACTGCCACTGACACCGCCCTTGCTTACGCGGTGATGGCTGGTCACGACCCCAAGGACCCAAATTCCATGGGCCGGCCCGCGCCGACCCTGTCTGGATGGGATAAGCTCGATCTCAACGGCTTGAAAATGGGTGTCTACTGGCCGTGGTTCCGCCATGCCACCGCGGATATGGTTGCCGCCTGCGAAGCGTTGCTGCACAAATTCGAGAGCATGGGCGCGGAAGTGCGCGAGGTCAGCCTTCCTGACCTGGAAGCCGGGCGCGTGGCGCATACCGTCATCATTGCCGGCGAGATGTCCCAGGCGCTTGATCGCACCTATGCCGGGCATCATCAACAGCACGGAGCGGACGTGCGCATCAACCTGGCGCTGGCTCGCGCTTTCACCACCATGGATTACGTTCAGGCGCAGCGCGTCCGCACGCGGATCATCGCCAACTTTGCCCGGGTTCTGGAGCAGGTGGATGTCATCCTGACCCCCGCCACAGCCCTGCCTGCGCCGCTCATTCCCCAAAAAGCCCTGCCCGACGGTGAATCCGACCTTTCCACGCTGGTCGAGATCATGCGTTTCGCCACGCCAGCCAACCTGACCGGTCTCCCCGCCATCTCTTTCCCCGCAGGTTACAACGAAGCTGGTCTGCCCTTGGGGATGCAGGCCATTGGTCGCGCCTGGCAGGAAGCGAAGCTCCTCCGCCTGGCACTCGCTTCAGAGCGGGTGGTGGATCGCAAGCCACCGAAAATCTTCTATCGGATTTTGCCGGAGTAATGCCACCCTGGGGCATACCTTCGAGGTCTGCCCCAAATCTTTTATAACTATAATCCACAAAAGTTTTCAACACAGAGGACACAGGGTGTATAAAGGCAATGCTAATGAAAAGGGTTTCCTTCGGGCTTCTTTGTGGCTTTTGTGGTAAGTTATTATTAAAATAGTGGACTCAAATTTTTAAAAAATTTTTGGTTTCTTCGGTTATTACCTAAAACGTCCCGAAGGTTGCGATCAAGTGCTTACTTTACTTAAAGAACCTTCGGGACGGTGTTCGCTTGTTATTTCTGATAAGGACTTTTAATCAGGAGTTTGGGTGTGCTGCAGTTTATTGGAAACCGGTTTACCCAGCTAAAGAACATACCCTTTTACCCCCTCCTTTTTGGGAGCTATCCAGTTTTGGCTTTACTGGGTCACAACATTGTGCAGGTCGAGCTGTCGGTCATCTGGCACCCGCTGTTTGCCTGCATCGCTGGCGTTTTGATCGTTTTTCTCGTCTTGCGCTGGTTATTAAGGGGATGGCATAAGGCTGCCCTGGGTACGGTTTTGCTGGTCTTTTTATTTTTCACCTATGGGCATGTGTATGGCTATTTTAAATCACTCTCAACAACAATCCCGATGTATTTAAGGCACCGCTTTCTTGTACCGACCTGGATTGGTTTAGCTGCCCTTGGTTTGTGGTGGCTCGTTCGAAAGGTAAAACACCCACATTCGCATGCAGCCATGTTGAACATGCTTTCGGTTCTCATGCTGATCTACCCGCTTTTCAAGGTGGGATCGTTCGTCGCCAGCCAGAATCGGGGACTGGAATCCATCCTTTCAGCCTCAAACACTGCTGCGGATCTGCATCTTACCTCCCAATCACCACCCGATATATACTATATCATCCTGGATTCCTATCCCCGCTCCGACCTCTTGCGGGATCGCTTTAATTACGATAACTCAAAATTCCTGGATGCGCTGCGGGCAGAAGGGTTCTACATCGCCGATTGCAGCCAAAGCAATTATACTGAAACGCTCCTCTCACTCGCCAGCACGCTCAATATGAATTACCTGGAAACACTAGGAAAAGAGTTTATTTCCGGTGGCGGTGGCGGCTTAGCCGATCTTGTTCCCTGGATTCAGCAAAGCGTGGTACGCAAAGATCTTGAAAGTTTGGGATACCGCACGGTATCCATCGAATCGGGCTTCGTTTGGACAGAATGGCACGATGCGGATTATTACCTCTCGCAGCCAGTAGGCGGTTTACAGTTGAATGAATTCGAGGCGATGCTGATGCAGACATCAGCCGGGCGCGTGGTAATGGACGCTGCCGCGCTTGCCCCCGAAAAGCAAGCTGCTGAAATCCATCGCCAACGAATACTCTACGAGTTGTATGAATTAAAGTACTATATACCTTCCATCCGCGGACCGAAATTCGCCTTTGTCCATTTGGTGATCCCTCACTCCCCGTTCGTATTTGGGCCCAATGGTGAAGCCATCGAGCCGATCACCTTCCCGGTCAAATATTTGCCAACCTTCGAAGAATACGCCTCTGGCTATATTGACGAGGTCAACTACATCAATTCACAAATGCTGCAGGTGGTGGATGAGATTCTTAAACACTCAGCCACTCCCCCGATCATCATCATCCAGGGAGATCATGGAGCCTGGATGGGACCCGAAGAGTACAACAGTGTCTACAACCTGAGTGCCTATTATTTGCCGGGTGAGGCGGGCGGGTTATATAAAACAATCACGCCGGTCAACACTTTCCGGTTGATTATTAATAACTATTTCGGCGGGAATCTCGAGATATTGGATGATATCTCCCGGTGGTCAGGGTTTGAGGCTCCATTCGATTTTACTGTCGTTAAAAACCAATGCAGCCAGTAGCAGCATAAACTAACTCAGGTCGAGTTCCTGGTTTTTCACCGGCTGATGGTCAGATTCCCGGCACCGATCTCGACCAGTATCCTTAATTCCGGGCTGGACCCGGTCTGGGTGTAGACATTCCCGTTCTTGATCCAGCCTTGCGGCGTGCTTACGTTCGCCAGTCCTCCCTCGATGGTTACTTGCGCCTGGACACCTTCCGGGATGACCAGGGTCAAGTTGCTGACACCGGTCGCAATGCTGACGCTGGCTTCCCGCTTGAACTGGCCGGAGAAATCCAGCGTGTAGTTGCCAGCCCCGCTGTTGAATTTCATCATCGCGAAATTGGCATTGGCCAGGTTGGAAAGGGTCACGTTGGAAGCGCCGGTCTCGTAGCGCAGCATCCCCATCTCAACCAGGTTTGGATTGGAGAAGGCCAACTGGACATGCGCCGCGCCATCCTTGACCGTCAGGTCGGTAAGCGCAAGACCTCCAAGCTCGTAGGTGGCGGTATACGCGCCGGCTTCGATGCTCAGATCCATCGGCTTTGTCCCGAGCTGTAGATTCCACTCATTCTTGATATTGGAAAAATCAGGGATGCCGGTCAGCTTGTAATTACCCTGCTCAATGCGGATGTCTCCACCATCCACTGTAATGGTCGGTTTGAAGTCCGGAATATTGTAAGTCACCGTTCCGGTTACCAGGGCGCTCGCGCCAGGAGTAAGCCCGATCTTGCCCGCGCCAAATGTCAGGGTCAATGACGCTGACCCGGCTGCATCGGGCTGGGGGATATTGATTTCGTCGGTCACGGTTGGCCCGGACGTGGGGGCGATGGGGAGGCTGATATTAAAACTGCATGCAATAACAGCCAGCGCCAGGATCAGGACAATGGGAATAAATTTACGCAACATGTGAGATCTCCTTCTTTACGAACTGCTGTACTGGGTTTCCAAAACCAGCATCCAGTGATGGATATATGAATTTATGATGGTGGCATGAAAGCTACAAAGTATACGCTGGGAGGAAGGATTGGTTGCAGCGAGCCGGATATCCACATTCCACCCCGCAGGTGGCCAGAAAGCCGTCTTACTTTTTATTCAAAACATCAGCCAGCTCAGCTGTGGAGGACAGGATGAGGTCCGCGCCACGGTGGCGCAGTTCGTCCTCCTCGCCGAAGCCGCACAGCACACCGATGGTCTGCGCACCAGCGGCACGGCCGGCTCGGATGTCCACCGTGGTATCACCAATCATCAAGCACGAATCGGCCGGGATTCCCATCTGCTGGCTGGCCCACAGGATCGGGTCCGGGAAGGGTTTTGTATGCTTGCAGGTTTGGGCGGTCGCCACGCAAGTGAATAACCGCTCCAGGCCGAATTGTTCGAGGAAGATATTTGTCGTCCGCGCATCCCGCGCGCTGATCACTGCCATCGGGTAGCGTTTGCCGACCTCAAGCAGCATCTCATGCACGCCAGGTACAAGCAGGAAATTCTTCTTCGGCCGGTGTCCGAGCGTCCGGTAGAGGAGATCGATCACGGCAGAGAAAAAATCATCCAATCCGATGATGTCCGGCAAGCCGATGATGAAATTTACCGGAGCCTCGGTAACCATCACCGCGCGCCGGGCGAGGCGCGAGATATTCCGCTTGGGGAAAAGGAAACAGAACGGCTGCAGCAGGCTTGCCAGCTTCCCTACGAACAGGTCGTCAGTATCGCTCAACGTACCGTCCACGTCGAAGCACAGGCCGCGGATGCGGGGAAGGTCGAGGGGCATGGGATACAATATGTAAGATTTCAGATTTTAGATTTCAGATTTCAGATTTACATTTGAGGATTGACAAGTGATGAGTGAGGATGGCGGGTGAATTGTACATCAGTTCGAGGCGCGATCGCCGTATAATTCAACCTGGCGAGACCACGCCGCACTTAAAACGTATATCAAATGATGCCAACGAGGAGTAAAAATGGCAAATAGAACCAGCAAAGTTCTATCGACCCAAAATGCCGGCCTTTTTCAGGACCTGGTCATGCAGATCAAACTTATCTGGCGTTTGATGTCCGACCGGCGAGTGAATTTCATATTAAAACTTCTACCTCTCACCGCACTGATCTACCTCGTTTCACCCATTGACCTGCTTCCAGGTCTGGCCCTGCCGGTCATCGGCGCGCTCGACGACGCGGCCGTGCTGTGGCTTGGCTTTTCGCTGTTCGTTTCGCTTTGCCCAGAGAATGTGGTGCAGGAACACATGAATACCCTTCAAAACGTGATTCCGGGTACCTGGCGCGAGGCTCCAGAAGAGAACGAGATCATCCGGGTGGAAACGGAAGAACCCCCGAAGGGAAATGGGTAGTGTGATGCAGGAGTGGAACCAGGCACTTTTATTAAATGTCATCTAAAAAACGCAATCAATCTCTGCCGATTTTTGATAATTGTCACCAGCTGAATTGTCAGAGAAATTGTCCAATTTGGCTCATTGAAGCATCCTCTCCTCCCTTCGGGTTGGTTTCACTGACCCCGTGAATGCTCACGGGGTCAGTCATTTTGTTTACAAAGACCACGAAGGAACAAGAAGGTAACTTCGTGCCCTTTGTGTCCTTTTTGTTGGCAGGTTTATAGAAAGCTAGGCGACTTCGACCACTGCGCCAGCTTCTTCGAGCTTCTTCTTGGCCTCCCCGGCGGCTTCCTTGCCGACTGCGCCAAGCACCTTGCCACCAGCCGTCTCGGCCAGGGTCTTGGCTTCGGTCAGGCTCAGGTTGACCAGTTGGCGGATGACCTTGATGACCTCGATCTTCTTGGGGCCAGCTTCCTTGATGATCACATCGAACTCGGTCTTTTCCTCAACCGGTTCTGCCGCTGCGGCAGCTTGTGCGCCACCAGCAACAGCCGCCACTGCCATCGGTGCGGCAGCTGAGACGCCCCATTTCTCTTCCAGTTTCTTGACCAGCTCGGCAGCTTCCAGCACGCTCAGCGCGCTCAACTGCTCGACCAGTTTTTCCAGATCAGCCATTTTATTGCTCCTTCAGGATTGTAGATTTTTATTTATATCTCAGATGTGTCACCCAGAGCACTGCGAAGGGTAAGCGTCTCCTCCATCGGGGGAGGGTATGCTTCGTCGCAAACAGCGCTTCTCGGCATGACAGATTGAACAGATTACGCCGCGGCAACCACGGTTGCTTTCTCGGAAAACGATTTCAGCACAGAAGCCACACAGCGACCCGGTTCGGCAAGCGTGCGTGCGAGTCTTCCCGCCGGCGCCAGCAACACGCCCAGCAGTTGGGCACGTACCACAGGCTGCGGCGGCAGGTCAGCGAGCGCCTTCACTTGTGCCGCATTGAGCGTCTGCAAGCCCAGGTAGCCGCCTTTGACCTTGACCGCTTCCATGCTCTTGGTCACTTCCGCGAACGACTTGACAAGGCCGGGGGCATCAGTAAAAGCGAAGCCCATCGCAGTGCTGTTTTCGAGGAACTCGGCAGGAATGGCCATGCCGTTCTTTTCCAGAGCCAGCTTTGCCAGCGTATTCTTCACCACGTGGAACTCGCTGCCACTCTCACGCAGCTTGGCGCGAATAGCGTCCAGCTCTTTCATTTTCACGCCGGTATATTCGACCAGGATGACGGCCTGGCTCTGCCCGATCCACTGGGTGTATTGGGCCAGGATGGTCTCTTTCTGCTGTTTTGATAGAGCCAAAGAATTTCACCTCCTTTCGTAAAAGATCGTTACTGTTTGGGTGTGTCACCCTGAGCGGAGCGAAGGGTTTCCCTGACGCTCAGGAGATGCTTTGGCGTAAAACGCCTCAGCATGACAGGTTGAACAATAACATAAAGTCTTTGCCCGGAAACCAGGCAAAGACTTTTTGCCGCGATGGACGGCAGGAACTCACCAGTCTTCACCTGGACAGGAGATTATGCTCTTCGATGATGCTCAGAGCCCCTGTCGTCTTCGGAGAAGGAATGTACTTCCCGGGCGCGAGGTATCTTACCCGCTCACCTCCAGCGATTGAGCCTGCGTTGCATCAATCTTGACGCCCGGCCCCATCGTGGTAGTCACCGTAATGCGTTTTATATAGTTTCCCTTGGCCGCCGGCGGACGAGCTTTCTTGATCGCCTCCATCAAAGCGGCGAAGTTCTCGAACAGCTTTTGCGCCTCGAACGAGGTTTTTCCGATTGGCACATGGATGTTGGCGGTCTTATCCAGGCGGAACTCGACGCGGCCGGCCTTGGCTTCGGTCACCGCGCGGGTCACATCCTGCGGGTTGACCACGGTCCCGGCCTTGGGATTCGGCATCAGCCCGCGCGGACCAAGGATGCGTCCGAGCTTGCCGACCTTGCCCATCATATCCGGTGTGGCGATGGCAACGTCGAAATCGAGCCATCCACCCTGGATCTTTGCCAGAGTCTCCTCGTCATCAGCCACCACATCTGCCCCGGCGTTGCGCGCCTGGGAGGCACCTTCACCTGAAGCAAAGACCAGGACGCGCACCGCCTTGCCTAATCCATGCGGCAGGACACATACATCACGCACCTGCTGGTCAGCCTGGCGTGGATCGAGCCCCATCCGCATATGAACCTCAACTGTGGAGTCAAACTTGGTGTACGAGGTTTCCTTCGCCAGGGCAACTGCCTCCTGCGGGGAGTAGTTCTTGTTCACATCCACCTTGGCCAGCGCGGCCAGGTATTTCTTCCCATGTTTAGCCATTATGTCTCCTATGTGGTGGCGTCGTTTGCCACCATCGTGGTGCGAGCGGGCCGGATTTGTTCTCCACGCCCTCCCACAGGTTATCCTTCAATCAAAATACCCATGCTACGGGCAGTACCTTCGATCTGCTTTATGGCACCTTCCAGGTTGATCGCGTTCAGATCTTTCATCTTCAACTCGGCGATTTGTTTGACCTGGGCGCGGGTTACCGTGCCAACCTTCTCCCGGTTCGGCTCACCCGAGCCTTTTTCCACACCCGCAGCCTTGCGCAGCAGGACAGCAGCCGGAGGTGTCTTCAGAACGAAAGTAAACGATCCGTCTTGGTAAACGCTGATTTCAGCCGGGACGATCTCGCCAGCGCGGTTGGAGGTGCGGGCGTTGTATTCCTTGCAGAAACCCATGATGTTGATGCCGTGTCCTGCCAGAGCCGGACCAATGGGCGGTGCGGGATTGGCTTTTCCAGCTTCGATCTGCAGCCTTACGATTGCCTTTAACTTCTTTGCCATGTTTTCTCCTTGTACCGGACTTCTTTACCGGTACTTTGTGGTGTTTTCGGGTGAGGGACACCCTCCCACGATATTACCTGTCATGTATTAAGTGTCATGCTCTTTCGACCTGGAGGAAATCCAGTTCAACGGGGGTTTCCCGGCCGAAGAAGGAGACCATCACGCGCACCTTGGTGCGTTCCGAATCGATTTCAGCCACGACACCGCGGAAATCGTTGAACGGACCGTCGATGATGCGCACCCGCTCGCCTTCCTTGAATGAGACCTTGACGGTGGGGGCTTCCGCTTCCATGCGCTTGAGAATTTGCGCCACCTCTTCCTGGCGCAGCGGCGTGGGCAGGGTGCCCATGCCGACAAAACCGGTCACGCCGGGAGTGTTGCGCACCACGAACCAGGATTCCTCGCTCAGGATCATGTTGACCAGCACATATCCGGGGAAGATGTGGCGTTCCACCGTGCGGCGCTTGCCTTCGCGCACTTCGATCTCTTCCTGTGTTGGCACGACCACGTCGAACACCTTGTCCTTCATGCCCATTGTTTCAATGCGCTGTTCAAGGTTGTGGCGAACTTTATTCTCGTAGCCCGAATAGCAATGGATCACATACCAGGCTGTCTGGTCGCTGCCAGCCT
>Ga0172371_10003263_pt1 | contig 25266 bp, 18 predicted proteins | sample Lak12m_FD_114543 | JGI IMG/M metagenome (GOLD analysis project Ga0172371, IMG submission 114543) | Freshwater microbial communities from Kabuno Bay, South-Kivu, Congo - kab_022012_12m | ecosystem: Environmental > Aquatic > Freshwater > Lake | place: Democratic Republic of the Congo: South-Kivu... | reverse complement strand
GGGATGACGGCCGACGACGACACGCTCGGCGTGCCAGCAGTCCTGGACGCCGGCGCCGGCGGCAACTACCTGCGGGCCCGGCACACCCTGCGTCACTGCCGTGAGGCCGCGCGGCCCGACATCTTCGTGGCCGACTCGCTCGACACATGGCAGAACGCCGGCGCGCCGGACCTCTACGAGCGCGCCGCCGAGAAGTACCGTGAGCTGCGGCAGGGCCTGGCTCCGCTCGACCTGCCCGACGATGTCGTCCGCGACCTCGAGAAGATCGTGGCCACCGCGGACGCGGCGCTGGCAGGGTAGCGGACGACGGCGCGGTCGGCCGAGCGGCGCTACGCCTGCCCGGCCCCGAGCGCCGTCTCGATGACCCGCGCGTCCGGGTGGACGAACTCCTTGCCCTGCAGCCACAGGTCGGCGCTGGCAGGAAGTCCGAAGTAGATGGCCCGCGCGACGCCGAGAGTGCGGTCGGGGTGCTGGTCCCAGCCGCAGTCGTCGGCAATCGCCGCGAGCGACTCCTGGAGCTGACGCTCGCGGAACCTGCCGGCCCAGTGTTCGAGGTGGGCGGGCGCCGCCACGAACGCCCGCTTGTCCGCGTTGCAGCGGCCGTCGGCCAGGACGAGGTTGTCGATGCCGTTGTCCGGCACGCGCGACCAGGGGATGAAGTGGTCAACCTGGGCGCGACCGCGCAGCGCGGAGCCGCAGAAGAAGCAGCTGTCGTCTTGCAGTTCGCGGAGGGCAGGGACCAGTCGCGCGGTCGAGATCCGCTGGGCGCCGAACAGGAACGGGGCGAGCCCCGGGTCCGAGATCACCCCCGCGTTGAAACGCGTCACCAGCTCGATCCACTTCGTCTCGATGAGCGGGCGCAGGAGCCCGGCGAGGCGGACGAGGTGGTCGCCGGCGGCGCCGGTGAAGTGGAGCCGCCGGTCGAACTCCGGCCGGCCGGCCTGCCCCGGCGTCACCGTCGTGTCCCAGCCAATCCGGTAAATGAACGGATCGTACGTCGCCCCGACGAATTGGAGCCGGGGGATAGGCATCTCGATGAGCTTCCACTCGATGCTGGCCAGCAGGCCCTCGTAGGCCAGCGGCACGCTCCTTCGTGCTGCGCTCAGCGGGGCGGACGGGTCCGGGGAGTGCACCTCGCGGAACCGCTGGATGGCCGAGACGATGCCGGCCTGTCCCTTCGAGTTCTGACGGAGCACCAGCGACCCGCCGGCTGCCGAGTAGGGACTGGTCTGCGGCCAGTACAGCTCCAGCGTCCGCAGCGCGAGCTCGCCTGTTGTGACGGATGCGGGCGCCCTGCCGTCGCCCCCTGTGCGCGCCATGCAGATGTCCATGAGTGCGAGCAGGAGCGCGTACTTGTACGTCGCGGTCGTGCGGCCCTGATCGACGAGCGCGAGGATGCGCTCCGCGAACCCCAGGGCGTCGCCGGGATCGATCACTCCGGCTCCGGGTACCAGCCCTTGCGGGGGATGACCCAGCGCACGCCGCCGCGCGGGTTCTTCATGTCGCCGGGCCGCCTAGGAATGAGGTGGATGTGGCAGTGGAAGATGGTCTGTCCGGCGACGGCCCCGGCGTTGACGCCGATGTTGAAGCCCTCGATCATCCCGTCGCGCTCCATCACGAGGGAGCGCGCCTCGCGCAGCAGCGCGTCGCAGGCGAGCAGCTCCTCGGCGGTGAGGTCGAAGTAGTCCGGCGCGTGTCGGCGCGGGATCACGAGTGCGTGCAGCGCACTGACCGGGTAGGAGTCCCAGAGGGCGTAGGCGAGGTCGTTCTGCAGGAAGACCAGCCCGGGTTCCGGACGGCAGAAGACGCACGCAGTGCGCTCGGTCATGCGGGTCACAGCCGGTCGAGCGGTACGCCGGTGACCCCCCCGCCCAGCGGCAACACCCGGTCGCCTGCGTAGACGACGCAGCCGGGTTGGAGCGCCGGCCGGCCGGAGTCGCCCGCAGTCGCCGCAAACGCCTCCGACAGCCGCGTGATCCCGCGTCCCATCTCCGGCCGCAGAGTGGCCGCGGCCTTCACCTCGAGCGGGAAGAGGCGCAATTGATCCTCCACGAGCACATCGACCTCCTCGCCTCGTGACGTCCGCCAGAACGTCAGGCGAGGTTCGTCGCCGCTGTGCAGGTACGCTTTCATGAACTCGACTACGACAGCGGTCTCCATGATCGGCCCGGCCATGGGGCCTTGCATGGCGTGCAGGGGGTCTCGCAGTCCGACGAGGTAGCACAGGGTGCCGGTGTCGGTGAAGTAGACCTTGGGGCGCTTGACGAGTCGTTTGCCGAGATTGGCGTGGTACGGCGGCAGCACGACCACCTGGTACGACGTCTGCAGGACGGAGATCCAGGCCTTGACGGTGTTCAGGCTGATGCCCAGTTCGGTGGCGATGCCCGTCATGTCGAGGATCTGGCCGCTGCGCGCGGCCAGCAGGCGCAGGAAGCCCTGGAAGGTCATGAGGTCGCCGACCTGACGGACCGTCCGCACGTCCCGCTCCAGATACGTCTCGATGTAGCTCTGCTGCCAGCGCAGCCAGTCCGAGGACGGCGCGGCGATCAGGCCGGGGTAGCCGCCGCGGAGCAGCCGGGCCCAGAGGTCGCCAGACGTGCGGGGGTCGGCGTCGGACCCCGCCGTGGACGGGTGCGCCGGGCGTTGCCAGGGCAGCCGCCGCTCGGGCTCTCCCGCGATCTCGCGCAGTGAGAGTGGGAGGAGCTTGAGGATGGCGGCTCTGCCGGCGAGGGACTCGCTCACCTGCTGCAGCAGGAGGATGTTCTGGGACCCGCTGAGGATGAACTGACCGGGCTGGTCCCGGTGCTCGTCGATGAGCTCCTGGACGTACGGCAGCAGGTCAGGGACCTGCTGCACCTCGTCCAGGATCACGGGCGGCGCGTGCAGCCCGAGGAACGCGCGCGGGTCGCCTGCGGCCAGCGCGCGCGTGTCCAGCGCCTCCAGCGACACGTACGTGTGGGTTGCGCCGAACAGGCGGCGAAGCACCGTCGTCTTGCCGGACTGTCGAGGCCCGGTGAGAACCACGGCCGGGAACTCGTGGGCTGCGGCCTGCAGGACAGGTTCTATGGTGCGCGCGATGTAGGCGGCAGGCATGGTCCTCCCGGACGATTGTGCAAAACCGCATTCATTATGCGGTTTTGCACAGACCCGTCAAGCGACCGCTGACGGAGGCGGGGCGAGGTGTCACCCGGCACCCCGCCCCGTCCGCGTCTCTGCCCCTCGTCCGGCCTCCGCCGGCCGCGCTCACCTCACCCAGACGGAGAGGTGCCCTTCGCCGAGGTCGCTGAGCTGCTTGAGGTCACTGCTGTCCACCAGCAGCACGTGGGTCTCCCCCGAGGTGTCGAAGTCCTTGGGGAGCCCGTCGACGACGAGCTTGCCGTCCAGCGCCCAATCCATGTCCATGACCCACTCGATGGAGGCCTTGGTGAAGAGGTCGCGGCTGGTGCGGCCGGTGGCGCCGGCGTCCGGGTCGACGATGTACATGGCGCCATCCATGTCGCCGGGGCCGACGGCGGCGCCGCCCAGCGCCAGCAACGGGCTGGAAGGGGCCCATGCGATGGCCAGCGGCGTCGGCATCCAGATCGTCGTCCATGGGACGTAGCCCTGCGTGTCCAGGTAGATGACCGTGTACGTGACGCTCACGTCGCTGCCTGTCGTGCCGTAGGCGATCCAGAACCCGCCGGGGGCGATCTGCGGGGCCGCGAAGGCGCGGTAGTCGGAGGTCAGGTAGTACTCGTCCTCGTCCAGCGTAAAACCGGCCCCGAGCCCGTCGAGCGTGGTCACCATGAGGCTCTCACGGTAGTGGGCGACCTTGGGGTTCTTGGGGTCCGCCTTCAACTTCTTGTACTTCACGTAGACGATCTTGCCGGTGTCGAACGAGGCGTTGGGCTCGGTGCCGCTCAGGTTGCGGAACGATGCGACGGCCCCGGTCGTGACGTCGACCGTATACAGCTTGTCCGTGTAGCCGGCGGCGTTGTTCGCCTTCGAAGTCCCCGAGATGAGGAGCTGCGTCTCGGTCGTCCAGGTCAGTCCGGTGACGGTCTTGATGCCGGCCGGCTGCAGGTCGACGGTCCGGACCGTGTCCCAGCCCTGGCTGAGCCACAGGAAGGGCTTGCCTCCCACCGGCAGATAGGCCACCCAGGTGCCGTCGGGCGACGCGGCGACCGTCTCGGCGACGCCGGGCAGCGCGCCCTTCGCGGTGGCTGTGCCTTCGTTCGACACGAGGTACATCGTGTCGTGGTCACTCTCGGTGCGCAGGGTGAGGATGGTCTCCTGGATCGGGGCGGCGTGCCGTGCGGCCCCGGCCTGACTGGACACGATGAGCGCTGCGGCCGCGACGAGCAGCAGCGTGATGACGAGCGCCAAGGCGAGTAAGTACGGAATCCTCGCGCGCGGCCTGACTACTGGGCTCACGGACCCTCCCTCCGTTTGCGGCGCCGCGCGACTGTTGGGGCGGCGCCTTCCGCTTCCATGGTCGTCCACTCGCGGCGGAACCTTGAACTCCGCGACGCCGACGCCGGCGTTCACTTGGGCAGCGGGTACCAGCCGACCGTCTTCTCCCAGGCCTCGAGTTGCCCGGCGGTGACGCCGCGTGCGTCGTGCACGCGGAGCACGCGCTTGTCGATCAGCTTCAGCAGGTGCGTGGCGACCTGCGTGGCCTGCTGCACCGCGGGGTCGTTCTCGAGGGCGGCGGCGTACTGCTGCGCGAACTTCTCCTTGCGGTGCAGGGTGACGACGTAGGTCGTGCCGCTCTGGACGAAGGTCGCGCTGAGCTCGCACGGGACGTCGTACGGCTTCTCGTACCAGCGCACGTCCTGGGCGAAGTAGCCGTACTTGAGCAGCATGGCGCTGACGTTGCTGAGCCAGGCGACGACGCGGCGGTCGGCGCCGGGGGGCGCGGGCGCGATCTGCGCCGGCTGCACGTGCGCCGGCGCCGAGGGCGGACCGGCCGGCACAGTCGTGTGAGGGGCGGCCGGGGGCGGTGCCGGCTGACGCGGAGGCGCCGGCTGAACGGGCACCGGCGCCGCCCGACGCGGCGCGACCGGCGGAACCGGCGCGACCGGCGGAGCCGCAACGGGCGCAGGCACCGCCGCGCCGGGCGCCGCCGACTCCGACTGCGCCCGCAGGTTCGCGATCTCCAGGTCGGTGGCCTCGGAACCGTTGTGGCAGTTCGAGCACAGCACGACCTTCTCCGACGCGTAGGTGTAGACGGGCACGAAGTACACGGTCGCGCGCTTGTCGATCTTGTACACGTCCCAGCGCGTGAGCTGGTGGCAGACTGGGCAGGTGTGCAGCCCGGCGTTGCCGACCAGCTGCTTCTTCACGTTGCCCCAGCCGCCGATGAAGATGAAGCCGAGCATCTGGGCCCTCCCCTCTCGTCGGTCGCGATGTGTCGGAGCGGCGCACGGCTCGCCGCCGGGGTGGCGCGCGTGTCGTCTGCGCCTTGTGAGCTTGCCCCGGCGGGCCTCAAGAGGCAACAGGCGCGGCACGCTCCCGGGTGACCTGCGAAGAAGGGACAGGCCGGGTCCACGACGAATGTAAGGTCCCGGTCGCTTGTGCGGGGGCCTTGCGACCGTGGACTTCCCGTTGAAGAGGGTGGGGCGTCAGTGACGCCTCACCCTCTTCTCGTGGGCCCGGCCGGCGCCGGCGCCGGCGGCCTGAGTCAGGCGCCGCCCGGACCTCTCAGCCCGCGGCGCCCAGCTCTTCCGCCACCGCCGCCAGCATGCGGTCGTTGTGAACGGGCATGCCGATGGTGATGCGCACGTGCGTGTCCCAGCCCCAGATGGAGCCGAGGCGCACGATGATGCCGTGCTTCATGAGGCCCTCGTACAGCTCGGTGCCGTGGCGGTGCGTCTCGACGAGGACGAAGTTGGCCTGGCTCGGGACCACGTCGAGGCCCAGCGCCGCGAGCGCCTCAGTCACCCGCTCGCGCTCGGAGATCGTCTCGGCGCAGATGCGCCGCGACCACTCCGCGTCCTCCGTCACGGCGGCCACCCCGGCGGCGCATGACGGTCCGGCGATGTAGAACGGCTCGCGGATGTTGTCGACGACGGTGCACAGCTCCGGGTCGGCGATCGCGTACCCCAGGCGCAGCGCCGCGAGGCCGAACGCCTTGGACAACGTGCGCAGCACCACGACGTTACGGTGACCCTCGCGCAGCAGGTCGAGGCCGTCGCCGTAGTCGGGGTCGTCGACGAACTCCCGATATGCCTCGTCGAACACGATCGCGACTTCGGGCGGCACCGACTCGACGAGGCGCCGGGCCTCAGCCATGCTGAGCGTCGTTCCGGACGGATTGTCCGGGTTGCACACCCAGATGACACGGGTGCGCGGCGTGACGGCGGCGATGATGCCCTCGATGTCGTAGCGGTAGCCGGCCGGCGACACCGGGACGACCTGGGCGCCGGCGATGCACGAGGCGATCTGGTGGCCGTCGTAGCTTTGCGACGAGACGATGGCCTCGGTGTCGCGCCCCAGGAAGATCTCGCAGAGGTAGCGGCACATGGTCTCGGAGCCGGGAGCGGGGGCGACCATGTCTTCGTCGACCCCGGCGTAGCCGGCGAAGGCGCGCCGGAGCTCGGCGTAGTCGTACTTGGACGACGGGTAGATCGCACTCTGGGCGAGGGCCCGCTGCGCAGCCTCCAGGGCCTTGGGCGAGGGACCGTAGGCGCACTCGTTTGACGCCATCTTGAGCACCTGGCCGGGCTCCAGCCCGAAGCGTTCACAGGCCTCCTGGATGCTCGTGCCGGGCCAGTAGTAGTCGAGGCCGAGGACGGACTCTCTGAACGAGCAGGTGATGTCGTCGATCGCCATGGTGTCCGGGGGTCCTTTCGGGTCGCGCCTGAAGCCCGGGCGAGACGGTGCGCCGGGACGTTGTTGCCGGAGCAAATGATGGCGGGCGCAGTCTGAACTCGTCAACGACGCTTCGCGGTCGTCCAGCGTACTGGATGGTGATTGGGCCTGCCGCCCCGGGAGGGCGCGTCGCGGACACAGTCCTGCATGCGGGACTGACGCCTGCGCTCGTTGCGCACACTGCGGGCAGGCGCGAGACTGGGCGCACATCCGTCTGTGGAGTCAGTCATGAGGATCTCGCGCGTCACCACCACGCCCCTTGCCCTGGAGTTCCGGGAGCCGTACCACTGGCACGAACGCGTGGACCACGGCTGCGCCGTCGTCCTCATCGAGGTGGAGATGGACGACGGGACCGTCGGCGTGGGCGAGTCGGTGGCGGCCTTCCCTGCGGAGGCGGTGCAGAGCGAGATCGCCGGCGTCACCCCGCTGTTCGTCGGCGAGCCCGCGTGGGATGTGGAGCGCCTCATCACGCGAGCGCGCTACCTCGGCAGCTTCAACCACACGCCCTGGCACGCGAACTTCGTGCTGGCCGGCGTGGAGATGGCCCTGTGGGACGCCCTCGGCAAGGCGGTCGGCCAGCCGGTGTACCGTCTGCTCGGCGGCGCCGTGCGTGACGAAGTGGACTACTTCGGCTTCGTGCAGGGCGACACCGCGGACGAGCTGGCCGCGCACGCGCAGCGGCTCACGGCCGAGGGCTACGGCGTCATCTACATGAAGGTCGGCCGCGGTGAGGCCGCCGACCTGCGCAACGTGGCGGCGGTACGCGAGGTCATCGGCGGGCGCCGCCTGCGGCTTGACCCCAACTGCGCCTGGAGCGTCGGCGAGGCCATCAGCATGATCCGCAAGCTGGAGCGCTTCGAACCCGACTGGATCGAGCAGCCGACACCGCTGCAGAGCATCGCCGCCATGCGGCAGGTCAAGGAGGCGGTGGGCGTGGCCGTCGCCGCCGATCAGGCGGTGTTCACGCCGGCCGACGTGTACGACATCTGCCGGCAGCGTGCGGCCGACGTCATCGTCCTCTCGCCGCACGAGGCCGGCGGCCTGCTCGCCTTCGGCAAGGCCGCCGCCGTCGCCGAGGCGGCCGGCGTCTCCGTGTGCCTGCACGGCCAGGGCGTGAGCGGCATCACCGACACGGCCCAGCACCACCTCGGTCTGCGCACCGCCAACCTCACCGAGGGCAACCAGATCATGCACCAGCTCCTGACGGAGGACCTGGTGATGAAGCCGGACCTCACGCCGGTGCACGGCAAGCTCGGCCTGTTCGAGGAGCCGGGACTCAACGTGGAGCTCGACCGCGACGCGGTCGAGCGGGCCGCCGAGCGCTATCGCAACGACGAGCGCTACCAACACTCATGAGGAGACCGGTCGCGTGAGCGTCGCCCCGTATCCCGAGTTGTTCAACGACGTGTTCGGCCCGGTCATGCAGCCGGGCTCGAGCTCTCACACGGCCGGACCGTGCCGCCTGGGGCGGCTCGCCGCCGATCTCCTGGGCGAGCCGCTCAACAAGGCGCGCATCGAGCTCGACGAGCGCGGTTCCTTCGCCGGTACCTTCGGCATCATGGCCGAGGACAGAGCCATGGTGGCCGGTCTCCTCGGCCTGCTCCCCGACGACGAGCGGCTGTTTCGCAGCTTCGAGCTGGCCGAAGCGCAGGGCGTGGAGGTCGAGTTCGTCTTCACGCGTCTCACCGGGAGCGACCACCCCAATGCGATCCGCTTCGTGCTGACCGGGCGCGACGGGCTCATGGTGGACCTGGTGGGCAACTCCACCGGCGGCGGCATGGTCGAGACCGTTTCGCTGGACGGCTTCGCGGTGCGCGTGACCGGTGACAGCCACGTGCTGCTGCTGCAGGACCCGCACGAGGCGCTGACGGCCGAGGACGTGGAACGGGTACGGGCCGAGCTGCCGCAGGAGCTCTCGGCGCGGGCCGTGCGCGCCGAGGGGCGCGGCGTGCTGTACGTCCACGAGCTCCCCGTCGAGCCGGACCTGGCGGCCGTGCGCGCAGCGCTCGGCGACGCCGCCGCCGCGGTCCGCGTCGCCGTCTTGCGTCCACTGCTGCCCGTCGTCTCGCAGGGTGACCGCAAGCCGCAGCTGTTCGACACCATGACGCGCTGGCGCGAGCTCGCGGTCGAACGGGCCGTCCCGCTCTGGGAGGTCGCCGTCCAGTACGAGATGGACGCCTCCAGCTGGCCGCGCCCGTGGGTGCTCGAGCGCATGCGCGAGCTCGCGGCGCTGATGCGCCGCCAGACGCGTGCCGTGTACGAGGAGGAAGTGGCCGTGCCCGCCGGCCCGTTCAAGCCTGACTTCGCCGGCCGCTGGGCGCGGCACGAAGGCTCGCCGGCCCAGCTCACCGGAGGTGTGACGGCGCAGACGGTGCGCTACGCCTACGGGTCGGGTGCCGGCGTCCCGGGCGTGCAAAACGTGCCCGGGCCCATGGGCGGCGGGGGCGGCTACGTGTACGCTGCCCTCGACGCGGTCGCCGAGGCGCACGGCTTCGACGAAGAGGCCGTGCTCCACGGCCTCTTCGTCGCCGCCGGCGTCGGCGCCATCGCGTACACACGCACTGCGCCGACCGGCGAGGTGCTCGGCTGCACCGGCGAGGCCGGCGTCTGCGGCGCCATGGCCGCCGCCGGTATCGTCGCCATGGCCGGCGGTCCACCCGAGGCCGCCGAGGACGCGGCCTCGCTGGCGCTGCAGGCCTTCACCGGCATGCCCTGCGACCCCATGCCGGGCGGCCAGTGTCAGCCGTGCCGCAGCCGCATCATGGCCGCCACCTGCATGGCGCACGTGTTCGCCGACATGGCTCTCGCGGGCCATCGGGCGGTGCTGCCTCTTCACGAGATCATCGACGTGGCCGATGCCATCGGCCGTGCCCTGCCGCCAGAGCTCAAGTGCACGTCCGCGGGCGGCGCCTGCGCGGCTCCAACGGCTCGCCGGGTGCGTGTAGACTACGAACGCTGGGTCGACGAGACCCGGCCCGAAGACCGGCCGCCCGGCAACCTCATCTAGCCGCGCGGCCGTCACTGCGCATCGACGACTCTTCGAGGGAGACCGCTTGACCGACGATCTGCGCTTCGTGGGCGGGAGCTACCCGGTCCACGACGTGGCCCAGAAGGTGACGGGCGAGCTCGTCTACGGCAGCGACTTCAGCCTCCCCGGCATGCTGCACGCCAAGCTGGTCCTGAGCGCGGTCCCGCACGGGATCGTGAAGCGCATCGACGTCTCGCGGGCCGAGGCGCTGCCGGGCGTGGTCAAGGTCTTCACCTGCTTCAACTCACCCATGGACAGGTTCTGCAGGGCGCGGATCCACCCGGGGCAGGACCTCGCCACCCACGACGAGACCCTGTTCAGCGAGCACGTGCGCTTCGTCGGCGACCGTGTGGCCGCGGTGGTGGCTTCTTCGAGGGCCGTCGCGGAGGCCGGAGCGGCGCTCGTAGAGGTCGAGTACGAGGAGCTTCCTCCGCTGTTGACGGTAGAAGTCGCGCTCGCTCGCGAGGATGTCCCCATCCACCCTGCCGGCAACGTTGCCTACGAGTTCGAGGTCGAGAAGGGCGCGCGCCCCGACCTCGACGGCGCCGTGGTGGTGTCGTCGTCAACGACCACCCCGCGCACCCACCACGGCGCGCTGGAGCCGCACGTGTGCATCGCCCAGGGGTTCACCTCGGGCGGCATGACGGTGTGGACGATCAGCCAGGGAGCCTACGCTGCGCGTACCGTGATCGCCGAGCTGCTGCACCTCGAGTACCACCGCGTGCGCGTAGTCAAGGTCCCCATGGGCGGGTCGTTCGGCGGCAAGACGGAGTACATCGTCGAGCCTGTCGTCGCGTTCCTCGCGCACGCGCTGCGCCGCCCGGTCAAGCTGCTCCTCGACCGCGAGGAGTGCATCGCCGCCACCATGGTCCGTCCGGCCACGGCCACCACCATCCGCACCGCCTGCTCGGCGAGCGGCGAGCTGCTCGACTTCGAGGCCGCCTCCACCCTGGATTCGGGGGCGTATGCATCCAGCACCCCGGACTACTCCATCCACATGTGCAAGAAGGTCACCAAGCTCTATCGGCTCCCGCACTACCACCACCGCAGCCGCGCCGTACTCACCACCACCCCGGTCGGGGGCGCCGCGCGCGGGTGGGGGGCGCCGGAGATCGCCGCGGCGACCGAGATCCACATGGACCGGGTCGCCGCCGCTCTGCGCATGGACCCGGTCGAGTTCCGGCTCAAGAACCTCGTGCTGCCCCACGACACCGACCTCGTCACGGGGCTGCCGCTCGGCGACGCGCGCGTGCGCGAGTGCCTCGAGCGCGGCGCCGTGGCCTTCGATTGGGCCGCGCGCCGGGCCCGCCCCGCAGGGCGGGGTCGCTACCGGCGCGGCGTGGGCGTCGCTTGCGGCGCCCACAAGAACGGCATGTTCGGCGCCTTCCCCGAGGCGAGCAACATGGCGCTCAAGATGAACGAAGACGGCACCTTCGAGCTCAGCGCCAGCTTGCACGACCCGGGCTGCGGCGTGGTCACCACGATGAAGGTCATCGTCGCGGAGGTCCTCGGCATCCACCCCGACCTCATCGCGGCCGGAGAGGCCGACACGTCCACCACACCGTTCGACTACGGCACCTACGGCAGCCGCATGACCTACGTCGTGGGCGCCTGCGCCCGCGCCACGGCCGAGAAGGTCAAGACGCGGCTGCTGGCCGCAGCCGCCGACCTGCTCGAGGAGCCCGTCGAGCGCCTCCACGTGGTCGACGGCACGGTACGCGTGCGCGAGGACGACGAGCGCGCCATCGCCTACCGCGACATCGCACTGCTCAGCGGCATGCGCCACCTGCCCGAGATCTCGGCGTCGCTCACGTACTACGCCGTCTCCAATCCAGCGTCGTACTCGGTGCAGTTCGCGGAGGTCGAGGTGGACTGCGCCACCGGGCTCACCGCGGTCACCGACTTCCTCGCCGTCGGCGACGTGGGCCGGGCCATCAACCGCGGCATGTGCGAGGCCCAGTTCCAGGGCGCGGTGCAGATGGGCATCGGCTACGCCCTCTACGAGCACGTGGATATCGACGCGGCGGGGCGCAGCGGCGTCGACGGGTTCAAGAACTACCACATGGTGAACGCGCCCGACATGCCCGACGTGCAGGTACTGCTCGTCGAGCACGACGGAGACGACGGACCGTTCGGCGCCAAGAGCGTGGGCGAGATCGCCACGGTGCCCACGGCCCCCGCGGTCGTCAACGCGGTCAACAACGCCCTCGACACGCAGCTGAGCGACCTGCCGCTCACGCCGGAACGCGTCGTCGCGGCACTCGCCGCCAAATCCGGGGAGGCCTGATGGAGCTGCTCCTCACCGTGAACGGGTCGCTGTACGAGGTGAATGTGCACCCCACGGCGCGCCTGCTCGACGTGCTCCGCGAAGACCTCGGGTTCACCGGCACCAAGGAGGGCTGCGCCGAGGGCGAGTGCGGCGCCTGTACCGTGCTCGTTGACGGCAAGGCGGTCGCCTCGTGCGTCATGCTCGCCGTGCAGGCGCGCGGCAAGGAGATCGTGACGGTCGAGGGACTCGCCCGGGACGGCGAGCTCGACCTGCTGCAGCAGAAGTTCGTGGAGTACGGCGCCGTCCAGTGCGGCTTCTGTACGCCGGGCATGCTGATGTCCGCCAAGGCCCTGCTCCTGGCGAACCCGGTGCCGTCGGACCAGGACATCCGCGTGGCGCTGGCCGGCAACCTGTGCCGGTGCACCGGCTACTCGGCCATCATCGCCGCCGTCAAAGCGGCGAGCGGCCAGGAGGCCACGCCGCTCATGGAGCTGCCGGGGGCCGCCGAGGAGCTGGCCGCCGAGGTGCAGACCGATCCCGACACGCTGGCCGCGGCCCGCGAGGCGGCCGAGAAGATCGCCGGCCTCGGTCCGGCGCCGCACGGGGAAGCCTGATGGTGCAGGCGGAGGTGCTGACCCCGGCCACCGCGGACGAGCTGGTCGCCGCCCTGGCGCGCGCCACGCCGCACACGCGGCTCCTCGCCGGCGGCACCGATCTCGTGCGCGACATCCGCCGGCCCGGTCACGAGCCCGACGTGCTCGTGGACCTCACGGGGGTCCGCGAGTTCGCCGGGGTGCGGCTCGACGGCGACCTGCTGCGCGTCGGCGCCCTCACCACGTTCACCGAACTGCAGCACGACCCGCTCGTGCGCGAGCACGCGCTCTGCCTGGCGCTGGCGGCAGCGCAGGTGGGCTCGGTGCAGATCCGCAACGCCGGCACCGTGGGCGGCAACGTCGCCAACGCGTCCCCGTGCGCCGACAGCGCCACGGCGCTGACCGCGCTGGATGCCGCCGTCGTCAGCATCGACGGCGCCGGCGTCACGCGCACGCGGCCGATCGGCGATGTGCTGCTCGGTCCGAACCGCACGAGCCTCAGGGACGACGAGGCGATCATCGAGTTCGCGTTCCCGGCGCTCGGTCCGGAGTACCGCACGGCGTTCACCAAGGTCGGTTCGCGCACGGCCGTGAGCGTCGCCCGCCTCAGCGCCGCGCTGGTGATGCGCTTCGACGCGGTCTCTGCGACGCTGGCCGACGTGCGCGTGGCGCTCGGCGCGGTCGGCGCCACGGCCTTCCGCGACGGCGCGGTCGAGGCGCTGCTGGAGGGCCGCCCGGCCGATGCAGAGGCGGCGCGCGTTCTGGCCGACGGTTGTGTGGCCGCGGTGAGCGGCTCGATCCCTGACCGGCCTTCGCTGCCGTACAAGCGTCACGCCGCGGCGGGGCTGGCCTACGACTCCTGGAACGCGCTCGCGCTGTGCCCGCCGTGCGAGCCGGCCTGGGGGTAGCGGTCCGGAGCCGTCACGGCGCCGCGGCCTGCGAACGTGAGTCCTAGGCTTGGTCCTCGGCCAGAGCCGCCTCGGCTTCGGACATGGCAGCCGCAGCCGCCAGGACCTGCGCCTCGACCAGCGCCGCCGCCTCGCCGCTCGAGATCGACCCCTCGGTCTGCAGTCGTAGCAACTCGTCCGGGGGGATGTGGCAGGCGTAGATGTGCCCGTCGCTCGCCTCCTGCTCGGGTGGTACCTGGGCCGCGCAGATGTCCCCGAGGAGGCGGTGGCAGCGGGTGTGGAAGCGGCAGCCCGAGGGCGGCTCGGAGAGGCTCGGCATCGTTCCCCGCAGCGGGATGCGCTGGCTGGGGTTGTCGAAGTCGAGCTTGGGGATGGAGCTGAGCAGGGCCTCGGTGTACGGGTGGTGCGGAGCGTTGAAGACCTCGGCGGAGGAGCCGACCTCGATGAGCTCGGCGAGGTACATGACGCCGATGCGGTCGCTGATGTAGCGCACCACGGCGAGGTCGTGGCTGATGAACACGTAGGAGACCTTCTCCTTCGTCTGCAGCTCGACGAGCAGGTTGAGGATGCTGGCCTGCACGGAGACGTCGAGCGCGCTGGCAGGCTCGTCGCAGACCACGAGGGTGGGGTCGCCGGCGAATGCGCGGGCGATGGCGATGCGCTGCTTCTGCCCGCCGGAGAGCTCCATGGGCTTCTGGAAGAGGAAGCGTGGCTCGACGCGCACCCCGGCTGAGAGGTTGTCGACCTTGGCGCGCACCGAGCCGCCCCTGGCGCCGCCGAGCTTGCGCACGGCGCGCGTGAGGATGGCGCGCGTCGTCCAGGCCGGGTTCAGCGTGGAGTCGGGGTTCTGAAAGACCATCTGGATGGCGCGCAGGGCGTCCTGGGAGCGCTTGCCCGAAGTGGGGCGCAGCACACCACCCTCGAAGGTGATGGTGCCGGCGTCGGGGGCGAGAAGACCGGTCACGCACTTGGCCAGCGTGGTCTTGCCGGAGCCCGACTCGCCGACGAGGCCAAAGGTCTCGCCCTTCTTGAGGGAGAGCGAGACCTGGTGCACGGCGGTGAGCTTCTTGCGCCCATCCTTGAAGGTGCGCTCCACGCCCTCGATGTGCAGGACCTCGGCCTCGCCGCCGCGCTCTTCGAGGCTCTCCGAGAGCACCGGCACCACGCGCGGCATCTCGGTGACGGTGGCCGCGAAGTAGCAGCGCGCATGGCGCTGCGCCTCGCCGACCGGGTTCGCGTGGTGCGGCGAGTAGGCGGCCGGGTCGGGAGGCAGGGCCTCGGCCTCGGCGGCGCCTCTGGCGCCGCCCTCTCCGGGCCACGCGTAGAGGTCAGGCTCGCGCCGTATGCAGACCGGCTTGGCCATGGGGCAACGCGCCGAGTAGACGCAGCCCTCCAGCGGCTCGCCGAGCGCCGGCAGCGTGCCGGGGATGGTCTGCAGGGCGGCGTCGGTCTTGTTCATTCCGAAGCTCGGCACACAGCGGAACAGGCCCATGGTGTACGGATGCCGCGGGTCAGTGAAGATGTCGCGCGCCGGGCCCTCCTCGACGAGCCTGCCGGCGTAGAGCACGCCGACACGCTCGCAGAGGCGAGCGACGAGGCCGAGGTTGTGCGTGATCAGCAGGATGGCGGCGTTGATGCGCCCGCGCAGCTCGTCGATGAGGTCGAGGATCTCGGCCTCGACAGTGGCATCAAGGCCGGTGGTGGGCTCGTCGAGGATGAGCAATCGCGGGTTCACGGAGAGCGCCATGGCGATGACCACGCGCTGCTGCTGACCGCCCGAGAGTTCGAAGGGGTAGCGGCGCAGGGTGGCGTCGGGGTCGGGTATGGCGACGCGGCGCAGGCTCTCGCGGGCTTTCTCGAGGGCGGCCTTCTTGTCGAGACCTTCGTGGAAGTGGTAGACCTCGGCGAGCTGGTCGCCGATGCGCATCGCCGGGGACAGCGCCTGCGTCGGGTCCTGGTAGACCATGGAGACCTTGCCGCCGCGCCACTTGCGCAGTGCCTCCTCGCTGAGCGTGCTGACGTCCTGGCCGTCGACGGCCACGCTGCCGGCGTCCAGGGTGCCGTTTGCGGCCAGGTAGCGCATCGCCGCCATGGCCAGGGTGGTCTTGCCGCAGCCCGACTCCCCGACCAGGCCGTAAGCCTCGCCGCGGGCGATCTGCAGGGTGACGCCCTTGAGCACCGGCAGGCGGCGGCCGCGGCGATGGAAGGTGACCTCCAGGTCGCGCACATCCAGGGCGGCCGGCTCCTCCTGCGGGGCCGCGCCTGCGGTCCGGGCGGCGGTGTCCTCTGCGCTGCTCACTTGCTCCACACCCTCCCGAGACCGTCGGTGATGAGGTTCACGGCCACCACCAGGGAGGCCAGGGCCGCCGCCGGGAAGAGCACGGTCCAGGGGGCGATCTGCAGGAAGACGCGCTCGGTGGCGATGGTGAGGCCCCAGTCGGCCGAGGGCGGGGCGAGGCCGAAGCCGAGGAAGGAGAGCGTGGCCGCCGTGAACACCGCGTAGCCCAGGCGCACCGTGCCCTCCACGATGATGGGCTGCGTGATGTTGGGCAGGATCTCGCGGGCCATGACGAAGGCCGAGCGCTCGCCGCGCAGGCGCGCGGCCATGACGTACTCGCGCTCGCGCTCGCCGATGACGGCGGCGCGTACGGTGCGGGAGACGACCGGTGTGAACAGGGCGCCGATGGTGACGATGATGATCGCCGTGCCGCTGCCCAACAGCGAGAGGATGAGGATGCTGGTGATGATGATGGGCAGGGCGAGGAGCACGTCGATGAGGCGCATCATGACCTCGTCGGTGAGGCCGCGCCAGAAGCCGGCGATGAGGCCGATGATGGCGCCCCAGAGGAGCGCGAGGATGGTGGCGAGGGGCGCGATGATGAGCACCGTGCGCGCCCCCGCCATGGCGCGCGCGAAGACGTCGCGCCCGAGGTCGTCGGTGCCGAACCAGTGCGAGGGGCTCGGGGCCTTGAGCGAGTTCAGGGCGTCCTGCGCGTAGGGGTCCTGTGTGATGAGCGTGGAGAAGCAGGCCATGAACACCCAGAAGAGCACGATGATGAGGCCGGTCATGAAGGTGGGGCTGCGCAGCAGCGCGCGCACGAGGTAGCGGCGCTGACGGCGCTGTTCGGCCGCAGCTGCGGCGTCGGCCTCCAGGACCTTCTCCTGGCGCGGGCCCGTGCCGGGCAGCTCGGCCTCGCGCGCTCTCACGGCGGCGTCGGCGCGCAGCTCGAGCATCTCCGGGTCGTCGCCGAGCTGGCCCACGCGCCGCTCGAGGTCGGGCTCGGGGCCGAACGGGGTGTTGCGTTCGTCGCTCACGGTCAGGCGCCCGCTCTGATGCGTGGGTTGAGCAGGGCCACGACGATGTCGGCGAAGAGGTTGGAGACCATGTAGAGGATGGCGACCATCAGCACCGAGGCCTCGAGCAGGGGGATGTCGTGGGTCTGCGCGGCGTCGACCATGAGCTTGCCGATGCCGGGGTAGACGAACAGGGTCTCGATGACCACGAGGCCGCCGATGAGCCAGCCGACCTGGCTCCCGATCACGGTGACGGTCGGCACCATGGCGTTGCGCAGCACGTGGCCGAAGACGACGCGCCGGCGCGGCAGGCCCTTGAGCACGGCGGTGCGGATATACGGCATGGCGAGCACCTGGACGGTGCCGACGCGTGCCATGCGCGCGATGTAGCCGAGCTCGAGGAACATCAGCGGGATGGCCGGCAGGATGAGGTAGTAGAGACGCTCGTAGAAGGGCGCGCCGTCGGGCGGCATGGCCGTGACCGGCAGCCACTTGAGCCACACGGCGAACACGTACAGGAGGACGACGCCGGAGACGAACTCGGGGATCACCGTCATCGAGAGGGTGGAGATCGTGATCGTGCGGTCGAGGACGCTGTCTCTGCGCAGCCCCGCCCACACGCCGAGCAAGATGGATGTGGGCACGATGATGACGAGGGCGAACGCGGCGAGCACGAGCGAGTTGCCGAGGGCCTTCATGACCGTGGGCAGGACCGGCACCTTGAGGAGCAGCGAGTCACCCCAGTCGCCGGTGACGAAGTTGCCGGCCCACGCGAGGTAGCGCTCGTAGAGCGGCTTGTCGGCGCCGAGCTGCTTGTTCAGGATCTCGACCTGCTCCTGCGTGGCGTAGGGTCCCAGGATGGAGCGTCCCACATCGCCGGGCAGCACCTCCGCGAGGGCGAAGATGAGCATCGACGCGAGGATCAGCGTCGGCACCATGAGCAGTAGCCGGCGGCCGATGAGTCGCAGCATGCGGAGCCCCCAGGTCCCTCAGGTCAGGGAGGACAAAGCGGACAGGGCGGGTGAGCCATGACGGCTGCGGACGTGCGCGCGCGGCATGACGTCGGCCTCGGCGCTCCGCACCGGGCGCGCGGGAGAGACGAAGCAGAGCCCGCCTTTGCGCGCTCTCATCGCCGTGAGGGCGCTGTCGTTCATGTGTCGCACGAACCTGAGGACTCGGATGATCACTGCCCCCCCCGGAGTCTTGACTGTATCGGACGGAGGTTCAACCACTCACCGTCCGGGACGCTCCGACGCTTCTGCGACACGATACACACGAGGGGCGTGGATGGCAAGACCGAATTGAACGAGTGGTTAGCCAGAGAGCACCACCCAACGTGCCAGATGTTCTTCCTGAGGAGGCACTGACAGCATCTAGGCTGGTCTGGAGTGTACGAGACCGGAGCATATTCTTCGCGGCCGTCGCGATTCGATGACCCTGACCAGCGCCTGCCGTACTGTTCTCTCGCGGTCACGGCGGCGCCGGGTCATGCCGGCGGCAGCGGTCCTCCGAGGCATGGCTCCGCTCATCCCGATGGTGCGCACCGGCCGACGGGTGGCCGGCGGTCGTCGCCCTCCCGTCCTATCGTCGCGAGGGCGCGATCGGGCCACGATCGCAGCCGTTGCCGACCGCGGGCGGCATGCCCGCCGGGCTGAGCGCCGGCGGGCGGCCCCTGCCCGGCCCTTGCGACCGGCGTCACACGCTTGGTAGGCTGACCGCGCGGACGAACCACGGCGACGGCCTCGCGACGAGCGCCGCGACCGCCCGCATCAAGGCAAGGAGGGGATGTGGTTGTCGAAGCTCCGATGCCGGACCCGCTCCAGGGCCTCCCGGACACCGCCAGACGCATCGTCGACACGACACGGCGGCTGCTCATCGAGAAGGGCTACAGCTACCTCAGCATCGAGAACATCGCCAACGAGTGCCAGCTCAACAAGACGGCCATCCGCTACTACTTCCGCAACAAGGCCGGGCTGATCGAGCTGGTGGTCGATGCGTGGATCTTCGACAACATAGAGCACATCCGGCAGCTGTTCGCGCTCCCCAGCGAACCCATCCTCAAGAGCCGCGAGAGCCTGCGGGCCTTCCTCCGTGCCAAGCACGAGATGATCATGGACCGCGAGACCTACCTCGCCTACTTCGAGCTGCTTCCGGCGATGCTCCGCGACAGGCGGAACAGCGGTCAGGTCGAGGAGTTGTACGAGTGGGGCGCGCAAATGTACATGCGGCTGTTCGGCTCGAGCCTTCCCGGCCTGAGTGAAGACGAGATGCGCGGCTTCGCCCAGCTCATCATCGCCGTGGTCGACGGTCTCGGAGCTCAGCGCGTGATCTCGGCCAGGCGTTTCCCCCCCGACACGGCCATCGACCTGTTCGCCGACATCCTGGTCGCCTGGGCCGCGTCGAGAAGCGCTCGGTCCGCCTGACGCCCCCCGCGGACGCCGGCCCCTCTCTGCGCGTCGAGACGCCCAAGGACCCAGGGGCTCATACGGCAGCCCTGGAACCGCCGCGCGTCAAGAAGGGGAGAGCCCCGCCGTCGCCACGGCTCGGCCGTCCGCCCCGATGCATCGCACGAGAGGGCTGCAGACGCACGCGGGGCCCCGGGGAGGTGCGCCCCGGGGCCCCGCTGAGTACGGGCTCTGTGCTCAGACGGTCACTGGGCCATGAAGGCTTCGGACATGATGCAGTAGAAGTTGCCGGGGCCCTGGATGCCGTACACGTTCTTCTTCTGCGTGCGCAGCTGGGTGATGAAGAACGGCACCATGATCGGCGTGTCGTCCTGCTGGATGCCGGAAAGCTGCGTGGCGAGGTCGGTGCGCTGCGCCTCGTCGGTGGTCGACATGTACTGGTCGAACGTGCTGGCGAAGTCCGCGTTGTCCCAGTGTGACGAGCTCCACGGCACGCCCGGCATGAGCATGGCCTGGGCGAACACACCCGGCGTCGGGCGGCTGCCCCACTCGACGATGACCATGGGGGCGTTGAGCCACGGGGTGTCGTTCTCGCCACCGGCGTAGAAGGCGTCGTAGCTGATCTGGTTGATCTTCACGGTGATGCCGGCCGGCTTGCACTGCTGCTGGATGAGCTGCGCCAGCTGCGGGTTCTCGAGGTACTTGGCCACGGTGAGCTCGATCTCGATGCCGTCGGCGAAGCCGGCGGTGGCGAGCAGCGACTTGGCCTTCTCGTAGTCCTGGGCACGCTCCTCGGGCGGGTTGGGGCTGCCGGGGAAGACGGTGGGCTGCCAGAAGGTGTCGTAGCCGAGGTTGCTGCGGCCGTCGTACAGAGCCTTGTTGATGGCCTCGCGGTCGAGGCAGTAGGCGACGGCCTGGCGCAGCTCCTTGGGAGCGCTCTTCCACGGCTCCTTCTCGAGGTTGAAGGCCACCTCACGAATGCCGGAGCCGGGGTAGATGTCGACGCGCAGATTGGTATCGGCGAACAGGGCCTGCGAGCCCTGGAACACGGTCTGCGGCTGGAAGTCGACGGCACCGGACTGCAGCTGCAGGTTGGCGGCCGACTCGTCCTGCACCATGACCCAGTTGACCTGGTCGAGGTAGGGCAGCTTGTTGCCTTTGGCGTCGGTGCCCCAGTAGTTGGGGTTCTTCACCATGACGGCCTTCTGCTTGGCGTTGTACGACTGCAGCATGAAGGGGCCGGTGCCGACCGGCTTCTTGACGAAGCCGCCGTCGTACGTGCGCGGCAGGATCACCGTGTTGTACGAGGACTGGCAGACCAGGTATGGGAAGTCGGCGAACGGCTTGTCGAGCGTGAACTCGACCGTCGTGGTGTCGATGGCTTTGGTGCCGCCGGGCGAGAGGATGCCCTGAAGCGCGGCGAGGGCGCCAGAGCCGCTCTCGGGGTTGACGACGCGCTCCATGCTGGCCACGACGTCCTCGGCCTCCATGGGGCTGCCGTCGTTGAAGGTCACGCCCTCGCGGAGCTTGAAGGTCCACACGGAGGCGTCGGCACTGCCCGACCACTCGGTGGCGAGGCTCGGCTTGAGGCCATTGGAGTTGTCCAGCGCGATGAGGTACTCGCAGACCTGCTGGATGAGGACGATGCCGCCCTGGTCGTAGATGGTGACCGGGTCCATGTCGGTGATCGACGGCGGGATGATGCCCGTGAGGCTGCCGCCCATGACCGGCTCGGGCATGGAGCTGCCGCTGGGCGCGGCGGAGGCCGAGGCTCCACCGCCACTGCTGCTCTCGCCGCCGCAGGCGGCGAGCATGCTGCCGACGGCGGTCGCGCCGAGGCCGAGGGCGGTGGCGCCCGTGATGAGCTGCCGCCGGGTCATCTTGCCCTTGCGCACCTGGTCGACCATGTAGTCCACGCTGCCGTCGGTGCCGTGCTTCTCTTCACTCATGACGCTACTCCCCCTGGCTCAGGCCCTGGAAGTCCGGGCCCGTCTCATGGATACCGACATCGGCGTATCCCCCCGACGTCCTCACGACACGATACAGAGCGCGTCTGAAGATGGCAACTCCTGGCGATGATTAACCGGTCGATTCGTCGCCGAGTGGCATCAATCGAGGTGAAGATTCTGTGCAGTCTCGTCAGAGAAAGCGAAAGTGCTTCTCCGTGGTCACTCGGCCACATTAATGCACAATCGGCGTGAGGCCTCACCAGAGGGGGGGACGCGCTCGCGGGGCCGCTCCTGCCCCGTCACGTGCGGATGCCGCCTCCCCTCGGCTTCATGCTGTCGGGGCGGCGGCAGGAGGGGCGGCGACGGAAGCGGCGGCGGCAGGAGGGGCGGCGACGCCTCCCGTCCGCCCGCGTCACGCGCGGACGGACGGGAGGGCGAGCCGGAGGGGGAGCCGGCTCACCGAGCGCCGGAGGACGCCGCTGCCGGGAGCGGGACGGCCACGCTCGGCAGCCGCTCTCCGCTCACCGGCACAGGGCTCGCGGGTCAGGCGCTCGCGATGAACGCCCCGGAGACGTCGCAGTAGAACGCGCCGGGACCGGTGATCCCGTGGACCGTCTTCTTCTGCGCGCGAAGCTGGGTGATGAAGAACGCGACGATGATCGGCGTGTCGTCCTGCTGGATCGCGGAGAGCTTCGTGGCCAGATCCAGGCGCGAAGCTTCGTCGGTCGTGGACATGTACTGCTCGAAGATGCCGGCGAACTCCTGGTTGTTCCAGTGCGAGGAGCTCCAGGCGCTGTCGGGCAGCAGCATGGCCTGCACGAACACACCCGGCGTCGGCCGCGGACCCCACTCGGTGATGCCGAACGGCACGTTGAGCCACGGTGTCTGGTCGTTCGAGCCTGCATACCACTTCTCGTAGGCGATCGGCTGGATCTTGACGTTGATGCCGGCCGGCTTGCACTGCGCCTGGATAAGCTGGGCGTACTGAGGCACCTCCAGGTAGTCCTCGGCGGTCAGGGTGATGTCAATCCCGTCGGGGAAGCCGGCGTCGGCGAGGAGCTGCTTCGCCTGCGCGTGGTCCTGATTGCGCTCGACCGTCGGCGGCTGGTTGGGGTAGGGCGGCGTCTGGAAGAAGGTGTCGTAGCCGATGATGCTCTTGCCGTCGAAGAGCGCCTGGTTGATCGCCACGCGATCGAGGCTGAGGGCGACCGCCTGACGCACGCGCTTGTCGGTGAAGGGGTCCTTCAGGGTGTTCATCTGGAGCTCGCGGATACCGGGAGACGGGTAGATGTCGACCCTGATGTTGGGGTCGGTCCACAGCGGCTGGGCACCCTGGAAGACGGTCTGGGCCTGCACGTCCGCGGCTCCCGACTGCAGCTGCAGCGTTGAGGCGTTCTCGTCCGCGACCATGAGCCAGTCGACCTCGTCCATGAACGGGAGCTGGCGACCCTGCGCGTCCTTGCGCCAGTAGTCCGGCTTCTTCGTGGCGATGCACTTCTGCTTGGCCACGTACTCCTTGAGCAGCCAGGGGCCGGTGCCGACCGGGTTCTTCACCCAGTCACCCTTGTAGCTGCGCGGCAGCATCACGGTGTTGTACGAGGACGTGCACACCATGTACGGGAAGTCCGCGAAGGGCTTGTCGAGGTTGAACTCCACGGTGTAGGTGTCGACCGCTTTGGTGCCGCCCACAGAGAGGATGCCGAGCAGGGCAGCCTGGGCGGCCGAGCCGCTCTTGGGGTCGACGAGGCGGTCCATGGTGGCGACCACGTCGGGCGCCTCGAAGGGGCTGCCGTCGTTGAACTTGATGCCCTGGCGCAGGGTGAACGTCCACACGTCACCGGTGTCGTTCGGGGTCCAGCTCTCCGCCAGCCGGCCCTCCAGGCTCATGTCGTCCTTGAGGTTGATGAGGTACTCGCAGAACTGCGAGATCAGCGTGATGCCACCCTGGTCGTAGATGGTGACAGGGTCGATGTCGGTGATCGACGGCGAGATGATGACCTTGAGCGTGCCGCCCATCACGGGCTCGACCGCGGTGCTGGCGCTGGCTGCCGGGGAGGCCGGCTCACCGTCGCTGCTGCCGCAGGCCGCCAGCAGCTGGCCCGCGGCCGTCGCCGACAGACCGAACACCGAGGCGCGGACCAGCAGCTGGCGTCGCGTCATGCGGCCGCTCTTGACCATGTCTACGAGATGTTGTCCGTACTCTCTTGTGTGCTTCGCGCTGGCCATAACGTGACTCCCCCTGTGTGGATGCGTTGGTAGGTGACACGGACTGCGGATATGCCGGGTGGGACCAGCGGACTGCCCCGCTCCGCTGGTCACCTTGCATGTCGGGTCGAGCAGGCACGTGGTGAGCGGTTCAGTCCAGCCTCGGCCCCCCTTCACGTCACGTTTGGCACCAGGCGCGCGGACCTCCGCGGACGTTCAGTCCGTCTCGTCCGGGTCCGGCGGTATGAGCACGAACTTGCCGAGGTGCTTCTTCTCGAGGAACGCGCGCTGCGCCTCGGCGATGTCGGCGAGCGGGAAGGTGCGCGCGACGAGCGGCTTGATCTCGTGACGCTCGATGGACGAGACGAGGTTCGGGAACACCGGCTCGTCCCAGGCCGTGATGCCGAAGAAGGTGAGGTCTTTGAGGTAGAACGAGCGCTTGTCGAACGAGACGATGGGACCGGCGATCGCGCCGGAGGAGGCGTATCTGCCTCCCCGCGCCAGCGCTTCGACGAGACCGCCGAAGGCGGGCCCCCCCACGTTGTCGACCACGACGTCGACGGCTTCGGGGCCGAGGGCGGACACGATGTCGTCGGCGTCATCGACGATGTGGTCGGCGCCCGCGGCGCGCAGCTGCTCGAGCCACTCGTCGCGCATGCGAGACGCCTCCGGCTCGGGCAGCGCGCGCACGTGACGGAAATGGTACACGTCCTCGGCAAAGACCTCCGCACCGCGACGCTTGGCGAGCTGCACCGCGGCCGAGCCGACGCCGCCGGAGGCCCCGGTGACGAGCACGCGGTCGCCGCTCGTCACGCGGGCGCGGTGCAGCATGGTCTCCGCCGTGCCGTAGGAGCACGGGATGGTGGCGAGCTCGACATCGGTCCAGTCGGACTCGATGGGAAAGACCTCGGTGGCCGGGACCTTGACGAACTGGGCGAAAGCTCCGTCGAAGTCGGACGCCATCCAGATGTTCTTCATGGACGCGAAGCCGAACGGCCGCATGCAGGCCCGTACCAGGACTCGAAGCCCGACGAGACCCTCGTCGACGTCGCCGGCGACGCGCACGACGCGGCCGCAGCAGTCGGTGCCCTGGATGAAGGGGAACGGGGTCGGCTCGTCCCAGCCGCCGTCGGCCTTGTGCGCGGCCTCCTTCTCCTGCGTCGTGACGAAGCCCTCGGTGCTCGCCGTGACCGAGGCCGAGTACCAGCCCACACGTGTGTTGATCTCCGTGTTGTTGACGCCTGCGGCGAGGACCCGGAGCAGCACCTCGCCAGGGGCCAGACCCGGCACGGGGACGTCCCGGTAGTCGAGCTTGTCGAAGCCGCCGTTGCCTGTTGTCACGACAGCCTTCATGGTCGCCTGGCCCTCGACGAGGTCGAAGCGCCCGGGGTCGAGGATCGTCTGTCGCCGTACCACCTCGTCTGCGGCTGTCACGGTCCACTCGCTTTCGGCCGGGGCTGGCACACACCATCCGAGTGGTGTGTAATGAACGGTGGGCGCCACTATAGCACCGGGGGGGAGCCTGTCAATGCTCCGCGCGCGACCGCCGGGGCCCTTCGTTGACACCGTTCGACGTGGCGCCTAGATTCGTGTCCATCCATATGGTGTGCACTAAACGGATGGTGTCTTGTCCGCTCATCCGCGAGGCGCCCGAGGAGGAGATGAGATGAGAAGGAACCTGCAGGCAGGCCACCGCCGCAGCGGCGGCCTGCACCTCGAGGTGTTCACGCCCGACGAGCTCACCGACATCCACATGGCGACGC
>Ga0172371_10003262_pt1 | contig 25274 bp, 30 predicted proteins | sample Lak12m_FD_114543 | JGI IMG/M metagenome (GOLD analysis project Ga0172371, IMG submission 114543) | Freshwater microbial communities from Kabuno Bay, South-Kivu, Congo - kab_022012_12m | ecosystem: Environmental > Aquatic > Freshwater > Lake | place: Democratic Republic of the Congo: South-Kivu... | reverse complement strand
GTTAAAGACATGAGAAATGCAAGTTTTAAAAATAAAAAGTTTGATTGTATTATTACTTTGTTTAACGCGATTGCTCATGTAACAAAGAAAGGATTCGAAGAAACCGCAAAAAATATTGGGCAGAACTTAACTCCCAATGGATATTATATTTTTGATATAATAAATAAAGAATATTGGGAAAAAGAATGTCAAGATTATGAATTTTTGGACACAGCAATAACTATTAAAGATACAAGATATGTTAGGTTATGTAAATATAAGATAAATGGAGATATATTTAATGATACTCAAAAAATATATATTCAAGAAGGATATTCAAAGCCAAAAATAATAAGTAAATCATGGGACGCTCAAATGTATTCCTATAAAGATCTAGATACTACGTTAAAGAAGAATGGATTTAAGATTATAGAAGTGTTTGGGAATTTTGAGTTTACTAAGTTTAATAAAAAAACAAGTGAATCAATTGTTATTGTTGCTCAAAAAATTAAGTAAAGCAGGAAATTATAAATCATTTTTTGGATGAAGAAGAAACTTAATATTGGTTCTATAGTGTCCTTTGTCTTTATTAACGAATACCTGTGGATTTATTCCTACTTTTCTCATTTTCTGTATTTGCTTTAAACCATACTTATATTTAAGTACTTGATCTAGTTTAGATAATATAATTTTAATTTCTTTGTTCTTAAGACCAGATATATTTTCTTCTGGATTAAATTCTTTCATATAATCATTATATTTTTTTTCAGTCATTCCTTGCTCAATTAACTTTTCTTTAATTTCAGAAGTACAAACACTATCATATAAACATGCTGCAAAAGAATTACCAATTGTTACTAAAGTAATTTTATTTACTTTTTCAATTTTATTTGCAACATTGATTGCATATAATGATCCTATACTAAAACCAATTATATGTATTTCTTTAAATTTGTGTTTATTATCTATTTTTTTAATATCTGATTTTATTTGTTTAATAATTTGAGTAAGATATCTTTTAGTTGATTTATAATCCGGACTTATTATATCTGGATGTATATCATATGTAAGATAAGAATAATTATATTCTCTTAAATTTCTCCTAATAATTAAAGTACTAATTTTAGATACATGCCATGGAGGGCACAACACACATAACACTTTTGAATGTTTATGATATGTAAAATCTTTTTTAATATAATTATTAAGAATTACTTTATTTCTTAGATTATGAAAATCAGGATAAAATTGATTAATTATTATATCTAAATTCATATTTCCCTTTTTTATAATTATAAATAATTTTTTGGATGAAGAAGAAACTTAATATTGGTACCATAATGACCTTGATTTTGATTAACAAGAACTTGCGGGTTTATTCCTGCTTGCCTCATTTTCTGTATTTGTTTTAAACCATACTTGTATTTGATTACTAAATCAGATCTGGATAGTAATATTCTTACTTCCTTGTTCTTAAGACCAGATATATTTTCTTCAGGATTAAATTCTTTCATGTAATTATTAAATTTCTTCTGAGTTATTCCATTTTCTAGTAGCTTATCTCTTAAATCTACTGTACTTACTCCATCATACAAGCATTCAGCTAAAGAATTACCCATTGTTACAAGAATTACTTTACTTATTTTCCTATTTTTGTTTGCAACATTATTTGCATAAAGAGAACCTAAGCTAAATCCAATAATATGAATATCAATAAATTTATGTTTTTTATCAAGTTTATCAATATCAGATAATATCTTTTTTATTATTCCTTTAAAATATTTCTTTGTAGAAACTAGATCAGGAGATAAAATATCTGGATTTATATCATAAGTTAAATAAGAATATTTGTATCTTTTTAATGTATGGCGTACAATTGTAGTTGCAAATCCAGAAAGATGCCATGGAGGACACAGTACACACAATACTTGCGAATTCGGATAATATGTAAAATCTTCTTTAATATATTTTTTAAGAACAACTTTATTTTTTAGATTATGATGACTTGGAAAAACAATGTTAATTAATCTATCAAAGCCCATAGTAATATCACTTAAATAAATATATTAAATCTTGCTTTTCAATAAGTTTTTCAAGCTTTATTGCAACAATATCTCCTTTGTTTGCAATTTTTAAAGGATGAGACACATCTTTTTGCATACTTGTTATTTTTTGTTCATAAACTCCTGTGTTTTTACCAATAAAAAGGATCGTGTCACCAATCTTTAAAGGCCCATTCTCAAGCTTAATTTCAGCAACATTTATTTTTTTATAAATATTTAATATTTTTGCAATATAAGTTTTCTTTTTAGTTGCAAGAGAACCATAAGTTTCTGCGAATTCATTAATTGGTTTTCCTAGATAAAACCCAGAAGAAAAGCCTTTATTATATACTGTCTTTAGCTTTTCAATAAGTTCTTCTTTAAGAGATAAATTAAGAGTATGATTATAATAAGCATCAATTGCTTTACGATAACAAGAAGTTACAACAGAAACATATTCTGGACTTCTTCCTCTTCCTTCAATTTTAAAAATATGCACTCCTGATAATATAAGCTTATCAATAAATGGAAGAGTACATAAATCTTTTGGACTTAAGATATAGTTATTATGTACTTCTAGTTCTTTTTCTGTTTCAGGATCTTTAATTATATAGCTTCTTCTACATGGTTGAATACATTTTCCGCGATTAGCACTTGTTTTATCTCCATAAAGAAATTGAGATAAAAAGCATCTTCCTGAAACTGACACACACATTGCTCCATGAATGAATATTTCTATTTGTATACTTTTATCTAGCTTTTTTGCCTTTTTTGTAATTTCTTTAACTTGAGATAACGTACATTCACGTGCAAGAACAAATCTTTTAATTCCAAGTTCATAATATTGTTTAATTGCTTGAAAATTAGAAACACTTGCTTGAGTAGATAAATAAATTGGAATATCATATTTTTTACATAAAGAAATTACTGCAAAATCCCAAGCAATGATTGCATCAATATTTGATTTTTTAGATTCAATTAATATTTTTTCAACTTTTTTTATTTCATTTTCATAAACTATTGTGTTTACTGTTAAATAAACTTGCACTTTTTTTGCGTGACATATTGTACTTATTTTTTTGAGGTCAGAAACAGAAAAGTTCTTTGCTCCTGAATCTCTCATATTAAGTCCTTTTATGCCAAGATAAACTGCATCAGCTCCTGCATTAATTGCTGAGGATAGCATTTCCCATGATCCTACTGGAGATAATAAAATTGGTTTTAATTTATTCATAAAACATTTCAACTCCAAAATTAAAATAGTTTCTTCTTCCATAAGAATAGACCAATTACAATAGAAAGAATAGTTGATAAAACAATTACAAAAATGAATGCAAAAGAACTATTTTGTAAAGGTAAACCTACATTCATTCCATATAAACTTGCAATTAAAGTTGGTATTGCAACAATAATTGACATTGATGTTAAGAATTTAACGATTCTATTTAGATTGTTTGAAATAACTGATGAAATTACACTCAATGTATGAGTAATATTATCTGAATAAATTTGAGAGGTTTGAATTGCTTGTTTATTTTCATCAAGTAAATCTGAGATTATATCTTCATTATCTTCAGTTGTAGTAAATATTTTTGATCTAGATACTTTTTCAAATAATATATGATTATTAATTAAAGATGTATTAAAATAAACTAATGATCTTTGAAGTTCAAGTAAATCAACCATTTCTGTATTCTTCTGGCTTTCTTCAAGTTTATGTTCTAATTTTTTCATACTTCTATCAATTTCTTTTAAAAAATAAAGATATGATTTAGATGTGGCTAACATTATTTTTAATACAAAATAAGTTTTATTAAACATAAATTTTTTTAATTTTATTCTTCCAATTGCATTGTTTTTCTGGTAACTAATCGTAACTACATAATTTTTAGATAAAATAATTCCTAAAGGCACAGTTATATAGTCTTGCCTACTATCTCCTGTTGCTTCTTGTGGGGTTCTAATAATTAGAAATAAATCCCCATTATCTTTCTTTTCAAACATTGGGATTTCTTCTTTATCAGAAAGAGATAATACATCTTTTTTAAAATCATTAAAATCAGTAATACCTAATAGTTTACTTACTTTTTTAATTTCTTCTTCTTCTTCTGGATTAACTAAATTTATCCAGCTATCTTTAACTGGTTTTTTAAATTCTTTTAACCCATCAAATGTAATTTTTAAATATTCTATCATAATTTCTCTTTAATATAATATTCTTCCTTTTTTAATTACTTATATAATTTATAACATAATATATTTAAATGAAACTATATATGTATTTATTTAATACTTAAAATATTGAGGTGGAAAATTATGTTAGGATCATTAACTACTCTTGCAATTGGATCTGGAATGATTAATGCAAATAATGTTAATGCTGTAGAAATTGCAACAATTGCAGGAATACTTGGTATTGCTGTGGGTGCATTAATTGCTTTTTTTGTGGTTATTATGATTGCTCTTTATGTTTATCAATCTCTTGCTTGGTACTCAATTGCAAAAAAATTAAAATATAAGAAAGCATGGCTTGCTTGGATTCCTATTGCAAATTTCTTTTTATTACCAATTCTTGCAAAGAAAAATTACAATTGGGGCTGGATAATTCTAATTCCTTTCCTATTGATGCCAATTATGATTATACCTCTAATTGGAGTCGTAATTTATTTTTTAGGAATAATATTTGTGATTGCTATGTCAATATTTTGGATGTGGGACATATTTGAAAAAAGAAAAGTGCCTGGGTGGTTAAGTTTAGCACCTGCATTTATGTTTATTCCAATCATTAATATTTTTGCAATTATTGCTCATTTAATAATAATTGGAATTGTTGCTTGGTCAAAATAGGAAGTATTAGTTACTTTCTATTCTTTTTTTTATTTTCTAAAATAACAAGTATAATACCAAATATAACCATAAATAGTACCATAAAAATTGATATCCATGCATAATTTTTTGCAAATATTAAATTTAGTGCAACAAGTGTTACTGTGGCCGTACCAATTCTACTTGCTATCTGAACAGTTATATTTTTATTTTCCTTTAATCATAAATTATTCCTCGTTTATTTTTTAATATATTCTTGCATAAACATCTTATAGGTTAATAATACATATGTGATTAATAGTGGCCCTATTATAATCCCAATAAATCCAAATGCAGAAATCCCAATAAACAAACCTATAATTGATATTAAAGGATGAATATCTCCAAATCTTTTTTGTAATGGAGGCCTAATTAAATTATCTGATAAACTAATTAATACCCCACAAATTAATATTCCAAGACCTGCAAGATAGTTTTGATTTAAAATATATATTATTGAAAAAGGTATATAAATTATACTCAATCCTAAAATTGGAAGAAATGAAAAAATTGCTGCGACTATACCCCAAAGAATAGCCCCCTTAATTCCAAATAAGAAAAAACTTAGTCCAAGTAATAAACCTTGGATTATTGCAATTAAACCAGTAGATATCAATATCCCCATTGTTACTCGTTTAAAATTATTTACTAATTTATCTGTATTCACTTTGTTAAATGGAAGAAAACTTTTGATTCTTTTTTGAATACTATCCTGATAAATAAACAAATAATACAATGTACAATACATTATAAATAGAAGAATAATTACTTTAATAATATTATTAATCTGAGTAAGTAGTACTTTACCGCCAAAAGTTGTAATTGTTGGTAAATTAGTATTTATAGTTTCTTTTATTTGAATGGCAGGATATTTAGCATCAATTATATCTATTTTAGATAAAAGTTCATCTGAATTATTAGTAATGTAATTAATTTCCTTACTTGCAGCATTAATTATAAAAATTAAAGGGACTATAATTATAATTAACGTAATTATTATTATTATTATCGCAGACAAAGATTTTCCAATTTTTAATTTTGTAATAAAAAACATATAAATTGGATAGAATAAGAAAAATAAAATTAATGCTCCAAAAAATGCATTTAAATATGGCCTTAGATGATATAGAAATATTGCACACAAAATTATTACAATTGTAATTGCTAAATATTTATTGAATTGTTTTTGTTCCATAATTGTTTCATTTTAATTATATAACATCTATAAAATCATAGATAGTATACTTTATATATTTATCTTAATTTATATATTTTATTAATTATACTAAAAATCAAGGAACTAGAATAAAAATGGAATCAAATAAATATAAGTTTTCAAAATCATTATTAGACTTAAAAAAGCACACTTTTTTTCATAGATTTTATTATTTTTTAATAAGTTATAAATTATTTTATAAGAATAAAAGATATCTTAAATACGTTATTCTTGGTCTTGTAGGGACTATTGCAGATTTAGGTTTGATTTTAGTATTTGTTAACTGGTTAAATATATTTTATATTCCTATAGTAGTAGTATCCGATTTTACTAAAGGATTTATTAATTATTCACTACATAAGAAATTTACTTTTAAAGATGAAACTAAAACTATTTCTTTTAGAAATCTAAAATTATTTACGAGATATTATTTTATTAATATAGTTGGAGTAATTTTAGTATTTATTTTAATAATATTCTTTGTTGAATTTTTTAATTTAAGCGCATTTTGGGCAAAAGTTATTGCTGACTTAATTATTAATTTTACTAGATTTTCAAGTCATAAAAAAGTTGTATTTGAAAAAGGCGGCTATAAACTTGGTGAATAAGGTATAACTGTTTTATTCTGTTCAATAGATATATGGTATTAGTTTATAGCTTTTTAATTTATATTTCTTATAACTAACAAATCTTTTTGTAAGATAATTATCTTCTTGTTCAACTTTAATTATTACTGAAATAATAAGGATTGGATAAGTATATATTAAAATATTTACTGCAAGAAGAGAATAAAGCCCAAGTCCAAGTATAAGTGCAGACAAGTAAATTGGATGTCTGATTTTGGAATATATTCCTGACGTAATTAATTCTTTTTCTGGACCAATTTGAGGATAATAATTTCTGCCTAAATTTTTAATTGCATTGTATTCTATGATTCCAGATAGAATAATAATAATTAAAAACATAATATCTTGAATAGCAAAAGAAAATAAATTTGTATAAAAAACGTAATAAATTAAAGACACTAGCGCAAGAATAAAGAACACTACAAAATATTGAGAAGTATATAAATCTGTTTTAAACATATTTATTGTTTCTGTAGTTGTGTCCATATGATTTTTTGTAATTCTATAAATTAAGTAATAATAAATTAAAACATAACTTACAACTAATAAAATTTTGTACATTTTTTTGCTCCTATTTTAATAAATTTTGTAAAAATTAATAGTTTTTCAAAAAAATTATGCATAATATGTATTTAAAAAGTATTTGAACTAATTAATAATATCAAAGATATTATTTTAACAGGGGAGTTTACTACAAATTTATAAAAATCTGCCTAAAAAAACAGTAATTAAAACAGAGACATCAGTAGAAATGTGGTAACTAAATAGGTAATGAGATTCAATTCAAGTAATACACAAAACGGGGTTAAAGAAATATCTTAATTTTAATAATATAAAATAAAAAAAATAAAAAAGGTGTTAAAAGATGAAGTCAATTGTATCAAAAGCAATAAACGATAAATCAGAAAGCACTGCATCTTTCTCAAAAGATGAGGAATTTGCAGCTCCAAAGATTATGGTAGTTGGAGTAGGTGGAGCAGGAAATAATTCTGTAAACAGAATCTCAGCAATGGGAGTAGCTGGAGCACAGATTGTTGCTGTTAACACAGATAGACAACACTTAGGAATAATTTCTGATGATATAACAAAATTATTAATCGGTAAGTCAATAACAAACGGACTTGGTGCTGGAGCTTATCCTGAAATCGGAGCAAAAGCAGCAGAAGTTTCAAAAGGAGCACTTGAAGAAATTTTAGATGGTGTTGATTTATTATTCATTACTTCAGGTATGGGTGGAGGAACAGGAACAGGAGCATCTCCAGTTGTTGCTCAAATTGCTAAACAACAAGGAGCAATTGTTATTGCTATTGTTACATTCCCATTCGTTCTTGAAAGAGCAAGAGCAAAGAAAGCAGAAGAAGGTATTGATGTATTAAAGGACGTTTGTGATACAATAATTATAATTGATAACAATAGACTTGTTGAATTAGTTCCAAACTTACCAGTACAGGATGCTTTCAAAGTTGCTGATGAAGTAATTGCTAGAACAATTAGAGGAATAACAGAAACAATAACACAACCATCATTAATTAACCTTGATTACGCAGATATTAGAACAGTTATGGGCGGAAAAGGTCTTTCAGTAATCGCTGTTGGAGAAAGCCAATCAGTTAATAAGGTTGAAGAAGTTGTTGAAGACACATTAAAGAACGCTTTATTAGATGTTGATATTTCTGGAGCATCTGGTTGTTTAATACACATTACAGGCGGGGCAGAATTAACACTTGGTGAAGCAAACGCTGTTGGTGAAATGTTAACTGATGAAATTGATCCAAACGCAAACGTTATTTGGGGTGCAAGAATAGATCCTACATTCGATAACAAGATTGAAGTAATTGCAATCTTTACAGGAGTAAAATCACCATTCATTAAAGGAAGTACAAGATTTAATGGAAAGGGTGGAGCACAAGCACCAAAGGGCGGATCAGGTAGAAGATCATACGATAATGACTTCGGTTTAGATGAATTATAAGTTAACCGCTCGTGCAGTTAACGCACGTTGAAACCCTCGGGAAAAGATCTCGAGGTTAATTCCAATAAAACAGGAAAGAAGCATTAAAAAAAACAATGCTTCCAACCTCATCCTTTTTCTTTTTTATTATTAATTTTTTAAATTCATTACAATGATTAATACTTAGAATTCTTCTCTATCTGAATAAAGATATATAATAAATCTTACTAAAAACATTATTGATGGAACCCCGATATATATTGATAAATGAATTGCATCAAGCTCAATAAAAGAAATCTCTGCTTCATATAACAGCATTATACCTACAATCCAACCAACTAAATAAAAGAAGTTTGCTCTTGTAAAATGAGAAATAACAGCATACATTGAAAATATTACTGTAATTAAAATAATTGCAAGATAAGAAATTACTTCTTTACCAAGAAAATACTCTGTAAAAGCATTAATAAACAACAATGCACCAAGCAACAATAAACTTTTAACAATTTTTAAAATAAAAGCCTTAGTTCCTGAAAAAGTATGCTTTGCATGATGATATAATTTTGGCTGAACCATATTTATTTCTTATCCTTTATTTTTTTTAGAATTTATAATAAATCTAATTATATGTATTGCGATAGGTATAATTATCCATAACAGTAATTGATTAGAGCTAAAACTCGAAAATAGATTTAGTCTATATATTACATACAAACCAATTACCCAACCCATTAAATAGAATATACTCTTCTTTGTCCATTTATGTATTGCTGAATAAATTGCAACAACTAACGAAGAAGTAATAGTCATATATATTTGAACGATTGTGCTTCCCCAAAAGAAATCAACTAAATTATTAATAATTATTAATAAAAATGAAAAGACAATACCATATATTGTGTTATAAATAAAATCAGCTATACCAGATGCTAAGCTATTAGGTGTTTCTTGGTCTTCCTTTTGAATATTTTCTTTCATAAGTATAAAATCACTACTTATATTTTAGGTAATTCCATTTTTAAATGTTTTTGTGTAATTTTATAATGGAAATTAAGGAAATTTATATGCGTTTAAATGAAAATCTAGTTTATTATAATCAAAGAATATTGTATAATGTAGAGTACTTTGAACTAATTATCTATTCTTTACTTGCTTTTGGGTTACCTTTTATTATATCTCATCCTCAATGGATAATTGGAGTATTAGTTAATTTCTTTTTAATTAGAGGTTCAATTTATTTTGAGTTTAGATGCATAATACCAATTATTGTTCTCCCATCTATTGGAGTCTTTGTTGCAGGAGTTATCTTTGGAACTAATACTAGTTATTTATTATATTTTATTCCAATTATCTGGATCTCAAACCTTATACTTGTATTAAGTTATAAGTATTTTAGATTTAATAAACATCAAAACATCTGGATAACACCAGTAATTATATCTGTTCTCAAGACAACAGTATTATTTAGCTTTGCATTAATTGTTGTTTATTTATTTAATTTCCCAAAAGTATTTTTAATAAGTATGGGCTTTATTCAATTAATTACCGCCCTTCTTGGAGCTTATCTTGCAGTTATCTCAAGTAAAGTAATCTGAAGAATTACATTCTATTCCCAATCCAAGTCGAGAAGAATCCTAAAAATCCAAAAAAAGCATATATTGGATTAATAAACCATAAAGGAATTGCAAAAATAACTCCAGTAAAAAGAGAATTCATTCTCTTCTTGTCTTGAGCAAGATAATATACTAAAGCTAGTCCAGTAAAGATTAAAAGAGTAGGAAGAATGTAATGCTTAATAAAGTAAAAAGCAACTCCTATACCTGCAACAATTACCATAATTGGTGCATATAGAGAATGATCACTATTAAAATCAGGTAATAATGCATATAAAAAACAAATAATAAATAAAGCAACTAAACTTGCATTTGTGTGCCCAATCTGAAAATGTTCGATAATAAATACACCAATTCCAAAAAAGATTGCAGACCAAAATAATTTAGTTATAAAATCCATACTTAATTTCCTACTCAGTTATTAAACATATTAAGTTAATTAGTTATTATAAATATTGCGGTTATACCCAAATAAGATAATTTACATTATTTTTTGGAAAAGGTAATGTTTAGGAATTAACCGTAATATAAAACAGAGTTTAAAAACCTCTCGATTAATCATATTTCTTATGGATGACAATAATCTTTTTGATAAAGAAACACTTAAAGCAATCTCATCTGAAACTAGATCTGAGATTTTAAATTTATTAAACAATAAAAATTACACATTATCTGATATTTCAGATAAACTAAAATTAAGTAATTCAACAATTAAAGAGCATTTAGATATCTTAAATAAAAACGGACTAATTATTAAAGAAGATACAGAAAGAAAATGGAAATATTATTCTCTAACAGCTAAGGGTAAATATTTTTGTAATAAATATAAAGCAAGAGAAGAAGAAAAAACTGTTCTTGCAATTGAGGGAAATTATATGAAAAGAAATGTATTAGTTGGAGGAATTGTACTTTTAGTTGCAATAGGCGTAATTATATCACTAATTGGGTTTGGGGGAACTAATACAATGTACACTAGTAATCAAAATGATTTACCAGTTTATACATTAAATAGATTTAGTTCTGATCAAGAATTAATTAACGCACTTAAAACTACAAATAATAATTCTGGAAGAAACTATGATGGTATGATGATAAGAGGGCTTGCAATGGAAGATAAGGCCACACAGGCCACACCAACTGCGTCAGGGGGTTCAGCACCAGGAAGTTCAGATTATTCAGAAACTAATATCCAAGTTGCTGGAGTTGATGAAGCAGATATAATCAAAACAGATGGAAAGTATATTTATGCAATTGCAGGAAATGATTTCTATATTATTGAAGCTTATCCTGGAACTGATGTAAAAATATTATCTAAGAATACAATTAATAGTAATGATGGAAATACTCCAAAGTTCTATGCACAAGAATTATTTATTAAGGAAAACAGAGTATTAATCTTTGGAACAAGTTCACAAATATTCTATCCTTATACTAAGGATCAACCAGAGTATGCAGGAATCTCAAGAATGATAGGCTCTCCAGAAATGAGATATAATTCAGGAACAACAATTAAGTTACTTGATGTTAAAGATAAAGAAAACCCAACTATAATTAAAACACTTGAGTTTGAAGGAACTTACTTAAGCTCAAGAAAGATTGGAGAATATGTTTATTTTGTAATAAATAGTAACCCACATTATGATTATTTAACAAAAGGTGATTGTTCAGATATCTTGCCTCTATATAGAGAAGTAACAGACCTTAGTTCAGACTTAAGTCCAGAACCTATCTCTAAATGTACAGATGTAGGTTATTCTAGACCACTTCAAGCAAATAATTTTATTACAATTGCATCACTTTCAATGCTTAATGAAACAAAAGAAATAAACAAAGAAACTATACTTGGTTCAGGACAAGATGTTTATGCATCTCTTGAGAATATATACATAGCTCAAACTACATACCCAAATTATTCCAGAGGAATTGGAGGATTAGTAAGTAATGAAAACATTGATAATACAATTAAAACAACTATAACTAAGTTTAATCTTAAAGGTGGGGAAATCAAGTTTATTGGATATGGTTCTGTTAGTGGAACGCTATTAAATCAATTTTCAATGGATGAATATAATGGGAATTTTAGAATTGCAACAACAATTGAAGGTTATTCAAATAATAAAGATACTTCAACAAACAATATATATGTACTTGATGACAAGCTTGTTGTTATTGGAAAAATAGAAGGAATTGCTCCTAGTGAAAAGATATACTCAGTAAGATTTATAGAAAATAGAGGATATATGGTTACATTTAGGCATGTTGATCCTCTTTATGTTATTGATTTATCTGCTCCCGAAAACCCAAAGATACTTGGACAATTAAAAATACCTGGTTACTCTGATTACCTACACCCTTATGATGAAACACATTTAATTGGAATTGGTAAAGAAGTTGATGCTTCAATTGATGAAAACCTAATACACACAGAAGGAGCTGTTTATTATACAGCTATACAAGGAGTAAAGATATCCATTTTTGATGTAACTGATGTAAATAACCCTATTGAGATGCACAAAATAGTTATTGGAGATAGAGGAACAAAATCTCTTGCAACAACAGAACATAAAGCTTTCCTTTTTGATAAAGAAAAGAATCTTTTGGTTATTCCAATTATTGTTGCTGAGTTAAGCCCAGGTCAAGCAAAAAATGAACAGGGACAATATACATTTGATGGTGCTTATGTTTATGATATATCTCTTGAAAATGGATTTAATCTTAGAGGAAAAGTAACTCATCTAGATAGTAATGATGATACACTTTTAAAAACTGGATATTACTATTCTGGGGGTAACTTAAGCATTAAAAGAAGCTTGTATATTGATAATATCTTGTACACTTTATCAAACAATAAACTAAAGTTAAATAATCTAAACACTTTAGAAGAGATTAAGACTTTAATTTTGAACAAAGAAAGTAATGAACCTACATATATTATAGACTAAAAAAGAAATTACTTCTTTTGTTTATTTTTTAATTTGCATTAATTGTTGGACAATATCATCCCACAGTTGATTTCTTTTTTTTATCAAAGTTTATCTTTTTTTCAAGAAATTCAGAATGTATTGTAATTGCAACCCCTACTTTATCTACTAGTTCAATTATTGATTTTGAGCTATTTGAATTCATAGCTAATTTTGCAAGACTTTTTGTGTATGCAATATCCAAATTTTTAAAATATATATCATAACAATTAGATTCACTTAATTTTCTTAGTTCTTGTTCTATTGTTTCTAAAGAATGTTTTGTACTATCTGGTAATCTAATAAGTTTATTCCCTTTAATTACTTTTATTAATTCTTTTCTTTTTGCTTGCCTTTTTATAGTTTCAGATATTTGTTTTTTAGTTGATAATTTACTTTGTACTATTTTAATATTTTTTGCAAATAAAGCTTTACTACGATTAATTTTGTCTATTTTTAAAGAATCATTAGATTCAGTTATCTTCTTTTGATATTTAGCTTTTTTAGACATGTTTGAAGAAAATTTTCTACTCCCAAAAACTGATTGTTCTTTTCCAAGTCTTTTAATTATATTTAGTTTTCTTCCTGGCATTGTATATCACTTCCAATTAAAATATAATAAAATACATATAAAAATAGATCTTTTGTATAACCTAATACTAAAAAAATAGGATAGAGACTTTTTTTGTCTCTAATAAAAAAATAGTAAAAGAGATTTATTGTTGATCTCTTCTTTTATTATAACATTCTCTACAATAAACTGGCTTTCCTTCTGTAGGTTTGAAAGGAACTTCACAATCACAACCACATTCAGAACATTTTGCTTTGTACATTTGTCTTGGTTGAAAATTACCGCTTCCTCTATTGTTATTAAATCTATTTCCTCTATCTCTATCATCTCTGTCTCTACCGAAACCCATATTCTTCACCTATATTTTTTAATTTTACCTATCTTTTCACTAACTATGAAATTAAAATTATTAAATATTAATTAGTCAATCTCAAGGCGTATCTATATCTAATGATATAAGGAAAGGTATATAAATAGGGCTGATTGAAGTAATATTTAATATTAAAAAATTAATTTATTTTTGAATATCATTAGAAGTATTGTTTGAATCTCCTATAGAATAACCATCTTGACTTTCAGAAAAGTCATCACAATAGACATCTAGTTCTGGTTCTCCCAAACAATCATAAGTTATCTCATCACCTGCTATATAAACTAGTTTAGACATAATTTATCCTTCTTTTTTTATTATATTAACTAACTATATTGTATTATTATAATTGAAACTAATTTTAAATATATTTATTAGTTATGTAGCTTCAATCAATTACAAAATTAAATCAAATAAGACAGAGGTAGTAAAAATAATTAAGCATATTACATAATATCTTGGACGATGTTTTGTCCAATATGTTTTTATTTGTTTTGTAATAGATATTAATAAAAATAAATAAATTTAGTTATCGGGGGAAATAAAATGAATTGTAGATGTTGTGAAGAACCAAAACCAAAAAAGAAAGTAGTTGCAAAACCAAAAGCACCTGCTAAAAAGAAAAAAATAATTAAAAAGAAATAAACCATAGTTTCTTTTTAGTAGTTTTAGGCAATTGAGGTAGGGTAATCCACCTTGATTTTTACATTCTTTTCAGTGTTTATATATTTTTATTAGTTTTTCCAAAAAACAATTGTTTTTGGTACTTTTTTTAGGTTTTCCATGGATTTCTTTCGGCATAAGAGTGATTATACGGAACCGCTATATACCTTTAGCCGATAACCCTTTAAATGCTTTGATTTATTATTTAGTTGGAGATAAGCGTGGATTGTGCACAAACTAGAGAATATAAAAGAAATTGGGACCGGAAGCACGCAGAAGAAATAAATATCCGAAAAAGAATCAGAGGGGCATTAATTAAAAAAGAATTAATAAAATATAAAGGAGGCGCTTGTTCTATTTGTGGATATAATAAAAGTTCCGTTGCATTAACCTTTCATCATCTACATAATCTAAATCAAAAGAAAGAATCTGAACTTGGCACAAGAATTGGGAACAGGTGTTCTCTTGAGTTTCTTAAAAAAGAAGCAGATAAATACATTCTTGTTTGTGAGAATTGCCATAGAGAGATCCATCAAAAAGAAACTGATCAGACAAATAAACCTATAGAGGATGCGTATATAGCTGGATTAAGTCAAAAAAGTAAGGAATCATTATTTAGAATCTAAATTCTCCCCAATTTTAGTAAATACATGTTCAATTATATTTTTTTTATATCCCGCATCAATTAATGATTGTTTAATCTCTTGAGTAGAGTAAAGTAAAATAGTGCCAATAGGTTTATGAATTAAATTGTGAATTGTGTCCAACAAATATAGCCTATTTTCTTTTGAACATTCAGAGATTCCAGATGCAAAGATATTTAAATCTAATATACTATATATAAATAGGGTTTTTGATATTTAACAAAACTATAGAGATGATTTAATATGTATGGAGATGTAAGACCATCAGCATTCGGTAACAAAGCAACTAAAGTACAATCACAGCAACAAATTAGTGCAAAAGACATAGCTTATCTTAGAAGACCATATAGAGGAAGAGAAGTAATTGTTTTTATAGATAAAGAAGATAATTTTTATACAAACTTTGATGATACAAAATGTTCACATTTTTCTGAAGCTCTTCAAAAAGCTTATGAAAAAATTAATCGCGGAGATTTTTAAAATAAAAAAGGGGGATTAAAATGCAATTTTTTGCTCAATTAGGACTATCTCTTGTAATTATTGCATGGGTATTTCAATTACTTGCAACACTCAAAGGTAGTAAAAATATACAACCACAATTTGTTTTATTTTATTTAATTGGAGTAATATTCTTGATTATTGATGGTTTTAGTGCAGGATTAAACGATATAGCGTTTTTAAATTTGGTGTGCCTACTTGTTTCACTAGCTTTATTTGTTAGATTAATTAGCAGAGATCAAGAAAAGCCAATAAAATTAAAAACAACGCCAAAAAAGAAGAAAAGAAAATAATCTTTTTCTTTTTTTTACTTATTTTTTAGTTTCTTAAATGGATTAATTATTTTTATTTCTTTTATTTTCTTATATACCTCTGGTGTCGAAGTATATATAAAATTAATTTTATTGTCCAACATTGTCTGCAGTAATAATGCGTCATAGAAACTTATTTTTTTAAAAGAAGATAAAATTAGGGCATCTTTAATTGTATTTGGCCCATAGGTAATTGTCTCAATTGTGTTATTTAGATTATTAATTACATTATTTAATTCATTATCTGTCATACACTTCATTTTGTTTTTAATTACATTAATAAACTCAATATAATTCTGAGTACTCATAACAAGTGATTTGTCAGTTATATGCTTAGTAATTATATCTATAATTATATTCTTTTTTTCACTTGTTTCAAAAGAAGTTAATGCAATAATCAATAAGTTTGTATCAATTAGATATTTATTTTTCATAATATTCAACTCTTGTTTGTGGTATTTTTTTTGTTTTTATTTGTTTTTTTTGTACACACATATTAGATTTAAGTTTTTCAATATTATCTTGATCTTGAGAATCCATCAAAGAAATTGCTTGAATAATTGTTTTAGACAATGCATCTTTTCTATCTCCAAAATGTTTCTTAGAATATTCTCTTAATTTTTTTTCAGTAGTATTATCCAGCGAAATAGTTATTACACCCATACAATTACCCTCTTTTTTTCGGCTTTATATTTATTAGATGTAATTAATATTAAATCAAAGGATTTATAAATATATGTTATTACATAATCATGGATTTAAATAGTGTACAATTTAAATTGTTATTTATTTAGTACTTGCCTAAAAAATATAAACTATATTGTCCAACAAATATAACAACAATATAATTTAAGAAAAATACATTAAAAAATAATAGGTGGTACTAGAGAATAAGAATATAACTTGTAAAATAATTTTAAACCAAAAATAAAAAAATAGAACCCATAAAATTAATGGGGCCATAAAAAGAATATAATTTAACATTCTCCATTATGTGCAATAGGAACATTATCAGCAACACAATTGTTACTATATGTTTTATTATCTACTCCACAAACAGGCTCATACATTAAAGGACAAGCTTTACCTGTAGTTACAGTATATACTCCTCCAATACATAAACTTTTCATAAATGCCCATTCTTCACACTCTGATCCATCAGAAAATATACAAATACCATATTGTCCAAGATCTGTAGATCTAATTTCAAGAGTGCCACCGTTTTTTTCACAATACACAGAAGCAGGATTTGCAATTTCAGTAGAATCAGTATTTTGTTTTAGTGCAGGAATATAGAATACAAATAATCCAACAATAAGAACAAACAAAACAATTATCCCAATCATTATCTTTTTATTCATTTATATTACTCTTTAATTATTAAGTAATTAAATAAAATTATTTAAACTTTTTTCCTTTTTTAGATAAAGATGTAGTTGATTTTTTTCTATAATATAATGCAAGCCCACCAAGACAAACAAAAGCAGATGCAACTAAACATATAAACACTAAATAATTCATAAAAACACCTCATTTTTTAATATTTATTTTAATACATTAAACGTATTTAATATTAAATAAACAAATAATTTATAAATATACTTCTTTATATGCCTTTTGAAGTATACATTATGTTATATAGGTAAACTCTTTATTTTTTCTATAGAATATCCACAAGATAATAATTCTTCTTCAGAATATCCTGCTTCTTTTAAATTTTGAAGTGAATATCCTACATTTTTTAAATCTCTTGCAGAAAACCCAAGTGGTCTTAATTCTTTTGCAGAATAATGAACTACACGAAGCATTCTAATTCCAACCCCTAAATTAAATAGGTCACTAGCAGAATAACCTGCATTATGTAATTCCCTCACAGTATAGCCAACTTCATAGAGCTCATTTGCAGTGTATCCTGCTTTTCTCATAGATGATGCCCAAAAACCTACTCTTCTTAGTTCTTTTGCAGAATAATAAGCTTTAAGTTCAATTGGAGTATATCCTGCTTGAGACATTTCTTTAGCTTGATAACCTGCTTCATTAAACTCTTTTATTGCAATTCCAAGTCCATTAAATTCTTTTGCAGCATAACCTGCAAAATGAAGTGTTTGTAAAGAAAAACCTGCTTCATATAATTCTTTACCTGTATACCCAACTGAATGAAATTGTTTAGCAGTATACCCTATATTTAAAAGATCTTTAGGAGAAAAACCAGCCTTTTTTAGATCAGATAAAGAATAACCAGCTAAATGTAAATCCAGACAAGATAATCCACTACCAACAGTAGAGGATGCAACCATAAACTCTTCCAGCCCATAACCAAGATCAATCAAAGAATTTATTGAACAACCACCTCTATATAGTTCTAAAAGAGAATAACCACCGTCTTTTAGCTCTCTACAAGTTATGTTTTCATCATGTAATTCTTTAGCGCTAAAACCATTTGATTTTAAATCATTAATTGTATATCCTAAAGCCAATATTTCAGAAATATTATATCCAAGAAGTCTAAGTTCAATTGGATTAACATTTTCTTTTGAATAATTTTCTAGATTAATATCTACTAATTCTTTAATATCATATCCTGCTTCTTTTAATTCTTTTAAAGAAACCCCTAATTTATACAATAACTTACAAGGAACCTTTTCATTATAGAAATCAGATAAAATTGCTCCTTTTTTCTTTATTTGAGAGATCTCAATTCCTTTATTTAACAAATCAAGAAAAGTATATCCATTATCTTTAAAAGTTAAAAGAGAATATGATTCAAATATTTCTTTAAATGGAATATTACTTGCTATAAATTGTTTAAAAGTGAAACCTATATCTTTAAGTTCATTAACTGAATATCCTGCATCATACAAGTCTTTTAATTTATATCCTGCATTTTTTATTTCACTTAAAGTAAATATCTTTTTGAAATCCTTTAAGTCAATACCATGCTTCTTTAATCTAGTTAATGTATACCCCAATGTTTTAAAATCTTGTAATTTATATCCTAATAAAATTAATTCTTTTAACTTAAAGCAAGATAGTAATTCTTTTAATGTATAATCTGCATTCTTTAATTCTTTAGCTGATACCCCTGAATTTTTTAATACCTTAAGAGAATACCCTAATTTTTTTAATTCTTTAATTGTATATCCATTTGCAAGAAGTTCTTTAATAGTTATTTTTACTCCATTAAAATCTTTTAATGTATATCCTAAACTTTTAAGTTCTCTTAGCTTGAAAGAAGTTAATAATTCTTTTAATGTATAACCTGCTTCTTTAAGTGCTTTAGAAGTAATTCCTTTTGTTCTTAAGTCAATAGCATTATAACCTCTTTCTCTTAAGTCTTTTATAGTATATCCATTTTTCAGTAATAACGTAATATTAATTTTTAAACTATTAAACACAATCTTTTTGATTCTTGCATTTTTAAATTTAAAAAGCTCTTCTTTAATATTAAATTTAAATTTTCTTAAATAATCAATAGATAATGGTTTTGAAACATATTTATTATTGTTTTTCTTATTTAATTGTAATTTAATTAGTTCAATTATTTTCTCTTTAGTTATATTCACCATAATATAAACCCCCTTTTACAAGAATATAATCTAAGAATATATAAAAACTAGTTAGCATGTAATTATTTAATGTTACTTAGATAATATAATTAAGTTGAAAATAGTTTAAATATCTATCTTTTGTATTCTATAGTTATATTTTTATATGTTTTGAGTAAAAAATATAATAATAGAATAAGAGATAATTAAAATTAGTGATTATTAATGAATACTGCGTATACTTCAAAAGAAATTCTTGAACATTTGTCTAAAAAATATAAGCAAGAAAAACTTGCAGAAAAGTTCATTTTTGAAAAAATGAAAAGGAAATATATGAAATTTCATCCAACAAAACCAGAATTTAATCATTTAAAAGAAGTCGTTAAAACCGTATCTAAATTCGAAAAAAATAAAGATTTAATTATTGCTGCTTGGTTACATGATGCTATTGAAGATAGATATATAACTTACGAACAAATAAAAGAATATTTCGGAGAAAAAGTAGTATACTTAGTTTATGAACTTACAAGTGATGGCAAGATAATTGATATAATTGGTAAAACTAAATATCTAATAAACAAACTAAATAATATGACAAATGAAGCATTACTAGTTAAACTTGCTGACAGGCTTGATAATGTTTCTGATCTAAATGTTGCAGATTCTAAATTTAAAAAATATTATAAAGAACAAACATTAAATGTTTTAAATAATATTCATCGTACTTTTCAACCAGAGCACATTGCATTAATGAGCAAAATACACGATACTTTAAATAAAATTAAATAGATTAAACATGAATGAAATTAGAAAAGAAAAAACTAAAAAAGCAATATTTTTAGGGTTGTTTATATTAAACATCTTAATTATTCTTGGATTTTGGTATTTTAATAATCAATCACAATTGACTGGAGGTTCATTATACAATGCACTTGGAAGAATCTTTGGTTTAATTGGAACTTATTTATTCTTAATTCAAATTCTATTAATCTCAAAAGTTAAATTTATTGAAAAGACTTATGGCCATGATAAATTAACAAGAATACATCATTTTAATGGCATTATTGCGTTTATTTTATTATTCTTACATGGATTATTTTTAGTTATGGGGTATAAGTTAATTGCAAAAATTTCTTTTTTGAGCCAATTAACTAAATTTATTGGTGGAGATGAAATTGGTTCTGCTATTCTTGCACTTCTAATCTTAATTATTGTAATTATGTTATCTATTACTTTTTCAAAGATTAAAATAAAATATGAATGGTGGTATTTAACTCATCTTTTTACTTATCTTATAATAATTTTAGCTTTCTCTCACCAAATTGAAAACGGAATGGATCTATATTCAAACAATATATTCCTTGTCTATTGGTATATTCTATATATATTTATATTTGGTTTATTAATAATCTATCGTTTCTTAATACCAATTAACAATTACTTTAAACATAGATTTAAAGTTATTAAAGTTATTAAAGAAAATAAAAACATAACTTCAATTTATATTTCTGGAAAAGATCTAAATAAATATAAATTTGATGGAGGGCAGTTTGGAATATTCAGATTTTTAGATAATTCATTCTATCAAGCTCATCCGTTTTCTTTTTCAAAAGCATATAATGGAAAAGAAATAAGGCTATCTATTAAAAATTTAGGAGATTTCACAAGTAAGGTAAAAGATATTAAGATTGGAACACCAATAATTATTGAAGGCCCTTTTGGAGTGTTTACTAAAAAACAAATTAAATACAAGAACGTTGTTTTAATTGCAGGAGGAATAGGAATTACCCCAATTAGATCTTTACTTGAAGATCTATCAACAACAGATATCTCTAAAAATATTACTGTAATTTATTCAATTAAAGAAGAAAATGAAATTATATTTAAAGATGAGCTTTCATCTATTCAAAAAAATAAAATATATTATCATTTGTCTAGTAAAGAAGGGCATTTATCAGAAGATAAACTAAGAAGCATTATCTTAAACCCTACCCAAACTGATGTTTTTATTTGTGGGCCAAGTTCAATGACAGAAAGTATAATTAAAATATTAAGAAAGATTGGTGTAAATAAAAAGAGAATACATTTTGAAAGATTCTCTTTCTAATTTTTTCTGTTTTCTTGAACTTATCCAATCAATAAAAGTAGCAACAACATTATCCCAATACCAATAACTATTCCAGCTAATTGTACTAATGATTTTCTTGCCCCACATTCCTTCTTCATTTCTGGTATTAAGTCTGCAGTTGCAATATAAATAAAACCACCAGCTGTAAAAGGCAAAATAAACATAAAGAAAGAATCACCAATCTGTCCAAGAAGTAATGCAATTACAACTCCAATAATAGCTGTTAATGCAGTTAATAAATTCATAAGTAATGCTTTTTTCTTTGTAAATCCACCATGAATTAATACTCCAAACTCACCTAGTTCTTGTGGGATTTCATGAAAAATTACTGCCAAAGTAGTAATCAGCCCAAGTGGAATAGAAACAAGATATGTTCCACCAATAACAAGACCATCAATTAAATTGTGAAGAGCATCACCAACTAAATTCATGTAAACAAAAGGATGTGGATGGTTCTTTGTTGTTGGAACATGACAATGTCTCCAATGAATAAATTTTTCAAGTATGAAAAATATAAGTAATCCAGAAATAAAATAAAGAGAAATTAATAAAGTAAACCCATACTCTTCAACAACTTCAGGCATAATATGAATCAATGCATCTCCAATTAAAGCACCAGCCGAAAAAGAAACAAAAAAAAGAAGAAGATTACTCATATGTTTTTCTTTAACAAAAATAGTAACAATACCTATAAGTGCAATTAAACTAACAATTATAACACTAACAATAGAATATAACCAAATAGTAATAATTGAATCCATATAATATATATGAAAAAAACAGTTTATAAATATAATAGAAAAAACTATAAAATAAGAAGATTGTTTTGCTTCTTGTAATGAATTTCTTTAAACGCAAGACACTATATTTTGTTATTCTTTAATCTCTAGCAAGTTCCCCACGGGTCAACATCATCTCCAGCTCCATCATCACTTGGATCAGAAGAATAAGAACACAGAATTTCTATTTTGTATACTTTACTCAAAATAACCACCCCTTGTTTTTTTGATATAGTAACAACTAACTTAATAACAGTTGTATTTAAAAATAGTTCTTTTAAAAAAATAAAAAAAAGATGATTCTAAAATAATTTAAAACTATTTTAGAACATATACTTTTAGTGGAGGAAAGCCATTAAACCCAATTGAACTTAATGTTGGAACATATGCTCCTGTTGTTAAAACATACAACCTATCTCCTTCTTTTAGGTCTGTTGGGAGAGAATATTTATAATCTTCATATAAAACATCTAAAGAATCACAAGTTGGGCCAGCAAGAATTATTTCTTTTGTGTCCTTTGATGATAATATTCTTTCTGAGAATAAAGGATATTTAATTGATTCATTAATAGTATCAAATAATCCATTGTATATCCCGCAATCAATAAATACCCATTCATATTGATTAATTATTGATTTCTTTGATATCATTATAACTTCTGTGACAAGAACACCAGAATCAGCTACAATTGATCTTCCTGGTTCAACAATAATAACAGGGAAGTTATCTCCAAAATCATCTTTTAATATTCTAGTTATTTCTTTAGCATACGTATCAATTGATGGAGCAGATTTTAAATAATGAGCAGGAAAACCACCACCAATATTTATTGCTTTTAAATCTATTCCATCTGCTTTAACAGAATCAAATAAATACCTACATTGTGAAACTGCATTATCCCATTGTCCAACATCTCTTTGTTGAGAACCAACATGGAAAGATATTCCAAAAGGAATAAGTCCAAGATTCTTTGCTTCTATAATCAAATGATAAATCATATCAGGGTGTGCTCCAAATTTTCTTGAAAGTGGCCAATCAGCTTCTCCACCTTCATTAATTATTCTAAAAAATACATTAGAGCCAGGTGCATTATTTGCTATTTTCTTAAGATCAGTTATTGAATCTGAAACAAATAATCTTACTCCCTTTTCATATGCATATTTTACATCTTCTTCTTTTTTTATTGTGTTACCAAAAGAGATTCTATCTGCAGTAACTCCTAACCCCAAAATTAAATCCAATTCAAAAACTGTTGCAACATCAAAGTTTGATCCTTTACTTGCAAGCAATTCTAGAACCTCTGGTATAGCATTAGCTTTAACTGCATAATATATTTTTGCATAAGGCATGAGATGAGTTAGTTCATCAAACTTACTTTCTATTTTTTTAAGATCTATAATTAAGAAAGGTGTTTTTTTATCCTTTGCAAAATCTTTAATATCACTAAACTCTTCTAAGCTTAAATAATCAAATATATTTTTGGAATCTCCGTTACCCATGTCAATAATCACCGTTTGCATCTATAAAGTTTTTATTAATTCTATATAAAAAAAGAAATTAAATGTATAATAATTATGCATATATATATATTTAAAGGTTTTTATTAGAACAAAATTATTTAATTAAAATTAGTAAACGGATTTAAAAATCTAATAATCACATCCTTGCCAATAAAGACTTTCAGGGAGATCATCTGTAGATGGTGCATTACCAGAAGAATCAACTTTAACAATAAAAATTCCAAAATCACAACAAGCACCATCGCATTCAGAAACATCATTATATCCCTCTGGAATAACACCACCATAGCTTGCAGTAATTCCTCCAAGTATTGCTCCCCCATCTGCTGTTGGAACCACAGAGTATAAATAATCTATTCCTTTTCCACCAATTATTTTTTCATTTAAAGAATTACCATTTAAGTCTGTCTTTATAATATAGTAATTAGCATAATCATATTCATCATCGTATAAATATTCCCCCCCTCTTCCAAAAATAAAATACCCACCATCAGAGGTTTCTAAAACTTGAGTTGGAGATTCATAACTTGAACCACCAAAGGTTTTGTTCCAATCAGGATTCCCTTCTAAATCAGTTTTTATAAGATAAATATCTACACTTCCAGCACCAAAAGAATTTGTCAGACCTAAAACTAAATACCCCCCATCAGAAGTTTCTAAGACTTGAGTAGGATATTCATAACTTGAACCACCAAAGGTTTTGTTCCAATCAAGATTCCCTTCTAAATCAGTTTTTATAAGATAAATATCATAATCACCAGCACCAAAAGAACGTGTGTAACCTACAACCAAATAACCACCATCAGAGGTTTCTAAAATTTGAGTTGGAGATTCAGAACTTGAACCACCAAAGGTTTTGTTCCAATCAAGATTTCCTTCTAAATCAGTTTTTATAAGATAAATATCTACACTTCCAGCACCAAAAGAATTTGTCAGACCTAAAACTAAATACCCCCCATCAGAAGTTTCTAAGACTTGAGTAGGATATTCAT
>Ga0172371_10003261_pt1 | contig 25282 bp, 25 predicted proteins | sample Lak12m_FD_114543 | JGI IMG/M metagenome (GOLD analysis project Ga0172371, IMG submission 114543) | Freshwater microbial communities from Kabuno Bay, South-Kivu, Congo - kab_022012_12m | ecosystem: Environmental > Aquatic > Freshwater > Lake | place: Democratic Republic of the Congo: South-Kivu... | reverse complement strand
CTTGAATTATTACCAGCCAAAGTCGGCGTATCGCAGGCTAAAGATTCGAGCGGTGGTAGACCGAAACCTTCGTAAGAAGAAAGATAAAGAGTCAGTTTTGCAGCAGAATAAAAGTAAGGAAGATCCTCATCTTCGACAAAGCCGACGAAGTTGACTTTGTTTTCTAGGTTTAGGTCTCTTACCTTTTGAAAAACTTCCTGGTTTTTCCAACCCGCTCTACCGATGATAATAAATTGTTTAATTGTTAAATTGTTAAATTGTTGGTTATTGATTAATTCATAGAAAACCTCAATTGCTGTTACTAAATTCTTGCGAGGTTCAATCGCCCCAACGTATAATAAGAATTTAGAATTTAGATTTAAGAATTCAGAACCTAAATATTTACCTAGGACTTTTTTAATTTTATATTTGTCTTTAATTGGTCTAAACTTCTCGTCGACTCCTGGATAAATAACATGGACTTTATTTTCCGAGATTAACGGATAGAGTTTGAGAAGATCATCTTTAGTATTTTGCGAGTCAACAATGATTTCATCACCATATTTGATGGTTTTTTTTAGCTTTCTTTCATGAGCTTTAATTACTAAATCTGTATGATATTGAGGATAAAGCTTCCAGGTTAGGTCGTGAATGGTTGTTATTCCTTTGGTGCCTGGTAAAAGCGGTGGTCTTAAGAAGTCAGAAAAGAAAAAAACATCGCATTGGCCGGTAAACCATTCGATAGGAATAATATTGAGTTTTCCCCACCAGAGTTGAAGGAGCGTCGGTGGAAATCTGTAGTTATAAATTTTTCCTCCTAATTTTTCTAATTCGTTAAGGTAATAAAAATTTTTCGGCCGCCTCAAAAAAGAATAAAACAGTCGGTATTCATTTTTGCGGTCATATTTGAGAAGGTTTTTGACTAAGTTAAAAGTATAGTTGGCGACGCCACTTCCGGCATAAACAAGCATTGAGATATCAATCCCGATTTTCATAAGAATAAGTTTATCAATTGATTATGGTAAAATAAAGACTATGAAAGTTATTATCCTTTGCGGAGGGGTTGGCACAAGGCTCAAGGAAGAGACAGAGTTCAAGCCGAAGCCGATGGTCTATATTGGTGATAAGCCTTTACTTTGGCACATTATGAAAATATACGCCTCTTATGGATTTAACGAATTTATCCTGGCTTTAGGTTATAAAGGTGACTATATAAAGGATTATTTTTTGAACCAAAAAGCCTTCACAACAGATTTCATTTTGGAAACAAAAGACAACAAGACTAAATTTTATCTTGCTAACCGTGAAGAGGTTGATAACTTCAAAATTACCTTTGTCGACACCGGACTGGAAACTCTGCCGGGCGAACGAATACTCCGCTGCCAAAAATATATTCCCGAGCGAGATAAATATTTCATGGTTACTTACGGCGACGGAGTTTCCAATATTAATATTGATGCTTTACTGAAGTTCCATAAAAAGCAGAAAACCATCGGAACGATTACCGGTATTCATCCGCGTTTTAAGTTTGGTGCGGTTAAGGTAAAGGATAATAATCTGGTAAGCGAGTTTTCCGAAAAACCAATCATGCAAGATTGGGTTAACGGTGGTTATATGGTTTTTGACAAAAGATTTTTTCAATATCAAAAACCTGGCGAATTGGAACATGCGGCTTTAAAAAGATTAGCGTCGATTAATCAACTTTCACTATATAAACATGAAGGCTTTTGGTATGCGGTAGATACAAATAAGGAGTATGAAGAGTTGAAAAAAATTTGGAATACCGGAAAAGCGCCGTGGAAGGTATGGAGATAAGTTAAAAGTGAAAAGTTAAAAGTGAGAAGTTACAAGTCAAAATTAAAAAGTAAAAATATTTTAGTAACTGGGGGAGTTGGCTTTGTTGGAGCTCATCTAGTTGAAGAGTTAATAAAAAGAAAAGCGAGAGTAGTTGTTGTTGATATTAATTTAGATAAGAAATCATATTTATTTACAGAAAATCTTCATAAGGAATGTAAAATAGTTAATCTTAACATCTGCGATTACAAAAAAACTCTGGCTTTAATAAAAAAATTCAAAATAGATTTTATCTTTCATCTGGCGGCTCAGGCGATTGTTGAAGAAGGTTATAAGAATCCACAATACACATTGATAAATAATGTCGTTTCCACGGTCAATGTCCTTGAAGCGGTGAGGACTAATAACTTTATAAAAGGTATTGTGGTTGCCTCATCCGATAAAAGCTACGGAAAATTAAACAAAGAAAAATACCTGGAAACCGATCCCCTATCGGGCGACCATCCTTATGAGACGTCAAAGTCGGCAACGGATTTAATAACAACTACTTATTGTAAAACATATAATATTCCAGCCGTCGTCACCCGCTTCGGAAATATCTATGGTGAAGGAGATTTGAACTTTTCCAGAATTATTCCAGGGATAATGGAATCTATAATTAAGAATTTAGAATTAAGAATTAGGAGTAATGGGAAATATATTAGAGATTATTTATATGTCAAAGACGTGATTAACGGTTACATTTTGTTGGCGGAAAATATTGCTAAAGTCAAAGGTCAAGCTTTTAATTTCGGATCGGAAGAAACTCTATCTGTACTCCAATTAATTAATTTATTGGAGCAAACTTTAAACAAGAAAATCAGATATAAAATCCTCAACATCGCCAAAAACGAAATCCCCTACCAGTCTTTAGATTATTCAAAGATAAGGAAATTCTTAAAATGGCGGCCGAAAAACAATATCAGTAAAACCGCTCAAAAAATATTAAATTGGTATTTAAAGATTATGGTTTAGATATTTTTTTATCCTCTTGTTAGCAATCTTAAAACCTTGAAAATCATTCAAATACCCCATCCAGACTTCGTTAACAATAGTTCCTTTATAGTCTTTCATAATCTCAAAAAATTTATTAAAATCTATTTCTCCCTCATCTATTTGTATTCCTTCTCCGTCAAGTCCCGTGGCATCAGCAATATGGACATGAGCGAGATTTTTTTTAAATAGTTTTAACTCCTCGTAAAAGTCTTTTTTGCTGTAGTTGCAATATAATTTTGAGTGAGAAACATCATAACAAATCTTCTTTTTAGTTACTCGACAGACTTGATCTATCTCCTCGGCATCCATAAAGACGTTTGTATTCCATTGTCCACCAAAATACCATGGGTACGGAGGCAGATTTTCTATAAGTATTTCGCTACTGTTCGTTTTAAGCTTAAAAAAGCTTTCTATCAGAGTCTCAATGCGGTAGATGTTATTTTTAAGGTTATTTTCTTTTTCGTAAGTCATGCCGCCTGCATGAAGGACAAAATAATTTTGTGCATTATTAAAATGCTCAAAAAATTTTTCGCTTTTGTCTATAGCATATTGAACGATTTTTATTGACTCTTTAAGCGGCAAGACTTTATTTTCTTCTTTTATGCTTGTAATATCTATCAAAAAGCCTTTCCATATTTCCGGAAGATGAATGACGCAGGGAATGTTATATCTATTTTTCGGCTTAAAACAAAAATGAGGATCTTTATCTGAGAAATGAAATTCAACGAATTCAGGTTTGAGTTGTAATACTTTATCCAAGTCTGAAAATCTTGTTTTTAAGCCTATTTTCATAGAAGTTTACGATTGATGAATATCTTCTAAAGTGAAGTAGTCATTTTTATTAATATTTCTTCGTGCTGGTTTCCCGATTAATTTATCAATCATTTGAGGGCTTAACCCTTTTCCCGGCAGTTTCACGTCAACCGATTTATAAGTTATAATTGTTCCTTTTTTGATATTTTCTCTGGCAATAAGACTTTTGGCAAATACTTCTCTTGATAACACTTCACCACGCGACATGGTTTTTTCTCCATGACCAAGAGCAAGTTCTATTGCCCTTATTCTCTCAACCATTTTGCGAAAACCACGGGGGGTCAGAGAAATATTATGATCCGGTCCATTAAATGCTCTGTTTAACGTGATATGTCTTTCGACGATATGGGCACCCACGGCGACCGAACAAATAGAAACAATGATTCCCCGCTCGTGACCAGACCACCCCACCGGCACTTTATACCGTTTTTTCAAAACCTCAATCATTCGTAAATTAACATCTTTAAAAGGAACAGGATAGGCGCTGACGCAATGCAGTAGTGCGTATTGAGCATGTTTTTTATTCAAAAAATTTACGGTAAAATCTATTTCTTCCATTTGTGACATGCCGGTTGACATAATAATAGGCTTTTTGTTATTAACGATTACTTCTATGAGAGGAATATTGGTTAAATCATGTGAGGCGATTTTATATAAAGGAACATCTATTTTTTCAAGGAAGTGAGCGCTTTTTATATCAAAGGGAGTGGCGAAAAAAATAATATCAAGATTATCGCAAAACTTTTTTAATTTAACAAATTCATCTTCTGTTAACTCATATTTTTTGAAAACATCAATAAGATAAGCAGTTGATTGACTGTCTTTATTCGGATCATCATAAATATCTTTTTTATAAAGCGATTTCAGATCGCGTTTTTGAAATTTAACCGCATCGGCGCCGGCTTCTTTTGCTTTTACAATAAGTTGTTTAGCCAACTTGATATTTCCGTTATGATTTAGTCCGATCTCGGCAATAACAAAAGTAGGTTGATTTTCACCAAATATTCTTTCCCTCACCCTATTAATCATTTTGTCTGCCATATATTGCTCTAGCTTAATTATAAATTTATTTTTTTATTTATGCTACTATTATACATATTATGGTTGAATTTTGATTTTTAAAATACGTGAGACTTAGTGATTACGTCATCAAATTCGTCGAAAGCGTTACTGACTCCGTTTTTCTTCTCTCGGGCGGAGGAATAATGTATTTAGTTGATTCCCTGAGAAAATCTAATTTAAAAGCGTATTGTTGCCATCATGAACAGGCCGTGACAACTGCAGCTGAAGGTTATTCGAGAATAAAAAATATCGGAGTTGCTTTAGTGACAACAGGACCTGGAGGAACAAACGCTATTACCGGCGCGGCGGCAGCTTGGTTGGATAGCATTCCTCTTTTAGTGATCAACGGTCAAGTGAAAACTGATAATATCACTCCGAGAAAAAACGGGAAGCCAATAGTTCGTGCGATTGGATTTCAAGAGCTTAACATTATAGATCTTGTTCGTCCAATCAGCAAATATGCGGAGACAGTGGAAAAACCTGAAGACATAAGGTATCACCTGGAAAAAGCCGTATACTTGGCCAGATCCGGAAGACCAGGGCCATCTTGGGTGGAAATACCACTAGATATTCAAGCAGCTGAAATCAATCCTTTAAAACTTCGCGGTTTCACTCCTCCACCTCCCCAACAGTATAAAATTCCTCTGAAATTAATTGTTGAAAAATTAAAAAAGGCCAAAAGACCGCTTTTAATGGTTGGTAACGGTATCAGGTTGGCTGGAGCTGAAGAGGTTCTTTGGAAACTAATTAATAAGTTAAAAATCAATGTCGTTACCGCTCTTTTTACCGCCGATGATTTGGTGACTTATGAATATCCTTACTATTTAGGTCGGCAAGGAATGTGGGGAAATGAGACGGCCAATTGGGCGGTTGATAACTGTGATCTACTGCTTATTGTTGGAGAAAGAATGCAGTTGACCCAACTTTCATACGATTACGAAAAATTTGCTTCTCAGGCAACAAAAATAATGGTGGATATTGACAAAAACGAATTGACTAAAAAAACTTTAAAAATAGATATTCCTGTCCATTGTGATGCTAAAATTTTTCTAAATGAATTTTATAAACAAAATATTAACTTGAACCATTGGCCGGTAAAGCTTAAAACAATAAATATTAAAGATTATCAAAGTAAAAAAAACTACGTCGATGTTTATTTATTTTTAAAAGAACTAGAAAAATACATGAATAAATATCCGGTAGTGACTTCAAACGCGCTGGCAGCAACCGCAGCTCATCAGTATCTGAAAGTTAAGAAAAACCAAAGATTTATTGTCAATGCCGGCTTGGGTCAGATGGGTTATGGTTTACCTGCTGCCGTGGGCGTTTGCGTGGCTATGAGAGAAACACCAACTATATGTATAGAAGGAGACGGTTCATTAATGCTTAATATTCATGAGCTGCAAACAGTTTTTCATCATAATTTACCGATAAAACTTTTTATCTATAATAATGAAGGTTACGCTTCCGTAAGAAATACCCATCTTAATTATTTTGGAAAAATTTTTGCCGCAGATCCGGATTCAGGCGTAAGCATTCCTGACTATCAAAAACTAATACCGGCTTGGAATTTATCGTACATAAGAATTAGAAATAACAGCGAATTAGGACAATTAAAAAAAGTCTTTGAGACGAAGGGGCCTTTTGTTTGTGAGTTAATAATTGATCCTTATCAAAAAACTTTAAATAAGTGGACAGCTGGATTATATAAATGAAAAAAATCTTTATTACCGGCGCTCGTGGATTCATCGGTAAAAATATCAATGAAAGATTAAAAGATAGATATCAGTTATTGACTCCTTCAAGGAAAGAATTAGATCTTTTAAACGAAAAACAGGTCGACAATTATTTTAAAAAAAATAAAATAGACATCGTTCTCCACTGTGCTATCGTCGGCGGGAGCATAAAAGAGCAAGAGGTGCCTTCGGCTCTGTCTGATAATCTAAAAATATTATTTAATATACTCAGAAATAAAGACAAATTTAGAAAAATGATCCAGCTAGGATCAGGAAGTGAATATGGGAGGAATAGATCTTTAATAAAAGTCAAGGAAACTGATTTTGGAAAATCAATTCCCAACGATGATTATAGCTTTTTTAAATTTACTGCCTCAAAAATAATTGAAAGTTTAGAGAATATTGTCTGCTTGCGCATTTTTGGATTATTTGGAAAATATGATGATTATCATTTACGTTTTATTTCTAATTCTATTTACAGGAATTTGCAGGGTTTGCCGATGACGATTAACCAGAATCGGTTTTTTGACTACTTATATATTGATGATTTTGTAAAAATTATCGATCATTTTATTTGTCATCAATCGAGACATAAATTCTATAATATCGGCACAGGAAAAAAAATTGACCTTGTTGCTATACTTAAAATAATTAATGAAGTAGGAAATAAAAAATCAAAAATAATCGTGGAAAATCCCGGATTAGGATACGAATATACTTGTGATAATGCACGACTGATGAAAGAACTGCGAAATTTCAATTTTACTGATTTGAAAGAAGCAATTAGTAAATTATATTACTGGTACAAGGAAAATCTTACTCGTCTCTAGCGAATTCGCCATTGGGGCAGACTTCAATGCACTGCTCGCACTCAATACATTTAGTGGCATCAACAACTGGTGGAGTATTTTCATCTTTTTGACTCAAGGCACCAACAGGACAGTTGGCAATAGCTGGACACTTATGCTTTTTAAATTTTTCAGTTAAGATTCTTATCGCCATATATTTATTATAAACGATTAATGGTTTTAATTAACAACCGTTTAACTTTTTCAGAATTTTCCGCCATTCTTTTCATCACTAAATCATTTGTTACCGACTCTTCGCCTTTTTTCCAGCAGTCATAATCAGTGACCATGGCGATAGATTGATATGGAATGCCGAGCTCGTTGGCAAGAGTGACCTCAGGGACGGTCGACATATTAACAACATCAGCTCCTAGGCGTTGGAACATAAACGATTCAGCTCGGGAAGAGAAACGCGGACCCTCGATAGTGACTATTGTGCCTTTAGGATGGTAAGATAGGTTGAGTTTTTGAGCAGTTTTAATTAATGACTGGCGAAGCGATAAATCAAATGAGTCAGCCATCGGTGTATGAACCACTTTATCTTCAAAGAATGTTAATTTTCTCTGTTTGGTAAAATCAATAAATTGGTCAATAAAAACGAAATCTCCCGGTTTCATCTCTTCTTTTAACGATCCGCAGGCAGTCGTTGCTAAAATATGAGTGCAGCCTAGGGATTTCAGCGCCCAAATATTGGCGCGGTATGGAACCTGAGAAGGCGAAAGAGTATGTTTCTTGCCATGACGGGATAAAATAACTACCTCTTTTCCGCTAATTTTTCCCGTAATTAATTTATCTGACGGTTTACCGTATGGTGTTTTTACTTCTTTCTCTTTTGCTTTAACAAGAATTTTCGGATCTTCTAAACCGCTTCCTCCGATAATGCCAATTTTTATTTTATTCGCTGTCATAACTTACCAACCAATTTAATTTATATTTTTTTAATTTCTTGCTTCCTTTGAGAAATGGAAGATCAATTATTACACTGATTCCAACAATTATTCCTCCTAATTTTTCCACCAATCGTATTGCCGCCATCATCGTGCCACCGGTAGCAATTAGATCATCAACCATAAGGATTCGTTCGCCCGGCTTTATTGTATCTTTATGCATAGTTATCGTGTCGGGTCCGTATTCTTTTTGATAAGTTTCCTTAATGGTTTTATAAGGCAGTTTACCTAGTTTTCTGACAAGACATACGCCACAATCAAGTTTATAAGCAATTGGAGAAGCCAGTAAGAAACCGCGGGCATCGATAGCAACGACTTTGTCGATTTTTATATTTTTATACGGCCGAATCATCTCCCCAATAACATATTTAAAAATCTTGCCGTCTTGAAGAAGAGTGGTGATATCTTTAAAACTGACGCCTTTTACCGGCCAATCTGGTATCTCTCTAATTTTGGTTTTTAAGTTCATGTTGCCCGATTATAAAAAGTTGGTTTTTTAATAAAATCTTTTTTAGTAAATACTTTAGTATATGGTACCGGCGTTGGTTTACCATATAATTTTTTAGCCTCAACCTCTTTAATAAATCTTCTGTCTACTGCTGCCAAACAGGTATCGTAGCGTGTACCAAACCAACCAATTCTCAAGCCTCGATCGATAATTTTTTTTAGTGGTTCTTTAAAGACGTTTCCAAGTGAGATATGAATAAACGGACAGGGCATGACATCGCCATATTTTGTAATGGAAACCATCCTTTTGACCGCGATACAGCCTAAGTCGATACCGTAGCCAGGAGTCAGATGGGTAAAAACGTTATATTTTTTTTCTAGTCCTCTAATGTAATTTAAATCGTCATCGTTGACTAGGATATCAAAGTTGCCTTCCCAGGCGCCTATGGGTTTAGCATAACTAATAATTATACCAACACCTTTTTTCTTTCCAAATTCCAAAAAATCAATCAATTCTTGCGATCTGACACGGTCTTTCCAGACGACAGTCTGAATGATAATATTTAATCCAGCGTTTTTGGCAGCATCAATAGCTCTCATCACTCTTTCATGGGAGCCTTGTTTGCGTCTAAATGCGTCATGATCTTTAGCAGAAAGACCGTCTAAACTAAGTTGAATTTTATCAACGCCAATACTTTTCAAATGCTTAGCTCTTTTATCATCCAAAAACCAACCATTAGTGTCTGACACGATATAAAACTTTTTAGGGTCGATGGCGGCAACCAGTTCATCGAAATCTGGGAATACCATTGGTTCACCTCCGCTTATGACGAATTCCGCCAATCCCATTTCATCGGCCTGCCGTGAGAGTTTTTTCACGTCTTTTATCGTAAAGGCTCTTCTATTTTTAATATCTTGAAATTTTTTTATGCAACAGTGAGTACAACGGAAGTTGCAGATATAATTATATTGAAATTGAAGAATAGCAATACTTTCTCCTCTTTCGACTTTCTCTTCATATTTCATAAATTTTTCATAGACGTAAGGTTTGCTTTTTTTTAATAATTCTCTTTTAGCGATCTCATCCGCTTTTAATTTTGTCATTTTATTTAATAAAATAATTTAACTTTTAATAATTTCCAAACCATAATCTCTAAGGACGGCAATATTTATCTTATCATATTTCTGTTGAATGGTCTTAACTACTTCATCAGAGTAGCCGCCAGCGATGACAATAATAGCTTCTATCTGATTCGTCTTAAGCGCATCGGGAGATACAATCAGAAGATGAGTCACAGGTGTATAACATCCTTGCTTAAATAGTGCGGAGTCAACAACATATCTGATTTTATCTGTTAAAGAAACTAAAGACATAATAGCTAATGCTTGATGTCCGGCGCCCCATATAGCAACTTTTTTTTTCTTAAATTTACTTATATATCTATAAATATCTTTTTTAATTTTATCCTGCTGTGAATAAAAATGTGAAATATCTAGACGTTGTCTTTTTTTCACAATAGCCGAAATGATGTAATCATGAAAAATTTCCTCGCACCCAATAATTTCAAAACCATTAATTGTCAGGGTTGAACTTAAAGTTTCCTTGGTAAAGTAAAAAAGATGATCGGCGATAAATTCAGAAAAAAGATTTTTTCGCAAAATCATATCAAAGTTCGGCACTTCAACTAATCCAACGCCATCAACTGTTAAATTATTATATATACCTTTTAACACAGAGTTTGGATCAGGTAGATGTTCCAAAAAATTCAAAATAAAAAAGGCGTCAAAGGGTGTATTTTTTAACTTTACATTAGCATTATTAAGATATCCTTTATAAACATTAAGGCCATTGTTGTTACAAAAATCAACAGATTCTTGAGAATACTCTAGTCCATATGCTTTAACACCACATTTTTTTATCAAAGTTAGATACTCTCCCTTACCCGTTCCTATTTCAATAACTTTTTTTCCAATAAGAGAATATTTTTTCAGAAAATTGGTAAATTGTTTTATCCTAAAATCTTTCATTTCCGCAGAAACTGAAGAGGCGCGTATCACTTGTTTATAGTAAGAAACAGGCTCACTATTTAGTTGCACTAACCCGCACCCTGAGCATTGATAAATTTTCATGTTAAAACCACGATCTTCTTTTAGATTTTTTTTATCAGGAAAAAATTGGGCCGCTTGAGGCATATTTTTAAGTCGTAACAATGGTTTAGGATAAAGTTTATGATGGCAAATTCGGCAATTATTCATAGTTATTTTTTTTGATATATTTTCGATATATTTCATGAACTTTTATCAGATTTTTCGGACAGATTTTATGCCATTTAAGATAACCGTTATCATTTTTTTTTAATCCTCTGTTTTCGGGAATAAATTTACTGGAAAGACTGCATTTATACAATAAGGAAATGAAATGGCCTCTAGTGTCGTGTTTACAGATAATCTGGTTGACAGCAATCGGAGCAGAATTAAATCTAATCTCAACACCGATTTCTTTTTTAGCCACTTTAATAATTCTAGTTTCAAGGTTTTCTTTAAATCGAACAATGCCGCCGGGCAAATGCCAGCCGACGCCGGCATATTCATCATCTCTCCAAGATAAAAGAGTCCTTCCTTTTTCGTCTTTTATTAAAAGATCGACGTTGACCATCGGTGTTAGCCTGCTTATAAAAAAGAACAATTTTCCAGGTAAGCCCAACGAAGGATTTGGCACTTGTTTACTTAAATAATTAATAGCCTGATCTATATTCATAGTATATAATAGAATATAATTATATCTTAAAAAGATGAAAAAATTAATTTCCATAGGACTTCCCTGTTTCAATGAAGAATTAAACGTTATTCCTGTTTATCAAGCATTAAAAAAAACTATCAGCAAAATTAAAAAATATGATTTTGAGTTTATTTATGTTGATAACGGTAGCACCGACAAGACCCGCGACAAAATCAAAATACTTGCTCAAAAAGACAAAAGAGTAGTCGGAGTTTTTTTGTCAAGGAATTTCGGTCCGGAAGCTTCAGGACAAGCAGCTCTTGATCATGTATCGGGCGACGTTTTTATTACGATGGCGGCTGATTTACAGGATCCTCCTGATTTAATTCACAAATTTATTGAAAAATGGGAAAACGGATACAATGTTGTTTTTGGCATTTATAGAAAATCCGAAGACAGTCTTTTTATGACTACTATAAGAAAACTTTTTTATTTAGTGTATAAGAAAATTTCCAATATCAATGTTTCTGTGAATACGACAGGATTTAGCTTAATTGACAGCAATGTTATTAATGCCATGAAGAAGCTTCCTGAAAAGTACCGTTTTGGTCGGGGTTTAAGAGCGTGGGTAGGATTTAGGACTTCATATGTTAACTACAATAAAATCCCCAGAAGATACGGCACGAGTTCTTATAATATTTTTGATTACTTTCAACACGCTGAGCGTGGGATATTTGGTTTCTCCTATCTGCTTTTGGATATTATAGTCTATCTCGGTTTCCTACTGGTTTTATTGGCTTTTATTTTTATCATTGGTTACCTTTTTACCGTTTTTGCTTTTGGTAATCCTATTAAAGGATCAATTACCATTTTTGTCTCGGTGATTTTTTTTGGTGGTGTCCAGCTTTTAGCCACCAGCATCATAGGTAAATATATTCAAGTAATTGTTGAAGAAACAAAGGCGAGACCTGTCTACATTGTTGAAGAAACAATAAATGTAAATGAAAAAAATAAAGAAATAATCAAATAATTAAATAAATATCTTAATAAAAAAATAAATAAATTTAATACTTCGTATTACAGTTTTAGATATTTTTTTAACAATATTTCTAAAACAATCAATTACAAATTGATATATTCTTGTATGAATGTCTTTACTCGTTCCCTTATATTTATTCATTTTTAAGCGTAAAATGTTAAAATTAGCCTATGTTCAAATATATCCCCGTCTCCGGAAAAGTATTCGATCATGAAGAGATTGATAATGCCATTGCTGCCGCTCGCGACGGCTGGTGGACTGAGGGAAGATGGGCGAAGCAGTTCGAAACCGATTTTAAAAAATATTTGGGCGTCAACTTCGTTTCTTTGGTCAACTCCGGTTCTTCAGCTAATTTGGTTGCTTTAGCTTCTTTAACTGCAGATATTTTTGGAGAAAGAAAGTTAAAACCCGGTGACGAATATATCACCTGTTCGGTCGCCTTTCCAACTACAGTTAATCCAGGTATTCAATACGGCCTGAAGCCGGTATTTATCGATGCCGAAGTCGATACTTTAAACATCGATGCCTCAAAAATAGAAAAAGCCATCACAAAAAAAACCAAACTGATTATGATTGCCCACACTTTGGGAAAACCCTTCGATATAGATAAAATTATGAATCTGGCGAAAAAATACAATCTTTGGGTAATAGAAGATTGTTGTGATGCTCTCGGATCAAAGTATAAAGATAAGTTGGTAGGCACTTTTGGAGATATTGCTACTTTTAGCCACTACCCGGCCCACCAAGTCGCGATGGGAGAGGCGGGAACGGTCGTTACCAACAATCCTTTGATTCATCGCTCCATCCGTCAGTTTAGAGATTGGGGTCGTGATTGTTGGTGTGGTACCGGAGAGGATAACACTTGCCGAAAACGTTTCGGTTGGAAAATGGGTGAGCTACCTTTTGGTTACGACCATAAATATATCTATTCGCAGATCGGCTATAACTTGAAAGCAACTGATTTTCAAGCGGCAATAGGAGTTGCCCAGCTGAAAAAGCTTCCGCACTTCATCAAAAAAAGAAAGGAAAATTATGACGTCCTGTATGAATTTTTCAAAAAATACGAGAAATATTTTATCTTGATGAGGCAGGACAAAAACGAAGAAGTTAGTTATTTTGGTTTTCCGGCAATCGTCAAAAAAGGCGTCCCGTTTACTAGAAATGAATTTACGGAATATCTTGAAGATAATAAAATCGGGACAAGAAACATTTTCTCCGGAAATCTTCTTCGACATCCGGCTTACCTGAAAATTAAAGACAAAATAAAAGTCATCGGCGAAATGAAGGTAGCCGATATCGTCATGAACAATGCTTTTTGGATAGGCGTTTATCCGGGAATTGACAAAAAAATGATGGCTTATGTTCTAAAAACGATAAATAAGTTTTTGTCAAAGTATGAAAAATAAAAAAATATCCGTTATCGTTTCCTGTTTTAACGAAGAAAAAAACATCAAAGAAATTTACACGAGGATTTCTAAAGTATTTAACAAACTTGATTATAACCATGAAATAATTTTTGTCGATAACAGCTCTGAAGACAGATCAAAAAAAATATACGAAGAATTAGTCAAAAAAGATAAGAACGTAAAAGTGATAATAATGAGTAGAAACTTCGGATCGCCTCAGCCAAGTTTCATCGCCGGGCTAGAAAATTCCTCAGGCGACGCGGCAGTTCTGCTGCATGGAGACATCCAAGATCCTCCGGAGATGATTTCCGAATTCATAAAAAAATGGGAAAACGGCTACCAGGTAGTCTATGGAGTCAGAAAATTCAGAAAAGGATACGGATTTTTGATGAACTTCTTTTATAAAAGTTTTTATTTCTTGCTTCAAAAGCTTTCATACATCAAAATTCCCCTGGATGCCGGAGATTTTTCCCTGATCGACAAAGTAGTTATAAAAGAGCTGCTTAAAATGGAAGAATACGATTACTATCTAAGGTGTTTGAGGGCCTACGTCGGATTTGACCAGATAGGAATAGAATACGTCAGAGATTCTAGAAAACAAGGAAGATCCAATGAAAATTTATTCACGGGTCTGTGGTGGGCAAAAACTATCATAATAAATTTTTCCTTAAAGCCTTTAGAAATAATTTCCAAAATGGCGATGGTCGTGATGGCTTTTTCTTTTGTTTTTATTTTTGTTAACATCGCGATGATTCTAGTGAATAGAAATTCGCCTCCGGGGATACCGACGATCGTGATATTAATTTTGTTTTTGGGCGGGATTCAGCTTCTAAGCATCAGCATTATTGCAGAATACCTGGCTAAAATTTTTCTCGAGATAAAAAGAAGGCCGAAATATATTATTAGAAAAAAAATTAATTTTTAGTCCATAATGCAGATATTTTTATCTTTGTTATTTCTGATATTCTTTGGGACAGTTAATTTCTTTTATTGGAAAATGCCTTTTTACTTTTATTTTAATGACGAGTGGTACGTCAATAACCAGTATTTCAATAAAGGCATCAGGGCGATTTTTTTGTCAAACAACGAGCATTTTCTTCCGTTAGGCAGGTTTATTACATATCTTGACATGAGGATATACGGACTCAATGCTATTTTTGTTCATTACGAAGCGATTATTATGCATATTGTTGTTACAGCTTTCCTAATGACATTTATTTACTTACTTTTTAAGAAGAAATTATTAGCCGTGTTTGGAGGAGTCCTCTTTGCCTTTAATCCCCTATTGTGGGAGAGTTTTTTTCTCCAGGGAGGAAGAGTGACGATGCTTAACTCGGCCTTGTTTTTGTTTTCTTTGATACTGCTTTTGATTTTTTTTAAAAGCAAAAAAAATAAATTTTTTTATCTTTCGCTTTTGTTTTTAGTGCTCCAGAACTTTTCTTTCGGTTTCGGTATTTTTTTGAATTTCGTTTATCTGTCGTTTTTCCTTTTGTTCGGAAAGAAAAAAGACTTGAAAACAGTTTCTATTATTGCCGGAGTAATCTTAATACTGATTTCATCATATGTATTTTTGAGTCCTCTGAGATCGATTGCTTTGAATCAGGCCGACTCCATAGGAATAGTAGATAAGGCAAGGAAAATCGGAGACTATTTTTATTTTGCGTCTATATCAAATTTTGTCAGGCCTTTGGTGTTTTTTTTGACGCCATTTGATTTTAACACTGTCTTAAAAAGAATCTATATTGCCTTTTATGTTTTTTCATTGCTTATATTCTATGCATTTATCAACGACAGGAAAAATCGCAAGGTAATCGTATGGACTATATTTTATTTTTTGATGTTTATCGTTTCCATATCCCTATCCCGTTATACGTGGGGTCCTCCGCAGAGCTTAAGCTCAAGATATGTGTATAATTACCTGCCTGCCTTAATTATTTTATTATGTTATTTAGTCGACTTTTATCTCACAAGAGTAAAATTATTCAAAAATAAAAATTGGTATGGCGGAGTTCTGTTGATAGCGATTGTTGGGTATTCTTTCATTTGTTTTTTAAAATACAAAACCCTTAATTTTTACAAAAATCACTATTCAAGAATGCATTTTTATAACTACTCTGAGCTAAGAAAAAAAGACCTTGATTTCAACTACTCGGCTGATGTTTCAAGGTTGTCTCCGGAATTCAACCAATACCAGCTGCTTGATATGTTTAGGAAAATAAGAAAAAGCGCTTATTTCAAAAACTATCCGAGAACACCCGTTGATTATCCAATGGTTAAGAAATCCCAGTCGCTTCAGCTGTATCCCGATAATAACCATCATATTCCCGGGGGCATTAAAAACTCTTCAGTTTTTTATCAAACGTTTGTATCAAAATTCAACAATTTAAGCGGAATAGAAATATTTATTTCTACTTTCGGAAAAGAAGTCGTCACACCCTATCAACTAATTATCCTTGATGACTTTTGCGAAAAAGAATTAGTCAAGTCAGATCTTCGAGTTAAAAACATAAGAGATAATGAATACTTTCAGATAATCTTTCCAAAAATAATAGACTCAAAAGCTAAAAAATATTGTTTTACTATAAAGCCAAGTTCGGAAAATGTCATAACGCCAATCACGTTTCAACTTAGCAAAAAAAACATATATAAAGATGGAGATTTACTGCTGAATGGAGCATATAAGGAAGAAGACGTTGTATTCAGCTTGTTTTTTGATTAGTGTATAATAGATGACTATGATTGACATAGAAAAAGACTTTACAAAGCTGCGTTTTTTAGTGACAGGAGGCAAGGGTTTTTTGGGAAAAGAAGTCGTTAAAGAGCTAATAAGAGTGGGCGTTTCCGAAAAAAATATTGTTACTTTTCGCTCCCATGAGCATGACCTTACAAAAATCAGCGAATGCAAAAAGGTCGTTAAAGAATAGATGTATTGATTCATCTGGCGGCAAAGGTAGGAGGGATAGGATACAATCAGGAAAACCCCGGATATCTATTTTACAACAACGCCATAATGGGTATCCAGCTTATGGAGGCGGCAAGATTGGAAAAGGTAAAAAAATTTGTTTCAATAGGGACTATCTGCGCTTATCCAAAATATACCCCGATTCCATTTAAGGAAAAAGACCTCTGGAGCGGATATCCCGAAGAAACAAACGCTCCTTACGGAATAGCAAAAAAGATGCTTTTAGTTCAGTCACAAGCCTACAGAGATCAATATAATTTTAACGGCATTTTTTTGCTTCCGGTAAATCTATACGGACCGGGAGACAATTTCGATTCGGCTTCTTCACATGTAATTCCCGCCTTGATTAAAAAAGTCCAATACGCTTTGGATAACAATGAAAAACAGATAGTCGTCTGGGGTGATGGGTCCGCATCGAGGGAGTTTTTGTATGTTGCAGATGCGGCTCGGGCCATCGTACTAGCTGCCAAGAAATATGATAAATCAGACCCGGTAAATATCGGCGCCAATTTTGAAATAACGATAAGAAAACTAATACAAATAATCGTAAAATTAATGGATTATAAGGGCAAAATTGTCTGGGATAAAACTAAGCCAAATGGACAACCAAGAAGAAAGCTTGACGTTTCAAAAGCTCGCAGAGAATTTGGTTTTATTGCAAAGACTAAGTTTAAAGAAGGTTTATTTAAAACCATAGACTGGTATAGAAAAAACAAAAAATCAGTATGAATAGGGCAATTGCTGTCACAACAATAAATAAACCCTCCGAAGCATTGATAAAACTTTCAAAATTAAAGGATTTTAAGTTATTTGTTGCTGGTGACAATAAGACTCCAAAAGACTGGCAGCTTGACAACTCAACATTTTTGTCAATTGACTGGCAGCACAAAAACTATAAAAAACTGTCTGAACTAGTGGCAGAAAATCACTACGCGAGAAAGAATTTTGCTTATTTGGAAGCGATAAAAAATAAAATAGACTATCTTTACGAAACCGATGACGACAACATCCCTTACGACCGCTTCCCTACTCTTTATGAACGGGCTGCATCCTTTGATCAAATAAGCTCGGATAGGTTTTTTAACGTTTACAGTTTGTTTACAAAAAAAATGTCTGGCCCAGAGGGCTTCCCTTAAACCACATAAAAATCGCAAATTATTCAACTAAAAAGAAGAAAATGCTGCCTTTAATTCAGCAGTCTTTAGCAGATTCAGATCCTGATGTAGACGCTATTTATAGATTGACGATATATGAAAAAATAAAGTTTGCTCAAGGATTGAAATTTTCCCTTAAAAAGAACGTCTACTGTCCTTTTAATTCCCAAAATACGTATTGGCATAAAAAAGCTTTTGTTCTTTTATATCTTCCTTCAACCGTCAACAGCCGAGTGACTGATATTTGGAGAGGATATATCGCGCAAAGAATCATATGGGAGATTGATTCTGAAATGGTGTTTATTTCACCAAGCGTTTTTCAAAAAAGGAACATCCACAACTTTATGAAAGATTTTAAGGACGAGCTTGACTTATATGTAAAATCAGAAGATCTCGTAAATTCTTTGGAAGAGGTTAATTTAAGAGGTTCGATCGAAGACATGCTTGTTTCGATATATAGAAAGCTTGTTAATGAAAAATTTTTTCATGAAAAAGAACTAAAAATATTGGAAACCTGGCTGGAGTCGTTTATCTGATCAAAAGTTATTCCCGATCAATAGTTCTCTGTAAAGCATTTTTAGTTCTGCGATTCCGGTAGGGATGGATTTGAAGTTCGTTGTTCCAAACAATCTTTTGCCTTCTTTCGTCGGATACTCAACAATATTTATTTTCTTTTTCAGCGCTCTTATGACCATTTGATAGTCAATGGTTAAATTGCTCATGTCAAGCTTGAGTTTGTCATACGCTTTTGTCGTGATTGCCCTTAGTCCCTGTGTCGGATCGGTTATTTTGTGTTTTTTTGTCCCCCAAAGAACATTGGCAATAAGAGCCAGGCCTTGGTTAAACCATTTTCTGGGTTTTAAGATTTGATTATCTTCTTCGTTAAACGATCCTTTGATCATTCGAGTAGGAATAATAAGATCTGCTCCGTTTTCAAAGATTTTTTTGAATTTATACAGTTCTTTGTAGTTTTCATTTCCGTCGGGATGGAATATGGTAAAAGCATCGGTTTTGCATCTTTTCCTTGCCTCAAAAACTGCGCCTCCCAGCCCTTTGACTTTTTGCCTGTGTATTTCAAAGCCGAGCCTGTGATAATATTCATCAGTTCCGTCTGTAGAATGACCGTCTATAAGACAGATCTGGTCAAACTTTATCAGGTTTATTTTTGGAATAATTATCTTTGAAGACTTTAATTCATCTTTTGCGATGACCATCAGCGATATTTTCATAGATAAGCCCAATGAAACTGATATTGATAAAGGATATTATATAGACTAAAAAGAATAAAAGAGCATGAAGAGTATAAAGATTAATCAAAGGCAGATTGTTTAGAGAAATTCTTTCAAAAAGCTGATTCAGGTAGGCGGCTCCGCTAATTTTTACGTATGGTATAAATCTTAACTCTCCGTCTTGAGTTTCCCATACCGCGATTGCTTTTCCTGGATCGGAGTTATCGGAGCGGATCGTTAGCATGAAATCTTTATTTTTTGAAGAAAGTTTTTCAAATTCAAGTTTCATATAGCTATTATCTTTTAGTTGTTTTGCGTCAAACCGTTTTTTGAATACAGAAGTCTTGCCATCAGATAGTTCTATTTCGATATTGCTGTTATTTTCGCGGCCATACGTTGAGATTAAGATATCCAGTCTCGATAGATCATTTTCCCTTATGTTGAATTTTTGAACAAATGGTATGTTCGACGACACGAGAGGGACCGCTGATAGGTTAGGCACAACCCCAGATTTAAAGCCCGATGCGGTTTTGTCGAGCTGCGCCGTATATAACAGGAATAAAAGAACAGCGGATAAAAATAGAGTCAAAAATAATTTTTTTAATAAACTACTTTTATAGACCATAATAAGTGGGAATAAGATATTTATAAAAAACAGTCAGTTCCCAATATACTCCCAGAACAAATAGCAGATAAAGATAAACAAAGTCGTATTTATTTTTTGGGATCAGTAGACGCAGTCCTAGACTAAATAAATATATAATAAACGGCAGCAGGCCCAATAAGTACCACCCGCCGAGTATTTCAAACTCCGGGTAAGAATAACGGAAATTTGTATAACCGATTCCAAGTAAAAGAAAGATAATAAACATTAAACTAATTATTAGAGCGGGAATTTGCGATTTTATTTTTGCAAAGAGATTTTTTTTGAAAATACTTTTTATAAAATAGATTAAAAATCCTATATAAGGAAGAGAAAACAAAACTTTATAGACGTCATAGAATATTTTGTCAGGTCTTGTCATATTCCATCCATAGACAGAGGAAAAATTTAGAAATAAAAAGTGATAGTATTTCACCCAGTCAAATGCCAGAATCTTTTTTATGTCAAAAGCATTCGGCTTAAAACCTATTTCCCTGACCCTTAGTCCGGTAAAGTCACCGTATATCAACATGTTTCTAGCGTAGTACCAGCCTCCGACTAAAGCTATCAGCATAAAGACCGAAGCAGCATAACCGGCGGTTTTAAGTTTAAATTTATTCACAATAAATATGTATGTTAAAAAAATTACCAAAACCGGAAGCGTAGAAAGGAAAAATCCTTTAGTGATTAAGCCTAGTCCGTAAGTCATGCCAAGAAGAAGATAGTCTCCAATCTTGTTTGGTCTTTGGATTATTTTTATAATAAAAAAGAAGACAAAAGAATAAAGTAAAAAAACGAGCGACTCGTTGCTTATTCTTACCAAATGGTAGTAGTTCATAAAATTGAAGTTCATAAAGAGCAAAGAGGCAACTTTAACGAAGTCGTCTTTTATGAGAAGTGAGATGGTTCGATATATAATCAAAACCCCGATAGTAACCAAAAAAGCGTTGAAAAATCTGAGTCCAAAGAACAAGAGATAAAAATCAAAATTAGCCAAAAAACTATATATTGGCGTACTTATGATATAGCTTAGAGGAGGATGCTGAGTTTCATAAATTGTCATTCTTTTTTTTGCATCCTCATTTTTTCTAGACTCTTTAGAGTTATTTATTTCAGTCTTTTTTTTACTTCCGTTTTTATAGTTTCTCCAATAGTCCGCATAAGTTGTGCTTAAAGCAGCGATATTTTGGTTTAAAGGAAGTTTTGACAGGCTCTCACCGACCTGCTCGCTGACAAAACTTTTGCTCGTTGGAAGGCGTCTGTTTTCGGCAATATATTGGATATAGGCGAAATGGCTTGGTTCGTCAAAGCCTTCCCATATCGGAAGAAAGAAAAGAAAGAAGATCGAATTCAAGATAAACAATACGAATAAAAAAAACTTAAGGTATTTATACTTGTTCATTTTGTTAGATTCTTAAACTGAGGTTTTCGTGTTCAAGCGTCAAATTTTTATTGTAAAAAGGATCGCTATAAAGAATTTTTCTCCACTTATTTATCATCATTCTTATTTCTTTGTTGAATTCTTTCAAATCCCGGTTTCCTTGTTCCGGCCGCCCAACAGATATAGATTCATGGTGGTATAGTTTTGCATATGGCGTATAGACATTATAGTATCCTCTTTTTAAGAGCTCGAGGCAAAAGTCAACGTCGTTGAAAGCAATTCTGAATTTCGGCTTTAAGCCTCCGACTTGCAAGTATTTTTTTCTACTTATCAGCAGACAGGCCGCCGTAACCGCTGAGTAATCCCTTATCATATCCTTCAAATTCCAGGAAGCAATCCCTGAAGGCGAATCAGGAAACATTTTTTGATTATGACCGGCTACTCCTCTACCCGGCGGTGAACCTATTCCCAGTATGATTCCGCTGTGTTGGATTGTGTTATTTGGATATAATAACTTGGCTCCGACGGCGCCCACATTATTCTTTTGGGCGTGTTCCAACATAGATTCTATCCAATCGGGAGATATTATTTCAGTATCATTATTCAATAACAATACAAAATCGCTTTTTACCTTTTTAACTGCAAAATTATTCACGGAAGCGTAATTAAATTTTTTACCTTCCCAACGAAGAATTTTCACGTTTTTATATTTTTTCAGCATTTTGTAATAATCTTCCGTAGATTTTTCAAGGCTTCCCGTATCGACGATTATAACTTCAAAATTTTTATAAGTAGTTTTTTTGAATATAGAACTAATGCACCTTTTTAAATAATTAACCTTATCTTTCGTAGGGATAATGATTGACACCGAATATTTTTTCAAGATTTTATATTTTATTCTGAACGTCCCTCCTACGAGGCCATCAGAAACCGATCCGATAATTTTTCTTCTTTGTAGTGATTCTTTTAAAGCGTTGATTGACGCTTGATTAGCGTAATTTTTTTCTTCATAGACTGCAGCTGTTGAACCAGGAATTTTTCGCCATGAATATAGAATGTCGGAAATATGACGAATTTTATCTGTTTTTTCAGTCACTCTTAGAAAAAGATCATAATCTTGAGACCCTTCAAATCCTACTCTAAATCCGCCAATTTGATTAACTATTTTTTTTCTGATGACGCTGAAATGGCAGAGATAATTTACCGACAAAAACATATTAGGCGACCAATCCGGTTTGAAGAAAGGATCGACGTGCTTTCCGTCAAGTTCAAGCTTGTCTTCATCAGAATATATAAAGTCAATATTATTATTTTCATTCAAGAGTTTTACAACAGAATAAAGAGCGTGAGGAAAGAGTTCGTCATCGTGATCGAGAAGGCCAATGAATTCTCCGGTTGCTATATCAAGAGCAGAATTAGAAGCTCTTGATATATGACCGTTTTGTTTTCTGTAAATCACTTTTATTCTTTTGTCTTTTTTCGAATACTTATTCAAAATTTTTTTTACGTCCGAATTGGTCGAAGCGTCGTCGGCTAAACATAATTCCCAATTATCGTATGTTTGTTTCATTACCGAATCAATACAGTAGACTAGCCACTTACTGTCCGTATTGTATACAGGAGTGATGATGCTGATCTTTGGTCGATATGAAAATTTATATTGTAATATATTTTGTTTCATAATTTGTAGTTTTGATATAGAGTTTCTTTCGAGCCAAACTAGATATTGATCATTCAAGGAAGCGATTTGTTTTATGTTTTTAAATTTGCCGGTGATTCTGCTTATAAGTGCTTTTGGGCCATTAAATAACAATATTTTTACTCCTTTTATTATTTTGCTTAAAAATAAATAGCTAAAGATAGTCTTTGGTTGCTTTGGATGGGCTTTTTTAACGATGCTTTGAATCCTATTTAGTTTTTCTATAAATTTTATAGGGCCGTGAACTATAAAAAAGAAAGGTGCTTTGATAATTGATTGAGGATATTTTTTTAAATAGAAAATGAAGAGACTAAATTTTGCTTTAAGATTTACAAATGATTTTAATTTATTTTTTTTAGAATTTTTCCTAATTTTTTTTCTTGAATGTCTCATTTAAATTTTCTTTTTAAAAATTTATCTCTTATTTTACAATATTGTTGCCAGATTTTATATGTCAAAGATGACTTAATTTTATTAAGTTCCATTTTTGTCATGGATAAATTATCCTGAAGATTTTTAAAAGAGTCTTGATTTTTTTCTATTATTATTTTTTTCTTGTTTAATTCATTGTTAAGTTCTATAATATTATCTATCAAAGGAATAAAGTTATATTTTTGGTACTCTAAATAAGTAGGAAGCAGGAAAAGATCTTTACTGGTTTTAATTTCTGAAAATGAAAGACTAGAAAATTTTTTCTTGAGTTTTTTTATTCAAAATAATATAGATAACAAGGTAAATAGATCCAAGTAGTAAACTTAAGTTCAGCAAAGACATATAATGATTCGTCTCAGTCATAAGTTGGCTGAAATATCCGGGCTCGAGATTTTTTCTCAAAGCTTGTAGATTCATACCGATTTTTAAAAGATCCAACCGCCAATTTATTTTATAAAACCACCAAACTATTGAGATAAACACAGGCATACAGATAATAAACAATTTTTTTATCGATTCTAATTTATATTTCCAAAAGAAATATATAATAATAATTATCAATCCAATAATGCCGTATGGTTGAGTAATGATTGAAAGTCCAAGACATACACCAATAGCTAAATAAGAAAGCAAGTTTTTATAACTGATCATTATTAAAAAAGAAATTTGAGTTAAAACCATTATTAGTATTTCTGGTCGGCCAACTTTCGTAGCCTTCATAAAAGTTAAATCAAGCACCAAAAAGGTAACAGGTAATAAGGCGAGCAGTTTGTTTTTTAATATTTTTAAGGAAAAGATAAAGAAAAGCACTAAAAATAGTGAACCAAAAAAAACTGAGGTTGCTCTCTGTACCGTAATGGAAAAACCAAACAATCTAAAACACATTGCGAATATGTACATTAAAAACGGCGGGTAGGTATAAATTGTATTTTGAGGGAAAATAGACTGAGGATGTAAGCTTGTTTTAAAATTGCCATTGGTTAATATGTTCAGAGCTATATCAGCATATTCTGCTTCGTCGGGCCAAACAGGAGGGTACTTAAGCAAAAGATATTTATTTAAGAAAAAATAAACTATAATAATTAAACTGAAAATTATTATTATTTTATATTTTTTTAATAATTTTATTGGGTAGCCAAATATTGTCATAGAGAATTATTATACTTAATAATTGATAAGATTTCAGTATGCTTGACAACTCATTTCCGATTTGGTGTAATAATTACACTAAATCGGAAACATATAAAAATGTTTCTTCCACCATAAAAATTAGCTTATGATTTAATAATGGATAAATATTTATAATCAAATAATGAACTACGATATTAGAGAAATAAAATTAGCCGCAGAAGGTAAAAAATTAATCACCTGGGCTGCCAGGGAAATGCCGGTGTTGAGGCTGATTAACCTTAGGTTTACAAAGGAGAGACCTTTAGAAGGAGTCTCCTTAGGAGCATGTTTACATATCACTTCGGAAACAGCTAATTTAGCCATCACTTTAAAACAAGGAGGAGCGAAGGTAATCCTTTGCGCCTCCAATCCCCTATCGACCAACGATAGCGTCGCTGCTTCGCTGGTTAAAGATTTCCAGATTCCTGTTTTTGCCATAAAGGGAGAAGATAATAAGACTTATTATAAACATCTGAATTCAGTATTGGACTTTAAGCCTCAGCTGACAATGGATGATGGCGCTGATCTAGTCAACATGCTTCACAAATTCAAAATTCCCTCCTTCGCTAAAGCTTCGGAGGGCAGGCAAAATTCAAAAAGAGAAACATGGGAATTCATTGGGTCATCGGAGGAAACCACGACAGGGGTAATTCGTTTAAAAGCAATGGAAAAAGATAAAGCGTTAAAGGTTCCGGTAATTGCCGTTAACGATAACTTAACGAAACATCTTTTTGATAACAGGTACGGCACCGGCCAGTCGACTATTGACGGAATACTGCGGGCGACT
>Ga0172371_10003260_pt1 | contig 25282 bp, 14 predicted proteins | sample Lak12m_FD_114543 | JGI IMG/M metagenome (GOLD analysis project Ga0172371, IMG submission 114543) | Freshwater microbial communities from Kabuno Bay, South-Kivu, Congo - kab_022012_12m | ecosystem: Environmental > Aquatic > Freshwater > Lake | place: Democratic Republic of the Congo: South-Kivu... | reverse complement strand
GTTCTTTTCACGGGCAGCTTGGGTTTGTGAACCTGAGGAGGCATCTTGTTGCTCGCACGGATACAGTGCTGACCAGTAATTTCCCCCTGGATTTCAGCTGTTCGAATGCAGCCGGAACGGTGGTTTCCGCAATTCTGCCTGCTGCAGGCGCTGGTGAGGTGATGCGGCAGAATATTCGCATTGAAGGCGGGCCTGCAATGATCATGCAGGTGCGGCAGCCGCACTGGGCTGATGGAGTCACAGCGGTCGATGCCGGAGGTAAGGTTTTGCCGCTGGTTGGAAAAGAAGCGTTCCTTGCGACAAGCAAGCCGGTGTCAGACGTGGTCTTCATTTACAAAGGCGGGGTTTATGCTGAGAACCGGCGTTGCGTGCGTCTGCCCAACGGGCCGATTGCGGGTGAACCATGCGTATTCGGGTATGGCCCTAAAATACTGGCAACTCTGGGACGTACGGCCGCCAAGCCTGCCTGGCCCGTGTCGCTTGAGCAATTGAAGGCACAGGGACTGGTTCCATTTTCCGACGCCATGCGGGCGAAAGATTGCTGTTTTGTCTGTACGGAAACTCAGCAAAAAACAGAGTCTGCCGAGCTCAAAGTTGATGTTGGCGCGATAGACAGGGAGCGCATCTTGAAAGCTGCGGATGCTGCCTTGAAAATCGAGCCTATAACAATCACGGCGTTTCGGGCTGAAAACAGCAGCGGCGGGTTGAATGATTATTTCTCTCAGGCCGATTATTGCTGGCCGGATCCGGCCAAATCCAATGGCCTGCCGTACATTACCAGGGACGGTATGTCCAACCCTGGTATTTTCTCCAGGCACCGGATGGCAATGCGCAACCTGCGGGATGCGGTTGCGGCGCTGGGTGCAGCTTATAAAATTACGGGTGACGACCGTTACGCGGCAAAGGCGGCGGAGCTGTTACGCGTGTTCTTTCTCGATCCGGCAACGCGTATGAATCCGCACCTGGAATATGCCCAGGCCATTCTCGGGCGTTCGCCCGGTCGCGGGATCGGGATCATCGATAGCCTTCACCTTATCGAAGTGCCGCAGGCAATTGAGGCCATGAAGAAATCACCTGCGTTTTCCGCTGCCATGCTGGCAGGCATGAAGCAATGGTTTGGCAGCTATGTTGAATGGATGACCAAGAGCAAGAATGGCCGCGAAGAAGCCAATGCGAAGAATAACCATGCCGTGGCGTATTGGCTGCAGGTGGCGGTATTCGCAGGCTTTGCCGGCGATGAAGCGAAGCTCGTTGAAAGCAGGAGGCAGTTCAAAGAGATCTTTGTTGCGAAACAGATGGCTCCAGACGGCGGTTTTCCGGCCGAGTTGAAACGCACAAAGCCGTATGCTTATTCCATCTTCCAGCTCGATAACATGGTTACGCTTTGCCAGGTGCTTTCAACGAAAGAGGACAACCTGTGGACATTCCAGGCGCCGGACGGCAAGAACATCCGCAAGGCGATGGAATATCTTTATCCGTTCCTTGCGGACAAATCGAAGTGGCTGCTCAAGCCGGATGTCCAGGCCTGGGAAGGATGGCCGGCGCGGCAGTCGAGTCTGCTCTTTGCCGGACTCGCCTTCGGTGAGCAGAAATATCTTGATCTGTGGAAGACGTTGAAGCCGGACCCGGCGGATGATGAAGTGAAACGCAACATTGCCATCACCCAACCGGTGTTGTGGCTTTTGAATTGATAGAATGAGCGCAGCTTCCTGCGCAATGTAGGGGTATATGAGCAAAAATGGTTTTTCCCGTCGACATTTCCTCAAGGGTCTTGGTTTGAGCATGGCGGCACTTGCGGCGGGCGGATGTGCGACAACACGGAAGCGCTCAGACAGGCCAAATATAGTGCTTATCATGTCGGATGATATGGGTTTCTCAGATATCGGTTGTTTCGGTAGTGAGATACAAACGCCAACACTTGACGGTCTCGCGGCCAACGGCCTGCGTTTTACGCAGTTCTATAACACTGCCAGGTGCTGTCCGACCCGATCCAGTCTGATGACGGGCCTGTACCCGCATCAGACTGGAATTGGTCATATGATTAATGACCGGGGTGAAGATGGCTATCGCGGAGACTTGAACAAGAACTGCATGACGATTGCAGAAGTGTTGAAAACCGCCGGATACTCGGCCTACATGGCAGGTAAATGGCACGTCACCAGGGAAATAAACCCGAAGAGTGACACCGATAAGTTCAACTGGCCATGCCATCGCGGGTTCGACCGTTTCTATGGAACAATTCACGGAGCAGGCAGTTTCTGGGATCCGAATACGCTGACCCGCGACAACAAGTACATCACGCCGCTCAACGACACGGAATACCAGCCGAAAGATGAATGGTTCTATTCAACCGCCATAAGCGATAATGCCGCGAAATTCATCCGCGAACACAAGGGAGATAATCCTTTCTTCATGTATGTTGCCTACACGGCAGCACACTGGCCCATGCATGCCCCGGAAAAGGACATAGCGAAATACAAAGGAAAATATGACGGCGGTTACGAGCCCATCCGCAGACAGCGCTATGAACGTATGAAAAAGATGGGCCTCATCAGAGGGGAGTGGAAACTGTCACCCCAGGCAGGAGACTGGAATAACGTAAAGAACAAGCAATGGGAAGCGCGCAACATGGAAGTCTACGCCGCTATGATCGATAACATGGATCAAGGCATTGGGACTATTGTAGAGGAGCTTAAGAAACAGGGTAAATTTGACAACACGCTCATCCTTTTCCTTCAGGATAATGGTGGATGCGCCGAAGATATGGGCAGAAGCAGAGAGGGAAAGCTGCGTGCCGACAAGCCAACTCTGCCGTTTATGGGCAGGGACGAACTTCAGACAAGCATGATCCCGAAACAGACCCGCGACGGTTATCCCGTACGCCAGGGCAAAGGTGTCATGGCCGGGGCAGCGGATACATTTATCGGGTATGGCGAAGGCTGGGCGAACGTTTCAAATACTCCGTTCAGGGAGTACAAGCACTGGGTTCACGAAGGCGGCATCGCAACACCGCTGATCGCACACTGGCCCGGCAGGATCAGGGCAAAGGGAGAATTCCGAAACACGCCCTCGCATCTAATCGACATCATGGCAACCTGCGTCGATGTCTCGGGTGCAACATACCCCGGAAAATACAAAGACAAGGACATCAAGCCGATGGAAGGCGTGAGCCTGCAGCCGGTCTTTGACAATCGGCCGCTGGCCCGGCGCCAGATTTTCTGGGAGCACGAAGGTAACTGTGCCGTGCGCTACGGAAAGTGGAAGCTGGTCGGCAAGAATGTCATTGGAACCGAGGATGTTCTGCGGCAGGACAAGTGGGAGCTGTACGACATGGAGGCCGACCGTTCGGAACTGAATAACCTGGCGGGAAAACACCCTGACCGCGTCAGGGCGATGTCCGACATGTTCCTTGCCTACTGCAAGCGCGCCAACGTTTTCCCGGTGGGTAACCGCCGGTCGGTATAAGAGCTGTAAATTGAAGGCGGAGAAAAGGGGTAACCTGCTCCTGCAAGGGCGAGCTTTATACCTCTGATAAACGCAAAATAACCTGTAATAATTGCATGTCCTGGAACGTTTGTTGTTGTAACGCTTAATCCCTGGAGGTTTATGCAGAATTTTGATCGCAGGGGCTTTTTACGTCTTATGGGGATCGGGGCTGGTGCGCTGGTGATGCCACAGCGGGTCGCGGTGGCGGACAAAGGCAGCCCCTCCAGCGGTCAAGGAGCTTCCAGGGGTAAACCCAATTTTGTTATAATTATTGCAGATGATCTTTCGCGGCATGATATCGGCTGTTACGGCAACAAGGATGTCAGGACACCAAACCTTGATAAGCTTGCGTCCCAAGGTCTAAAGTTCAATCGTTTCTATTCACCAGCGGCAATATGCGCTCCGATGAGGCAGGCACTCTATACAGGGATTTATCCTGTCAAGAATGGAGCTTATCCAAATCATTCCCATGTTAAGCCCGATATAAAGAGCATCCCTCGCTACCTGAGACCGCTCGGGTACCGTGTTGGTCTGGTTGGCAAGACGCATTTCGGGCCGGCGGAATGTTTCCCGTTTGAATATCCGAAGTCCCGCAAGAAGGCCGCTAATGCAGCCGGGAAAGAACCTGGCGACGAGGGGCCGGAACTGCCGCTGGATTTTGAAGCTGCCGGGGAATTCATGTCGCGCGACAAGGCCCAGCCGTTCTGTCTTGTTGTCGCATCGCATGAGCCGCACTGTCCGTGGACGCTGGGCGATTCTTCGGTATACCGGCAGGATAAGCTGTGGGTTCCGCCCTATCTCGCCGATACACCTGCCACGCGTGCAGATCTTGCAAAGTATTATGCGGAAGTGGCAGTGCTTGATTCTGAAGTCGGCGAGGTAATGAGGTTGATTGACAAACATGGTTTGGCAGAAAATACATTATTCATTTTTCTCAGCGAGCAGGGCTCAATGGTTCCGTTCTCAAAATGTACCCTTTACGAGGCTGGTATTCACGCCGGTGTGATTGCACGGTGGCCGGGGAGGATCAAGTCCGGGCGGGAAAGTGCCGCGCTTCTCTCGTATGTTGACATCCTGCCTACGCTCATTGAAGCAGCCGGTGGAACGGCTCCTGCGGTGATTGACGGGAAAAGTTTTCTTGGCGTTCTGACTGGTGATACCGATAAGGGCGATGAACATGTTTTTGCGGAACAGACCTCGCGTGGTTTGATAACTGCGCCCCACCAGCTGTTCGGTATACGCTGTGTGCGGGACAATCGTTACAAGTTGATCCTTAATCTCAACCCGGAAAATGAAATGCAGGGAGCTTCATCAGAAACGGCAAAATCGTGGTTGAAGTCAGAGAAGGAATCTGTCCGTGAGCTCGGGAGACGGTATTTAAAGAGACCGCCTCTGGAATTGTATGATTTGGATGAAGATCAATGGGAAATGAATAATCTTGCAGATGATCCGGCGCATGCTGAGACGGTAAAGAAACTGCGCGGCGTTCTGGACGCATGGATGAAACAACAGGGCGATCTCGGGGCGGAAACAGAGGCGGCGGCGCTCAGTCGTCAGGGGAAGGGCTCAGAAGATGGCCGGAACAAAGCAAAGAAGAATAAAGATTAGCTGCACAGGATAAAGAGCTGTTTCTCGCAGAGCACGCAGAGGTAGCGAAGAAAGGATTATGAACAGACGCGATTTCTTTAAAATAGCAGGTGCTTCCGCCTTGGCTTTTGTGCTACGGCGTGAAGGTAGCGCTGCCTCCCAGGCTGAGAAGACTGGCAAGCCTAATATAATCTTCATTTTGTTCGATGACATGGGCTATGGCCAGCCGCCCTGTTATCGCCAGGGTTCGGAATTCAAGACGCCGAACCTTGACCGCCTTGCACGGGAAGGCATGCGCTTTACCGATGCACATTCCGGTGCGGCACTTTGTACGCCAACTCGTTATGGCGTAATTACTGGTCGCTGTCCGTCGCGTATCGGACAATATGGCGTGCTCACCACGTTCTCGCCGCCGATCATACCAAAGGAACGGCTCACGGTTGCCGGACTTCTTAAGAGCCAGGGTTACCACACGGCCTGTTTTGGCAAGTGGCATCTTGGCATGATTTGGCCTGCTGATAAGGCTAAAGGCAAAGGCGATACAGCGCCAGTTGGGTCGGTGGCAGGTGATGGGCCGACCACCCGCGGCTTTGATGTATTCTGGGGCTACACCCATGCGCGAAATATCGGAATGATCATGTCGCAGGACAAAGTGGCGGAACATATTGAACCTGTGGCCGTTCAGCCAATGCTTACGAAGAAAGCGACTGCCTATATTGATGAGCGAGCCGCAAAAAATGAACCGTTCTTTATCTATATGCCGATAAGTCCGCCGCATACCCCTATCGTGCCGGCGCCTGAGTTTGCTGGAAAGAGTGGCGCAAAGGAATATGGCGACTGGCTTTATGAGGGCGACTGGGCTGTAGGACAGATTCTTGAGGCGCTGGAACGAAACAAACTGTCCGACAATACGCTGGTTATGGTCTCGAGTGACAACGGAGCTGCGGGACGAGCCTATCAGCCGTTGCGCGGATCAAAAGGGATGATCTGGGAAGGCGGGCACAGGGAGCCTTTTCTTGCGCGCTGGCCTGGAAAGATAAAGCCCGGTTCCACGTGCGATGATATTATCTGCACGAACGACATCATGGCGACATGCGCTGACATTACGGGTGTGAAACTGCCTGATAACGCTGGTGAAGACAGTGCAAGTATTCTCCCTGATCTGCTTGGCAAGGCTCAAGGTCCAGTGCACGAAGCCGTAGTGCATCAATCCGGGGGCGGTGATCTGGCCATCAGGCAAGGTCAATGGAAGCTGGTATTTCTGAAGGGTGGCAGTCGGGAGCTATATGATCTGAAGGCGGATATAGGCGAAACCAAAGATGTGGGCGCAGGTAATCCTGAAGTTGTTGCGAAGCTGACGAAACTGATGCAGCGGTTTATAGATAACGGCCGCAGTACGCCTGGTGCCCCGCAGAAGAATGATGTGACGATGTCCCTTGCCGGCAAGGATCGTGGAAAGAAGAAAGAAGCAAAGAAAAAAGATGGAAAAGGCAATGACGGCGGTAACGTTACAGATCCAAGTTTTGATTAATACGGTTGTAAAGGAGATATAATGAAGAGACGTGGTTTTCTGAAGATGACGGGAATCGGCGTATTTGCATTGGCGGCAGGCAGGCTGATGGCGGCAGAAAGGATTTCGAAGAAGCCCAATGTGCTCTTTATCCTGGCGGATGATATGCGTCCGGACTGTATCGGGGCGCTGGGTAATCCGCACATCAAGACGCCGAACCTGGACAAGCTGGTTGAGCGCGGAATGGCATTTACGCACACCTACACAATGGGCTCGAACAGTGGTGCGGTTTGTACCCCAAGCCGTACAATGATTCTTTCAGGCCGTTCGGTATTTCATTTCAGCAACGGCGGTTTCGCAAAACCCGACAAGGGGAATTCTGCCCTTTGGGCCAAGGCCATGAGTGCGGGGGGGTACGAAACGTTTCACCTTGGCAAAGGCGGAAATTCTTATAAGCCCGGGATGGAGGCCTTTGATACATGTCTCTATACCGGCGAAATCGGCGCAGATGAGCATGCGGTTGCGAGCCAGAAGACGGCTGACCGCGTTATCGAGTTCCTTAAGAACCGCAAGAACGACAAACCTTTTTTTGTTTATATGGCGCCGCCTGTTCCTCACGACCCGCGGGTATGTCCTAAGGAATTTATGGATATGTATGATCCGGCAAAGATTCCACTGCCTGCGAGATATCTGCCTGTACACCCGTTTGATAACGGCGAGATGACTGTCAGGGATGAATGTCTTGCCCCATGGCCCAGGACTGAAGAGGTCATAAAACGCCACCTGGCTGACGATTATGCCTGCATAACCTGCCTGGATCATCACATCGGCAGGATTGTCGATGTGTTGAAGGAGCAGGGGCAGCTGGACAATACGATTATTGTCTTTGCCGGAGACAATGGATTGTCGCTCGGTGATCATGGTCTCATGGGGAAACAGAATCTCTATGAATTTGGCGGCATGCATGTGCCGTTTGTATTTGCCGGCCCCGGGGTTTCTAAAGGGAAAAGCGATGCGTTCGCTTACCTGTTCGATGTCTATCCGACAGTCTGCGAGCTGACGGGCACATCGATTCCGCCGGAGGTTGAGAGCAAGAGTCTCGTTCCTGTAATGACAGGGAAGGCTGCAAAGGTGCGTGATTATGCTTTTACTGCCTATAGAGCCTGTCAGCGTGCGGTCCGCGATGCGCGCTGGAAGATCATCCGGTATCCGCTGGTTGATAAGACGCAGCTGTTTGACCTTGAGAAAGATCCGAACGAACTTGATGATCTTTCCGGTAAACCTGAGCATGCTGGAAAACTGAAGGAGATGATGGCTCTGCTTGAGCAGCAGCAAAAGCTGTATGACGACGATGTTCCTTTGAAGGTGCCTGATCCGAAATCACCCAAATGGACTGCGCCGCAGGGTGGAGGCAAGAAAACAAGCGCGAAGAAGGACGGGAAGAAGCTGAAAGGCGAATAGAGAACGAAAAGTATGAACAGACGTGATTTTCTGAAGATGACTGGAGCTGGGATTGCTTTGACTGCATTACCGCATTGGGGCAGGCCGGCTGAGTCCAAAGGAAAACTTCCTAACATTGTCTTTATCTTTGCTGATGACTGGGGGTGGGGTGATCTGTCGTGTCACGGGCATCCGTGGCTGAAGACGCCGAACCTGGACCGCCTGGCAGCTGAAGGCATCGATTTCCAGCAGTTCAACGTGCTTAACCCGGTGTGTTCGCCGAGCCGGACTGCGGCGCTGACGGGACATTACCCTGCACGCTATTGTATTCATCAGCATTTTGCGGGAGGAATAAATACGCAGCGCGGAATGCCTGACTGGCTGGATCCGAAAGCGCCGACAGTTGCCCGGATGTTCAGGGAGGCCAGTTATCGAACCGGGCATTTCGGCAAGTGGCACCTTACCAACAGCGGTTGTCGGGGGGCTCCTGCGCCATTGGCATACGGCTTTGATGAATCGGCAGTCTTCAACGGCCCCGGTCAAGAGGCTGGTCTTCATGACACGGCTGTCAATGCTGTGAAGTTCATTCGCTCCAACAAAGACAGGCCTTTTTATCTCAACGTCTGGCTGCATGAGAGTCATACGCCGCATGTGCCTACAAAGGAATCCATGGAGCTTTGGAAGCACCTTGACGAGCAGAAGCAGGTGTATTCGGCCGTCATAACAGATGGCGACAAGGCTGTTGGCTCTGTTCTTGATGCGCTCAAGGAGGCCGGCGTGGAACAAAACACCATCGTTGTCTTTTCCGGTGATAACGGTCCGGAGAGTACGGGGGGCGAGAAGAACAAGACAATGGGCGCGGGCTATGGTACCTGGGCAAGCATCGGCCAGACTGGCGGGTTACGTGGCCGGAAACGAAGTTTGTTCGAAGGAGGCGTGCGGACACCATTCATCGTGCGCTGGCCGGGTCATGCGACTGCGGGCACAAAGAACAACAAAACAGTTTTCACGGCGGTTGATCTGCTGCCGACTTTCTGTGCTGCTGCCGGTATAATTCCACCGGCGGATTATCATGGCGATGGTGAGAACCTGCTCGAAGCTTTCTGCGGCAAAGAGATTGCCCGGACGAGACCTGTCTTCTGGCAGTGGCTGGGCGGGCATCGGGAGCCGGACTGGTGGCCGGGACTGGCTGTTCGTGAAGGCGACTGGAAACTTGTGCTGACCGAAGATGCGAAGAGGGTTGAGCTGCATCGCCTTACCGAGGACCGCGCAGAATCGAAGGATTTGGCAAAAGAACATCCGGAGATTGTCACCCGCCTTACCAAACTTGCGCTTGGCTGGAAGGCCACGCTGCCGGAGAAGCCTAATCCGGAATGCATCAGCAAGACAGTGGCTGCAGAAGACAGGAAGACACAGAGAAAGACACCAGGAGAGGTGGCGGCAAACAGCAGTATGTTGAATGAAGAAGGAGATAAGGTATGAAACAGCTGAAATTGCTGGTTGTAATGTTTGTTTTAACCGCTTGTGCCGGGCTGGCGCCGGCGGCTGATAAACCTGAATCCGGGCTTGATAGCCGTATGAAATCGTTCCGCGAGGCCAAGTTCGGTATGTTTATTCACTGGGGTTTGTATGCCATTCCTGCCAGGGGCGAATGGGTGATGTGCAAGGAGAAGATTCCAGTCGAGAAATATACGAAGTATGCGGCCGAATTCAACCCCGTCAAATTCAATGCCGAGGAATGGGTCCGCATGGCAAAGGATGCGGGGATGAAGTACATGGTCATTACCTCGAAGCACCATGACGGCTTTGCAATGTTCGGCACGAAGGTCACACCATTCAACATCGTAGAGGCGACGCCTTTCAAGCGGGATCCCCTGAAGGAGCTTGCTGCAGCATGCCGGAAGGAAGGGATCCAGCTTGGTTTTTATTATTCGCAGGCGCAGGACTGGCATCATCCTGGCGGGGCGGCTTCCAAGGGCAGCTGGGACCCGGCGCAGAAGGGCAACTTCGAGGGATACCTGGAAAAGATCGCGATGCTCCAGGTCAAGGAATTGCTGACGGGCTATGGTCCTGTGTTTGCAATATGGTTCGACACGCCGGCCCAGATGACCCCGCCGTGGGTCCGGAAATTCGCCGAGCTTGTTCATACCGCGCAGCCCGCCACGCTGATCAACAGCCGCCTGCTGTATTCCGGCCGTGCGATCAGCACCCTGAAAGACGGAGAGCTAAACGAGCTTAAGGAGCTGGGGGTGGACTATCTTTCTTACGCGGATCGGCAGATTCCGCAGCAGCCGCAGTGGCGTGACTGGGAAACGTGCATGACTTTGAACAACTCATGGGGTTATACCAAAGCCGATGAGAACTGGAAGACGCCGGAAGTGCTGATAGGCCAGCTGATGGAGATAGCGAGCAAGGGCGGGAATTTCCTGCTGAATGTCGGGCCTACGGCTGAAGGCGAAATACCTGCGCCGAGCGTCAGGAACCTGAAGGCGGTGGGTGACTGGCTGAAGATCAACGGCGAGGCTGTTTACGGCGCTGGGCCGTCTCCGTTCGGAGCGGAGTTTGGAAAGATCAGTGCGAAGGAGAAGGACCAGAAGACTGGCAAACCGCTGTTTGTTGCCTCTAATGAATGGCGTTGCACAACAAGGCCTGGCAAATTGTATTTTACACTGCTCAAATGGCCTGCCGGAAAATTCACGGTTGCGAAGTTAAATGGTAAAGCTGAGAAAGCGTATCTGCTCGCAGATCCTGAGCACAAGCCTCTTGGGGTTTTCCAGGATGGTGGAACGCTGACTGTCTCATTGCCTGATGCGCCTGCTGGTTCACAGGCAAATGTGCTTTGCGTTGAGATGGCGAAGCAGTGATAGTACGATTGTGAAATGACAGGTTACGGTGTAATGAAAGCAGAAAGGTTGTGAAATGAATAGACGCGATTTCCTTAAGATGTCGGGCGCTGGAATGGTTGGGTTGGGAATTTTCCAGAGAAGTTTTGGGGAGAACGTCGAACAATCAACGTCCAACGCAGAACATCGAACAAACAAGCCTAATATCGTTGTTATTCTTGCCGATGATCTTGGCTATGGAGATGTGCAGAGCTACAACCCGCAGCGCGGCAAGATACCAACACCCAATATCGATCGCCTGGCAACGCAGGGGATGCGGTTTACCGACGCGCATTCTTCCTCCGGCGTCTGTTCGCCTTCCCGCTACGCGCTGCTCACCGGGCGCTATCACTGGCGGTCCAGGCTGCAGAAAGGCATCGTAGGGGTTTGGGAAAAACCGCTGATTGCGCCCGACCGCCTCACAATCGCCGGTCTCGCGAAACAGCATGGCTACCGAACCGCCTGTGTCGGCAAATGGCATCTTGGCTGGGACTGGCCCGCTTCAGCGGAAGAGCGGAAATTCCTTGCAGGTTTTGGCGGTAAGGCCGGCGGTGGCGGAAATGTCGCGAAGACTGTGAGCAATGAACACGTGTCGACGTGGCAGAAAATATTCTCAAGACCCATTGAGGGCGGTCCGGTTACGCGCGGTTTTGACAGTTACTTTGGAACAGATGTTCCAAACTGGCCTCCTTATTGCTTCATCGAGAACAACCGTACGGTTGGAATCCCGAGCGAACTGTTGGCACCAGAAAAACTGAAGAGTAACCAGGCCAGCCTGCAGGGGCCGGCGCTGAAAGACTGGCCGCTTGAGAAAATCCTCCCCATTCTTGGCAACAGGGCATGTGCGTTCATTGCCGATGCGGTGAAAAAGCCTGATCCGTTCCTGCTTTACATGCCACTGACCGCACCGCATACGCCCATTGCGGTGACTGAAGAGTGGAAGGGAAAGAGCGGATTAATTCCTTACGCCGATTTCGTCATGCAGACGGACGCCGTAGTCGGGCGCGTTGTAGATGCGTTGGAGAAAAGCGGAGCGGCGGGCAAGACCCTGCTGATATTTACCAGTGACAACGGCTGTGCGCCGTATATCGGCGCCGCAGAACTGGAAGCGAAAGGTCACTATCCCAGCGGGCCGTTGCGGGGATACAAGGCCGACGCATGGGAGGGCGGTCACAGGATGCCGTTTATTGTGCGCTGGCCTGGCCAGGTCAAGCCCGGCAGTACTTGCGGTCAGCTCGTACACCATGTGGACATCATGGCAACGATGGCGGAAATATTCGGAACGAAACTGCCGGACAATGCCGGCGAGGACAGCTTCAGCATCCTGCCGCTGTTAAAGGGCATTGACAAGCAGGTCCGCGAAAACGCTGTGAGTGCTTCCGCGGGTGGTGTGCCGGCGGTGCGTATGGGAGATTGGAAGTTCATTCCCGCGCCGGGGTCAGGCGGATGGGGCAAGGGCGGCGACCAGTCCCAGCCTGTTCAGCTCTACAACCTTGCGGACGATATTTCCGAATCGAGAAATCTTGCCGCCAAAATGCCTGAGAAAGTTGCGGAGATGCGGACTCTGCTGGAAAAGCTTATCAAGCAGGGCCGAAGTACGCCCGGTGCTCCACAGAAAAATGACGTTGATGTGAAGACATTCCAGGCGGCAAAGATCAGTAAAGATCATCAACCGTTAATCGGATTTCTTGAGTCGCCATCACATCAATCTTTTCTCCCGAGCGGTTATGGAGTGGATGATTAGTGATCCTCTGTGGGGGGATGGTGGAAACCCCTCGCCTTCCAGGCGAAGAATAAGGGTCCGAGATCCGGATGATGAGATCTTGGTAGGGACAGCGCTCCGTCGCTGTCCGGAATAAATAATGAGCATCGTGCTGTAAACGGCGGTCGACGGAGCGACCGCCCTACCTGCTAGGAAAAGATTTCGGTAAGTCGAATTGTGTTCGACAAGTGCGAATCCGCCGACTTCAAGGCGGTGGTCATTCAATTTCTTAAGAGGTCGGTATAGAGAATGGATTGTAACAAGCAACGTTCGTACGGCTGGCGCGGATGGCTTCTGCGGCTGGCACTCTGTATCATTGTCCCCGCCATGTGTTTCGGGATACTGGAAGCTGGTTTGCGCTTGGGCGGCTATGGTTATCCCACTGGATTTTTCCTGGGACCGGACGCCAAGGGCGTTTATACGACGAACAAGCGCTTCGGATGGAGTTTTTTTCCCCGATCGATTGCACGAGTTCCTCATTTGTGCACTCTATCCGACAAACCTTCGGGCACAATCAGGATATTCATCCTAGGGAGTTCCGCCGCCATGGGTACGCCCGAACCGGCCTATAGTTTTGGCCGGATCCTGTCCGTCATGCTCCGCGAGCGGTATCCCGGCATACGGTTTGAGGTTGTCAACGTGGCGATGACCGCGATTAATTCGCACGTGGTCCTGGAAATTGCCCGCGATTGCGCGGCCCGCCAGCCAGATCTTTTTATCGTCTATACGGGAAACAACGAGGTGATCGGGCCCTATGGTCCGGGAACCGTCTTCCATGCATGGACGCCCTGGTTGTCGCTGATTCGGAGCAGTATTTGGTTGAAATCAATGAGGATCTCGCAGTTGTGCGGCGCGGTGGTCGATTTCTTCCGTGACGATCATGGAACAATGGATCGTTGGCACGGAATGGAAATGTTCACAAACAATATGGTAACGGCTGAGGATCCCCGCCTGGTATCCGTTTATGAGAACTACAGGCGAAATCTGGCCGACATCTGCAATCTTGCCCGCCGTGCCGGTGCCGGGGTTGTCCTTTCGACCGTGGTGGTGAACCTCCGCGACTGTCCGCCGCTTGCCTCGCGTCACCGCCTTCAGTTGAGAACCGTTGACCTGAATGAATGGGAAGCGCTCTACAAGGCGGGAGTCGAATTGGAAACGAACGGCCGTTGGCTTGAGGCCATCGACCGGTACAATGCGGCAGCCGGGATAGACGATCGATTTGCGGAACTAATGTTCCGTATCGGCCGGTGTCTGATGAAAACAGACCGAAGCATTGAGGCAAAGAAATACTTTGAGTTGGCTCGTGACCTGGATGTTCTGCGGTTCCGCGCCGACTCCAGGATTAATGCGATTGTCCGCGAAGTGGCCGGAGAGCAAAAGGACACCGGTGTGCGTCTGGTCGATGCAGAACAGAAGTTGGCCCAGGGTGATCAGGACTCACCGGGAGTTCCGGGCAGAACCCTTTTTTATGAGCACGTCCACCTGACCTTTGATGGCGATTACCTGCTGGCGCGGGCCGTTCTTGATAAAGTCAGTGAATCCCTGCCGCAACTGGCCGCTTTTAAAAAATCGGGCGACATTCCGTCCAGGCAGCGCTGCGCGGAGCTACTGGCCCTGACTCCATGGGATGAATACCAGATGGCCGACTATATGGTTGATATGACAGCCCAGAAGATATTCTCAAACCAGCTTGACCACGATATTCGCCAGGCAGAAGCAATCCAGAAAAGGGACAGCCTCCGCAAGCTGGCATCAGCTCCTCAAACCATAAAGTCGGCTTGGCAGACCTACGAAGCGGCACTTGCAAGAACGCCTGACGATTGGATTTTGCATGCCCGTTTCGGCGGGCTGGCAGTGCAATTCGGTCGGCCAGACGTGGCCATCAAACACCTGCGAATTGCGATTCAGGCCATGCCCGGTGATGCGCGTTCGCACAATGACCTCGGCATCGCACTGGCAGGCCGTGGCCAGGTAGACGACGCTATTGTCCAATACCAGGAGGCACTGAAAATCAACCCTGATCTTGCACTTGCTCACAACAACCTTGCTATTTCTCTTAATGGCTGCAAACGGGTAGACGAAGCAATTACGCATTTCAGGAGGGCATTAGAAATCAAGCCGCGGTTTGCCCTGGCCCACTACAACCTTGCCATTGCGCTGGCTGGCCGCGGGCAGGTTGACGAGGCGATCAAGTATTGCGAAAAGGCGCTGGAAATAGAGCCGGAATTAGTTGAAGCTCGCCGGAATCTGAATATTCTCCGGACCAAGCGGTAAAGTTTATGGGCAGATTGACTGTTATTGTTGTGTAATGCATCAAACTAAGGGGATGGTATGAACCAGGTAAACAGACGGGACTTTCTCAGGACAATAAGTTTAGCAGCAGTTACCCTGGCGTTGCCGAGATGGTCAAAAGCCGATGGAGGCACCGGTACTTCAACTGCTTCAAATGCAGATAGACCCAATATCATTGTTATTCTGGTTGATGACATGGGTTTCTCGGATATCGGCTGTTATGGAAGCGAGATTCCGACGCCAAATCTCGACAAGCTGGCGGCGGGTGGTTTGAGATTCACGCAGTTTTACAATACGGCGCGATGCTGCCCGTCGCGGGCGGCGCTCCTGACCGGGCTGTATTCCCACCAGGCCGGAGTAGGGCATATGACTGAGGATAGTGGTGTGCCAGGTTACTTGGGGCGTTTGAATGATAAGTGTGTAACTATTGCCGAGGTTCTCAGGCCTGCCGGTTATTTTACTATTATGAGCGGAAAGTGGCACGTTGGCCACCAGGAGGGTGGCAAACCGAATGATCGTGGTTTTGACCGTTCCCTCAATGCTGCAGCCGGAGGCTTTTACTTCCCGGACTCGCCGCGCACCGAGTTGTTCTTAAATGGCGAGAATGTCGGGCGGCGCGGCGGCAAACTGCCGGATGACTGGTACGTCACCGATCTGTGGACGGATTTCGGAATCAAATTCATCGACGAGGCGCGTGCGGCGAAACAGCCGTTCTATCTGCACCTATGCCATATTGCGCCCCATTTCCCGCTGCAGGCGCCACAGGATGAGATTGCAAAGTTCAGGGGCAAATACAAGATGGGCTGGGATAAACTTCGTGAACAGCGGCACGCAAAACAGATAGAACTAGGAATAATGGATAAAGCGTGGCCGATGTCGCCCCGACCGAACGAGGTAAAGGCGTGGGACGGCCTTTCGAAGGAAGAGCAGGACCGATTTGATAATATCATGGCGATTTATGCTGCAGTTGTTGCGCATATGGATGCGTCAGTTGGCCGGCTCGTCGAAGCGCTCAAGACCCGCGGTATTCTGGATAATACGCTTATAATGTTCATGAGCGATAATGGCGGCAATGCAGAGAGCGGTCCGAAGGGAACTCTTGAAGGCGATAAGCCCGGATCGGCCGTATCCTCTGTTTTCTGCGGTCAATCGTGGGCGACGCTTGAGAACACGCCTTTGCGCCGCTACAAGCATTTCAACCATGAGGGTGGAATCTCCACACCGCTTATTGCTCACTGGCCGGCCCGTATCAAGGACGGCGGCGCGTTGCGTAAGCAGCCGGGTCATCTCATTGATGTTATGGCAACCTGTGTGGATGTTGGCGGTGCGAAATATCCGGCAGAATTCAAAGGCAAGGCCATTCAGCCTATGGAGGGCAGGAGTCTCGTGCCGGCTTTTGACAACAAACCGATAGAGCGGGAAGCGCTGTACTGGGAGCACGAAGGCAATGCGGCGATACGTGTTGGCGACTGGAAACTGGTAAGGCTTGGCAGGACCGGAGCCTGGGAGCTGTACGATCTCAAGACGGACCGCACGGAGCTGAAGAATGTTGCGGCAGAGAAGCCCGAGAGGGCAAAGGATCTGGCCGTGAAATGGGAAGCCTGGGCCGAGCGCGCGCAGGTGAAGCCGTATCCGAGCGAGGGAAAGAAGAAAGAGGGCGGGAAGAAGACGAAGAAGTAAGAGAACCGCTGATTGACGAATAATGATTTCAGAATCATGAAGTAAGGATGTACAGGCATGAGGCAAGGCTGAAGGAGTGTAATATGAACAGACGCGATTTTGTTAAGATGGCGGGGATAGGGGTTGCGGGATTGGGGGTTGGCGGACTAAGTATTGGAGAAGACGTCGAACAATCAACATCCGCCTTCGTTCAGAAGACTACGGCGGACAGGTCCAACATTGAACATCGAACAAACAAACAAATGGGCAAAGCTCAGGGCAGGCCGAATATTGTAGTTATTCTTGCTGATGATCTTGGCTATGCAGATGTCGGGTTCAACGGATGCAAGGACATTCCTACTCCGAATATTGATTCGCTCGCCAAAAACGGTGTCAGGTGTTCGAATGGTTACGTGTCGCATCCTTTCTGCAGTCCAACCAGGGCTGGACTCCTTGCCGGGCGTTACCAGCAGCGTTTCGGGCACGAGTGCAACCCGAAATGGCTGCCTGAGGATACGAAGGTTGGCCTGCCATTGAACCAGGTAACGGTTGCACAGGTTATGAAAGAGGCTGGTTATGTCACCGGCGCGGTCGGCAAGTGGCATCTTGGCGCCGCGCCGTGTTTTCATCCGAACGAGCGCGGGTTCAGTGAATACTGTGGATTTCTCGGCGGCGGTCATATGTACATACCAGATGTGAAGAAGGGCAGTTGGGAATACACTGCACCGATACTTCGTAACAAGACACCAGTGGAACATAAGGAATATATGACAGATATTCTGTCGGGCGAAGCCGCGTCATTCATAAACAGGCATGCAAAGGAACCGTTCTTTCTCTACCTTGCGTACAACGCGGTCCACACACCGCTTCAGGCCCCCGAGAAGTATTTAAACAGGTTTAAGGGCATTGCTGATGAGCGTCGCAGGACATACGCAGCCATGAACAGTGCGATGGATGATGGCATAGGGCTGGTTCTTAAAGCACTGCGTGACAACGGCCTTGAGGAGAAAACCATGGTATGGTTCTTCAGTGATAACGGAGGGCCTGTTCCAGCCGCTGCGCCTGCCGACAACAGTCCGCTGCGCGGTCATAAAGGCAATGTTTACGAGGGAGGGGTTCGTGTGCCGTTTGTTGTTCAGTGGCGCGGCAGGCTGCCAGACGGCAAGGTGTATGATGAGCCGGTCATGTCCATCGATGTGTTTGCCACATCAGCTGCGCTTGCCGGCGCAAGAGTTCCGGAGAGTCACAAGCTCGATGGTGTAAACATCGTGCCGCATCTGGCCGGAGAGATTAAGACGCCTCCGCACGACGTGCTTCATTGGCGAAGTGGAGGGAAGACGGGGAAGTGGGCGGTCCGACAGGGGCAGTATAAGCTGGTGAAAGAGGACGCGGAGCTGGAACTGTTCGATTTATCGGCAGATATTGGCGAAAAAAAGAATATTGCAGGTGAGAAGCGGGAAATTGTGCAGAAACTTCAGAAACTGCATGATGCGTGGAATGCGGAGCTGATAGAACCACTTTGGGCCAATCCGGGCAAGGCGCCACAGAAGACAGAGAAGAAAGATAAGGCCTGACAATAAACGCAAGAGATATGTCGTTAGTACCTTACATGAAGAAACGTGAAATAAAATGATCAAGACTTGAAATGGTAGGGCGGTCGCTCCGTCGACCGCCGCGGACGGCGACGGAGCGCCGTCCCTACCTTGGTTCCGGCTATGCCGGGTTAGTGGATACAATTAGATTGATAGGGAAAAATGAATGAACCGTCGTGATTTCTTGAAGAATGCAAGTATTGGTGCAGTGGCGTTTGGAATGATCGGGAAGAGTGTTGCGGAAAACACCGAACAATCAACATCCAACATTGAACATCGAACTCTTAAGCCAGGTCAGGGCAGGCCCTCCTTCGCTCAAGGAGCTTCGAAGGGTAAACCCAACATCCTCTGGCTTGTGAGTGAGGATAACGGCAGGTTCCTGGGATGTTATGGTGATCCGGTTGCGAAGACGCCAACACTGGATAAACTGGCGAAGGATGGCGTGTTGTATGAACGCTGTTTCGCGATGCCGGTTTGCGCGCCTTCGAGGTTTACGCTTATCAGCGGCATGTTCCCCGTAACCTGCGGGCCAGCGCATCATATGCGTGCGCAGGGGAAGATCCCGTCATGGCTTAAGGGCTTTCCTGCCTACCTGCGTGAAGCTGGTTACTACACTTCAAACAATGCGAAGACGGACTACAACTCCCCGATCAGCGTTAAGGAGGCGTGGAATGAGTGCAGTAAGAAAGCCCATTACAAGGATCGCGGGACTGGTCAGCTGTTCTTCAGTGTATTTAACCACGAAGTTACTCACGAGAGCTGCCTGTTCCCCGAGAAAGAGAGTGAGAAATTTGATCCTGCCAAGATGCGTATTCCGCCATATCAGCCGGACACGCCTGAGATCCGTGCAGACTGGGCGAGGTACTACACCCGTATCGCAAAGATGGACGGCCAGATTGCGGAGAAGCTTAAGGAGCTTGCCGATGCAGGACTGGCTGAGGACACTATTGTCTTTTATTACTCCGACAACGCCGGGGTGCTGCCGCGCAGTAAACGCTTTCTCGAGGAAAGCGGAACGCATGTGCCGTTGATTGTTTATTATCCGCCGAAGTGGCGGCACCTTGCGCCTGCGGCGCCGGGATCGCGGATAAAGGATCCGGTCCACTTCATTGATTTCGCGCCTACAGTGCTGTCGCTGGCTGGGGTTAAAATTCCTGACTACATGCAGGGCCGCGCGTTTGCTGGCAAGGCAAAGGCTGAGCCAAATGATTTTGTTTTCTGCATGCGCGATCGCATGGATGAAATCTATGACATGAGACGTTCAGTGATGGACAGGCAATATCTTTATATCCGCAATTATCGACCGGATCTTCCATACTCTCAACATGTGGCATACCAGTTCAAAGCTCGCGGCTACCAGTCGTGGGAGCGTGTTGCAAAAGAAGGCAAGCTGACGGCGGCAACATCAATGTTCTGGGGCGAGAAGCCGACCGAGGAACTCTATGATTCGTTTGCGGATCCTGACAACGTTCAAAATCTTGCTTCTGATCCGGCGCACCGTGAAACGCTTGAGCGGATGCGTTCTGCGCTGGCGAAACGCGTGATTGCGAACGTGGATAATGGGTTTCTGCCGGAAGGTTCGGATCTTGAGGGTTATGATGCTTCACGCGTACAGGGTGCGTATCCGATTGAACGGGTTTTTGCACTAGCCAATCTCGCTTCCGAGCGCAATGCGGCGAACCTGCCAAAGCTGATCGAGGCGCTCAGTGATCCGTCTGAGCCGATGCGCTGGTGGGCCGCGCAGGGCTGTACGATGCTTCGGGATAAAGCGGTACCTGCCGAGGCAGCGCTGCGTAAAATGTTAGAGGACAAGTCCGTTTTTGTCCAGGTTGCCGCGGCGGAAGCAGTGGCACGGCTTGGCAAGATTGACGAGGCAATGCCGGTGCTGGAGCGGTGTGCCAAACTTTCTGGTCCGGCCAGAATGCAGGCGGAGAATATTCTCTACCGGCTCGGCAAGATAGAAAGGGTTACAAGATGAACAGGCGTAATTTTCTGAAAATGTTTGCGATGGGGGCTGTTGCATATCCGGCACTCAAGACTTTTGCGGCGACCATACCTCAATCTGAAAAATTCAATATCCTGCTGATTGTTGCAGACGATCTTGGCTGGGCTGATGTCGGCTGGCATGGCGGAAAATTCAAGACGCCTAACCTGGACAAGCTTGTGGCGTCCGGAGTGGAGCTGGACAGGCATTACGTCCAGCCGGTCTGCACCCCGACCCGCACTGCATTGATGTCAGGGCGATGGACTAGCAGATGGGGATCGCATGTGCTTTGGCCGTCAAACCTCAGGGCGTTTCCTGCCGGCACAACGACGATGGCTTCCGCGCTCAAGGAAGCTGGCTACGCAACGTATCTTGCAGGGAAGTGGCATCTCGGCTCGCGCGAGGAGTGGGGGCCTAATCACTACGGATTTGACCAAAGTTACGGTTCGCTGGCTGGCGCGGTGGATCCATGGGCGCACACTTACCGTAAGGGTCCGTACATGGAGACATGGCATCGCAACGGGAAATTCCTTAAAGAGGAAGGAAATGCAACTGAGCTGGTTGCAAAGCAGGCCCTTGAATGGATTAATGAAAAGCGTGAACCCTGGTTCGTCTATGTGCCTTTCCAGGCAGTCCATATTCCGATAGATGCGCCCGAAGAGTACAAAAAACTGTATGATGACATGGACTTCAAGGGTGATGCCGACAAAGCCGATGCTTTCAGAAGGTATGGTGGATTTGTGTCCCAGATGGATGCAAAGGTCGGAGAGTTTGTCGCAGCCTTGGAGAAGACAGGCCAGAGGAGTAATACAATTATTGTTTTCACTTCCGACAACGGCGCCCATTCTTCTCTTCCTAATCATTACCAGGGAAACACGCCACCCTTAAAAACTGTTGTAAGCAGCAATCTCCCGCTTCGCGGCGAGAAGGGACAGCTCTACGAAGGCGGGATCCGTGTGCCTGCTTTCGTGAACTGGCCCGGCAGGCTTGCCGCCGGCAAACTTTCTGCGCCACTGCATGTTGTGGACTGGATGCCGACACTCACGAAACTTGCCGGTGCGGATGTTTCAAAGGCCCCGAAGTATGACGGCATGGATATATGGCCGCTGCTGAGCGGGCAGGTAAAGGAACCGCCACCACGCGTCATCTATGTCCCAATGGAAAACGCCTCAGCCGTGCTGGAAGGCGAATGGAAGCTGATTTCGCACAAGGCGAGTAAGAAATCAGAAGCCAAGGCGGAGCTGTTCCATATCACCGTTGATCCTTACGAGAAAGAGGACCTTGCGAAAGCAGAACCAGAGCGGGTCAAGGCGCTTGAAGCAAGGCTGGCCGAGCTCCGCAGGGGCGATCTCGATAAAGTGCCGGATGACTTGAAAGGCATTCCTGGTTGACAGAAGGAGACATAATGAACAGACGCGATTTCCTGAGATTTGCCGGAGTTGGTACAGCAGTGATGGCCATTCCCGGCTGGTTGAATCGGGCAATGGCGCAGGATGTACCTGCAAAGAAGCCCAACATCCTTTTCATCATCACCGACCAGCAGTTTGCCGATGCAATGAGCTGCCGGATGGGTAGAGAATATATCCACACGCCTGTAATGGATGGGCTTGCAAAGCGAGGGATGCTCTTCGCCCGCGCCTACAGTTCCAACCCGCTCTGCATGCCTTACAGGAATTCAGTGTTTACCGGACGTTATCCTCACGAAACCGGTGTCACTAAAAACGAACACCCGAAAGGCGGTCTCGATCCAAAAGAGTTTGTCTGTCTTGGAACCTATTTTCGCAGAGGCGGCTACGACACTGCGTACAGCGGCAAATGGCATTTATGTTTTAACGAAAAGGATTCCAACACGCATGGTTTTGAGATCGTTACCGGCAAGGGTCAAGGCGGGCATGATGATGGTGTGACCGTGGGTGTGAAGGAATTTCTCGCCCGCCCTCACGATAAGCCGTTCCTGTTGGTGGCCAGCTTCCTTAATCCGCACAATATCTGTGAATGGGCCAGGCGTTTGGCCGGACGCAAGCAGGGGTTGTCATGCGGTGAGATCGGTGAGCCGCCGTCTCCGGATAAACTACCCCCGGCTCCAGTCAATCTCGCGCCGCCGGAGAATGAGCCGGACAGCATGACGGTGATTCGCAGGGCAGAGCAGGTGGATGACGGACCGTTTCCTGTCAGCAAGTTCACGCCTGAGGATTGGCGCAAACACCGCTGGGGTTATTACCGGATGGTTGAGAAGGTGGACGCAGAAATCGGGCACGTGCTGGAGGCTTTGAGGAAGGCAGGCCAGGAAGACAACACTATGATTATTTTCACAGCGGATCATGGTGAGTGCGCAGGGGCGCACGGTTTCAACCAGAAGACAGTTTTTTACGATGAATCAGCGCGGGTGCCCCTGATCATCGCCTGCGGCAAAAAGGCAGTCGGGCGTACGACTGATAAACTGGTAAATACCGGGGTGGATCTCCTGCCAACAATGCTTGAGTTTGCGGGACTGGAAGTGCCGAAGAAACTGCCCGGCCGCAGCCTGGCGGCATTGGCTGGGGGTGCAGACGTTCCAGCGTGGCGCGAATACGTGGTGGTCGAGAATAACCTCTCTCAGACGGGAACTGTTGACGGCATCAGGCCCACGATGGAAGGCCGCATGGTGCGCACAGATCGTTACAAATACTGCATATACAGTCGCGGCAACCAGCGTGAATCCCTTGTTGATATGCAGGCCGATCCAGGCGAAATGAAGAACCTCGCCGGCGATCCGGCCTGTCGCAAGATTCTCCTGGAGCATCGTGCGCTGTTGGCAGGGTTTGCGAAGGATAATAACGATACTCTCGCTATACAGATGCTGGCTGATGATGTGAAGCCCTTTCCATTTACGCAGGATGTGAAATCAGATTCACCAGCGAAAAAGAAATCAAAAAAGGGCAATAAATGAAAAGGCGTGATTTTCTGAAAATGGCAGGGGCGGGTGTTGCCGGACTGGGTGTTGCCGGACGAAGTGTTGCAGAAAACATCGAACATCGAACAAATAAACAAATGAGTAAAGAGGAGGGCAGACCCAATATCCTGTTTATGTTTGGCGATGACTGGGCGTGGCCGCATGCTTCGTGTCTCGGGACTCCGGGGATCAAGACGCCGGTATTTGACCGGCTTGTGCGGGAAGGTGTGCTCTTCCGCAATGCCCATGTTGCGGCGCCGTCATGTTCCCCGTCCCGTGCGTCAATTCTTACAGGTCAATGGCACTGGCGACTTGAAGAGGGTGCCAATTTATGGGGTTTTCTTCCCTCCAAATTTACCGTCTATCCCGATCTATTGGAGAAAGCGGGTTACTTTGTGGGGCTTACCGGTAAAGGTTATGGTCCGGGCAGTGACAAAGGTCGCCAGCACAACGCTGCCGGGGCAAGCTTCAAGAGCTTCAACGCTTTTCTCGACGCCCGTCCGAAAGACAAGCCATTCTGCTTCTGGCTCGGCAGCCATTTTCCTCATCGTCCTTATAGAAGCGGCAGTGGCGTGAAAAGCGGTATCGATCCAGCCAAGGTATCGGTCCCGCCATACCTGCCTGATAATGACGCCGTTCGTAATGACATCTGTGATTATTCTAATGCCTCCCAGTCTTTTGACAGCCAGTGCGGCGAAGCAATTGCGGCTTTGGAAGAAACCGGAGAACTTGAAAATACGCTAATTGTTATGACCGGTGATAACGGGTGGCCGTTCCCGCGTTGCAAGGCCACCTGCTATAACAGTGGTACGCATGAGCCGCTGGCTGTTCGATGGGGAGCGCGCGCCAAGGGAGGGAGAGTTGCGGATGATTTTGTCAGCCTTGTCGACCTTGCGCCGACATTTCTTGAAGTCGCCGGCTTGACGCCGCCGCCTGAGATGACGGCACGCAGTTTTCTCAATGTTTTGCTTTCCGATAAATCAGGCCAGGTTGACCCGGCTCGTGACCATGTTCTTACCGGTATGGAGCGACATTGCGTTAAAGGACGTACCGACGGCGGCCAGGTGGGAGTCGGGTATCCGATACGCACGATTATTACAAAGGATTATCACTATATCTGCAATTTCCGTCCCAACCGCTGGCCTGCAGGCGATCCGCCAGCAGGTACAACGCCCGGGGTTGACGTTCTGGCCAAGAACACGTTTGCCGGTTATGTCGACGTAGATGCCGGGCCTTCCAAAGCGTGGCTGGTGTCCCATCCCGACGATCAGGCATTCCAACGGGCATTTGGCAAACGCCCGCCACGCGAGTTGTACGATCTCCGCAAGGATCCGTACGAGCTGCAAAACGTTGCCGAAAATCCAGCCTATGCTGATACCCTCAAGGATCTCGACGCCAGACTCATGGCAGAATTGAAAGCCACTGCCGATCCGCGTGCCACCGGTGCAGGTGATGAGTTTGACGGTTATGGCAACACGCGGTGAGGATGAGCAATACGGAGAACAAGATATGAACAGACGTGATTTTCTCAAGTGCGTTGGATTGGCTTCCACCTTCGTCCCTTTCAACCATTTGTTACGGCGGGACATGGCGATGGCTGCTGAAGGATCGGGAAAGCGTCCTAACATAGTTTTCATTTTGGCCGATGATCTTGGCTGGATGGACACGAGTCTTTATGGAAGCAGGTTCTGTGAGACGCCTAATATTGATAAGCTTGCAAAGCGTGGAATCATGTTTGCCAACGCTTATGCCGCGAATCCGTTGTGTTCACCAACACGGTCAAGCATCATGACCGGGTTGTATCCTGCAAGGATTGGAATCACAACGCCATGCTGTCATGAGCCGGAGGCGAGGCTTGAAGCCAGGCTGACCGCGAAAGCACAGCCTTATCAGCGGGCGCTGCAGGTGATCAGCGCGTCACGACTGAAGAAGGAGTACTACACGCTGGCTGAGGCACTGCACGATGCGGGCTATGCGACCGGGCATTTTGGTAAATGGCATCTTGGCCCAGAACCGTACAGCCCGCTTCAGCAGGGGTTCGATGTGGACGTTCCGCATTATCCCGGCCCGGGGCCGGCGGGATCGTACGTTGCGCCATGGCGATTTCCTGCCGATTTGAAGTTTACCGGCCAACCCGGTGAGCACATCGAAGACCG
>Ga0172371_10003259_pt1 | contig 25287 bp, 19 predicted proteins | sample Lak12m_FD_114543 | JGI IMG/M metagenome (GOLD analysis project Ga0172371, IMG submission 114543) | Freshwater microbial communities from Kabuno Bay, South-Kivu, Congo - kab_022012_12m | ecosystem: Environmental > Aquatic > Freshwater > Lake | place: Democratic Republic of the Congo: South-Kivu... | reverse complement strand
ACCAGCTGCCTGAGGTGCGGCATCTCAGGGCCTGACCCTACAAGCAGGTAGCGGATTCGCGGCAGGGTCTGGCGCAACTCGGCCAGCGCCCTGATGATCCTTTCGTTTCCCTTGTTCGGGTGGAGGATGCCGTGCTGAACGAAGACGAATGCATCTTCCGGGATGCCGTAGCGCGCGCGCCCGTGTTTCCTGTCACCCGGGTGGTAGAGGTCCAGATTGCAGGGATTGTAGATTGGCACGATTCGGTCAGGGGCGAATCCGTTTCGTATCAGGTACTGCCGCGTGTACTCGACCCGTGTCAGGATCAGTGGCAGGTTCCTCCATGAAGCCAGCTCCAGTCGTGTCATTGTATTCAGCAGACACCTTCCGGGGCCGCCTGTGCCCAGGTATATGTCCAGGAAGAAATCCGTCAGTGTCCGGGCAATGCTCCGGCCGAAGAACAACCGCATCAGGAGAAACGAAAACGGGAGCGACTCGTCTATGAACAAGGTATGGATTCCCATGAACCGACATCGAAGGGCCATCCAGGGGATGGCCAGGTACCATAGTATGGTTTTGGCAAACTTGTCGCCCATCGAGGCGCGGTTGACCCGGAAGGGAAGGAAATGCAGGATGCAGTTGCGGGCAACCTGGTCCGGTACGGGATTGCCGGTCCGCATGCCGAAGTAGTGGACGTCACAGTGCGCAGCCAGTTCCGTGATCAGGTCAGGAAGGGCCGGATACTCTTCGGTATGGTCTGCCGGTCCGTAGCGATGCCAAAGCGCAATGGCTCTGCGGGCAGGTGGGCTCATGTGACCAAGTAAACCAGAACTGGCCTGCCACCGGCAAGAACCAGATAGCCCGCGCAAAGCGGGCTCTACGGATAGCTGTTCCGGGTAGAGCCCGTTTTGTATGGGCCTGGAACGGGAATGAACCGCGAAATGTGTGCCCGCGGGATGGAGACAACTGAGTTCCGGGTAGAGCCCACTTCATGTGGGCTACGTCTGAAGCATGGCTCTGGATAGCCCGCGTAAAGCGGGCTCTACGGATGAGGAGAATGTATTGTAGAGCCCGCCTCTGCGCGGGCCTTTCTTCCATCTCCTCGGTGACGCGGTGACGCGGTGGCGCGCAGGGCGTGACCTCTTGTCGCTGCCCACAGGGCACGTACACAAGGTCCGGCCATATATACACGGACCCTTGCGTCGCGGCCTTACGTTGTCTTTCCCTGTTGCATGGCACTACTGGTGGTGTAGCATTCGGGCTCGGGGGTGTATGGACGGCATGCAGGACCGACGATATCTGGCTGTGGTCGCCTTCGTTTGTTTTCTGTTCGCAGGCTGTTCACGTCCTCCGGATCCCCAGGCCCATGCCGATTGGCGACGTCTTGTCTCGGAATTGGGGGATTTGGACCGTATTGCCCGTCTGGATGTCCCAGCGACGCAGATTACCACTTCATACGACCCCACCGGCGGGAACGATGACTTCAACCGGTACATTCGGCCCGGACCAAAAGGATGGTGGGTCATCGCTGACCTGCAGGGACCTGGCCATGTCTCGCGCTTCTGGAATACGGGAGCCCCCTCCAATCATCCAATCCGCTTGTACTTCGACAATGAAAAGAAGCCGCGGGTGGATGACACAATTGTGAACTTCTTCCAATTCAACAGTATCTTGCCTCTCCCTGTGTCTGCGCATGAGCAAGGGTGCAAGTACTCCTACGGCCCCATCCCCTTTGAAAAGAGGCTTGTTGTAATGGCTGGTGAATGTGGCACAAAACCGGGTAACTGGCCGCGGTTGTTCTTTCAGATCAACTACGCAACCATGCCGCCGGGGCAGACGATCCACAGCTATGATCCCCGTTGGTCGCAGGAAGACCGGCAGGCTGTGGAATCGGTGCGTGCTCTTTGGACAGGCGAGAAGGCGCCGGTTCCTGACGACGTGTCGCCGAGTATTACTGCTACGTTGCGGCTTGAGCCCGGACAGACAGCCGTGATGGAGCGCATTCCGGGACCGAAACTGGTGCGCCGCCTGGAGATTGAGCCGGATCTGTCAGCCGTGACTTCAGCCGTAATGCGTGAAAGGTTGATGCGGGATATAGTCCTCCGTGCTTTCTGGGATGGGTCCCCTGATCCCAGCGTCGAGGTGCCGATGGGTGAGTTCTTTGGCAGTTTCCAGCGAAGAATACGCTATGACTCCCTGTTCCTTGGGATGAAAGGGTCTTCATTTCACACGCGGTTTCGCATGCCTTTCCGAAGTGAAGCCAGGTTTTCCTTTGAGAACCAGGGACAGGTCGGGATCGGGGTGACCGTGCGGATTTGGACAGATGAGATTCCCGCTCCGGAAGCGGCCTGGGGTTATTTCCACGCCTGCTGGAACCGGACAGGCCCGCAAGACGTTGGAAAGCCGCATCCGGTGCTGCTGACGCGGGGAAGGGGCAGGCTGGCTGGCTGCATGCTTGATGCGATGAGCCTCGACAACAGCTGGTGGCTTCTGGAAGGGGACGAGAGCATCAGGATTGATGGAGCGTCGATGCCGCAGTGGCTAGGAACAGGACTGGAGGACTACTTCAACGGTGGCTGGTACTACTTCAATATCATGGCCAGACCGTTGAGTGGTCTGCTGTTCAAGTCGCCTTTCAGAACGTTGCAGTACCGCTACCATCTGCCCGATGCCGTGCTCTTCAACTCCTCGCTTGAGATGGTTTTCGAACGTGGGCCCCAGCAGGCCAGTCGTGGATGGATGGAGAGTGTTGCCTACTACTACCTCGAGAAGCCACAGGCGGCTGCATTCCGGATTGGTGCGGCATCCCTGCGTCAGCCCCAGGCCGATCCATTCGGGGAGAACACTCTCCTTGGCTGTGTGATCAACAGTGAGCGACTTGGTGATTTCCAGGGCGCTGCCGACAGGGTCCGTGAGTTTCTCGAGACGTCGCCGGCAAGCCAGTTTGCAGACGTTCTGAAGTTGCGGCTGCTGAACTATCGTGAAATGGCGGGTGACACCAACGTGATCGGCGAGTATGCGCAGATTGCCCTTTCCGGCGACAAGAAAGCCGCCCACGTTCAGCAGGCCGGGCTGCTGGCATGGTTCCACGAGAAACCCGACAATGCCCTGCTTGGAATGTTCTGTAACGGGCGCACGACGGTGGCTGTTGACGGGCAAAGGATTGCCCAGGTGGATCATCCCGAACAGCTGGTTGTGGCGCCCGTTGTGCTGGCGCCGGGGCGACACGTTTTGAGCGCCAGTACCGTATGGGCCAGGCAGGATCCGTGGGTGCAGGTGTGTTTGCGGACGCACCAGGGCGATGTGACGTCAGGGATCGGTTGGCGTCGGTCCAGGGCGCCGGCCGGTGACTGGCAGAAACCGGGATACGATGATTCAACCTGGGAGCTGGTGGACCGTGTAACACGAGATCTGCCGCAGGAACCATATATAAGAACGATTCCCAATGCCTTTGTCGGAATGCAGTCTTCTCCGGGGGGGATGAATGCAGCCGAGTGGAACGAGAAACGCGATACTGTGTATTTCCGTAAGGAATTCGATATCCGGTAAGTCGTTTCTGTGCGTGTCTGCGAAGGAGGGGCTGTGAGCGCAGTCAAGATACGGGCGAACTACTACCAGCAGTTTGATGCCGACGTTGCCCGGGATGTCCCGGGCGAGGGCTATGGGGGGTGGAAACAGGAAGCCATAGAGATTGAGCCTGCCCACACGGCACTGGTAGTGATGCATTCCTGGGCCAATGGCACGTCCGTGAAGTATCCGGGTTGGTGGCGTGCGGTTGAGTACATGCCGCGTGCCAATGAGATCTGCAAAACAGTATTCCCGCGCCTCCTGGGTGTTGTCCGCAGAGCCGGATGGACCCTGTTTCATGTTGTCGGCGGTGGCGATTACTACCGCAATTGTCCGGGCTACCTGCGTGCGGTCTCCCTGGCCGGACCCACGCCGCCGCATGTGGCAACAGTAGTGCATGATCCCGTTATCGAGTCGCTCGGACGTTTCCGCGGGGCAAAGGTCTTTCCCGGAGAGCACAACCAGCCCGATATCAAACAGGGCTTTGCATCTCTGGGGTTTGGCGCTAACTCGGAACCGCTTGGCGATGAAGGTGTTGCGGAGAACGGGCACCAGTTGTTTGCCCTCTGCCGGCACCATGGCATCAACCATCTCGTGTATGCCGGGTTCGCGATAAACTGGTGCCTGCTGATGTCTCCCGGCGGGATGCACGAGATGGCGCCACGCGGCATTCTCTGTTCTGCCATCAGACAGGCCGTGACGGCTGTTGAGAACAGGGAGAGTGCGCGCACGGAGTCGCACAAAGAGGAAGCCCTGTGGCGAGTGGCCCTGGCATTCGGCTTTGTGTTTGATCTCGATGACTTTGTGGCAACAGTGGAATCGTGCAGACAAGGCAGGAAGTAAGAGCCACGCGCATGAAGGCCTGCGACCGTGCTATCAGCGTTATTGAAGGACGTCGTCCCGACAGGGTCCCGCAGTTCACTCCCACGATGTCCTGCGAGACCGCGTCCAGGCTGATGGGCCGTGAAACCTTCGCCGGGAGCCCTTCGCTGTGGTATCACGAAGCGCTTGCATGGACACGCGGGGAAGATGCCCACGCTGATTTCGACGCCCGTATAGTTGATGACGCAATATCGTGGCGGCGCAAGCTTGGTGATGACGTCTTCATGTATCCATGGCGCAATACGGCGCGACCTGTTGCCCATCCTGACCCGTTTACCTTCGTGTTTGGCGATCCCGCTGGCGAGCATCAAGTCTGGCGCTGGGATGCCGAAACGATGAACTTTGTCGAGACAGTCAATACCGCACAGAAACCGGAACCTGAGGATTGGCCGACGCGTGCCCGTGAAACGCAGCGCAACATGCTCACAACGTTGGAGCAGGTGCGTGAACACACTGGTCGTACAGAAGAGGATATACAGCGCAGGACCGGCGGAGACATGCTTGTCGTTGGCAGCGGGGCCATGCTGTCAATGGGGGTTGACGAGGCGTCGCTGGCGGCCATCCTCCTGGAACCGGCAGCGGTTGCCGATATCCTTGACTGCCAGTTGGAGGTGGGGAAGTGTCAACTCGAAGCATTTGCCCGTAGGAACGTGAGGGTGATAATGGGTGGCGGCGACATGGCCGACAAGAATGGCCCGATATACTCTCCGGGCTGTTTCCATGACCTGCTCCTGCCGAGGCTTCGTCGGCTCGTGCGACATGCGACTGACCTCGGTCTGCACTACGTGTGGCGGACAGACGGCAGGATCTGGTTGGTCGCCGACATGATCTTCAATGATGCCGGCGCGCCCGGGTATGGGGAAACGGATCGGGATGCCGGCATGACTGTCAAGGCCGTTCGGGAGAAGTTCCCGAAAGTGGTCATCTGGTCCAATACCAGCTCCGACCTTCTGCGCCGTGGAAATGCAGACGGGGTGTACCGTGACACCATGCAGATTCTTGAGGAGAGCAGCGGTACCGGCTACTTCAATGGCTGCAGCAACACAGTCCTGCCCGGAACTCCGCTGGAGAATCTTGCGGCAATGCGTAAGGCTGCCGACGACTATGCCAGGTGTACGAGCACCTGAGTACTGAGTGGACGTTCAGTATGTCCCCGATACGCACAATCCTTCACATCGATATGGATGCTTTCTTTGCGTCTGTTGAGCAGCTCGACAATCCGGCGCTCAGGGGGAAGCCGGTCATTGTCGGGGCACCGCGCGACAAGCGCGGGGTAGTTGCGGCCGCTTCCTACGAGGCACGCGCATACGGTGTGCATTCCGCCATGCCTTCCCGCGAGGCGGGTAGGCTCTGTCCTGAAGGCGTGTTCGTTCCGCCGCGAATGGAACGCTATGAACAAGCATCCCGCCATGTTTTCAGCATCCTTGAGCGTTTCACGCCGTTGATAGAGCCGCTATCGATTGATGAGGCATTTCTCGATGTCACGGGTGCCACGAGGCTGTTCGGGACTGGCCCTGAGATCGCCCGGAAAATCCGGGCGGCAATCGGGAGCGAGACTGGGCTCACGGCATCGGTTGGGGTCGCAGGGAACAAGTTCCTGGCAAAACTCGGAAGCGAGATGAACAAACCCGACGGTCTGACCATTGTGCCGACTGATCCGGACGGTATAAGAAGATTCCTTGCGCCGCTGCCTGTCCGGGAACTGTGGGGAGTGGGCGAGGTAACGTGTCGTACGATGGAGGAAGCCGGCCTGTTGACCGTGGGGGACCTGCAACGTGCCTCGGTTGATCAGTTGGCGGGAGTCGTCGGCCGACGTGCAGCAGAAGACTTCAAGGCGCTGGCTGCAGGGGATGATGACCGCGAAGTGGAGCTGGAACGCGAGGACAAGAGCATGTCGCGCGAAAACACGTTTGATGTGGATTGTTCAGACTACGGCCTTGTTGAATCGACGCTGCTTGATCTCGTTGATAACGTGGGCGCACGTCTTCGCGACGACGGCAGGTACGCGGAGCTGGCCAAAGTGAAGGTCCGCTGGAAGGGATTCGAGACGATCACGCGCCAGAAAGCCCTTGTCCCTGCCTGTTGCGATGATTTCGGCCTCAGGGAGGCGGCCATGGCCCTCTGGAAGTCCGTAGACGCATCCAGGCCTGTCCGGTTGATAGGTTTCGGGGTGAGCAGGCTGCTTCCGTCCGTTTCGCGCCAGATGGGGCTTTTTGGCGGCCATGTGAACGGCGTGTTCAAACGTGAAACGCTGAGCCGGACAGTTGACGGCATAAGAAGGCGATTCGGTCAGAACGCCATCAAGAGAGGCACGAACATCGCGGGGTGATCCATGCGACGGTACCGTGCTGCTACTGGGCTGGTACCACTGGTGCCGGCGACGCGTTCTGGATGGCAATGAGAGCCGTGTCTCGCAGCTTGTTCACTCCTATCCGCCAGACAGGGGTGCCTCTGAACTGTGTGTCGAAGGCCTCTTCGTCCATGCGAAGGCAGTCTTCTGCGGTCGGCATGCGGCGAGGTTCAAGTTCACGCATCACAGGTATCGTCAACTCGCGGTTGTACGGGCACACGGCAGTACAGCGGTCACACCCGCACAGGCTCTTTCCCGTTCCCCGGCGGAGTGACGGGGGAATTGTGCCCCTTTCTTCTATTGTCAGGTAGGACACACAAAGGCGTGCGTCGATCAGGCCGTTCTTCTGTATGGCCCCGGTCGGGCATGAGTCCATGCAAAGCGTACAGTCCTCGCACCGGTCAGCGACAGGTTCGGAAGGCTTCAGTTCGGCGTCGGTCAAAATGAAACCAAGCACGCAACAGGCGCCGCCTCCCGGCACTATCACCTGCCCCTGCCTGCCGCGCCACCCGATTCCTGCGCGCAAGGCCCATTCACGCTCAAGCAGCGGGGCGGAATCGACGCAACTGCGGCATTGTGCCCCGGGCACGTGCTGCACCAGCAGGCTGGTCAGTATACTCAGCTTCACTCGCAATACATCGTGATAGTCCGTGGTGGCGACGCATGTGGAGAAACCGTTGCCAGGATCGGGATGCGTGGCATAGCGCGCGGCAACGGCAATTATTGATTTGGTGCCCGGCAGAATGAGAACCGGGTCTGTCCGCAGGTCGCGGCGCCGGGAAAGGTATCCCATGGAGCCTGCGTTACCACCAGCCAACCACTCGTCGTATATTGAAATCGACTCCGAGGGACCTGCAGAGGCCACGCCAAATCCGGCCAATCCGAGCTTGCGTGCGGCGAATTCAAGCTGCTGTTCTACCTGCATCCTCATGTAACTATCGGCGGCCTGCGGGCATTCCAGGCTTTCCTTCCGTCCAGGCCCTGTAAAGGGTGATGATACGGTCCGCAACCTGCTCAACGGTCAGTTCCGACGTGTCAATCCTGTGAGGGATGGCCTCGTAGAGAGGACGCCGTTTGTCCAGCAGGCCTGTTATCTTCTGCATCTTGTCACCACCGGCCAGGAGAGGACGCTGGGTGTCATTCTCCAGCCGCTTCAGGATTGCCTCTGGCGTGGCCATCAGGCATACCACCAGTCCTGTCCGTGAGAAATAGCTGACGTTCTCGGCGTTCAGGACTATGCCGCCCCCTGTGCCTATCACGAGGCCCGTGCGCCCGGCGAGTTCGGCAACAAGCTGGCGTTCGAGAGCACGGAAGAAAGGCTCGCCCTGTTCGGCAAATATGCGGCTGATGGGTTTACCCTGGCGTTGCTCGATCAGGTGATCCATGTCAACGAAAGCAAGTCCAAGCTTCCTGACCAGGGCGGTTCCAACCGTTGTCTTGCCTGTACCCATGAAGCCGACGAGAACTATGTTGCCTTGTCTTGACATGACACTTTTCAGGGTGCCGGTAAGGCAGGATTCGGGCAAGCTAAAAACCGGGTGGTCCCGCCTGTTGTTGCGGCACGGCTGCCGGTCGGCTACACTTCCTCACATGCGGTATGCTCCTGTGCTTGTTCTGGGCGCTATGCTCTTGGTTCCCGCCGGGGTACTTGCCCTCGGGCCTCACGAGATACTGCTTCTTGTCAATGACAGGTCGGATGACTCGGCGACCGTTGCCGGTTGGTACGCGGAGATGAGACATGTGCCGACCCAGAATGTGGTTCACCTGTCTGTCCAGGCTTCTCCCGAAGGGGATATCACTCCCGAGGCATTCACTTCCGCAATATGGGAGCCGGCGTGGAAGGCAGTTCGCGAGCGCGGGATAGAGGACCATGTCCTGGCATGGGTCTATTCGGTGGGATTCCCGTTCCGTGTCAGGTGGAGTTCGGCTATTTCCATCACGGGCCTGACATTCCTGCGAAACCGGTTGCCCGATGATGGAGATGTCCAGTCAGCGAAGGCCGTTTCCCCACTGTATGCGGGTATGGCCGGGCCCGGGATGCGCACTCGTGACGAATCCCCTGCGGCGATGCGTTCACAGACGTTCGACGTCTACGCGAAGTGGTTGGGCGATTCCATGCCCTTGCCGGCCATGGTGCTTGGACAAGTTGGCAGGCGTGGCAACACGCTGGCGGTTATCAGGCGTTACCTGGGGGACGGATGCATGGCTGACGGTACGGCACCGACGGGGACCGTGTTCTTCGTGACATCCGACGATGTGCGATCGAAGTGCAGGGAATGGCAATACGGACCGGCGGTGAGCCAGCTGCGCGACCTCGGCGTTCGTGGCTTGATTGTGGATCGGATGCCGGGCGGGAGTGTGCCGGTGATCGGGTTGATGAGCGGAACCGTCTGGCCGGAAACACCACGTGATGTCACGTACCTTCCGGGATGCATGGCTGAGCACTTGACCAGCGAAGCTGCGATGTTTGAGTCTGACAGACAGGGCATACTGACAACATGGCTCGAGGCAGGTGCCACCGCGTCCGCGGGGACGGTGTCGGAGCCTTTTGCCAACTGGAACAAGTTTCCAACCGCCTTCTTCTTCTGCCATTATGCCGCCGGGTGTACCATGATAGAGAGTCTCTACCAGGCAATACGTTCACCGCTCCAGATTCTCGTCGTGGGGGAGCCGCTTGCACAACCCTGGGCTCCGGCTGGCAGTGTCCGGATCATCGTCGTGCCAAACGATCCGGCCATCGCCGGAACAGCCGGCGTGAAGGTTGATGTCAACGGTGCACCGGGGATACGCTATGGGGATGTTCAGGTGTTTCTGGACGGGAAGCGCATCGGGTCGGGGAGGGCGCTGGAGCTTGACACCGCCAGGTTTGCCGATGGAAAACACCTGCTGCGAGCAGTAGCCTTTCGTACGGGTATGGTGCGTTCCCAGCTTTTTGGCGAAAGGGAAATTGTGGTCCGGAACAAGGCCACGGCAGGAGAGTAGAATATGTCCCGCAGGAAGCTACGTTGCGTGTTCTTTGATCGAGATGGCATAGTCAACAAAGCTCCGCGATCCCGTTACGTGGAACGGTGGGATGACTTTCATATCCAGCCGGAGTTTGTGGCGGCTCTCCGGGAAACGCACAGGCGCGGTTATGTCGCGGTTGTGGTTACAAATCAGAAGGGAATTGCGAAGGGCGTTATCAAGGCGCGGGTCGTCAGGGCAATCCATAGCCGTCTGTGCAGGGTGCTGAGGAAAGAACATGGCCTTCAGTTGCTCGATGTCATGGTCTGTCCCCACGGCGACAATGAATGTGTGTGCCGGAAACCGCAGCCTGGCATGCTGCTCGAAGCCGCTGTAAGGCACGATATCGATCTCAAGAAGTCATGGATGATTGGCGATCAGGAGCGTGATGTTGAGGCAGGGCTAAGGGCCGGTTGCCGTACCGTCCTGGTTGAGGAAGGGAAACGCCCTACAAGGGCCGACTACCGGTTCAGGAACATGAGGGAACTGGCTGAAGGGATATCGTTGTTGCTGAGGAAATAGGGCAGGGCAGGATGGTGTTGAAGGTGGAGATTTCCCCTTGGCCGTGCGTCAGAAACCGGATAGGGTAACACTTTCTGCTGACGGGAGGTCCAAATGCCAGTTTCGGTTGTCACGGGCGGTGCAGGGTTTCTCGGGTCTCACTTATGCGACCGGCTCCTCAAGGAAGGACACAGCGTGGTGTGTCTCGACAACCTGTGTACGGGCAATGTCGCCAACATCGAGCACCTTTCCGGGAATGCGGCCTTCAGGTTTATCAAGCACGACGTAACCGAGTATCTCTATCTTCCCGGCAGTGTGGACTTCATCTTCCATTTTGCGTCGCCTGCGAGTCCCATCGACTACCTGGAACTGCCCATCCAGACCCTCAAAGTCGGTGCGCTCGGCACCCACAAGGCCCTTGGGCTGGCCCGAGCCAAGAAGGCCCGTTTCCTTATCGCATCGACCTCTGAAGTGTACGGTGACCCCCTTGAGCACCCCCAGAAAGAGACTTACTGGGGCAATGTCAACCCTGTGGGCCCACGGGGTGTCTACGATGAGGCCAAGAGATTTGCGGAAGCGATGACGATGGCCTACCACAGGTACCACGGAGTGGATACAAAGATCGTCAGGATTTTCAACACCTACGGCCCGCGCATGCGAGCCCGTGACGGCCGCGCCGTGCCTGCGTTCATCTCTCAGGCCCTTTCTGGCGAATCGATCACGGTGTTCGGTGACGGACACCAGACTCGCAGCTTCTGCTACGTTTCTGACCTGATCGAGGGGATAATGCGTCTTGCGCTCAGCAACGAGACGGGGCCGATCAACATTGGCAACCCGGAGGAAATGACCGTCCTGGAACTGGCCAGGCGCATAATTGCGCTGATGGACAGCAAGTCGAAGATTGTTTTCAAGGATCTGCCCGTTGACGACCCGAAAGTCAGGCGCCCCGACATTACCCTGGCAAAGGCCAAGCTTGGCTGGAAACCGATGGTTGGTGTTGAAGAAGGGCTGCCGAAGACCATTGCCTATTTCAAGTCGCTTCAGGCGCAGGGACGACTGGAACGGGCGTAGGGGTAACGCTGTCCGGCTGGCTGTCGGCTGATTCCCCATCTTCAGGTTCAACTGTTGTAGCACACACCAGCTTATCGCCTTCTTCCAGGCTTATCAGCCGGACGCCCTGTGTGGCGCGCCCTATAACGCGTACGTCGCTGACCGCGATGCGTATCATCTTTCCGCGAGCCGTGATCAGCATAAGGGCATCCTGTTCGGTCACAGCATGGGCACCTACTACAACACCGTTGCGTTCTGATGTCCGGATGGCTATGACGCCGCGCCCGCCGCGGTTCTGGGACCTGTACTCGTCAAATATGCTCCGCTTCCCGTAGCCGTTTTCCGTGCAGATGAGGAATGTGGTTTCGGGCTTGACCAGTTCCATGCTTTCCACTCTGTCACCCTCCGACAGGGTAATGCCGCGTACGCCTCGCGTAGCACGTCCCTGGTCGCGCAGCTGTCTCTCGGGGAATCGTATGCTCATGCCCTGACGGGTGGTGAGGATGACTTCGCAGTCGCCAGGGGTCAGTTTCACGGCGATCAGCTGGTCGCCCTGGTCGGTGTTGATGGCGATAATTCCATCCCGGCGTATGTTGGAGAAATCCGCAAGGCTTGTCTTTTTCACGACTCCGAGCGCCGTGCCCATGACAAGGAACTCAGTTGCGGCGAACTCACGGACCCGGATCATTGCGGCTATCTTCTCGTCGCTCCGGATGTTCAGCATGTTCACGATGGCTTTGCCGCGGGCCGTTCGGGTCGCCTCCGGTATTTCGTAGACCTTTTCGGCGTACACGCGCCCGCCTGCAGTAAAGAAAAGAATCGTGTCGTGCGTATTCGCCGCGAAGAGGTGCTCAACAAAATCCTCCTCTTTCGGTGTCATGCCGGCGACGCCCTTGCCTCCGCGGCGCTGGGCCCGGTAGGTTTCAGGGGGCACACGCTTGATATACCCGGCGTGACTGATGGTGATAACACAGCCCCGGTCGGCGACGAGGTCTTCGACGCTTATCTCGCCTTCCTCCGGTGCGATGTCCGTACGCCTGCGGTCTCCGTAGCGTTGCTTGATGTCGAGAAGCTCCTGTTTCATGACCCCGAATATCTTGTGCTCGTTGGCCAGGAGGTCCCGCAGGTAGGAGATTGTTTTTATGAGTTCAAGGTATTCTGCGTCGATCTTCTCACGCTCAAGACCCGTCAGCTGGTAGAGGCGCATATCGAGGATCGCGTTGGCCTGGATTTCGGTCAGTGTGAAACGGGCCATCAGGTTGGTCTTGGCAATGTCACGGTTCTTTGCCTCGCGTATGGTCTTAACCACGGCGTCGAGGTTGTCGAGGGCGATCTTGAGTCCTTCAAGGATATGCGCACGGGCCTCTGCCTTCTGGAGCTCAAATTTCGCCCGGCGTGTGATCACTTCGAAACGGTGCTGGGTAAAGCAATGGATCAGCTCCTTCAGGTTCATTACCCTCGGCTTGCCGTGGTCCAGTGCGAGGAGGATGGCGCCGAAAGTTGTCTGGAGCTGTGTATGCTGGTAGATATTGTTGAGCACGACCTTCGGGATGATGCCGCGCTTGAGCTCGATGACTATGCGGATGCCTTCCTTGTTTGATTCATCACGGAGGTCACTGATCCCGTCCAATACTTTGTTCTGGACGAGTTGGGCCATGTCCTCGATGAGCGTGGTCTTGTTGACGGTGTACGGAATCTCGGTGATGATGATGGTTTCCTTGCCCTGCTTGCCCTCGTCAATGTAGGCCCGGCCGCGCACCTTGAGCTGGCCGCGACCGGTCTTGTACATCGACTCAATCTGACCCGTCCCGCATACGATGCCTCCGGTGGGGAAGTCCGGGCCCTTGACGTGGCGCATCAGGTCGGCAATCGAAACATCCGGGTTGTCGATCTGTACGAGAATGGCATCGACTATCTCGGAGATGTTGTGGGGGGGTATGTTTGTCGCCATGCCCACCGCGATTCCGGTGGAGCCGTTTATCAGAAGGTTCGGAAACTTGGCAGGGAGGACCAGTGGCTCATGGAGGGACTCGTCATAGTTGGGACCGAAATCAACGGTTTCCTTGTCGAGGTCGGCCAACAGATCCTCCGCCAGCCTGCTCATCCGGACTTCCGTGTACCTCATTGCCGCGGCGGAGTCCCCGTCTATGGATCCAAAATTGCCCTGGCCGTCCACGAGGAGATAGCGCAGCGAGAAGTCCTGGGCCATGCGGACTATCGTGTCGTACACGGCCTGATCGCCGTGGGGATGGTACTTGCCGATGACATCGCCGACCACGCGCGCGGATTTCTTGTAGGGACGGTTATGAGTGTTCCCCAGGTCCTGCATGGCAAAAAGCACGCGGCGGTGGACGGGCTTGAGGCCGTCGCGCGCGTCGGGAAGGGCACGACCCACAATAACGCTCATCGAATAGTCGATGTAGGACCCACGCATCTCCTCTTCGATGTGGACGTCGGGGATCGGGTTCGGGGTCTTTTCCTGCTCGTTTTCCATGGGATCAGATATCCAGGTTCCGTACGTTGAGGGCGTTATCCTCTATGAACTGGCGACGGGGTTCGACCTCGGTGCCCATCAGCACGTTGAAAATCGAGTCGGCCATGGCCGGGTTGTCGACCACAACCTTCAGCAGCTTGCGCTTGTCCGGGTTCATGGTTGTCTCGAAAAGCTGTTCCGGGTTCATTTCGCCAAGACCCTTGTATCGCTGGATTGACAAGCCGTTTCTACCGGTCATCCTGACGCGGTCGAGGAGTTCGGTGAGGGAATGCATCGGGGTCCGCGTTTCGCCTTCGACCAGGTGGAAGATGGGTGTCTCATTCTTCAGGTATTGGTCGACAGAAAAGCCTCGTTTCTCCAGTGCCGCTATCATTCGTGCCATGGCTTGTGCCACGTAGATCTCTGTCCAGTGAAGAACCGAAGACTGTTTCCGTGTTTCGGTCGCCTGGGCGTCCTCCGAGAATATTTCGAGCTGCTTGCCGATGCGGCGCTCCACGTCCTGTCGCAAGGTCTTCAGTTCCTCGTCGGTGTAGACGTAGTACTGCTCGGAGTCTTGAGACCCGTTTATGTAGACAAGGTACTTTGGGAAATTGCCCGTCTTGGGGTTGCGCCGTTTCAGGTACTCCTCGAAGGGAATCCCCTTTCGCCGGAGAGTATGGCCGATCTGCTCTATGTGAATCAGTATCTCCAGGAGGTTCTTCAGGTCGCGGCCTTTCAGTGAACGGTCGGCCTCGCCTGTTTCGAGAACGGCTTCTTCAGTGCCGAGGTCAAGGAGCTTCCGTGTGAGCGCTTCCTCGGTATCGACGTACTCTTCGATCTTCTTCCGGGTGATCTTGTAGAGAGGAGGCTGTGCGAGGAAGATGTGGCCCTGCTCGATGAGTTTCGGCATCTGCCGGTAGAAGAACGTGAGCAGGAGGGTACGTATGTGTGCGCCGTCGACGTCCGCATCGGTCATGATGATGATTTTGTGGTAGCGTACCTTGGACAGGTCAAATTCATCGTCGCCGATCCCGGCGCCTATAGCCGTGATCAGGATGCGGATCTGCTCGTTGTTCAACACCTTGTCCAACCGCGATTTCTCAACGTTAAGAACCTTGCCGCGGAGGGGAAGGATTGCCTGGAACTCGCGGTTGCGGCCCTGCTTGGCCGACCCGCCTGCGCTGTCGCCTTCGACAATGAACAGTTCGCATTTCGCAGGATCGCGCTCGGAACAGTCTGCCAGCTTGCCGGGAAGTGAAGCTGAATCCAGCGCGCCTTTGCGACGCGTGAGGTCGCGCGCCTTTCTTGCCGCCATCCTTGCGCGCAGTGCCACGAGCACCTTGTCCACTATCCTTCGGGCAACCGACGGATGCTCTTCGAGGAAGATCGCCAGTTCGTCGTTGACGATGGACGCAACTATGCCTTCCACTTCGCTGTTTCCGAGCTTGGTCTTCGTCTGGCCCTCGAACTGGGGGCGGGGCAGCTTGACGCTGATTATGGCGGTGAGACCTTCGCGCACATCTTCACCGCTCATCGTTTCGCTGTCGTCCTTGACCAGCTTGTTGTTCTTTGCATACGTATTTATCGTGCGCGTCAGGGCAGATCGGAACCCGCTGAGGTGCGTGCCGCCTTCAATCGTGTTGATGTTGTTGGCGTAGCAGGATACCAGTTCGTTGTAGGCGTCGGTGTACTGCAGGGCAAGCTCGACTGCAATGTTGTCGCGCTCTTTCTCGAAGAAGATCACCTTCGGGTGAAGAGCTTCCTTGTTGTGGTTCAGGTACTCCACAAACTCAACGATGCCGCCCTTGAAGACGAACACCTCCTCCTTGGCTGGATCCTCGCGCGTCAGCTTGATCTCCAGTCCCTTGTTCAGGAATGCAAGCTCGCGGAGGCGGTTGGCAAGGATCTCATAGTCAAAAAGCAGCGTGCTGAAAATCTTTGCGTCGGGATAGAAGGTAACCGTGGTCCCGGTGCTCTTGGTCGTGCCGATCGTCTCCAGCGTGGATGCGGGTTTGCCGTATTCGTAACGCTGGTGGTATACCTGTCCGTCGCGACGGACCTCGACCTCGAGCCACTCGCTCAATGCGTTGACGCACGATACGCCGACGCCGTGCAGACCCCCGGATACCTTGTAGCTCTCGTTGTCAAACTTGCCTCCGGCATGCAGGGTGGTAAGCACCACCTCAAGCGCGGGGCGCTTTTCAGTGGCATGCATGTCGACGGGGATGCCGCGCCCGTTGTCGTGGACTGCAACCGAGCCGTCAGCGTTCATCTTCACGTGGATGCGCGTGCAGTAACCCGCGAGGGCCTCGTCAATGCTGTTGTCAACCACCTCGAACACGCAGTGGTGAAGGCCGCGTACCGAGGTATCGCCGATATACATGGCCGGACGCAGCCGCACGGCGTCGATTCCCTCAAGAACCGTGATGCTGGTCGCGTCGTACTTGGCGCCTTTTTTCTGCTCTACCATTGCTTTCCCTGACCTCCGTTGGACATGAGATCATGTACAAGAAACAGGGGTTCAATGCAAGCTTTTTCCTTCGCAGATCCGGCATGGATTGGTGCTGGTAACATTGTGGGGTCCAATATGTTAGGATGTGCCATTTGATGGTTCCTGTTGACATCATCCGGTCGTCCAAGTATTGTAGCCACCATTCAGGGAGATGGGGTGAGTGTATGCACGACGTTTCTGATCTGCGAAAAGGAATAAAGGTTGAAATTGACGGTGCTCCGTACGAGATCACTGACTTCAATTTCGTGAAGCCGGGCAAGGGACAGGCGGTCTATACCTGCAAAATGAAGAACCTGGTCAACGGTTCGACTCTTACACGGACCTACAGGTCCGGTGACAGGGTTGAGCAGCCGCAGCTGGAAAACAAGAAGCTGCAGTACTCGTACCCGGAAGGTGAAAACTATGTATTCATGGACAAGGACTATGAGCAGGTCGTCATCAGCAAGGAAGTCCTGGGCCAGAACCGCTTCTTCCTGATCGAGGATCTCACCGTCGACGTTCTCTACCACAATGACAGGCCGATAGAAGTCAGCCTTCCCACATTCGTGGAACGGGCCGTCGAGCACACCGAACCGGGCGCGCGAGGCAATACGGCCACGAACGTCCTGAAACCTGCCGTTCTCGAGGGTGGATTCCATATACAGGTTCCGCTGTTCGTCAACGAGGGGGATATAATTGTGGTGGACACGCGCACCGGCGAATACGTTGAACGGGTTGCAAAGAAGTAGTTTCCAGCCGCGTGCCATCGGCGTGTCATGTCTTGCCCGCCGCACATCCTTGAGATTCGCAGCCGCATCCTGCAGGCTGTAAGGACCTTCTTCCTGGTGCAGGGCTACGTGGAGGTCGAGACCCCTGTCAGGATTCCTGCCCCGGCGCTCGAAGAGCACATCGATGCCGAACGGTCCGGAGACAGGTTCCTCCGCACTTCGCCCGAACTTGATATGAAATGCCTGGTGGGGCAGGGATTGTGCCGGATCTTCCAGATTGGGCCGTGTTTCCGCATGGGAGAACGCGGGAAAATCCACAACCCGGAGTTCACAATGCTGGAATGGTACAGGGCGGAGTCCGGGTATCGTGAAGTGCTTGATGAGACTCGTTCCCTTCTCCTTTCTGTGTGCAGGAACGTTCTCGGCAGGTCCTGGTTTGAGCGTGACGGGACCAGGGTTGAGGTCGACAGGCCATGGGAACTCCAGACCATTGAAGAGGTCTACACAAAGCATGCGGGTTGGAACCCCCTCCAGGATTTCGACGGTGACCGCTTTGATCTCGACATGGTCGGGAAGATAGAACCGGCCCTGTCAAGAAACCGGCCAAGCGTTCTCATCGATTACCCGGTGCAGGCGGCAGCCCTGGCCCGGTGCCGCGCGGATACACCACCGGTGGCCGAACGCTGGGAAGTGTATGCCGGTGGCGTTGAGCTCGCAAACGCCTTCGGGGAGCTCGTGGATCCTGTCGAACAGCGACATCGGTTCGAAGCCTGCGCGGTGGCACGACGTACCGCGGGAAAAGACGTCTACCCACTTGATGAGCGCTTCCTTGGCGTCCTTGCGCGAGGGTTTCCCCGGTGTTCCGGCGTGGCCCTCGGCATCGACAGGCTGGTTATGCTTCTGACCGGCAGCGCGTCAATCGGCGAGGTGCGTGCGTTCTGTCCGTGACCGTCTCGTTGATCCTGCCGGAACACATACATTTTCCCTGCACAAACGGACAGTTGTCTGCTAAGCTTCAAGAATGCTGGTTGGCGCAAGAACGGGGCGTACTGTCATGAAACGAACACAGGCCACGCATCTTCCGGCAGGCATACTGTTCTTCCTTCTATCAGTTGCTGTTGTGTCCGCGGTGAACCCCTCCCGCCGCACCTATGAAACCCACTGTCAGATCCTGGATGAGCCGACTGAGCCGCAGTACCGTGTGTCGTTGGCGTATGTTGCATCGTCGGGCTATGAAGGGTACGGCAGAAGCAGTCAGCTCGAATGTGACGGCATGTTCAAGATGGGATACTTCAGGGATGTAGCGTACGGGACCGCCGAGTTGACCGGGAGGTTCAAGGGTTTCGTGTTTCCGGATTCGGTGGGTATTGAGCTGCCTGACCAGCTGCTGAAACTTGCAGTCGATGGAAGCTGGACCTGGCGCTACGTGAACGAACTGAGCCTGCAGATCCGCGCCGAACCGGGCATATATGCCGACCTGGAGGGGATATCCCTGGACACGTTGTTCATTCCGCTTGGATGTCGCCTGATTCGTACGTTCAATCCTGATATCTCCGGTGTGGTGGGCCTTGACGTCCGTCCCGGTTTTGGCCGTGAAATCATGCCCTTGGTAGGGGTGGAATGGAGTCCTCTTGACGAGGTCCATGTGCGCGCCATGCTGCCCGACAGCCGGGTGTTGTTCTCGTTTCCCGATTGGAGCGCATATGTCGGCTTTGACTGGCAGAACCTGTCGTATCGTATGCGCGAGAGTGGCCCGTACAGCCGGGACCTGATCACGTTGGAAGACTACCGCCTTTACGGGGGGATCACGGGCTGGATAGGCCCGGACATTCATGTCTTCGGCGAACTGGGAAAGGTTTTCAATCGCAGCGTCGAGTTTGAAGATGGCCCGTCTGGCGGGGAAGAGAGTGTTGATGTTGAGAGTGCCAGGGTATTCCGCGTTGGCGTTGGCGGTCCATTCTGAACCGACAGGCCTTGTGATGCAGTTGTGGCAACAGGCAACCGCTCTACCGTGATTGACCAGGATGTCCCGTGGCTCTTGTCTCGCCGAAGTCCAGACTCCGTGAGTCGGGACCGCGGGGAGTTTCACTTCGGCGATGACGGGACCACGCTGTGCTTCGCACAGAAGGCGAAAAGATGTTTCTTCAGTGCATCGATTCCGTCACCCGTGACTGCTGACACAGGGAACGGCTTTGTGCGCGTCTTGCGCTTGAACGCCTTGAGTTCCCCGGTTGCTGCGGGAACGTCCATCTTGTTGGCGACGACAATGGCCGGTCGCTTTGCGATGTCATCGCTGTACAGTTTGATTTCCCTTTTGAGGTTACGGTAGTCGTCAACGGGCGACCTGCCGTCGGTGCCGGCCATGTCGACCACGAATATGAGCAGGGTGGCGCGCTCAATGTGCCGCAGGAAGTCATGGCCCAGCCCGATGCCCTTGTGCGCGTCGCGAATCAGGCCGGGAACATCCACGAGTCGCAACCGTGTCCACTCGTCCCTGACCATCGTACCAAGGATCGGGTTCAGCGTGGTGAAGGGGTAGGCGGCAATCTTCGGCCGTGCATCTGTCAGGGCTGCAAGCATTGAAGACTTGCCTGCATTGGGAAACCCGACCAGCCCGAAATCCGCTATTGTCTTGAGGTCGAGCCGCAGATCCAGCTCCTCGCCTGGTTCGCCCGCGGTATGTTCTGTCGGAGCCTGGTGGGTGGAGGTCTTGAAATGACAGTTGCCCATTCCCCCTTTGCCCCCCCTCGTTATGACAATGCGATCTCCGTGGTGAAGGAGCTCCCCGATCTGCTGCGAACCGTCCCGGCTGAATATTCCTGTGCCGCAAGGGACGGCTATAACGAGGTCATGCCCGTTGTGTCCGTGCTGCTGCTTGCCCCTGCCGTGTTCGCCGCGTTCTGCGCGTTGCTCGGGCTGGTAGAAGAGACGGATAAGAGAGTCGGTGTGGAGATCTGCCTGGAAGATGACACTGCCGCCGTTTCCGCCGTCACCACCGTCGGGGCCGCCCCGGGGAACGAACTTCTCACGACGGAAGCTGGAACAACCGTTGCCGCCACCCCCGGCAGCCACGTGTACCGTGACAGTGTCAACGAAGGTGCGGGACTTCACGGGATTTGATCAGGCCTTTGCTGCAGCGGGGGCGACCACGTTGATTCGCTTGCCACCGCGATCGAATGCCACCACGCCTTCGCGGATTGCAAACAGAGTATGATCGCGTCCGGTACGGACGTTTGCGCCGGCCGTGAACTTGGTTCCCCGCTGGCGGACCAGTATGGAGCCGGCCTGTACAGGTGTACCGCCGAACGTCTTTACCCCGAGTCGCTGCGCCCTGCTGTCGCGACCGTTACGGGCTGAACCGCTTGCTTTTCTGTGACCCATGGGATGTCCTCCTGCGACCGTCTCCGCAGAAGCGGGATCAGCCGATTGCCTGAATCTTCAAAACCGTCAGTTCCTGGCGATGGCCGCGCTTCCTGGAATAGCCCTTGCGACGGAACTTGCGGAAGGAAATGACCTTCTCGCCCCTGATGTGGTCGAGCACCAGTGCTTTCACGCTCGCTCCTGCCACTTCCGGTTTTCCGATCTTCAATTCCTTGCCGTCTGACAGTGCGAGGACGGGACGAATATCTATCGTGGACCCCTTCTCTGCTTGCATGAGGTTCACTTCAAGGGTTTCGTTCGCCTTGACCATGTACTGCCTGCCACTTGTCTCTATCACTGCATAGGGTTCCATAGAAGCCTCTTCCAGTCGCTGTACGCCTAAAAAGCTCATGAAACCTACGTGACACGGCGTGACTTGTCAAGCATCCGGCCACCAGATTACCGTCTTTTTCACACAAATCAGGGGCACTGCTCTGTCCGGTACCCCTGATTGTGCCCGCCAAACGCACAAAACCAACCGAAATATCGCTTGTACGGCCCTCCCCTGGAAACTCCGGCGGACCAGGCAGGAAACGCAACCCAAGATTACCATTGCGATGCAGAGCCGAAACGGCGAATTCTACCCCTATGCGCACCGTCATCTTCTGCCTGATTGCCTTTCTCCCGGCCTGTTCTGCTTCCGTGGCAGGACCTGTTGCTGAACGCTGGTACTGTGAGGGGACGGGAAGGCTGGTTGGGGTGCGGACAGTCAATGGTGTTGCCGCCGTCAGTTCCGACGTGCGCGTCTTTCGTCCCGGCTGGGTCGGGTATGCATCCCAGGCGCCATGGAGCGTCAGGAAATCAGTATTTGACCAGGATCAAGCCAGGGGGACACGACAGTGGACTGCTGAAAGTGAACTGGAACCAGGCCGGACGGTGGTGGTCCGGCAAACTGCCACCGAACAAGGCGACGGCAGCCTTGCCGTTGATGTCAACGTGGATATCCCGCCGCGTACTCCTGTACAAGCTGCTCACTTTATAGTCGAAGTCCCCATATCCGTTTACCATGGCGGCATCATACGTTTCACGGGCGATGCCGGAGAGACCTCGTCGGTGTTTCCCGAAACAGTCCCTGACGAACCACGGTTCTTCTCTTCCAATAGGGTCAAGCGTGTAACCATGCAGACTCGCGACAATGGACCGTGTGTTGATGTCACCTTTCCTGAAGCCAGGCACGTGGTGATACAGGACGGGCGGTACTGGGGCGGAACTGCATACACGATGTATACGGCGCTCAGTTCCAATTCGGCGGGTCTTCTTCCGCTGCATGCCGTGTTGTCCTGCCAGTGGACGGCGGACCGGCGTGACGTGACGGTTGCAGTGGGCAAGTCGCCGGGATCCGGGTGCTTCGACGGGATGGGCGGCAACTACTGCTTCGCCCTGGATTCGCCGGTGACGGATCAGACCGTCAAACGGCTTGAACCGGCCTGGGCGCGCGTTGAAATGAAGGCCGATGAGTGGGAGCCGGTGAATGATGATGCCGATGCAGCACAAGCCAACTGGCCGAAGTTCGAGGCCGTGGACAGGCCCGGAAGCCAGATCCGCCGTTGCCTTGAATTCGGGGCACGCCTGCATGAGCTGCGCGTTCCCACGTGCCTCAGTATATGGTTCCTGCCGGAGTGGCTGTACTCTGACCCCGGCCGCGGCCGGGAAGCTTACGGCAGGTCGGTCAGCCGCGAGAAATGGCCGGAACTGGCGGAGTGCATCCTCACCTATGTCCAGTACGCCAGTCGCAAGTATGGGTGGGAGCCGGCGCTGTTCTCGTTCAACGAGTCCGACCACGGTGTTCGCGTCAAGTTCAATCCGGATGAATACAGGGATGCCATGAGTTTCCTTGCCGGACAGTTCCAGACCCGCGGCGTCAAGACAAGGCTTCTACTGGGAGACACGACACGGCCCGGCGCCCTGTTGGAGTTTGTAAAACCGGCGATGGCCTCTCGTGATGTCACGACATGGGCCGGGGCAATCGGTTTCCACTCCTGGGGCGGAGCGACGGTCGACGAGTACCGTGGTATAAGGCAGCTTGCAGACGATCTGAAACTCCCGCTGCTGGTGTCGGAAACAGGCTTCGACTCGTCCGCATGGCACACGCCGTGGATTTTTGAGAGCTGGTACTATGCACAGGCCGATCTGCGCCGCATCCAGGAAATACTCATGTATGCCCGCCCACAGGGCACGATGTACTGGGAATATACGGCGGACTACAGCCTCTTCGCGAAAGCAATGGTCGACGGGGCGCTGGAACCGACAAAACGATTCTGGTTCATGAAGCAGTATCTCCTGACACCGCGTCCGTCCCGCTTTCTTGAGGTGACCTGTGATCGTGAGGACATGCTGTGCGTGGCGCTTGAAGCAGCCAACCCGGAACGGGCAGGGGAGATGGTGCTGCATCTCGCCAATTTCGGCGCCACTCGATTGGTTCGCCTGACCGGGCTGCCGTCAGGAATGGCGCAGATGAAGCGCTACCGTACCGGCCCGGATGAATCGTTCCGCGACCGCGAGATGGTTGACGTTTCGGATGGCACCGCCAGGTTTGACGTGCCCGAACAGACCCTCACCACGCTCGTCGGCAGGACTGCACGGTGAACCCTCCTGCGGCAATCACGCCGGTCCGTCGAGACACTTGCGCATGGCCATGGCTATGCCCTGCAGGAATCGTGATGTGCTGAAGCGCTCGGCGTTATTCCGGATCGCGGCCGGATCCCATCGACGTGAGGCGCAATCGCTGACCGCAGCCAGAAGCGAGTCTTCAGTCTGTTCGCGGAAGAAAACACCCGTTGTGCCGTCTACGACCGTCTCCAGTATTCCACCACGCGCATAGGCCACAACCGGTTTCCCGCAAGCCTGGGCCTCGACCGGTACGATCCCGAAATCCTCCTCACCCGGGAATACAAGCATCCGGCATCCGCGGTAGAGGTCCAGTACTTCCTCGTCCGTGCGCCATCCCTGGAATTCCGTGTTGGGTCCTGCCAATGCCCGCAACGCCTGCAGTTCGGTGCCTGTACCCACTATCTTCAGAGGATAGCCGCTCCTGGCATACGCTCGGACGGCAAGGTCGAGACGTTTGTACGGGACCAGGGCCGACACGATGAGGTCGAAGGTGCCACTAGTGGGTGCCGGGCCGGGGGTGCACCTTTCCGTATCCACCGGTGGGTATACCACGTCGGCTTCGCGTCCGTAGAAGCGCTTGACCCGTTCCCGTATGTTCTCGCTTATGGCGACAAAACGGGTCACCCGACGGGATGCGGCGAAATCCCACCGGCGCAACGCAGCCATGACCGGCCTGGCAGCGATAGCCTTCAGCGGGTTGCCGCCGAAGTATTCCCTGTGGAACAGCCATGCGTAGCGCATCGGGGTGAAACAATAGCAGAGGTGGGGCGTCCCACGTGCATGCAGGCCTTTCGCAATGCAGTGACTCATGCTCATCACGAGGTCCGAACTCGGCGGCCGGAGAGATTTCACCGCGGCCGGGAACAGAGGGAGCAGGTTGCGGTAGTACCTGAAGACGCCGGGGAAATGCTGCAGGAACGAGGTCTTCACTGTGTGGGCGTTGATCGCGGACGAAATGGCGGGCGGGTTATGAATCAGCGTGTAGATGGGAGCCGACGGGAAGACTTGGCACATGGTCTCCAGTACCCGTTCGCCGCCGCGCATGCCGGTAAGCCAGTCATGGCTGAACACCACACTGCGGCCCCGAAGGTCCGATGGAAAAGCGGGATCTATGGAAGGGCTATCCGGCATGGTGGATAACGAACTAGGCCCCTTTCCCGGTCTCTTCGTAAATCGCCAGTATTTCTCGAGCAGTGCTGGCCCAGGTGAAACGTTTTGCCTGTGCCAGGCCCCTGGCGCGCATCGCTTCGCGCCTCTGCCTGCTTGCCAGAATATCGCGGATAGCTGCGGCAAAGTCATCTTCATTGTCCGGGTCCAGGAGCACTGCCGCATCGCCGGCCACTTCAGGAAGGGACGCGGCATTGCTGCACAACACGGGAAGCCCTGAGGACATCGCCTCGGCGACCTGCAGGCCGAATCCTTCGTAACGGGAAGGATGCACAAGCAGGTCGGACCCACGGTATGTTTCGGCGAGTTCGCCATCCGACAGGTAACCGGTCCAGCGGACAATGCTCCCAAGCCCGAGGCTTGCGGAAAGCGCCTCGGCTTCCGGGTAACGGGGGTCCTGTGCGCCCGCGATGATGAGCTGGATGGGCGACCGGCAGGTACGCCTGGCCTTGTCCACAATGCGTATCAAGCCCGTGACGTTCTTGTACGGGTCCGAACGGCCGACGTAGAGCAGCCGTGCGGGCCGGTCGGGTGAAACATCAACCGGCATGGGACCGGGGGTGAAGATGTCGGACACGCCGCAGTAGACCGCCCGGACCATGGATGCGCGTTCTGCGGGAATACCGAGGGTCTTCAGGATGTCGTTCCGCGATGCCATGCTGTCCGTCACTATGGCATCAGCCCGTGCGACGACCTGCTGCATCAGAAGCCGGTACAGGGCGAACATCCTCGCCTTGCGCGAACGCGGCGCTGCTTTCGGGAACAGGAGCGGGATCACGTCATGGATCGTGACCACGCACCGGATCCGCCCCTTGTGCCATGCCGGGAAAGCCATGAGCGGGATCATGTAGTTGGTCGAGTGGTAGATGTCGCATGCTTCCCTGCGCAGGAACAACGGCAACAGCAACTGGTTCAGCGGGGAGAAGACACCGTAGGGGAGAAGACGTGTTTCAAAATTGGGTGCCGACCTGAGGTCTATCTCTGCGACTGTCCGGTCGCGCACAGCGGCGTCCTTGAACAACAGGAGGTAGCTGTTGTTCCTGTCCAGCTTCGCCAACTGGCCTGT
>Ga0172371_10003258_pt1 | contig 25289 bp, 19 predicted proteins | sample Lak12m_FD_114543 | JGI IMG/M metagenome (GOLD analysis project Ga0172371, IMG submission 114543) | Freshwater microbial communities from Kabuno Bay, South-Kivu, Congo - kab_022012_12m | ecosystem: Environmental > Aquatic > Freshwater > Lake | place: Democratic Republic of the Congo: South-Kivu... | reverse complement strand
TGCTTTCAGGCGCTGGGGGAGGGTTGGGTTACACGATACTGCTGCGCAAGCAGGTGGACAGCGGGACGGCGGTGGACATCAAAGAGGCGCTGGAGATGGTGCTGGCGCTGGAGTTCGACGATGAGTTCACGCTGTTCCATCCTGTGCTTACGTTGTGCCAGATGCTTGTGGACGTGACGGATCCGCTCAACTACAGCCCGCACTATTTCTACCCCCGCTTCCGGTCCGAGCCGCTCCATCTCCTGCTCACCGAAGGTGTTGACGACCCGTACACTCCTGCGGTGACTACGGAGAACCTGGCGATTGCCGGCCACGTCCCGCCCATGTTCCCTGTGGTGCATGGCCATCCCGGCTTCGTGTTGTGCGGCTCCGGCACTGCGAAGCTCCCGGTTTCGCAGAACCTATCGCTTCCCGACGGCTCCAAGGCAACGGCGATGCTTGCGCAGTACGAGGACTACGGCCACTTCGTGGCGTTCCAGGATCCGGGCCTCCAGGCGATGTGGACCAACTTCCTCACCACCTCCCTGAAGACCGACTCCCCAGTGATCAAGCAGTAGATTAAGTATCCGCGTATTCAGGGGGACTTCTGCTCCAGACGCCAGCCCGTCAGGGCCGTGAACCTTGCTGCCGCGGCAGCCCATGCTGAAGGAGGAACGGGAGAGCGACACGGGACGCGGACTGTGCGCTCTGGTGCGAAGATGCCGGGTGTGCCCGCGGGGCTGGCTTCCTCCGGCGTGCACGCCGTCGCCAGGCGCTGCAACTCCTGGGGGCTCACGTTGGGGCAGACCTCCAGCCGCCAACCGATCTCCCGGGATACCTGCGAGATCCGCTCTGAATGGTTGCGGCCGGCTTCCGGAGTGACGAAGCGCAGCTCGATGAACTCGCCGCGGGCATCGTTCTTCTTGCCCCGACGCAACAGCCGCGGTTCCACTTCAACGAACGCAGCGTCCAGCCTGCCGTAAGCAGAGTTTATCTCCATGCGACCTGCGCCGTCTCGTGCCGAGGAGAGGCACGGAGTCGCTCCGGAGACCGCAAACACAGCGGGGTAACCGGTAGCTTCCTCGATTTCTGCCCGGAGGCGCTGTTCGACTTCCGGCTCTGGTTTGGCCGCCACCCGAACCTGGAACCTCTCCAGCGTAGGGTTGAAGCCTACCTTGACCAGCCGAACCGCGTCGCCGAGAATCTTCGTCGCTGCGTCCAACAGCGCTGCACCGTTCGGGTTCGAATCGATCTCGAAGCTCCAGCCGGTTGCCTCGACCAGCCGCTCGAAGGTCGTCGCGTGCTGTGCACGGGCCTTCGGCGGAAAGGCAAAGGAGAGCACTACCCTGTGCTGGTCGGGGTAAAGCCCCGTTCGCAGGAGCCCGCTGCCTGCCGGCAGAGCATCTCCGACGACCGCGGCGACCTGATGCTGCGGCATAGGCCCGAGTGCCCTGGAGACCGCAGCCAGCGCCTCCTCCTCCGAGAGGATGCGGTACATGCTCCTTCGGCAGCCATCGGGGGCCTCGAAGTGATGAGAGTCGTCGAGAACCCGCAGCGCTTCTTCCTGCTCGGGTGCAGCCCAACCGGCAGGTCCGTACCACCTGTCCATTAACACTTCGATACCGACCGTTCTGCCGGACCGACCTGCCCGCCGCATGTCCGCGGCCAGAAGCGTTGCCCCTTCGGGCGTGAGTGGGGCGCCTGCCCCCAAGGACCGCGGCGGCGGTCTGCGCCCTGCCCGATGAGCCGGCGGGATCTCCACCGCTTCGCCGTTCCTGGGAAGATACGCCACGGCCGGGCCCGCTCGCTCGGCAAGCCACCTCCGAGCCTCGTCCTCTCCGTGGACGAACACGGCGTGTGGTGCGCCAGTACGGCGCACGAGTTGGATCACTTCGTTGCCGTCCGCGTGTGCGCTCAGGCCGTAGGTGGCTACCTCGCACTGCATGGAGACAGAAGCTGCCGGGAGCCGCAAGGTACGCTCCCCTCCGGCTGCCAACTCCTGCAGTTTTCTGCCGGGCGACTCCTCGTCCTGGTAGCCGGTCAGCGCGATGCAGCTTTCGGGACGGTCTGCCAGCTTGGCAGCGTAGTACACGGACGGCCCACCGGTGAGCATCCCTGAGCTGGACACAATCACGCACGGGGGCCCTGCGAGGATTGCGTCGCGTTGCGCCTGGGCGCCAGCCACGGGCTGGACATTCTCGACGACCCCGAAGAACGGATTGCCGAACTTCTCCACGAGTCGTCGCGGGAACGGTGCCAAAGCGGGTGCGTGCGCGGCGTAAGTGCGGCACACCTCCCGTACGAGGCCGTCTGCCCATACGGGGACGGGCGTCAGCAGCCCCTTCCGAAACGCTCGAATCAGGATGAGCAGAAGCTCCTGCGCCCTACCCAGAGCGAACGCCGGCACCAGCAGCTTGCCGCCTCGTGCCAGCACTTCTTTCACCTTCGCCAGGAATCGGGTGGTCTCCGCCTCCCTGTCGCTGTGCAGCCGGCCTCCGTAGGTTGATTCCGCTATGACCGCGTGGAATTGCCCCTCGGGGACGGCCAGACCTGCAACCGTTGCCTGGTCTGCTACGCTCACGTCACCCGTGAACAGGATTCTGCCATCGGGATCGTCGACCGAGACGGTCGCAGCGCCAAGGATGTGGCCCGCGGGCAACAGGCGTACGGCCGTCTTCTCGGACTGCCCGACTCTGACGGCTGCGCCGAAGGGGATCGTCCTGACCCGGCCCAGCAGCGCTTCCACTGCTTCCGGAGGGTAGATGGGCAGCTCCTGCTCGCGGGACGCCCGGTCTTCCATCACGCGGATGGCGTCCAAGAGCATGACGCGCACGATGTCCTTGGTCGGTGCAGTGCAGTAGACCGGCACTTGCGGCATTGCAGCGTGCAGCAAGGGCAGAGCACCGGAGTGATCGAGGTGGGCGTGGGTGAGGAAGATCGCGTCGACCCGAGCGCTGCCCAGCCCGCTCAGGTCGGGAAGAGCAGAGCCGGCCCCCCCCATCCGCACGCCGCAGTCCACGACCACCCTGCACTCGCGGGTCTCCAAGAGCGCCATGGACGCTCCCACCTCATGCCCGCCGCCGAGAATACTCACCTTCATGCGCCGAATGCCTCCGGAAGGGTTGGCTCAGCAGAAAGAGATCAGGCGGAGTCCGAGGGTCTCGGCCGCATCGGCCTGGACCGAATCCGCTGTTGCAAATTCACCGGAGCGGATCTCTCGGGCCACGGAGAGATGGATCGCATCCAGGGTACTCAACTGAGTCGCGGGCAGCATCTGCATGATGCCAAGCGCCCCGACGAGCATTTCGTTGTTCACTTCGTGGCACACCAGGACCCCCTTGCGGACGTCCTCCTGAAAAGTGCCGAAGATGCGCGCTTCCAGCCTTGCATCCAGGTCCTTCGCCCGCCGCCTCCTGGCCAGAAGTGACTTCATCTCCAGGACCGTCAACCAGCAGATCGCAAGAGGAGCTGCCGACATGATGTAGTCACGCACATCTTGTGATCGGTTCTCGCGGACGTACCACTTGGCCACCGCACTCGTGTCAATGTATGAACGTTCGGACTTCATGTTCTCTCTCTCTCCTCGCGCAGCAGCTTCTCGCTGCCCAGCCGCATGCGCGGCATGAGGCAGCGCAGGTCATCGTGCGACGGGACCTCCAGTCTCATGTCCTCGACCGCAGATACTCGAGCGATCGGCTTTCCCCTCCGTGTGATCAGCACATCGCCGCGGCGCTGAAGGATTTCGTCCAGCCGCCCCATGCTGGCCCTCGCTTCACGAATCGTCATCTTCGTCACGGACACCTCCCTGGGGAATGATCCACAAAACTCCCCTCATGTGTATCTTGTAGCACATCCTGCGACTCGGGTCAACGCGCCCTTCCAGCTTTTTGCAGGAGATCAGACCGCCAGGTCGTTGTCCGAGACTTCGGCGTGGCCCAGATGATCATGTGGCTGGTCAGCGTCACCGCACTCGTTCGACCCCGCCACTTGTTCCAGAAGTCCAGGCACACGATGAAGCCGACGGCACCTCAGATAGCGTGGGGAGTCTCACACCGCGGACATGGCGGTGAACAGGTGGTCGAGCGCGCTGGGGTCCGTCGACTTCCGGGACAGCGGCAGGCAAAGCAGCACCCAGCCGGAAACCACGTAGAATAGATGGTGACTTACTTCCCGCTTCGGGCCAAGCGACGCTTCCAGACCACAGGCGGGCAAGGCCATGAGCTGAATGGAGGCTCTAGAAGTATGCGCCGAAGAACGCGGCTGCCGCGGGTCCGAACGCGCTGGCCTCGTCGGTATTGTCGAATTGGAGGGAGAGATTCGGACCCGCAAGGCCACCGCTGTCCCCGCCCGTGGTGAATGCGAATCCAAAGCCCGGCGCTGCCCGAACACCCCCCTCGTCGGCAGAATCATCGTTTGTGCTCACCCCAACGTTGGTCATCGCCACGACTCCTCCGAAATGAACCAGAGTGCGGGGTCCCAGCGGATGCCAGAAGCGAAGATCCAAGCCGAATGCCATGGAGTGCAACTCCACTTCGTCCCCGCCCGCTTCCAGCCCCACCGACTGATATTCGAAGAGAGCCGCTATGGAGAAATTCTCGGTGACGAAATGCCCGACCTGGGGGGAGAAAGTGAAGGTCGTCGTCACGGCGCCGCCCGAAGATTCTCCCGACCGTTCCAGGTCTTCACTCTCCCAGCCAAGAGATCCCAGCACGAACACTCGGCCCCGCTTGGCAAATGCGGCATATTCGTCCCCGGGGTTCGACAAACGATTGGCCTGATGCCCCCGCAACGCTGCCGACCAGCGTTTTCATGATCCGCACCTCGCCAACTCTTTCGCCGATGGCGGTTTTCTGCTACTTTCATGCGCAGCGAGTGTGTCACTGATTCGGCTGTCAGGCAAGGGGAGACATACATGGGGGAATTGGGTGGACGCTTGTTGGTGGTTGCCGCTCTCACAGCGGGCTGCGGATCGCCGTCTGACGAGGGCTGGCCAGGAAGCTCCGCAGACTGGTCGGGAGAGGAGGGCCGCGTCTCGCAGGTTCGGTTCGCCCTGACGAAGAACGTACCGGGCGACTTCCCGACCATCCAGCAGGCGCTGAACGCGGCAGCGTCCGGAGATACCGTCGCGGTGCAGGCCGGCGAGTTCAAGGAATCGCTGGTGCTGAAGAGCGGGGTGAACCTGGTCGGTGCGGGAGCGGGTAAGACCGTGCTGGTGGGCGCGATCACGGTCGACAACGTCACGGGCGCGACTGTCGAAGGGCTGACGGTGAAGCACGACGGAGCGCACAGTGCCGGCATCGTGGGCTGGAACGCGGGCATAACGGTCAAGGGCTGCATCATCGAAGGGTGGCCCATGGGCGTTGACGTCGGCTCCGCCCCGGGCACCTCCGTGCGGTTCGTCGGCAACAAGCTGCGCAACAACGGGCAAGCCATGTTCGTGAGCCAGGGCCACCTGGCAGAGGTGTACTCGAACCTCCTCGTGTTCAACAAGTCCGGCGCCATCGACTGCGACTCGCACCAGCAGAACATCATCGCAGGCAACACGTTGGTGGCCAACGGGACCGAGGAGGAAGAGGCACAGATCGCAATGCCTGACTCGTCCTGCGGAGGGGAAATACGGGAGAACATTATCGTCGCGGGCGCCATCGGCCTGTACTGCCCGGGCTGTGCGTTGGCAAGGAGCAAGAACGACGTGTGGGGCAACGCGACAAACTACGCGGGCACGACGAAAGCGGAAACCGACATCTCGGTAGACCCGAAGTTCGTGAGCGCGGGCGAGAGCGACTTCCGATTGGACCCGTCAAGCCCTTGCGTGAATGCGGGGGGAAGCACCGGCGAACCGACGGTCGACATCGACGGAACGCCACGACCCCAAGGCCCGGCGCGGGAAATCGGTGCCTACGAGGTCGGCGTCAGCGGCTCCACTCTGGTGATAACGGAGGTGATGACAAACCCGATGGACGAGGCCACCGGCGAGTATGTCGAGCTCGTCAACGTGGGCTCGGTCGCTGTGGATGCAGCCGGGCTGGTTCTCTCCGACGGCGACGCAGTGGACGTGGTGGTGGGATGGAAGGGCGGACCGACTGCCGTCGTCGCAGGAGGCTATGCGGTGATCCTGGACAAGGACTACGCCGGACAATACCAGATCCCGGGCCAGTCGGTGCTGCTGACGGTCGGCGACAAGACGCTTGGCAATGGGCTTGCCGTGAACGACCCGGTGACCCTGTACGAGAAGGACGGCAAGACAACCATTGATTCGTACGGCTTCCCGTTCGACCCGGGGAACGGCGTGTCGGCACAAAGGCTGGACCCACTGGCTCCGGACGCTCCCGGCAACTGGACTCCTTGCGGGTGCTCTGCATCTCCGGGGGCGGCGGACTGCCCCGGACCGCCGCCACAGGTAAAGCTCCTATTCATTAATGAAGTAATGGCGAACCCCAAGATCTCGGCAACTGGCGAATTCGTGGAGGTCTACAACGCGGGCAATGTGGCGATGGATCTCGCGGGATACACGTTGAGCGACGGCGACGAGAGCGACGTGCTCGCGGGTTACAAGGGGGCCGCCACGGTTCTCGGTCCCGGCAAGTACGCTCTCCTGCTCGACCCGGATTTTGCAGGTGACTATGTGATCCCGGCCGGCGTTGTGCTGCTGGTCCCGTCGGCTACCACGGCAATCGGCAACGGCCTTTCGAAGACCGACCCGGTCACGCTGATCGAGGCGGACGGCGCAACGGTCGCTTCGTCGTACACGAGCCCGCTCCCCACAACCGCCGGCGTCTCGGTGGAGAAGATCATCACCAACGGCCCGGACCAACAAGGCAATTGGGCCCCGTCGCCCTGCCCGACCGGGTCGTCGCCCGGTGCATCGAACTGCGCGGCATCACCTGCGACGGGTCCGAAGCCGACACTGGCGCTGACCGAGGTGATGGCGAACCCCATCGTCGAGGACACCCAGGAATTTCTGGAGATCTACAACCATGGAGAAGCGCCCGTGGACGCTGCCGGCCTCAAGATTACGGACGGCGACGCGTTCGACACGCTGACGGGATGGAAGGGCGGCTCGACCTTGATCCCGGCAAAAGGAACCGGCGTCGTGCTCGATCCCGAATACGTGCCAGGCACCTACGCAATCCCTGCCGATGCGGTGTTGCTGACTGTGAAGTCGTCAACGAACCTGGGGTCCGGGCTCGCCACCGACGACCCCGTCAGGCTCCTTCTTGGTGATGGGGCCACGCTCCTGGACTCCTTCCTTGCTCCGTTCAACCCTGGCAACGGAGTGTCGGCACAAAGACTTGATCCGCTGGCTGCGGACACCCCTGCCAACTGGGCGCCGTCAGCGTGCCCCAAGGGAAGCTCCCCCGGCAAGCTCAAGTGCGGCACACCCGTCACGTACACAGCGACGTGGGTCGACCGGGACCACAGCGAGGGAGGCCACACGTGGTGGCGGGCGATAGGCTACCCGCATCACTTTGATCCAGACAACATCGCGTCCTCGTGCGAGCTGGTCACGGTCTGCCCCGGAAGCCCTTCCGGTCTCACGTATCAGGACAACCTTGCCGCACCGGTCTCGTTCTCGTTCACGAATCCGTACGACACGTTCAGCGTGACTTTCTACGAGCGGGCCGGACCAAGCGCATGCTTCGAGTGTGGCGGTGCAGCGCTGACGGTCGGTCCCAAGGAGACCAAGACGATTCCGGCCTCGTCTCTCGGCTACTACCACGCGTCCGTCGAGCAGCATCTCAATGGCGCGGATTATGAGTTCTCCTTCTATTGGGATCCTCCCCCGGACGTCATGATGCCCGCGTTCCAGGTAACGGTGGAGCAGTGAGATGAGTGCACGTGCTACGACCTCGGCAGTCCTTACGCTCCTGGCGGCCCTTGCGGTCTCGTGCGGAAGCGGCACGGACAAGCCCCGTGCGGACGCTTCCGACCTTCAATCCGAAGAGGAAACAACCGTTCTGGATGCGGCGACTCCAGACTCTGCCGGTCCCGACTCGGTTTCGGAAACACTCTCCGATTTCGCTTCTCCGGATTCGACGCCGGACGGTCCAGCGCCGGACAGCTCCCACGACGGCATCGGCCTGGATAGCGTTGCCGACGGCATCGGCCTGGATGGCGTTGCCGACGGCATCGGCCTGGATGGCGTTGCCGACGGCGGCGGGCCGGATGGTGTTGCCGACGGGGGCGGGCCGGATGGAGTTGCCGACGGCGGCGGGCCGGATGGTGTTGCCGACGGGGGCGGGCCGGATGGAGTTGCCGACAGCATCGGGCCGGACGCAACGTCTCTCGTGTTCAACGAAGTCCTGATCGATGCGGACACGGACACGATGCTGGATCCCAACGGCGATGGCGATCTGGATCCGGTAGACGACGAGTTCGTGGAGATACTGAACGTGTCCGCGGAACCTGTGGACGTGTCCGGGTTCACGCTGGTCGAGCAGGATCTTCCTGCTTCCCCTCGACACACGTTTGCCCCGGGCACGGTTCTCCCCCCGGGCGAGGCGATAGTTGTCTTCGGCGGGGGCGAAGCGCCCGATGCGGTGCCGGGTGCGCAGTTCGTGACTGCCGACAACAAGGACGCGGGCATCAGCTTCGGCCTGCACCTGACCGACTCCGGAAACGTGCTGCACCTGCGTGACGCTTCCAGTCAGGATGTCGCGGTCCTCGAATACGGCAGTCAAGGCGGACCTGCCGTGCCTGAGGACCAATCGCTCACCCGCTTCCCGGACGGCACCGGAGACTGGGTGCCGCACGCATCGGTCGCCCCTGCCGGCGAGCTCTTCTCCCCCGGTGCGACCGTTTCCGGGGCAGCTTTCGGCAACTGATCCCGCTGCGGATGGTGGAGAAGCATCTTGGCACAGTCGGTTCGTCGCTCTTCTGAAGAACGCCTCCTGGGAGGACAAGGCACTCGGCAAGGGGTTCTTGACGGTGTCCGGCAGTTCTGGTCTACTCTGCCGGTCTGTCGTGGAGGAGAGTATGCGGGCTGGGTTTGCCTCTTTGTTCTTGTTGGTCGGTACCGCAGTTGCCATGAGTCCTGCGGGTGCAAGCGCTGAGTCGCCGCCCGCGCTGCTCAACTACCAGGGTTTCCTGACCGATGCCGGGGGGAACCCGGTGGATGGGGAGTGGCAAATGACCTTCAGGATCTACGACTCGTCCGAAGGCGCACAGGCGTTCTTCGAGCAGTCCGAGTCGGTCATGCCGGACGTTGGCGTATTCTCCGTCCTGCTCGGAGCGGAGCCGGATAATGCCTTGCCGGTCGGACCGTTCGATGACGGCGAAGCGTGGATCGGAGTCTGGGTCGCAGGGATCGACGGTGAGATCGAGCTGAAGCCGCGGCAGAGAGTCGTCAGCCACCCCTACGCCTTGTTTTCCGGACACGCAACGGAATGCGACCAGGCAGCAAACGCGCTGTCCTTGGACGGGAAGGCATCCGGGGACTTCGTGACCTTGGCGAAGCTCGGGGACTTGTGCATCTCCCCCGCACAACTACCAGATCTGTTGGACGACCTCTGCATAGCACCGGAAGACCTGGAGGAGATGCTTACCGCGCTGGGATACGAGCCGGGTTCATTCGACGTGGTGCAACTGGAGGAATGGCTGCTGGCAAACGGGTATAAGCCCAACACGCTGGACGAAGACGACCTGCTGGAGTGGCTTCCCGCCCACGGGTACACACCCGGACCGGGCTTCTCCGGGCTGTACGACGACCTGGAAGGCAAGCCCGACTTGAGCGTTTACGCTACCCAGGCCGATATCGGGGGATTCGCGACGCAGGCGGACTTGGCAGGCTTCGCAACACAGCAAGACATCGTCGGCATGGCTACCCAGGCGGACATCGCGGGCTTCGCAACGCAAGCCGAGCTGGCCGGGTACTGCGCTGCTCCGTGCTATGGCGACGCGAACGTCCAGCAGCTACTGGCCGCGGGCGGGTACAATGCATGCGCCTGCTACAGCGACGCGGCCGTTCTGGCACTGCTTGCTGCCGGCGGATACATAACCGCGGCCGAGATGCAGGCCGCCATATACACCGATCAGGACGTGCAGGCAGTGCTGGAGGCGGGCGGATACGTGACCATGGCCGAGGTCACCGCCATGCAGTACACCGACGACAAGGCAGTTGCCGCGGTCGAGGCGGCCGGCTTCCTGAAGGAAGCGGAGCCGCTCAGCGCGTCGCAGCTTCCTCCGGACGGGCTCGACGAGGTAAGCAACGGAGTGCTTACAACGACTTTCCTGGTGGAGTTCGAGAGTCCCGACACGCCGATTGCCAACAATCCGCTCTCCGGGTTGATCGAATCCCAAATCCTTGTTCCTGGCATAGGGAAGATCCAGGAGATTTCGGTTTCCGTTGATCTGACACACGCCGACGTTTCCGAGACTCAAGTTGTGCTTCTTGGTCCGGAGGGCGCCCAGCTCGTGCTTCACGATCACGGCGGCCAGGGCCAGGCTGATCTGAAGCTCATATACGACGAGTCGTCCGAGCTGCCGTCCGGAACGTTGGCTTCCTTCGTTTCAAAGGAGGCGGAGGGCGTCTGGAAGCTCCAGGTGAAAGATCTTACGGTCGGCAACGAGGGCACCCTCAATACGTGGGGGCTGCACTTCACCGCACTGTCGTCCGGCGTGGCCAGGGTGAACGGGAACTTGGAGGTAACGGGTGCGCTCACCGTCGGCGGCATTCCGGTCGACCCGGGCCCGCGATCGTACGTCGTCCCCGGTGCGTCTGCTCCTCCCGGAACCCAAGTGGTCGAGAAGTACTACGTCGGCACCGGAAGCGGCACCTACTGCAAGAAGCGGGTGAGACCCACGTGTGACTGCGGATGCGGAACGTGGAACCCGCCGTGGGTGTCCAGCGACCCGGACTGCTCCACCGGCGACTGCAAGACCAACTGCGAGGGAGCCAAGGAGTGCACGCCCGCAACCCACCCGGACGGATGGTACAAGAGCGCACCGGCAGGCGACTTCTACCAGTACACGGGAGACCAGGCAGGCTGCAATTGCGGCCCGTTCTGGTACCGCTACCAGAAGATGTCATCGACTGCGATCTGGACCCGGGTAAAGGAACCATAGACACGGAGACTGGCCGGTCCCCGGAGAGGAGTTGCGTGGCAAGAGATGCCGGGAGGAGCCGCGTGTCGGATCTTGGATGGGAGGAGGGATTGCGTGTCGGATCTTGACAAGGAAGAGGTGGTGCGGCTGGCAAAGCTGGCCAGGCTGGCGCTGACGGACGCTGAAGTGGAGCGGCTGACGCCGCAGCTTGCACAGGTGGTAGCGCACATCGACAAGATAAACGAGCTGGACACGGACGCGGTCCCCGCGACGAGCCACGCCACGGGGGAGACGCTCCCGCTGCGAGAGGACAGGGAAGGGCAGTCGCTGCCCGTGCAGACCGCTCTTGAAAATGCTCCCGCGGTGGAAGACGGCTACGTCGTAGTTCCCCGGATACTAGCCGAGCACTAGACATGATCGACTTGATTATGAGAAACCTGACTGTTCTGGCGAAGGGGTTTGGGAGGCGATGACAAACGAGCTGACGCGATATTCCGCTGTTGCCATTCGCGACATGGTCGCTACGGGCGTTGTGTCCTCAGCGGAGGTGTGCACTGCTTTCCTGGACCGAATCGGTGCGATGGATAAGCGCCTCGGAGCTTTCCTGAAAATGGATCCGGAAGCTGCGCTGGCACAAGCGCGGGAAGCGGATGCCAAACGCTCCAGGGGCGAAGCGCTCGGCAGGCTGCACGGCGTCCCGGTCGCAGTGAAGGACATGATCGTGACCCGCGGCATCGAGACTACGTGCGGTTCGAAGATACTCGCCGGGTTCATTCCGCCATACGACGCGCACGTGGTCGAGCGCATCAAGGAGGAAGGCGGGGTGGTGCTCGGCAAGACCAACCTGGACGAGTTCGCATTCGGCTCGTCGAACGAGAACTCCGGATACAAGCGGTGCGGGAACCCATGGTCGCGGCATCACGTGCCAGGCGGCTCCAGCGGCGGGTCGGCCGCAGCCGTGTCCGCGGGGTTCGCACCTTTGGCGCTTGGCACGGACACGGGCGGCTCCGTGCGCCAGCCCGCGTCTCTGTGCGGCGTCGTCGGCCTGAAGCCGACCTACGGCAGGGTGAGCAGGTACGGCGTGGTCGCGTTCGCTTCGTCGCTGGACCAGTGTGGACCCATGGCGGGAGACGTGCGCGATACAGCACTCCTGCTGTCCGTGATTGCCGGCAAGGATCCCAGGGACGCCACTTCCGCGGACGTTCTCGTGCCGGACTACGTGGCGACGCTTGGACAACGGCCTGGGCAGGATGGACGATGGTCGATGGACGATGGTCGAAGGCTTCGCATCGGAGTGCCCAAGGAGTACTTCCCTTCCGGCGCCAAGGGGCTTGAGCCGGACGTCGCATCGACGATCACGAAGGCGCTGGCGCGGTTGTCGGAGCTTGGCGCAGATGTCGAGGAGACGAGCCTGCCGCACAGCCCGTACGCGATTCCGGCCTACTATGTGCTGGCGGTAGCGGAAGCGAGCTCCAACCTTGCCCGCTACGACTCGTTGAGGTACGGGCCGAAGTGCCCGGAGTCGGCCCGCACGGACCTGGAGCAGTGCTACATGCAGGCCCGGGCCGCAGGGTTCGGAGACGAGGTCAAGCGCCGCATCATTCTCGGGACTTTTGCGCTGAGCGCCGGGTACTACGATGCTTACTACGTGAAGGCGATGAAAGTCCGGACGCTCATTCGCCGCGACTTCGATGCGGCGTTCCGGAAGTTCGACCTGCTGGCCGCACCCACTTCTCCGGTTGCCGGTTTCAGGCTCGGCGAATTGGTGGATGACCCGCTCACGATGTACCAGATGGACGTTCTTACGGTGCCGGTGAATCTAGCGGACGTGCCGGGCATCAGCGTGCCGGCCGGGTTCTCATCCGCGGGTCTGCCCATCGGACTCCAGCTCATCGCACCGCGTTTCGAGGAGGCGAGACTGCTTAGGGCAGCATACGCTTTCGAGCAGGCCGGGCCCCCTAGAGCATTCCCCCCGGGTTGGGACGAGGTGATCCGATGAGCTACAGGACCGTGATCGGCCTCGAGGTACACGCCCAGCTCTCGACCGCGACCAAGGCGTTCTGCTCATGCTCCACCCGCTTCGGCGACCTCCCCAACCGCAACACGTGCCCGGTTTGTCTCGGCATGCCAGGAGCGTTGCCCGTCCTCAACCGTAACGCTGTCGAGCTTGCTGTGCGGGTAGCGTTCGCGCTTGGATGCGAGGTGCGCAAGACCAGCATCTTCGCTCGCAAGAACTACTTCTATCCCGACTTGCCGAAGGGCTACCAGATCACGCAGTACGATCAGCCGCTTGCCGAGAATGGCAGACTCAGCGCTCCGCTTCCCGACGGTTCCGAGGTGCCGGTCCGGATTCGCAGGATCCACATGGAGGAGGACGCGGGCAAGAACATCCACCTGCCTGGCGGGAACGAGAGCCTGGTCGACTTCAACCGCTGCGGGGTCCCGTTGGTGGAGATCGTGACCGAGCCCGACATCTCGTCCCCGCAAGTAGCGGCAGCGTACCTGAAGGAGCTGCGCAACGTGCTCCGCTGCCTCGGAGCGTGCGACGGGAACATGGAGCAGGGGTCGTTCAGATGCGACGCCAACGTGTCCGTGATGTGCGAAGATGCGACGGCGCTGGGCACCAGGACCGAGCTGAAGAACATTAATTCGTTCAAGTTCGTGCAGCGCGGCCTGGAGTACGAAATCCAGCGTCAAATCGGAATTCTGGAGGCCGGGGGCAGCGTGGTCCAGGAGACGAGGCTGTTCGATCCCAGGAGCGGGATCACACACTCCATGCGCGGCAAGGAGGAATCGCACGACTACCGCTATTTCCCGGAGCCCGACCTGCCTCCGCTGGTCCTTGATGACGCGTGGCAAGACGCGGTGCGGGAGCGCCGCCCAGTGCTTCCTGCGGACTATAGGAAGCGGCTGCGCGACGAGCTTGGCCTGCCGCCGTACGACGTGGACGTGTTGAGCGCGGACAAGGACGTCGCGGAATACTCGATCGCGGTCCTCAGCCATGCGCGCGACCGTAAGGGTGCCAGCAACTGGTTGATGACCGAGGTGCTTGCGGTGCTCAACGACCGCCGGATTGCCATTGCGGATTTCCCCGTGAACGCGGCGGATGTAGCGGGACTCGTTGACCTGCTCGCATCGCAGAAACTGTCGGCGCCGCTCGCGAAAGAGGTGTTTGCACGCATGTGGCAGGAGCGGCGGAGTCTGGCCGAGTGCGTCGCTTCGGTGGGGACTCAGGACAGCGACGAGCGACACCTCCTTGCAATCTGCCGCACAGTGGTAGAGAACTCCCCGGTGGAGGTTGGGAAGTACGTGGCAGGCAAGACTCAGATTATCGGCTGGTTCGTTGGACAAGCCATGAAGGAAACCAGGGGCAAAGGGAACCCGCGGATCCTGACCCGCATGTTCACCGAGCTCCTTGATGCCGGGAAGAGCAAGCAATGAGCGTTGAACCCATATACTTCAAGAACGGCGCAGCGGTCATCCTGGACCAGTCGCTGCTTCCCAACGGCGAGGTCTGGACACGCTGCACCGAGCCGCTGGACGTTGCTCGCGCCATCAAATCCCTCAAGGTGCGCGGAGCGCCGCTGATTGGCGTGACAGCGGCCTTCGGCATGGCGCTTGCGGCAATCAAGTCCACGGGCAGCGCCCAGGAATTCCTCAAGGACATGAAGGCAGCGTCGGGGATGCTTGGCGCGACTCGACCTACAGCGGTCAACCTGTTCTGGGCGCTCAAGCGCATGACGGAAAAGGCAGAGGCAGCGGCGAAGCTGCCGCCCGACAAGCGAAGCGCAGCAATGATCGCTGAAGCCGAGGCCATTCGGAAGGAGGACATCGCGATGTGCCGCTCCATCGGCAGGCACGGAGCTGCGCTCATCGCCGACGGCGAGACGATCATGACTCACTGCAACGCAGGCGCGCTTGCCACCGCGGGTTACGGAACTGCTCTCGGCGTGCTTCGGACGGCTGCGGCGCAGGGCAAGAGGATCAAGGTGCTTGCCCGCGAGACGAGACCGGTGCTGCAAGGGGCGCGGCTGACGGCATGGGAGCTTGCCCGTGACGGCATCGAAGTCGCAGTCGTTCCGGACGCTGCCGCGGCGCACATCATGAAGAAAGGACTGGTCCACAGGGTCATCGTAGGCGCAGATCGCATCGCGGCAAACGGGGACACTGCGAACAAGATCGGCACTTACGACCTGGCACTCATAGCAAAGGCGCACGGCATCCCGTTCCACGTCGCGGCACCGCATTCAACCGTGGACTTCTCGACGCCGGACGGCACGGGCATTCCAATCGAGGAGCGCTCGGCGGACGAAGTCACCACTTTCAACGCGCTGGCCGTTACCCCGCAGGGAGTGCGCGTGATGAACCCCGCGTTCGACGTCACGCCATACACGCTCATCGCAAGCATCATCACGGAGGCGGGGATCGCGACCGCACCGTACACGGAGTCGCTCCGACGCCTGCTGGAGAGACGGTAGTGGGGAAGAGGGGATTGGGCCGTGGCACAGACCTGCCAGCAGGGACGTTCCCGCTGTTCGTGATCGTGGCGGGCTTACTATGCTTGGCTCCTGTGGGCATCCGTGCCCAGGACGCTGCAGGGGCCGGGATCGAGTACCGCGTCGAGCGCGCGGGCTTGGGGTTCGTCTCGGTGCACGTAATTACATTGGATCCACGGATGGTAGAGCTGCGGCTCTTGTTCCCGCCGAAGGGCGAGGCGCTTTCGTTCGTCAAATCGATGCCTGGTTGCGACACGGCGCTGGCGTGCTTCAACGGCTCATTCTTTCAAGAGGACTCTCGGCCGATCGGGCTGTTGGTGTCCGAGGGGAAGAGGAGGCAGCGGCTCAAGACGTCGTCGTCGTGGGGGGTGTTCTACGTTGACAAAGAGCGTCGCGCCAGGGTGCTGGGCAGACGCGATTTCGAATCGTCCATGAAGACTTCCGACCGGGAGATCGCGGTGCAGCCCGGCGACCTGGAATTCGCGGTCCAGTCCGGCCCGCGGCTGCTGAAGGGGGGGGAGGTGGTCTCGACCCACCGCGGGCTTTCGCTGCGCACCGCGATCGGTATCGACTCTGAGGGTCAGGTCTACGTGGCGGTGGTGCGAGTCCCTGTCTCGCTTCCCTTCCTGGCCCGCTTCGGACGGGACACTCTGCATCTTACCGACATGCTCAACCTCGACGGCGGATCGTCCAGCCAGCTTGTGGTGCACGTGAAGGATAAGACTGCGGACCTTCCTGGTGTGCCCGTGGCAGTCGGCGTGGGTCTGTACCCTCGCCCTTGATGGGCCGTCAGGGGAGCATTCGCTCTGCGTGTTTGAGCTTTTCGGGCAGATAAGTGTCCATGACGTAGTTGAGGCCGCGGGCGGCGAAGGCCTGCTGCTCGACGCGGACGCCCATGTCGATCATCTGCTTGAGGGCCTTTTCCCATGCGGGGAAGCGCTGAAAGAAGGGGTCGTTCTTCATTGCGTCCTGTGCGCGTTTGATGTCCAGGTCGCCCAGCGGGTGCGTGGGCAGGTCGTAGTCGATGATGTCCTGTGGAGTGACGCCGATGAGGTGCGCCTGCGGCACGCAGAAGAACTCGTTGATGGCCGCGGCATTGCCGGACCCCACCTTCATGGTGCGGTAGATGTTGCCGTATCCGTAGGGGTCGCCGTCGGTAAACACGTAGACGGGCAGGCCGCACCTGTCAGCCAGCAGGCGGACGAAGCGCCGGTTGGCCCTGGTGGGAACGCCGCCCATGGCGACGACGATGCAGTTCGCCCTGCGCCAGTAGGCGTGGCCGTTGAGGCGCTCGAACAAGGCAGCAGTTTCGACTGCGAGCACGAACTCGGCCTTGGTCCTGAAGTCGAGCCCTTCCACCCGGGACGGAATGGAGTAGCTTCCCCTTCCGAACGCGGTGCAGTCGATCTCTATGGGTTTTCCGGTCGACGGGTCGATGTCGATGACGATGAGCCGGCCTGCGACGGAGCCGTTCTGCTCTGCGGGGATGAAGCCCATTTGCTCGCGGTTGACTGCGGCCATGGCCTCGATGTCGTCCATGATTGCGTCGGACTCCGCCTGCTCCGCGAACCCGGCCTGGCCCCAGCCGGCCTGCCCGGAGTCTCCCGAGATGCTCTTGCGGTTGGAGCCCTTGGACGTGTAGTAGACCTCCCTCTTGGATGCGAAGTCGTCGGTCTCGATCAGGTGCTTGGCGAACGCCATCAGGCGCACGGTCTGAGCAAAGGTCTTGACCGTCTGGTACGAGAGAGTCCTTTTCGACTTGCGGTTGCCGATTGCGAAGTAGCCCTTGCGTGCGGAGAACGTCACGTTGGTGAGCGACCTTATGGGCACGGAGAGGCTGGGCCTGCGGTTTGCCAGCACGTCTTTGTGTATGCCCTTGCCCAGTGAGATCAGGCTCTCCATGGCCGGGCTACGTTCCATTTTCGGACCGGACGTCGCTTCCGCGGCGGGTGCGACCTGGCTGCTTCCGGTGCCTTCCGCCGTCGTGTGAGCGTCGCGGCGATCGGCGCGCTCTGCTGCGGCGTCTGGCTTTCGGCCGGCATTTTGCCTGGACAGCAGTGGCAGCGTCGGGTTCTTGGTCCTGGTCTTCTCTGTCTTGTCGCCGGTCTTGGCCATGGTGTTACCTTACTCGGTGTCCCGGGCACGCTCCAGCATGCCGGTCAGTCGCTCTACCACGTCGGCTTCCTGTGCGGACGTGAGCCCGATGAGCTGCCTCAGCCCTATGCCGATATGTGGGATGAAGTGTTCGATGTAGCCGCGCTTCCGGTCCGCCTCTGCGTTCTTACGGCAGCGTGAGAGGTGGATACGAAGCTGTCTTCCGCACTCCTGCATGGCCAGGATCATCTGGTCTTCGATTTCGGGATAGGAAGCGATGGCCTCTTTCGATTCCGACGTGAACGGGACCCACACGCTGGCCATGTGGACCACCAGGGTCACCGGACCGACGGGAAGTCCTCCCCGCGGCTGCTGCACGTCGTAGTTGCGCCAGTTGACCTTGGTAGCGGAGCCATAGCTGCAGCACGCTCCCTGCTGGTACAGGAGCGGCACCCGGTTCGCGTACCGAAGGAGCCTTGCGGGCTGGTCGCCTTCCTGTTTTCCGCCCCATGCCAACGCTGCCTCGATGATAAACGGGTTTCCCCGGTAGACGGCGGGCGAGCGGGAAGCTGAGGCGTAGAAGTCCGCCTGCACTATCGACTGGAGCCCCTTGACGAGCAGATCCTCGCCGATCGGAGCTACGCAATCCGTGGGCGGGTTCATGATCTTGGTTTTCTCGATGCCGACCATGAGCGCTTCGAGCTGTGTCCGGCTGATGCGCGTCGGATGGGCTTTGGGGCTCAGCTCCGCGTTCAGGCAGATCTCGTCCGCCACTTTCGGGGAGACCCGCGAAAACCCTTCATGGAGGAAGGCAGCGATGTGCCTCGACTTGGACTCCTTGAGCATGGCCTGGAGCACGCCCAGCTCGACCCCGTATGGATGCGGTTTGATCTCGTCGGTCTGGGGCGGGAGCTTCTGGGTTGCGCGCTCGTAGACGGTCGTGGTGCGGTCGGGCATGCGGTAGGCGATGCGCACGTGGGGGTTGGTGACAACGGTCTGCTGGAGGTACTCGTCCACGGACTGGCGCCCGTGCTGATACTTGCCCTTGAGCTCGATCGTGACCTCGGTCCCGTGCTCCAGCTCCCACACCACTTCCATCTCGCGCAGCACTTCGGGCTTGTTGCGCTTGGTGTCGATGCGAAGCTCGACGTAGTGGGCTGGGCGGCTGGCCCGCGTGCGGCTGATGACCTGGAGCGGGCGCCCGGTGGTGAGGAGGCCGTACATTCCGGCAGCGGAGATACCGATGCCCTGCTGGCCTCTGCTCATCTTGAGGCGATGGAACTTGGAGCCGTACAGGAGCTTCGCGAAGATGTTCGGAATCTGACCAGGGACGATGCCCGGGCCGTTGTCGCGGACGGTCACCCGGTATCTGTCTTCACCTGCGTCCCGGATTTCGATGTAGAGGTCTGGGAGGATCTCGGCTTCTTCGCATGCGTCGAGCGAGTTGTCCACACCCTCCTTGATCGCGGTGAGCAGCGCTTTTCTGGGATTGTCGAAACCCAGCAGGTGCCTGTTCTTCGTGAAGAACTCGGACACGGAGATTTCCCGCTGCCTTGCGGCCATGCTCTCCGCCGTCTCCCGTTTCCTCGGCTTGTGCCTGGGCGTCACGACCTCGCCTTCGGGCAGCAGGTCCGTCTTACCGCCATCGGCTGCGGCCCCGCTTTCACCCACCTTGCCCCCGTCGGCTGCGGCCCCGCTTGCACCCACCGTGCCGGTGCCTCCGGACTCGGATGTGCTTGCATTACTTGTTACGGAGTAGCTCATGATGCTCTCTCCCATACTTCTTGCCGGGGTTTTCTATGATCTTCTGAACGAGCTTTGTCAAGATCGGGTGATTCCAAGCCTTTGCCAGTCGAACTCGGGACCGGGGTCGGTCTTCCGGCCCTTCGGCAACGCCACATCTTCGTGGCCGACCACTCGCTCCGGTGGAATTCGGAACGTCTCGCACAGCAGCCGCAACAGCACGCCCAGCGTCCCGTATTGCGCTTCGGTATAGGCCGGATCGACTGAGGGGACAAACACCAGGTCGACGCCGATGGAGAAATCGTTTACCCGCGCACGGCCATCGAGGCTGGACACTCCTGCGTGCCACGCCTTTCGCTTGACGCTGACAAGCTGAGCAATGCTTCCGTTGCGGTCGATCACGTAGTGGGTCGAAGCTTCGACTTTCGGGGACCTAAGCCTGCGCAACGTTGGCGCCCATCCAATGTCCGTGTAGTGGATCACGATCGCATCGGGCTTGACGCCGCGGGGTCGGGCGGAGTGGTTGCGACTTGCGGCCACCCGCCGGACTCGGATGCCGGCCCGATGCAAGGTCGCCAGGATGCGAGAGTCGGTGGTGGGCATGGTCGTATCCGGTGCCGCTAGATCCTCTGGCCACCGATGAACTCGCGGACGAGAGAATTGCGGGGAATGCTGTCGCGATCTTCCAGCTCGGGCACAGCGGAAAGCAGAGCGGCCACGCGGGCAGCGCGCTCAGAAGCATCCTGCACGCCGGTCCTCTGAGCGACATACTCCTGCACGCTTGGCAGGAGGATCTTCTTGTACAGGGGAAGCTCGTAGGGGAATGAGCCGTTGAGCACGAAGTTCGCGTCGCCCACGTACGGGATGATGTGCTTCTTCTCGCTGCGGCGCACGTAGTGCCAATGTTCGAGCGTCTGGAATGGAGTGACATTGCGCTGGACGCGGTCCCTGGCCATGCGGCGAAGGAGCCTGAGATCCGTCCACTTCACCCACTCCCCCCCCGAGTCCTGGAGCTGGAGAAGCGCCTCGATGTAGACCTTGTACTTCACCTCTTCCGGCAGGCGTGCGGTCAGCCCCTTGTACAGCCCGTGAAGCGTGTCTACCATCACGATCTGCCCCCTGCGGAGCTTCATCTCCACCGTCTGCTCCAGGCGTCTGCCGGCGTGGAAGTCGAATATGGGTGCGTCAATCTTGCGGCCCGCCACGAGCTTCTCGAGGTGGTCGTTGAAGAGCGGGAGGTCGATGGCTTCCGGTGTTTCGTAGTCGTAGTCACCGTTCTCGTCTTTCGGCTGGTGCTCGAGATCGCGGAAGTAGTTGTCCACACTGATGGCGATCGGGTCGAGGCCGCGGTGCCTGAGCTTGCGCTCGATGCGGGTGGTGGTGGTGGTCTTGCCTGACGACGATGGGCCGGCCACGATCATCAGCTTCAGCCTTTCGCCGGCCTCGGCCACCTGGTCAGCGACCGCATCCAGCTCGTGGTCGAAGCTCTCTTCGCTCTCCCTGATGATGGCGTCTATGTGTCCGGAGCTGACTGCGTCGCACAAGCCTGCAACCGAATAGCAGGCGTGCCCGACGTTCCAGGAGAGCGCTTCCCACATCACGCGGTACGGCACGGGACCGTGCGGAGCTCTTGACGCGCCGCGGCTCTCTTCCCTGGCTCTGCGCCGGACCTCCCGGTAGACGATAAACGACCTTGCTGTCTTCACGTGACCGGCGGTGATGAGCACCTCCTCGATCGTGTCCTGGACGGTCTCGACGTTCGGAGGGGTGCCGTCCCCGAACCTGTCTTCCAGGAGCATCATCACGCGGTAGGCCAGCCGCTTGGCCCGCGGCATGTCCTTGCCGCCGACTGAAGCTGCTGCTTTGAATATGGCGAACTCGATGCGCTCCAGGTCGAACGGCACCAACTCGCCCGTGCGCTTTCGTATTTGTGTCAGGATCGTCTTTACCATCTCGCCCGCACTCTCGCTGTCAGGGTGCAACTTAGCAGAGTCGCGATTGGGGCACAACACAGAAACGCGAGAACCGTTGCAGCCCCTCGGCTGGGCGGGGACTGGACGGTTACAGAAACCACTTGAGGGCAGGCAGGCAATTCGGTTATGCTGTCGTGCGGGAGGGATCCCATGGCTGACAGGCTGGAATGGCAGCTTGTTCCTCTGGTGAAAGAGAGTCAGCGCGAAGTGGTGGAAGCGCTGGCGGAGGAAGCGCTCAAGCTCGACGCGGTGATGGAGGTGGCGCCGCAGCGTATGCGGCCTGTGGACCAGGATCGCTTGCTCGACCTTCAACGCAGGATGGATGCGTGCGTGGAGTCTCCGTGCGAGGCGGCGGAGGCGCCGCCCATGGCGTCACGGCCGACGTGGAACCAGGACGCCCACGGTGCGTTGACCGGCATCGAGGGAGTAGCTGCGCTCCCGCTGGACGCCTTCCTCTCCCGCCTGGGCAACCAGCCCGACTGCGCCCGCTGTCCGGGAGCATGCCGCTACCCGGGCGTATCCGGGATGCCGTGCGACTTCGACCTGAGCCCGCTTTCGCTCGTGCTGACGGACAAGGACCTCCTCGACCACGTCCAGTTCGAGCTGTCGCCGCCCGAGATGGAGGCGCTGGCGGCCAGGCTGGACGCCTACCGGATCGACGGCTGGTACTCGAGGCCGCAGGACGTCGATCCCGAGGAGTACCTAGCGGATGCGTCCAGGTTTCTTCGCTTCTGGTCCAAGAAGGGGTTCGGCGTCGCTCCGGCGTACGCCACAGCAGAAGATCGAGACGTGTAGATCCGGTAGCGTACGTCAGTCCAACGAATTCCACACTTTGACCATCTGATCCTGGAACTCGCGCATGGTCTGGAAGCGATCGTCGGGCTTCTTGGCCATTGCGACGAGAAGGAGCTCTACGATCCCTTCCGGCAGGTCGGGGACGATGCCGCGGGGGTCCGGGACGCGGTCGTGACGGATGGCTCGGATCATGGCGTCAACGCCCTTCTTCGCAAACGGGGGCGTCCCGGTGACCATCTTGTACAGCGAGGAACCAAGTGCGTAGACGTCGGCCCGGTGGTCCACGTGCGCCGCGTCGCGGGTCTGCTCCGGCGGCATGTACACGAGCGTGCCCACGCCGCTGTGGGACGACTCCGGTGCGGCCTCGTGCAGGACGCGAGCGATCCCCAGGTCGAGCACTTTCACCCTGCCGTCCTTGGTGAACATGATGTTCGACGGTTTGATGTCCCTGTGCACGACGCCCTTCTGGTGCGCGAAGTCCATTGCGACCGCGACCTGAATGGCGATGCTCAAGGAGAGGCTCACGGGCAGCTTCCCGAACTTGCGGATCCACTGGCCCACGTCTTCGCCCTCGACGTATTCCATTGAGATGTAGAGCAGCCCGCCGATTGTGCCGGCGTCGTAGATCTGAACGATGTTTGCGTGCGTAAGCTGCGCACCTGCGAGGGCTTCCCGTACGAAACGGTCGACGGCCTTGCGGCTCGGGGTCATTTCCCTGCGCAGCACCTTTACCGCCACCAGTCGATTCAGGGAGGTCTGCTCGGCAAGCAGCACCATGGCCATGCCGCCGCTTCCAAGCAATCTGACGAACCGGTATCGGCCGATGGTCCTGCCGATGAGCGCCGCGGGGTCAACGTCCAGCAGGTTGTCCCGGTGGTTCCACTGGTCTACCCCTTCACGGCTGGAAGGGAGGCCGGCAGAGATCATCAGCGGTGCGCGGCCCAACAGCACCAGGTCTCCGAACGTCAGCGTGCACTTGGACACGTTCCGGCCGTTGACGTACACGCCGCGCTCTTCGGACAGGCATTCCAGCAGGATGCTTCCACCGGCCACCGTGAGGCGGCAGTGTTCCGCGTCGACCTCTTCACCCGTCACCCGGATGGCGCACGACTCGCCGCTTCCCGCTATCAGGTCGTCCCCCTCCTTGAGCGCGACGATGTCGTCGACTGCATCGAAATGCTTGACCACCACATAGGCAACCGGCGCCGTTCCTCCATCGATATAGACGGGATTGACGGGCAGGGCCAGGTTGAAGTCTTTCAGCTCATGGGGGACTTTGACGTCGCGTGCACAACGAGGGCACGCCACCACGCGGCCGATGTCCGTGGCAAAGACCGAGAACTGGCCGCGGCACGCGCCGCACGTGACAACCCTCTTCTGCTGCTCTTCCAGCGCAAGGCGGATCTGCTCCGCGGTGGCGAACCCCTTTGCAACCAGCAGGTCGCCCAGCAGTTTCTCCAGGCCCTGCTCGGTCAAGCGCTTCTGTGCGTCCAGCGCGTCGGAGAGCTGCCCCTGGGTCAGTATTCCCCGTTCCACCAGCATCTGTCCCAACAGCGCCATTGTCACCCCAGCGTGCAGACGGTCCATTCTAGGCGCGTTCGCGCAAACTGCAATTCTCTGCCAAGCAACCCGGTCAGCACCCCATGGGCGACCGGACGATCAGGGCCAAGTGACATTGGTTTGACTGACGCGGCAGGCGGCAGTAATCTGGGGCCGCAGTATTAAAGACTATTAAGGAAAGGGAGAAAGATGAAAACGGGACACTCGAACGTGACTTGTGCTACTGGCTCTTGCGGCGATGCCTTCAGGCTCGTGGTCCTTGCGGTTGCTGTCGTGTCGGCTGCCGCGTGCACCGGGCCGTCTTCCACAGTGGGCCTGGATTCCGGCCCCGGCGACTCACATGGTGACACGGCCTTGGACAACGGGGCGCAGGAGGGCACTTTCGAGACGTTCGATGCCATGGACTCAGGTTTCGAGGCGCTCCCCGAATGCGAGCCGGGAAAGGGGTGCTTCGGAGAACCCTGTGACGAGAACTCCGACTGCGTGTCGTCCATCTGCATCGAGCACATGGGCGGCATGGTCTGCTCGCAGCACTGCGTAGAGGAGTGCCCGGATGGGTTCAGGTGCGCGCAGGTGGCGTTCGGAGGCACGGACCCGACATTTGCCTGCGTGTCCCTGTTCCCGTTCCTGTGCAGGCCGTGCAAGAGCAACGACGACTGCGCCGCTGCGTGGGGAGCCGAAGTGCCGTGCGTGTCTCAAGGGGGAGCGGGGAGTTTCTGCGGCGGCCAGTGCGACGCGGAGACGTCTTGCCCGGGAGGCTTCACCTGCAAGGAGGCCGTCACCGTGGAGAATGCGCCTGTACAGCAGTGCGTCCCGGATGCGGGTGAGTGCGCGTGCACGGCGCTGTCCGCTGACCTTGGCTTGACGACCGCGTGCTACGTCGAGAATGAGCACGGGAGGTGCTACGGGACGCGTTTCTGCTCCGCTGACGGCCTGAGCGCATGCGACGCGGCTGCGCCGGCGGCGGACGTCTGCAACGGGCTGGACGATGACTGCGACGGCGACGTTGACGATGTCTCTTGCGAAGACGGGAATCCGTGCACTCTGGACAGTTGTGCGGGAGAAGCGGGGTGCAGCAGCTCCCCGCTTGGGAACCAGGAGTGCGACGACGGGGACGCGTGCAGCTCGTCGGACTACTGCGTGGACGTGGAATGCGCCGGGTCGCCGGTCTCCTGCGACGACGGGAACCCCTGCACCGACGATGCTTGCGATGCAGCGGACGGGTGCTCGCATACGAACAACTTCGCTGCTTGCGACGACGGGGAGCCGTGCACGGTTGGAGACAAGTGCTTCGAGGGCCTGTGCGCCGGTACGGCCGTAAGCTGCGACTGTGAGACCACCGAGGACTGCGGTGCTTTCGAGGACAAGGATGTCTGCAACGGGAAGCTCATCTGCGACACTTCCGAAGTCCCGCACAAGTGTGAAGTGGATCCCCTGACGGTAGTGACCTGCCCCGAGCCGGACGGGGTGAACGCGTTCTGCCTCGAAGCGGTGTGCGACTCGGCCACGGGGGCCTGCGGCACCGCTCCGGCACACGAGGCACTTGCCTGCACCGATGCGGATGCCTGCACGCTGGGGGACACGTGCATGGATGGCGTGTGCATCG
>Ga0172371_10003256_pt1 | contig 25292 bp, 28 predicted proteins | sample Lak12m_FD_114543 | JGI IMG/M metagenome (GOLD analysis project Ga0172371, IMG submission 114543) | Freshwater microbial communities from Kabuno Bay, South-Kivu, Congo - kab_022012_12m | ecosystem: Environmental > Aquatic > Freshwater > Lake | place: Democratic Republic of the Congo: South-Kivu... | reverse complement strand
CCCTTTTCCCCCTCATTTTTCCTCCCGGCGCATGACCTGCACGAAGAGGTCTTCCAGGGTGGGATGGGCCGGCGCCAAGCTGAGGTCCTCCAGACCGGCGTCTTCCAGGACTTGGGTCAGCGGGGCGGCGGCCTGAGCGGCATCCTCCACCGTGATCATCAGGCGGTCACCCATGGCCAGGGTCTGGCGCACCAGGGGATGGCCGGTCAAGACCCGGCGGGCGGCCCACATATCCGAGGCCCGGGCCTCCAGGAGTTCTCCCTGAAAGGAAGCCTTGATGGACTGGGGCGTGTCCACCACCAACAGTTTGCCGTGATGCATCATGCCCACCCGGTGGGCCCGTTCGGCTTCGTCCATGTAAGCGGTGGACAGAAAAATGGTGAGCCCGCCCGTAAGGAGCCGGTAAAGGATTTCCCAGAACTCCCGGCGGGAGATAGGGTCCACCCCGAAGGTGGGCTCGTCCAAAAAGAGGAGTTCTGGGGTATGGATCAGGGCGCAGGCCAGCCCCAGCTTCTGGCGCATCCCCCCGGAGAGATTGCCGGCCAGCCGGTTCTGGAAAGGGGTAAGATTGGAGAACCCCAACAACTCCGGCATCCGCTTTTGCCGTTCGGCCCGGGACACCTGGTAAACATCGGCATAGAAGACCATGTTTTCGGCCACCGTGAGGTCGTCGTACAGGCCGAAGCGTTGGGGCATGTAACCGATTTTCTCCTTGATGACTTCGGAGTCCTTAACGGTATCGAAGCCCAGCACCTCCGCCCGGCCGGCGTCAGGGTCCATAATGCCGGTGAGCATGCGCATGGTGGTGGTCTTGCCGGCGGCGTCCGGGCCTACCAGGGCAAAGGCTTCCCCCCGGAAGACTTCCAGGTCGAGACAATCCACCGCGATCAGGTCCCCGAAGCGCTTGGTAAGCCCGGCGGTCCGAATGGCGGGCTTACTGACGGGGCTGTTCGTCTGTCTGGCTGTCAAGGAGAATAACCGCTTCCGCCGGCATCCCCGGCTTCAAGTCGTAGTTGAGGTTTTGCGCCCGGACCTTGCAGCGATAGACCAGGGTCACCCGCTCCTTATAGGTCTCCACCGTCTTGGGGGTGAACTCAGCCTTGGAGTTGATGAAGGACACCCAGGCGGGGTATTGCTTGCCCGGGTAGGCGTCGGTGGTGACGTAGGCCTTCATGCCGAACTTGACCTTGGCCAAGTCGGTTTCCGGGATATACCCCTGGAAATAGATATTGTCCATATCCCCCAGGGTGAGGACCGGCGCCCCCACCGCCGCGGTCATGCCGGGCTCCATGGGGCGCACCAGGACCACGGCGTTCACCGGAGACTTGATGGTGGCGTACCCCAGCCGGGTGAGGGCCAGCTCCAGGGAGGCCTGGGCCTCTTTGAAATCGCTTCGGGCCTTTTCCACGTCTTCCTTCCGGAAGCCCTCCAACCGCAGGCTGTATTCCTCCAACGCACTCTTGTGGACCTCCTTGGCCATGAGGTAATCGGCCTCGAATTTGTCCCGGGTGATGGCGGGCGCCACCTTCCGGCGGTAGAGGTTTTCGTAGCGCTCATAATCCAGTTTCTTATTCACCAGGTCCGCCTTGGTCTTGCCCACCTGGGCTTCGGCCTCCTTGACCTCCTGGGTCCGGTAACCGGCTTCATATTTGTCCAGGGTGGCCTTGGTTGCGGCCAGGGCCGCCTTACTCCGGTCCACCTCATCTTTGAGATCCTGGGCCTCCAGGCCGGCCGTGACCTGGTCCATGGAGATCCAGTCGCCTTCCTGGAAAAAGATGTACTGGATGATGCCGGAAACCTTGAAAGCCAGGTCTGTCTCGGTGGCCTCCATGTGCCCTTGCAGGCGCAAGGTATTCGGGGGTGGCTGGCTTTCCCACCAGATCAGCAGGTAGGCCAGACCTCCCACTACCAGTACTCCGGCCAGGATGATGGGAATGAATCGCCGGTTGAATTTCATGGATCCTCCACTTCGGCTTGCGGCAATGAGAATAGAAGTCTGAGCCTGTATCGCGCCGCCTCCATTTTACCGGGAAAGGCCTTGGAAGGCAAAAGGATACTCAAGGGTAGCCAAGGGCGGCCGAGAATAGCGGGGGCACGGTCGCAGGTTCCCGAGCGGTAATTCCCAGGTCGGCGGTTTACGCCCAAGGCAAGAAAAATGTAGGTGGGGCGGGCGTCCCCGCCCGCCTCCGTCGCACAGGCCAGACGCCTGTGCCACCAAATAACCAGAATGATGCCGACAAGATATCGGCGCCGCATATAATCATTTGCTAGAGGAGCCGCTTCTCAGGCCTGCCTGGGGCTGACTACCAGGACCGGCAGGTCCGCGGCCTCCAGGATGCGCTCGGTCACCGAGCCCAACAGCGACCGCCGGTGCCTTTTGCGGCCGATCTTGCCCATGACGATCAAGCCGGCCTGGCGCCGGTGGGCTTCATCCAGGATGACTTCATCGGGCATGCCGGATTGGATGTCCACCTGGGCCCCGACTCCCTGCTGCTGGGCCTCCTGGCTCAGGGACAGGAGCAGCTTCATGCCGCTTTCCTGCATTTCGTGCAAGAGGTGCGGCCGCTCCCGGCCCGACAGGCGGCAGATTTCATCCAGGGCCGACGAATCCACCACGTAGAGCAAAATGATGTCGGCCCCCAAGGCCCGGGCCGTCTCCAGGGCCAGGCGGTGGGCCGCCAGGGATGCCTCGGAGCCGTCCACCGGCACCAGAATTTTTTTAATCTGCGTCACTCCAACCCCCTATTAAACCGTTATCCATAAAACTTAATCCTGCCCACCGCCCACCAGCCATCGCTCACGGCTCACTTTTTCCGGGCCTTGGCCCGCTTCAAGTGAAACAATCCTTCCCGTTCCCGTTCTTCCAGGGCGCCTTCCAGATAGTGGATGGTCTCCCGATAGGTGGGGATAATCATGTAATTCAAGGCGTTGGTCCGCCGCACGGTGCGCTTCAGCTCCTCGGCCAGGCGCCAGAGGATGGCCTCCACCTCCGCCAGTTCGCCGATGGCGGGCAGGGCCTCCCGGACGGCCAACTGGCACTCGTCCAGGGCGCTGACGGTCCCCCCGAAACTTATGTGAGGCCGCCGGTCGCTGGGATGGAGTTCCACCACCGGCATGGGCATGCCCAAAAAACCCCGGTCCTTGAGGACCACCGGGGCGTCGGGCTTCACCCCTAAAGCGGCCCGGGCCACGGCCTCGCTCCCCAGAGAGAGGAGGCTCTCCACCAGCCGGTCATAAGCGGTCTTAAGGGCCTGCTCCACCCGGCGCCGGAAGGTGGCCGCCTGCCCCTGGAGGCGGAGCAACTCTCCCAACAGCAGGTCCCGCTTTTCCTCCAGGAAAACCACGGCCTCACTGGCCAGACGATGCTCGTCCTTGACCCGGAGGAGATTACCCTTGGTGGCCGGCAGCGGTAGGCGCGCCATGGTTAATTCCCGGGCGGACACCTGGGGCCGCCCCTACAACCAGTTCCCCCCTTTTTCCTCATCATTCCCCCCACTTGCCGTACGCCTTGATCTCCGCCGCCGTCACCCGGGTGAGGTCGCCCCGGGGGAGTTCCTGGAGGATGCGCCAGGCCAGGTCCAGGGTTTGGGTGATGGACCGGTTTTCCTCGGGGCGCTGGCGGATGAATCGTTCTTCAAAGGCCCGGCCGAAATTGAGCACCCGCCGGTCGTCCTTCGAGAGGCTGTCCTCCCCGATAATGGCCGCCAGGGCCTGGATGCGCCGGGCGTGGTCGTAGGCGGCGTAGAGTTGGGAGGACACATGGGCGTGGTCCTCCCGGGTGCGGTCGGCCCCGATGCCGTCGCTCATCAGCCGGGAGAGGGAGGGCAGCACGTTGATGGGTGGGTAAATTCCCCGCTGGTGCAGGCCCCGGTCCAGGACGATCTGCCCCTCGGTGATGTAGCCGGTGAGGTCCGGGATGGGATGGGTGATGTCGTCGTTGGGCATGGTGAGCATGGGCAACTGGGTGATGGACCCGCCCCGGCCTTCGATCTTGCCGGCCCGCTCATAGATGGAGGCCAGGTCGCTGTACAGATAGCCGGGGTAGCCCTTGCGGCTGGGCACCTCGCCCTTGGAACTGGCCACTTCCCGGAGGGCCTCGCAGTAGTTGGTCATGTCCGTGAGGATGGCAAGGACGTGATGGTCCCGGTCAAAGGCCAGAAATTCCGCCACGGTCAGGGCCAGGCGGGGGGTGATGAGGCGCTCGATGGCCGGGTCGTCGGCCAGGTTCAGGAACATGACCACGTTGTTGAGGACGCCGCTGGCCTCGAAGGACCGGCGGAAGATATTGGCCACGTCGTGCTGCACCCCCATGGCGGCAAAGACGATGGCGAAGCGCTCCTCCGCCCCCAGGAGCCGGGCCTGGCGCACGATCTGGGCCGCCAGCTCGTGGTGGGGCAGGCCGCTCATGGCGAAGATGGGGAGTTTTTGCCCCCGCACCAGGGTGTTCATGCCGTCAATGGCGGAAATCCCCGTCTGGATGAATTCCCGGGGATAGGTGCGGGCGACGGGGTTGATGGGCTGGCCGTTGATGTCCCGGCTGGCCTCTCCCACCGGCGGGGGACCGCCGTCCAGGGGCCGGCCCAGGCCGTCGAAGATGCGCCCCAGCAGGTCGGTGGACACCGGCGCGGTCAAGGGGCTGCCGGTGAACCGCACCCGGGTTTTTTGCAGGGAGAGGCCCACGGTTTCGCCGAATAGCTCGATGACCGCCTCATTGACGCCCACCGCCAGGACCCGGCCGGTCTGGCGGGCGCCGTCCGGGGCGGTGACCTCCACGCTTTCCTCAAACCCCACCCCTTTCACGCCTTCCACCACCAGAAGCGGGCCGCTGATGGACTTGAGGCCCTGGTACTCAAGGCCCGGGGCCGGGAGTACGGTTTGCGGTCTGCGGTTTGCGGTTTCTGATTGGTCGTTCATGGGTTTGCGGTTTCCAGTTTTCGGTTTTCAATGAATTATTATTATTTGTTGCGAAAAGTTCTGGTTAGTTTGGTGGCGCCAGCGTCTCGCCTGTGCGACTGCGGCGGGCGAGACGCCCGCTACCAACTCTTCATGCTTTCCGGGTGGGCCGAAGGCCCACGAGCGACTGTTTTAAAAGATTCATCAGCCGTTTCTGACACATAAGACGCGCCCTACGGCGGTCCCGGCACAGGCTGGAAGCCTGTGCCGCCAATACTTTTATTAGCGTTCCAAGCCCTTGCCTTGGGAACGTCAATCTTGGCCCAAGCTCTGCTATGGCGCCTTTGCGCAAGATCAACACCCCTACCCCGCCAGCGCCTCCAGTTTATCTGTCAAGGTTTTCTCCAACTCGTCGAACTTCTCCAGTTCATCCGCCTTGATGGCGGACTTCATCCGCAGCAGGGCCCCCACCTCCGTCAGTTCCCGGACCTGGTAAAATGGCGCCCCTTTGGCCATCGCCTCTTTGGCCCGCCGGTAGGTGGACAGGATCAGCTTCAGCATCTTCATCTGCTTGGCGGGGGGGCAGAACATGTCCACCGCATCGAAGGCGCTCTGCTGCAAGAAGCCCTCCTTGAGCCAGCGGGCCGCCTCCAGGGTCAGACGCTGGGGGTCCGGCAGGGCTTCTTCGCCGATGATCTTGACGATGCGCTGCAACTGGTGGTCTTCCTGGAGCAGGGTCAGGGCCTGGCCCCGCATCTCCTGCCAGCCCGGCTCCACCTGCTGGGCCCACCAGTCCGCCACCAGGTCGGGGTATTCGCTGTAGCTGTCGATGGGGTTGATGGCCGGGAAATACCGGGCCGCAGCCAGTTCCTTGTCCAGCCCCCAGAAGGTGCGCACGAACCGTTTGGTCTGCTGGGTCACGGGTTCGGAAAAATCCCCCCCCGGCGGCGACACCGCCCCGATGACCGACACCGATCCCCGGGAGCCGTTGAGGTTGACCACTGCGCCGGCCCGCTCATAGAACTCCGCCAGGCGGGTGGCCAGATAGGCCGGAAAACCTTCCTCCGCCGGCATTTCCTCCAGCCGCCCGGAGATTTCCCGCAGGGCCTCGGCCCAGCGGGAAGTGGAATCGGCCATCAGGGCCACGGCATAGCCCATATCCCGGAAGGCCTCCGCCAGAGTGATGCCCGTATAGATGGAGGCCTCCCGGGCCGCCACCGGCATGTTGGAGGTGTTGGCGATGAGGATGGTGCGCTCTAAAAGCGGGTGTCCGGTGCGAGGGTCTTGCAAGGCGGGGAGTTCGCTCAGGATGCCGGTCATCTCGTTGCCCCGCTCGCCGCAGCCCACGTACACGATGAGGTCGGCCTCGCACCACTTGGAGAGCTGGTGCTGGGTGATGGTCTTGCCGGTGCCGAACCCCCCGGGGATGGCGGCGGCGCCCCCCCTGGCCAGGGGAAACAGGGTGTCCAGGACCCGTTGGCCGGTGATCAGCGGCTCCCCCGGCAGCAGGCGCTCCCGGTAAGGCCGGCCCTGGCGCACCGGCCAGCGGTGCCACAGGAAGAGTTCGGTCTCCCGCCCCCGCTTATCCCTCACCCGGGCAATCACCTCCTTCAGGGTGTACGCCCCGGGCCCGGCCAGATCAACAATTTCCCCCGCCACCCCAGGGGGGGCCAGGACCCGGTGCTCCATGGCCGCGGTTTCCGGCACCACCCCCAGGATGTCCCCGCCGGCCACCGGGTCGCCGGGCTTGAGCCGGGGCTCAAAGGGCCAGGCCTTGTCCCGGTCCAGGGGAGTGACCTGGGCCCCCCGGCCGATGAACACGCCGGTGAGGCGCTCCAGGGCGCTCAGGGGCCGTTGGATGCCGTCGAAGATTTGCCCCAGGAGGCCCGGCCCGATCTCCACCGACAGGGGCGCGCCCTGCCCCGCCACCGGGTCCCGGGGGCGGACGCCGCCGGTGTCCTCATAGACCTGGAGAGTGGCCACTTCGCCCTCAAGAGCGATGACCTCGCCGATGAGACGCGCCGCCCCCACCTCCACCATCTCGTACATGGAGAGGACGTCCCCGCCGCTGGCCTTGATCACCGGCCCGCTCACCCAGATGACTTCGGTTGTGGTGTCGGTCATGGTTTGCTTGCTTAACTCCCCCAGAGCTTCCGGGCGGCCTCGGCCCGCAAGGTTTCCCGCTGGCGGTCGATGATGCCCGCAAAAGTCTGGTCAAAGCGCATCCGGCCGTCGGCCCGGACCACCACGCAGCCGCCGGGGGGCAGGTCCGGCTCGGCGGAAAAAGCCAGTTGGCAGGACCGGGCGCAGCCCACCTCCGCCAACAACTCCGGGGTGAGCCATTTTTCTTCCTCGGGGTGGGCCAGGACCCGGAACTGCTCCCCTTCCAGTTGGGCCAGGGTCGCCGGGAGCGTCCGGCGGAGCCAGTCCTGATAGTCGGGGGTTTCCCGCCAGGCCAGGAGCCGGGCCCGGACCTGGCCCAAGACCTCGTTCAACAGGGCCTCTTTGGTCTGAAAGACCTGCCGCTTGCCCTCCAGTTCGGCCCGGTCAATGCGGTTCCGGGCCTCCAGCCGGGTCTGGGCTTCCACGGCCGCCCTGGTCCGGGCGATTTCCTCCCGAAGCTGGCCCTCGGCTTCTTGCAGGCGGCGCTCCGCTTCCTCCCGGGCCCGGGCCAGGATTTCCTCCGCCTCGCCTTGGCCCTGGGCGTTAATCGCCTGACAGAGCAATTCTATCTGGTCATACAGCGGCACGCCTTAAGCTCCTCCCTTGGAAGGTTCTGGTTTTATGGCGGCACATCGCAGTCTCAAGGGCGCCAGCACATTGTTTTCCTTAGGGACGACCTTCTGTTTCCTCCCCCTTGATGGGGGAGGGTTGGAGTGGGGGTGAACAATGAGCCGATTATTACCTTAATCCCCCTCCCACCAACCCCCTCCCACCAAGGGAGGGGAGTTTAAGGCTCCTAATTTATGCAAGGTATTTCCGGGAGGCGATTTTATAGCAATTGCCAAAAGTTTTTTCCGATATGACCATGCGCCTAGCATCCAAATCCCCCCTAACCCCCCCTTGGCAAAGGGGGGAACTTATTGAAATTACCTTGAAAGTCCCCCTTTGAAAAAGACGGATTTAGGGCGATTTGAAACCCGTTGATGGAAATGAATCTTTGGCAAATGCTATAGTTCGCCCCTGGATTGACCCAAAGGTTCATTTCGGTATCCCCATCAGGGCCCGGAGCCGGTCCAGCAGCGACCGGCCCCCGAGCCGGGGCCCTTTCAGGTCGGGAATCTCCAGGATCAGGGGCGGCCGCCCTTCCTGCCGGACCGCGTCCACTTCATTCCGGATGTCTTGGGCCAGTCTCTCGGTGATCAACACCAGTCCCACCCGGGGGTCAGCCAGACCCTGGGCCAGCAACTGCCGGGCCTCGGCCGCGTTGTCCGCCGCCCCCCCGGGCATACCGGCCAGGGCGAAGGGCAGAAAGGTGCGGGCATCGGCGATGACAAAGAAACCCTGGTCCTTGATGGCGGGTCCTCCGTGGCCAAAGGCCCCTCAGTCAAGCAGATAACTGCTCAGTGTTATGAAAAGTTTTTGTAGGGTGCGTTCTACGCACCATTTCGCCCAGAACGTGGCGGGCACGGAGGCCCGCCCCACCGGGCTTTTCATGCTTTGCGGGTGGGCCGCAGGCCCATGAAGAACTGGTTTGAAAAATTCAAGGTTCAGAGTTAATCCAGCATACTGCGCAAAGGATGCCGGCGGCGGCGGGAATACCCCCACGGTTTGCCAGGCTCTCCGGCTGCGCCGCAGATTTACGGACGCCCGCTCGCTGCTCACTGCTTACCGCTCCCCGCTACACCCTTCCCAGGATCATGATGGCCACGATCAGCCCGTAAATGGCCAGGCCTTCGGCCAGCCCCACGAAGATCAAGGCCCGGCCGAAGAGTTCCGGTTTTTCGCTGATGGCCCCCAGGGCCGCGGCCCCCACGGCCATGACCGCCACCCCGGCCCCCAGGACCCCCAGGCCGGCGGCAATGGCGGCGGACAGAAAGGCCCACTTCACCACTTCCGGGTCCGTCGCCGCCCCGGTTTGGGCCCAGGCCGCCATTACCCCACCGCCGACGACGGCCAGGGTTGCCAGGCCGACCCCTATGCCTCGGAAAATCTGTTTACGCATCAGTCTCCCCTCCGGCGACGTAACCGGGCTCAGGGCGCCGCTCCCCGTTCCAGGGGCTTGAAAGGCTCCCCGCCGCCGTGGAAAAATTTACTCATAAATTCATAGTATTCCAGCCGGACAATCTGGATGGAGACCACCAGCCCCTCCAGGAGGATAATGACCAGGTTGCCCACCACGATGGTCAGCCAGTAAGCCAGCCCGCCGCCCCCCATGCGGTTCAGGGTGTCCGCCAGGGAAAAGACCGCGATGAACAGGCCGGCGTGGGCCAGGGCAAAGGCGGCGATGCGGATGAAGGAGATGGTGTTGGCCACGAAGCGGATGGTGCCGTCCACCACCTCGATGATCCCTTCCAGCAACCGGATCCCTGTGCTTTCGCCGGGGGCCTCGGCTTCGGCGGGGGCCAGCCACAGGCGCTGGAGAAGATAAATGCCCCCCAGGAGCAGGGTGACGCCGGCCGTCCCCGCGGCCACCCAGAAATCCCACTTCAATGCCCCGGTGAGGAGATAGCGCACTCCCAGGCCCGCCAGGATCCAGTAAATCAGGGCCGCCAGGAGGCCGGCCCCGGGCAGGCGGGAGGTCTTGAGGCGCAGGGCGTTGAGGAAACTCAGGATCAGACCCAGACTGATGGCCCCCACCCCGAACAGGATGGCGACCTTGATGAAGTAACTGACGTCCTGCATGGGCGAGAACCATAAAGCCGGCAATATGTGTTCCACCCCGAAGACGCTGCCGTACAGGAACCCGAAGATGACGGAGGCCACCCCGCACTCCATCAGGATGATGCCGTAGTCGGTGTAGTGGAAAAATCTCCGGAAGATCACGTAGCCGGTGAGAAAGAGCACCGCGCCCTGGCCGACGTCGCCGAACATCAGGCCGAACATCAGCAGGAAGCTGACGGCCAGAAAGACGGTGGGCTCCACCTCGCCGTAAGTGGGGGTGCCGTAGGCCGTGGTCAGGCGCTCAAAAGGGCGCAGCAGGTAGGGATTGTTAAACAGGATGGGGATCTTCAGGACCCCTTCCCGGGCCCCGGGAATGGCCTCCGGGGAGAGAACCTCCACCTCCGCCTGGCCGCCCAACTCCTGGGCCAGGGCTTCCTTGAGCTTATCCACCAGATGGGCGGGGATCCAGCCGCTCACCAGGTAGGCGCGGTCCACCTTGCCGAACAACACCCGGGCCCGGAGCAGGGTGCGGATCAGGTCGATGCGGTTGCGGAGGCGCACCAGTTCCGGCCCCACCTGGTCCCGCAGCCGGGCCCGCTGGACCTCCTGCTGCTGCCGGGAGGTTTCCAGGGTCTGGAGCTGTTCGTTCAGGTCCGTCAGCAGTTCGCTCAGGGACCCGCCGGCCGTGGGCGGCAGGGAAAGCGGCTCGAAGAAGGCGCCCTTCAAGGCCCGGTCCAGGGTTTCCCGGTCGCCGGCCAGTCCCGCCGCCAGGACCAGAGTCCGGGTCTCCTCCTGGACCACCGGGATCAGGGCATGGTGGAGATGTTCCAGGGCCTGCTCCAACCTGAGGAGATTTTCCCGGGGCAGCCAGCCCGGCGCCACAGAGGCAAACTGGAGGTCGGCCAGGGCCCCGGGTTCCACGCCGGCGGGGGCTAATAATTCCAGGTTCTTTTGGTATTCCTCCAACTTGGTTAATCGGTCCGAGACCTCCAGGACCTCCTGGAGCAGGGGGTTCACCTGGCGGCGCAGGCGCTCCATGATTTCTTCCAGGGGATAAATGTCCCTGGCGGGGTCCAGATCGGGGGGAATCTCCACCACCTGGGAGGGAATTCCCAGGGCCTGAGACCAGCGGTCCACCTCTTCCCCCACCTGCTGGTAGCGGTTCAACAGGTCCCGCTCCAGTTCGCCCATGTACCCCAGTTTGCCCAGAGGGGTCTCCACCAGATTGATCAGGTGCATGATCCGCAGCCGGGTCAGGACCGCGGTGGCCCGGGAGATCTCTTCCTGGGCCACCTGGATATTGATCAGGACCAGGGGAACGGCTTTAAACATGCAAACCTCCGGCTTCCCGCCGCCATAGCTGCGGCGCCACTCGTTCGGCCGGGAGATTAAGGAGCATGCCGGTGATCAGGGTGATGAGGTTGTCCAGCTCCAATTCCTTGAAAAACAGAAAGGTCAGGGGCAGGCCGATCTGAAAGGGGGGCCGGGCCAGGCCCCTTTCCAGGGCCGTCAGCCAGTATTGCCGGAGCCTGGCCTCCACCGCGGCCCGGTCTGCCGCGCCCTGGAGCAGCTCAATATAGGCCGGCCGAGGCAGTCGGAGGATCATCTCCCCGGTATGGGGGGCGAAGGCCAGGTCCCGGCGGGCCGCCGGGCTGACAAAACTCCCGGCTGCGATGAGATACTGGTAGGTCTCCTCCGGCGGGAAGCCGTAGAGGTCGCGGAAGCGGCCGGTCCAGGCGATATTGGTGATGTCCATCCAGACGCCCAGGATGTCCCCGGCGATCCGGCGGTCGGCCCGGCCCAGCAGTGCCAGCCCCTGCCACAGGGAGGCGTACACCAGGAGGTCCAACGACATCTCCAGGGGGAAGAGGTTGGCCTCGCGCCCAAACCGGGGCAGACCCTTGGCAAGGGGCGGTCCCCAGACGGTGGGGGCGAGATAGTCCACCAGCCGGGGGATGGTCTCCTGACGGAGCATCTCCTGGAAATCCAGGGTAGATAAGGGGGTGAGGGGCAGGAGCCGCCCGGCGGCCCGGGCCGGGTCCAACCCCTGGTGCAGGGTCCGGAGCGCCACCTTGAGGTTTTCCGCCACCAACCGCCTGAGCAAGAGATTCAGGAACCGGGACTCCCGCTTTTTCAGCCCCCGGCGCACCTTGAGAATGGTTTGGGCCAGGTTGCCGTAGAGGCGGCGGCTCAATTCGGCCTCGGCGTCGGGCCTGCGCCAGTCCCAGCCCGAAAGGACGGGGCCGTACGCGGTGCTCCCGAGGTACCCCGCCAGGTCATCCAGGTTCCGGGCCCGCAGGAGATAGTGGTAATCCTGGGGAGAGAGCAGAAAGCTCCTGAGGGCCATGAGTTTGGCCCCCCCATAGGCATACCGCCAGGTCTTGAAGATCATGTCCCTAACACCCGGGCTATCAGCAGGGCCGCGACTTCTTCCCGGCGGGCCTGGAAGTTTTGGGTCAGCTCCTGGACCTGGCGCTCGGTGGCGGCGGCGATTTCCCGGACCCGGGCCTCGGCCTCCGCCAGGATTTCCGCCTGGGCCTCCTGGTGCAGTCGCGCCAGTTCCTCCTGAAGCCGGTCCTGGATTTCCCGGACCTGGGCGTCGGTCCGGCTTTTGAGGGCCAGGGCTTCTTGCCGGCTCCGGGCCACCGCCTCCCGGCCGTTTAAGTCCGCGCTGATGATCTTTCCCAGGTCTTTTAACATGCGCCCTGCCTGGACCTCAATCTCCGGGCCGGAAAACCGCCCGGTTCGCCTCTCTCTTCTGCCGATGCGGCCTTACCTTGTCCTGATAGTAATTATTTGCCACGCCAATATCAATCTAAATGAGACGATCCTGGAGCCCGGGGCCGCCTCCGGGAACCGTCTGCCTCCGCCTGCCGCTTTACATCCTTATCGTAAATCATTACCCTGGTCTTGAAGTCATGTGCAGAAAATTTGGGGAGACTGGTGGAAAAGTCTCTGGTTTAGTGGTTGTTATCCTGAACCGGCTCAAGAAACCGGTAACTTCACCGGAACCGGACCCGGTGCTTCCGGCAGATGGAGCCAAACTTTTTTAACCGCCGGGCGGGGGCCTGACCGGGCCCCGGGAGGTCCCATGGCTCAATGCATCCCCCTGAGCAGGGAAATGCTCAAAGACCCCATCGATGTTGAGGTTCCCGATGAACCCCTAAATTTTTCCCGGGCCCGGGCCATTGGCGACCAGCGAGCCCGGCAGGAGACCGCCGAGCCCATGCTCCTGGCCTGGTATAACCGGAGCACCGGGGAATTCTCGCCCCCGGTGACCTGCGGCGAGGATATCCGGCCCACCTGGCTGATTTACGCCGAATCCCGGGGCGGCGACCTGGTGATCGATATCAACCGGGAGGCGTATGTGTTTGTTTATTGCCGGCTTTCCTGAAGGCCGAGCCTGAGCCGTCATCGTTCAAAGATCTTGACAGGCGCGCCTTGACCAGCTAAACTAGCAGACCAACCGGTCGGTCTTAAAAGGAGCCTGGAAAACAGTATGGCGCTTAAAGAAAGAATCATCCACGAAGCCCTCTGCCAATTTTCCATCAAAGGCTATATGAGCACCTCCATCAGCGACCTCCTGACCTCCACCGGCGCTTCCAAGGGCGGGCTTTACAATCACTTCAAGAGCAAAGAGGACCTTTTGTTCGCCGCCCTGAGCGAAGCCCGGAAAATCTGGCGCCAGAAAAACCTGGCCGGTCTGGACCAGTTGCCCCGCCCCCTGGACAAAATCATCAAACTCCTGGAAAACTATCGGGATGATTATTTACCCGACGCGGAAAATTTTCCCGGCGGCTGTATCTTTGTCAAACTGGCGGTGGAATTAAATGACCAGCAACCCCACCTGGCCCGGGAGGTCAATGAAGGTTTCCTCCGGTTCAAAAGCATGCTGAAACGGTCCCTGGACCAGGAACAGGAAGCCGGCCGCCTGAAAAACGGCATTGATACGGGGCTGGTGGCCGAGATGCTCTTCTCCGGCATCCTGGGGGCCTGTGTGGCCTACACCTCCGACAAGTCCAAAGATAACCTAAATCGCACCATGAACGGTCTGATAACCATCTTAACCATGATCAGCGCCTGAAAAACTTTTCCCCGGCCAGGGGAGGGTTTGCCGGGGCGGGAAAACCGAAATATCATGTCCATCAGGGAGGCCGATGGGCCCCCACGTGCAAAGGAGGTAAGTCGGCATGGATTTTAAGCTGTCGGAACGTGAAGAGTTGCTCCGCAAATCGGCCCGGGAGTTTGCCGAGAGCGAGATTACCCCCAAAATTGACGCCATGGAAGAGACCGGGGAGTTTCCGGTGGAACTCCTCAAACCCATGGCCAGACTGGGGATCACCGGCCTCATCGCCCCTCGGGAGTTCGACGGCGTCGGCCTGGGCTACCTGGCCCGCACCATCGTGCTGGAGGAGTTGGCCCGGGTCTCGGCCGCGGTCCCCATGGGCGTGCAGGTCCACCACATGGCCATCGCCGCGCTCAATGATTTCGGCGCCGACGGACAGAAAAAGAAGTATATTCCCCCTCTGGCCCGGGGCGAGACCATGGGGTGCGTGGCCGTAACCGAACCTTCCGGGGGCTCGGACGTGTTGGGGATGCAGTCCAAGGCCGAACTGAAAGGCGACAGATGGATTTTAACCGGCCGCAAGTGCTTCATCACCAATTCCCACACCTCCGATTACTGGCTGGTGATCGCCCGGACCGGCGAGGGCCCCAAGGGTCTCACGGCTTTCATCGTGGACAAGGACGCCCCCGGGGCCAAAACCGGGCGGGTGGAGCACAAATTCGGCCTCCGGGGTTCCATTACCGGGGAACTGGTGTTCGACCAGTGCGAAATCCCCCCGGAAAATGTCCTGGGCCAGGTGGGGGGCGGCCTGGGCGTGGCCCTGAAGACCGTCAGTGAAAGCGGCCGCACCGGCATGGCCGCGGTGGCCCTGGGCATCCTCCAGGCCTGCTATGAGGAGGCCGGGAAGTTCGCCAATGAACGGGTGCTGTACGGCAAACCCATCGCGGCCTTGCAGGCCGTCAGCTTCCTGGTGGCGGAGATTTACACCGACCTGGAAATCTGCCGGCTGCTCTGTTACCGGGCCGGGTGGATGAAGGACCAGAATCTGCGGTTCGACACCGAAAGCGCCATGGCCAAGTACTATACCTGCGACGCCGCGGCCCGGTGCGCCAAGAAGGCGGTGGAAATCCACGGGGCTTACGGCATCCTGCAGGAATACAAGGTCCAGCGGCTTTTGCGGGACGCCATGGTGACCATTTCCGCCGGCGGCACCGGCGAGATCGGCAAGGTGGTGGTGGGGCGGGCGGCCCTGGCGCCATTCAAGAAAAAGGAGTAAGATCAGTTTCCCCTGGAAAAACCACAAAAGGTCGGGGCGGACCGGCGTGTCCGCCCCCTTTGGACGCGACCCCGGACGCGCCCGGACAACAAAGGTAAAACGGGCCGGAGGCCATGGAAAGAATAATCGTCTGCGTCAAGCCGGCGCCCGATCCCAGGGAGTGGGACCGGCTCCGGATGGACCCGGTGACCAGGACGTTGATCCGGGAAGGGATTCCCAGCGTCATCAATCCCCTGGATAAGCATGCCCTGGAGGCGGCCCTGGAAATCAAGGAGGCCCGCAACGGCGAAGTGGCGCTCCTGTCCATGGCGCCGGAGTCGGCTCTGCCGGTGTTGCGGGAAGCCCTGGCCATGGGCGCCGACCGGGCGGTGCTGCTCTCGGATCACGCCTTTGCCGGCTCGGACACCCTGGCGACCTCACGGATTCTGGCCGCGGCCATTCGCCGCCTGGGGTCCTTTGACCTCATCTGCTGCGGCAACTTCACCCTGGACGGCTCCACCGCCCAGGTGCCCTCCCAAATCGCCGAGCTGCTGGTGATCCCCAATATCATGCACGTGACCGGCATAGAGCTTCTGGAGGACGGGCGGCTGGCGGTCACCCAAAAGATTGAACAGGGCTGGGTGAAACTGGCGGCCGCGCTTCCCCTGCTGCTCTCCCTGACCAAGGAGGCCAATAAACCGCGCTTTAGCAGCTTCCTCGGAATCCTGGCGGCGGAAACCCGGCCCATCGTCGTCTGGACCAATGCCGACCTGAACCTGGACCCTCAGCTCATCGGCCTCCAGGGTTCCCCCACCCGGATGGCGGATGTGCAGGTCATCCCCAAGACCCGCCAGGGCCGGCGCCTCCAGGGAACCCCCGAAGAGCTGGCCCGGCAACTGGCGGAGCAAATACACCGATGGGGGGTGATCTAACCCCGCCTTTGGCATTATTCCATCTCCATCCGCCGAATGTCGTCATCCGCCGCCCTGAAAGTCGCTCCCCTTTGGGAATCTGTGCGGCAAATCGGGCTTTGATATCATGCCATCGCGTTGGGAAATCCGCGTCCCCGGAAGGCAAAGTCCAGATACCATGGAGATGATCGGGCAAGATGACGACGGCCTCCACCGTGGATGGCCGGCGTTGGCGGGCCGCCTTGAACACCTCCCGAAGGTGGTCAAGGTATTCGGTCAAGAGTCTCCGGCGGCGTTCCAGCAGGGTAACCGTGAAAAAAACCGTGCCGCCAGGAACAAAGGCGCGAATATATTGCGGCATAAGTTAGGTTGAACCCAATGGCTGAAGGCGGGCTGCGCTTCGCTTTCCCGCCCTGCACGTAGTTGTTAACAAATCCGCGGCAGCAGGTCCCCTGTGGGCGGGTCCAGGAGGCGGCTGGTGCCGATGACCGTCCTGACCTGCACCCGGCCGGGAGGCCCCTCCCTCACCCGGCCGATAACCCGGGCCGCTTCGCCGTAAGGGCTGCGCCGGATGATGAACAGGGCCTTGGCCGCATCTTTGGGATGCACCAGGATGAGCATCTTGCCTTCATTGGCCACCTGAAAAACGTCCAGACCCAGGGCCTCGCAGGCCGCGGCCACCGCGGGGGCCACCGGCACCCGGTCCTCCATGATTTCCATGGTCACCCGGGACTGCCGGGCGATTTCGTTCAGGGCCGCGGCGAGGCCCCCCCGGGTGGGATCCCGCATGGCGTGAATGGCGCAGCCTTCTGCCAGCAGGTTCAACACCAGCCCGGTGAGGGGGGCGGTGTCGCTGGCGATGGCCTCCCCTTCCAACAGCTTCTCCCGGGCCAGCAGCACCGCGGTCCCGTGATCGCCCAGCGTGCCGGTGAGGATGATCTCGTCCCCCGGCAGGGCGGCGGCCCCGGAAATCCCGCGGCGCAAAACCTGTCCCACCCCTGCGGTGGTGATAAAGACCTGGTCCGCGGCGCCCCGAGGCACCACCTTGGTGTCGCCGGTGACGATGGCCACCTTGGCTTGAGCTGCGGTCTCCCGCATGGACTCGGCAATGGCCTTCAAGGTGTCGATTTCCAGGCCTTCTTCCAGGATGAAGGAGGCCGACAGCGCCAGGGGCCGGGCCCCGGCGGTGAGGAGGTCGTTCACCGTGCCCGCCACCGCCAGGCGGCCGATGTCGCCGCCGGGAAAAAACAGGGGGTCCACCACAAAGGAGTCGGTGGTGAAGGCCAGTTCCTGGCCTCCCAGGGGGACGGTGGCGCTGTCGTCAACGGGGCGGTTCGCATCGCCGTACCGGGCTAGAAAGACCTCGTGGATGAGCGCGGTCATCTCCCGGCCCCCGGCGCCGTGGCTTAAAAGAATGCGTGACATGAAGCTTATCCTTTCAGGATAGTGGGGGGAGGGCGGGAAAACCTTTGGGGAGAAAAGGGGAAGAGGTGAAAGGGGGAAGGGATAGAAGCAAAAGAATTTTCACCAGTTCCCTTTTCGCCCTCCCTGAGTCATCTCTCATACCGGTACGCGGCGGCGCAGGCCCCCTCGGAGGAGACCATGCAGGGGCCCAGGGGTTGGGCCGGGGTGCATTTTCCTCCGAATAACGGACACTCCCCCGGGGGCAGGGCGCCCCGGAGCACTTCGCCGCAGCGGCAGGCCGACGGCGGCGGCGGGTGGAGACGCTCCCAGACCCGGGGGAAGCGGATGCGGGCGTCATGGCGGGCGTAGGCCTCCCTGATCCGGACGCCGCTGCCGGGGATGACCCCCAGGCCCCGCCAGGAGGCGTCCCCGGGGACAAACACCTCTTTTAACAGCTTTTGCGCCCGGGGGTTGGGGGGAACCTGCACCGCCCGGGTATAGACGTTGTCCACCATGGCCCTCCCTGTCTTTAGTTGACGCAGGATCGATTCGATCCCCAGGAGCATATCCACCGGCTCAAAACCCGCCACCGCGCAGGGGAGGCTGAACTCCCTGGGGATAAAATCATAGGCCCCGGCCCCGATGATGGTGGTGACGTGGCCGGGGCAGAGGAGCCCGGAGACCCGCGCCTCCCCCCCGCCCAGGAGCGCCCGGAGCGCGGCGGGCATGGTCTTGTGGACGCACCAGACGGAAAAATTGTCCAGGCCGCATTGGGCCGCGGCCCGGATGGCCAGGGCGGTGGCGGGCATGGTGGTCTCGAAGCCCACGCCCAAAAACACCCGGTGTTGCTCCGGGGTCTGCCGGGCCAACTTCACCACATCCAGGGGGGAGTAAACCACCCGCACCTCGGCCCCGTTGGCCCGCAGGGCTTCCAACGAGGTGTGGCTGCCGGGGACCCGGAGCATGTCGCCGAAGGAGACCAGCACCACCCGGGGCTCGGCCCCCAGGGCCAGGAAGGCGTCCAGGTCCTCCGGGGCGGTGACGCATACCGGGCAGCCGGGCCCGGAAATGAGCCGCACCTCAGGGGGCAGGAGGGATTTGAGGCCGAAGCGGGCCGCGGCCATGGTGTGGGTGCCGCAGACCTCCATGATGGTGGCGGGACCCGGGGCGAGGGTCGCCAGACGCCGGGCCAGGTCCCGAACCAGGGCCTGGTCCCGGAATTCGTCAACATACTTCATCGGTCAGGCTCCGGAGGAGGGCCAGGGTTTCCTCGGCGTGCCGGGGGTCCACCCGGGCGATGGCCAGGCCGGCGTGAATGAGCACGTAATCCCCCAGGATCGCCTCGGGGAGCAGATCCAGGCGCACCGTTCGGGTTACCCCGTCCACTTCGGCCACCCCGGCGACCCCGTTGATCTTAATGAGACGCATGGGGATGGCAAGGCACATATCTAGAATCCTGTTTAACAGATTTATCTGGTTTTAAAAAGAGTAAGCCCCTGATAAACCAAGGGGGAAAAGGCGAAAAGGGAGAGAGGGGAGCAGGGAACAACCTGGTGAACCAAACAGCCTTCCTTCCTTTTCGCCTTTTTCCCTTGTCACCCTTTTCTTATCCGGGCGGCGGCCACCGCCGCCTGGCCCAGGGCGATGCCGCCGTCGTTGGGCGGGGTCAGCCTATGGGTGAGCACCTCAAAGCCGCGGGCCGCCAGGCTTCGTTTCAGCCGGGTGAACAGCAGGGCGTTTTGCATCACCCCGCCGGACAGGGCCGCCAGATTCAAACCGGTCCGCTCCCGAATCAAGCCAGCGGCTTCGCTGAGCAGCCGCACCAGGGAATTGTGGAAACGGGCCGCGACGACCCCCGGGGCGGCGCCGGCCAGGTGATCGCTCACCGCGCCGCCGAACACGGCCAGGGTGTCCAGGACCAGGACCCTCCCTTCTTGATGAATGGCAGCGGGATAGAAACCCTCTTCGACCTCATCCGCAACCATTTCCAGTTCCATGGCCGCCTGCCCTTCGTAGGTCCGGGTGCGGCAGACGTTTAAGGCCCCGGCCAAGGCGTCGAAGAGGCGGCCGGCGCTGGTGGTGAGGGGCGAATTCAGCCCTTGGGCGAGCTGGCGGTGCAGGATGCGCTCCTCCAGGGGGGCAAAGCTCAGGTCCAGCCGCCGGGCCTGGCGGAGGAAATCCTCCCCGTAGAGGGCGTAAAGATAGGCCGCGGCCATGCGTCCCGGATCCCGCACCGCGGCTTCGCCACCAGGCAGGGGGACCCCGGCGAAATGACCGGCCCGAATATAGCCCGCCAGGTCCGCCGCCAGCAGTTCCCCGCCCCAGACGCTGCCGTCCGGGCCGTAGCCGGTGCCGTCCAGGGCGATGCCGAGGCAAGGCTCGGTGCGGCCGTTCTCCGCCAGACAGGCGGCCAAGTGGGCGTGATGGTGCTGCACTCCCACCAGTGACGCCCCGGGGAGTTCCCGGGCATAGCGGGTGCTGAGATAAGCCGGGTGAAGGTCATGGGCGACGACGGCCGGAGCCTGACGGCACAGGCCCTTAAAATGGCTGATGGCCAGGCGGTAATAGTCAAAGGTCTCCACGGAATTCAGGTCGCCGATATGCTGGCTGAGCAGGGCGACCCCGTCCGCAGCTAGGCAGAAAGTATTCTTTTGTTCGGCCCCGACCCCCAGAATCGGCTCGGATAAAAGGGGCAGAGAGATGGGGGTGGGGACGAAACCCCGGGCCCGCCGGATGGGAATCACCGCGTCCGCCACCGGCCGGACCACGGAGTCGTCGCAGGGGGCCTGGATGTCCCGGTCATGCATGAGGAAGGCGTCGGCCAGGCCCGCCAGTCTGTCCCGGGCCTCCTGGTTGCGGTACGCCAGGGGCTCTTCCCCGAGGTTGCCGCTGGTCATCACCAGGGCGGCGGGGGCGTGCTCCAGGAGGAGAAAGTGGAAAGGCGTATAGGGGAGCAACAGTCCCAGGCAGGTAAGGCCCGGGGCCACCTGGGCCGAAACCCGGCCCTCGGGGCGTCGCCGGGCCAGGACGATGGGGCGTTCCCGGGAGAGGAGCAGGGACCGCTCCAGGTCGCCCAAATGGCAAAGACCCTCAGCCTCGGCCAGGTCCCGGACCATGAGGGCAAGAGGTTTGGCCACCCGGCCTTTGCGCTGCCGGAGGGTGTGGACGGCCTGGTCATTCCGGGCGTCGGCGGCCAGATGAAAGCCCCCCAGGCCCTTGACGGCCACAATCTTGCCCCGGGCCAGGAGCTGGCCCGCGGCCGGGATGGCTTCCCGGTCTTGGCGCCGGCCTCCCTCTTCCAGCCACACCCGGGGGCCGCAGACCGGACAGGCGGTGGGTTCGGCATGAAAACGCCGGTCCCCGGGGTTCTCATATTCCGCCCGGCATTGGGGGCACAGGCCGAACGCCGCCATGGTGGTGTGGGGCCGGTCGTAGGGCACCTGCCGGATGATGGTGAAGCGGGGGCCGCAGTTAGTGCAGTTGGTGAAGGGGTACCGGTACCGCCGGTTGTGCGGGTCGGCGATGTCGGCCAGGCAGTCGTCGCAGGTGGCCGCGTCCGCGGGGATCAGGGCCTCGGCCGCGGCCAGAGGACGGCTCTCCCGGATGGCAAACCCGGCGCCGCCCTGGGGCCGGGTTTTTTTGCTGATCACCGCCTCGATGCGGGCCAGGATCGGCGCTTCCTGCTGAAGCCGGCTGATAAAGGCGTCCAGGGCGGCGGGGGGGCCTTCGATCTCGATCTCCACCCACCGGGAAGTGTTGCACACCCAGCCGGACAGGTGATGCCGCCGGGCCAGCCGATAGACAAAGGGCCGGAAACCGACGCCCTGCACGATGCCGGTCACTTGCAGCTGTTGTCGGGCCAGAGTCTCAGGAATCGCCATGCGCCGCCTGACCTTCCGGCCGGCCCCCCTTGAAGTTGCCTTTGATGATCTCTTAAATCGGATGTTCCAAATTTTTTGTTGATGAATTTGAAAAAGGCTGAATTGTCGGGTCGGACCCGGGGTCCGCCCCCTTTGAGCCCGCACCTGAGTGCGCCCCGACCGGAAAACGGTCTGAGGAAGACGCCGGGATTGACGGGGGAAATGGAATTTTTTCCAGGCTCCGGCGGTCCCCTGATTAATAGTTGCCGGGACCGATGGCTTTAAAGGCGCTGCCGGCAAAATAATCGTCCCTGACGGCGGCGCCGCAGGTGGCGCAGGTATCGGCCAGGCCGATGACCGAATTATGGCGTCGGTAACGGGAACTGCTGGAGGTGTCGGCGCAGGCGCCCAGAAGCATGGCCAGCAGCCCCAGCAGAATCAATCCTCGTTTCATGTGATTTCCCTTCCTCCGGCGGTTATCCGGCTTAAATTTCTTCCTGTCTTGCTGCTAAGTCGGCCCTGGTCCCTGGCCTTAGCTACCTGATGGGACATTTCACCTCGAGGTGACGGCCTCAGTAATCCCGGCTGCCCGCCGGCGGTTAAAGGGGAGAAATATCCTTGGGGCCGGCAGTCATCTCCGGCCGCGGTCAGACTGGAGCCCCGCCGATATCGTTAACGGCCGCGGGATTTCTCGTATTGATCGTAGAGAAACCCGCCCAGGAGACCCGCACCGCCGCCAATGGCCGCGCCGGCTGCGGGCGAACCCGCGGCCCAACCCACCAGGGCGCCGGTGCTGGCCCCGATGGCCCCGCCGCTCAAGGTCCGCTGCGTAGTAGTGGACATACTGGAACATCCTCCAACTATCAGGGATGCCACCACCAACAGGATGACCACCTTTTTCATTTAGTCCTCTCCTGTGTTGTGTATGTGCCTGCGCACAGGGTTGCACCAAGTTCCACAGTAGGCAACGGTGGTATCAGGGTTTGGGTCCCGGGGCTCCGCAAGGGAGGGGACCCGCACGCCTCGAGGAGGGGAGGGGAGGGGAGTGGGCGGGGAAAACCCACTGCACCGCTGTCGTTAGAGAAAAATCAGGGAACGCTCTCAGCGCCGGCCTTGAGACTTTTCATACTGATCGTAGGCCAGCCCCCCCAGAGCCCCGGCCCCCGCGCCGATGCCGGCCCCGCAGGCCGGGCACCCTGCGGCCCAGCCGATGAGGGCGCCGCCGCCGGCGCCGATGGCGCCGCCGCCTATGGTCCGGGTTGCGGTGGCGGTATTGCCGCCGTAACAGCCGCCCACCAATAACGCCGCCACTATGATCAAGATAGCCGCTTTTTTCATCGCTTGGTCGTCCCTTTGGGAGCCTCCGAGGGGCACACCTTGGTGCACCGCCTGAGGACCACCTCGATTACCGGGGTGTCCAATTTTCCAGGATTGTCCTGATAAAATTTATCCACTTCCTGGACGATCTGCATCACCGTCCTGGTCTTCAAATCATCCACAAAGGTTCGTGTGATGCAGGGCCCCTTTCTGGCGCCGGCGGCCGCAACTTCGAAGTCGGCCAGATTGCCCATGCCGAAAACATATCCAGCCTTGCCGTCTTCGGAAACCTGCTGCCAGTGCGTGCCGGTCCATAAAAACGCCTTGCCGGTCTCCGCCGCCGGCGCAGCCGCGGCTAAACTGCCCACCAGAAGCCCCACCGCCACCAGGATAACCATGGCTCTCATTTTTTCTTCTCCGCCGCCGGCGCCCGGCAAAGTTTGGTGCAACGCTGCAGAATCACCGCGATCACCGGCATGTCCATCTTGTTGGGATTATCTTTATAGAATTGTTCGACCTCGGCGATGACTTGGGCGATGGTTTTGGTCTTGAGTTCATCGACAAAACCCTTGGAGATGCATGCAGCCGTGCCGGAACCCCCTGCGGCGTTCTCGAAATCCGCCATATTGCCGATGCCTTTGACATAAGCCACCTTGATTTCGTGGCTCAAATCTTTCCAGTGGGTGCCATTCCACAGGAACCCCTGGTCGGCGGCCAACACTGCCGGGCCCAGTGCGCACAGCAGCGCCAGCAACGATGCGCCGGCTATCACCCTACCTTTCATAGGCTTGCCCTCCTAAACTGAGGAAAAAATGTGAGGTGCTCCCCACCTGCCCCGGTTTTGGGCCCCCCCAGGCCCGGACCCTGCTTCCCAACGCCCCTAGTGGGGGGCCTTCTGGTTTTTCTTCTTGGCGACTTTGGGGGCCTTTTTGCCGTTTTCCTTTTTCTTGGCGGCCTTTTTAGGAGTTTTTTTATCAGCCTTGGCCTTGGCCTTGGTTTTGGCCTTGGTTTTGGCCTTGGGTTTTCCCTTCTCCACTTCCGCTTGTTTGGGGGTGGCAGGCTCTCGCGTTTCCGGTTGGGTCAGCGGCTTTTGCCCCTCCAGCATGGGAGGGATGGCCGGCGGCTCCACCTCTCGTTGAGCCCTGGCTCCCTGCAGGCTCATGAGCAATAACCCGGCGGTAGCCAGGGTTATGAATTTTTTCATGGCGATTTTCGAAAACCTCCCCTGCGCCTCTGACTATGAGTCCTGGTCCGGGACGCGAGCCCTGGCGGTTCGAACCCCGGACCACAGCGTTTGAACCTGATGTCTATTCCTCGACTTCGACTTTTTTGGCCTTTTTGGCCTTCTTGCCTTTTTTGGCCTTCTTGCCCTTCTTGGCCTTCTTAGCCTTCTTGGCCCCCTTCATCTCTTTCTCCGGAGCCGCCGGCGTTTCCATCGCAGGGGCCGCCGGGGTTTGCATCGCCGGCGGCGCCACCGGAGCGGGCGCCGGGGCCTTTTCCTGGGCGAGAGGGACGCCCTGGAGGCCCAGCAGGAAAACTCCAACGCTGGCCAAGGTAACAAGTTTCTTCATGATTCTTTATCTCCTTACAATAAGGATTTGAAATAATTGGTGGTGGCGGTGCAGGGACTTGAACCCCGGACACTGCGGATATGAGCCGCATGCTCTAACCGACTGAGCTACACCGCCATAACTTTAGCAAATATATTCAGCAATGCCGGTTCTGTCAAACAAAATTGCGGACCGCGCGCCCCTGGGCCCGAAGGTTTTCCCCCCGCCCAGTCCAGGTGAAATCCAGGGTTTTCCATACTCCGCCAGGGCAGAGATTTGGCCGCCCCTCGGGTCAGCCGGCCAGGAGGTCGGGTAACTGGGAAAACCGCGCGAGGAGAAAATCCGGGGACGCCGCCCTGAGGGAGTCCGGGTCCCCATAGCCATAGGCGACCGCCGCGGTGCGGGCCCCGGCCCCCCGGCCCGTCAGGATATCCGCCGGCTTATCCCCCACCATCAGGGTGCGGCCGGGTCGCACCCCCAGATCGGCGGTCAGGGCCGCCAGGCCGTCGGGGGCCGGCTTCAGGGGAATACCCTCGCCGCCCCCCCGGATGGCCGTGAAAAACCGGGCCAGGTCCATGGCTGCCAGGGCCTGCCGGGTCAGGCGTTCCAGTTTGTTGGACAGGACCGCCAGATTCCTTCCGGCCAGGCGCCCCAGGGTCTCCGCCACCCCAGGATAAAGCCGAGTCAATTCCCCATTGTGACGGGTGTAGTGATCCAGATAGAGGTGCAGGCCCTCCTCCACCCGGTCCGGCGCCGCCGGCCCCAACAGCCGTTCGATCAACCTGCGCTCCCCGCCGCCGATCATCCCCCGGATGACCTCGGGAGAGTGCTCCGGCAGCCCCAGGCGGCGGCAGGCATAGTTGGCGGCCGCAGCCAGGTCCGGCAGGGTGTCGGCCAGGGTGCCGTCCAGATCAATGACGATGAGGTCAACCTCGATTTTGTCCGCCAGCCGCTTTTCAGGTGACCCTGCCGGCTTTTTTAACATAAGAAGACCATCTGCCAAACATTTCTTCTGGTTGCGCCCTTTCAAATCCCCCTAAATCCCCCTTTTTCAAAGGGGGACTTTCAACCTAATTTCAATAAGTTCCCCCCTTTGGCACAGGGGGGGTAGGGGCAATGTCATTGACTTAACGCAATGGTTTATAGGCAAAGGCAAACACCTTGGGATTGGGTCGCAACTTTCTTGGATATTTTCGTTTCGGTCGAAAAGGT
>Ga0172371_10003255_pt1 | contig 25292 bp, 17 predicted proteins | sample Lak12m_FD_114543 | JGI IMG/M metagenome (GOLD analysis project Ga0172371, IMG submission 114543) | Freshwater microbial communities from Kabuno Bay, South-Kivu, Congo - kab_022012_12m | ecosystem: Environmental > Aquatic > Freshwater > Lake | place: Democratic Republic of the Congo: South-Kivu... | reverse complement strand
TGGGCGCTTTGAGGGTGGTGGAGGACGATGCGGCGGAAATCGCGAAATAGTCGGTGCTCGCCACGGTGAAGGTCGTCATCGGGTTGGGGCTGAGCCCCGCGAAACCCGGATTGGTCGCCGTGTAGACGTGAGGAACCGGGCTCGAAGGGCATTCCAGCACCGGGATCCTCTGGGTGACCGCGTTGGCGTTGCTGGCATCGAACCAGGGTTGGCTGTAGCGGTAGAGCGAGCAGAGGTTGCCTTGCTCGAAACAGGGCAGGATCTGCGTAATCCACCCGGGCTGCGTCGACGACGAGTACAACAGCGGCAGCGAACGGTGGATATTCTCGTAGACGTGGCAGGCCAGGGCCACTTGTTTCAGATTATTCTTACACTGGGAACGGCGGGCCGCTTCCCGCGCAGCCTGCACGGCCGGCAAGAGCAGGGCGATGAGCAACCCGATGATTGCGATCACTACCAACAACTCGACGATAGTGAAAGCAAAGCGCAGCACGCGATCTCCGGCACGCGCCAAAGGCGGTCGATCGTGAAGCATCACCTTGCGATCAATCATCCGGTCTCCGCGCGGCCTCCCGCCATGCCTCGTTCTCGCGTTCAAAACCTAGCCGATCCCGCGCAAGTTCCGTGCCTAAGTTCCGCGGCAAGGCCCGGTTGTTTCAAATCCCTTCCGCACTATGGCTTATGACGCCCCGGCGAGTTCCCCTCGAATGGTTATCGCGCCGATTTGTTCGACACGCGTGTCGGTTCCTTCGACTAACGGGTTCGGCTGCGAAGCCGTGAAGAGTCCGGGCAAAGGGGACTCAGAACCCCAGGCCCGGACCGTCCAGGGCCGCCGTGCCGACCGTTCCGTCGGTGATGCGGAACATGGTGGGGAACCGGTCGGCCCAATCGCGGTTCGCCGCGGGGCAGTACTGCCGGCCATTGCCCTCGATTGCGGCCACCGTCGGGATCCGAGCCGAAAGCGACGCGGAGTGCAGAAACGACATGCCCGTACAGGTCAGGTCCTGAACGCACAAGAACATCTTGTATTTCTGCGCGGCGGCGCCCATCAGGAGCGCCTCGCTGTGTCCCTTGCACGCCTTGAGGGCCACTCCGGAGTAGCCCAGCTCGCGGCTCAACAGAAGGCTTTCAAAATCGACGAGCGATTCGTCGATCACCACGGGCTTCCGCTTGGCGGCTTCGTGCATCCGGTTCCCCGGATTGGCCTTCAGGTCGCGGTGGGTCGGTTGCTCGATGTACTGGAGGCGAGCCAGCGCGTCGGGCGAGCGCTGGCCCACCTGGGCGAGGAAATCGAGCACGTACTCGACGTTCTGGCACTTCTCGTTGAAATCAGCCGAGTAGTACCAGGCAGCGCATCCCCGCTGCTTCTGGGCCGCGGCCGCCACACGCTCGATCGCGACGACCCGGTCGACATCCCACGCCAGGTTGTCGCCGTTGAGCTTGATCTTCAGATGGGTGAGTCCGTCGGCCAGGATCCATTCGGGAAGCGTTTCCGGCAGGCCGTCGTCGAGGCGATTGGCGACGTCGGCGTCGGTCAGGGGGTCGAGGGCCCCGATGAGATGATAAAGCGGCATCGAGGCCTTCGGCTGCCGCAAGGTGTATCGATCGAGATACTCCCCGCGGAACTCCGGCCCGAGATACGCCGACAGGTCGCTGTTGACAAATTCCGGCCCGAGCAGATTGTAGGAATTCTGTCCCAACGTCTTGCCGTAGGCGTCGTGGATGGCCGCCTCGAGCGGACTCGCCGCCACGAGTTGGGCCAGACGCGGCATCGGCTCCGCGAGGCCGGCCTCGCGGACCACGGCGTCGGCGGCCGGCTGGTATCCTTGCGAAAGCGCCTGCGTGATCTCAAGGGGGTGGCCGTAGTCCTGGTATCCCGCGGCCTCGCGGACGAGGCGCTGGGCCAGGGTCACCATGGCCTGAAGGGCCGACTCGCCCGGCACCTTCTGGCTGGGCCATGCCCAGACGTTGCCCATCGGCATGGAACCGAACCCGCGGCCGCGGCGATCGTCCCGCGTGACCACGTCCACCGCGACGTGCGCAAGCACCACGTCGGTCACCACGCGGCCGCCGAACTTGATCGGCGTGCGGTACGCGAACCGTTCCGTTTCCGCCGTCGCTTGGAGTAAACGCACGTCGGTAGGCTTGGACATGGTGCCCTCCTGAGGCCAAGCGGCGGGGCCACTAGTGCTCTGTCCAGCATGGTTTGATGGATTTGAAGCATGACCCCATGTGGCACAGCCGCCCTCGGCTGTGCAGGGCGGTTCACACAGCCGAGGACGGCTGTGCCACACATCAAAACACGGCTGACGGAGCACTAGACCAGTTGCTTGCGCACGGCCCAAACTGCGGCCTGAGTGCGGTCGGAGACGCCGATCTTCCGCAAGATGTGCTGCACGTGCTCCTTGACCGTCTCGTAGCTGATGTGGAGCGCCGCCGCGATCTCCTTGTTGGTCAGCCCGTAAGCCAACTGGCGAAGCACTTCGCTCTCCCGCTGGGTGAGCGGCACTTCGACGTCCGCCGCCAAACGCGGGGTGGCCAAGGCGCCGGTAACGCGGCGCAGCTCGTCGCGGGTCCACACGTTCTCGCCGGCCGCCGCCGACCGGATTGCCGTCAACAGTTCGTCACGGGTGCAACCCTTGAGGAGGTAGCCGCTGGCGCCCAGAGCCACCGATCGGGCGATGTACGTGGGATTGTCGAAGGTCGACAGCATCAGGATGGGCATCTCGGGCTTGTCGAGCTTGATCCGTCCGAGGGCCGTCAGCCCGTCCCCCTCCGGCATGCGAATGTCGAGCAATACCACGTCGGGACGGTGCGCCAGCGCGTACTTGACCGCTTCCTCGCCCGTCGACACCTCAGCCATCACCTCGATGTCCGTATCGGCCAAGAGAGTTTTCAGCCCGCAGCGAACTACTTCGTGGTCGTCGGCAATCAGGATTTTGATGCTCATGTGATACTCCGATCAATCGTGACAAAGGTTTCCCCATCGGATGCAATCCGATCCGTAGTCTTGAACCGATTCGCCGGGCAAGCGCCCGGTCGCGTTTACTGTCTCCTTCTCCGCGTGCGGTGACTGGCCACCCTTCGCGACCGACAACCCCCCAGCACTTCTTGCGAGACCGGTCCACCCGCGAACGAGGCTGCGAGCGGGGGCCCACAAGTCTCCCCACAATGTACCCCTCTATCTAATTATCTGACAAGCCCTCCCTCTATGATAGCGTCAGAAAACTCGCTGGGTAGGGAGGGGCACACGATTTCTGGGGGCCCACTACCTGCCCTCGCGGACATCCATCGCGGGATATTTCCGCCTGCCCTCGACGCACCGCCCGGCACAGCCGATCAGGGGTACCCCTCTGGAAGATGGTACTATCACCCTATATGTTGTTACTTCTTCTCGATCCGTCTTGACACGCCTGGCTCTCCTGGAGTCAAATCGCGGGTTCCAGGCCCCAAGGATGGGGGCTGCGTTCCGTCGTTCCATGGTCAGCAAGGAGGCCTCCGACCCATGGCCACTCCTCCCCTGGATGCTGTTCCCCCCCTCACGATTCCGCCCCTTCGCGGCAATCGGCTCCTCGCCGCGCTGGCACTGGGGGCTCTGGTCGCGTCGCTGGGCTTCTGGTACTGGAGTTCCCAAACCAAGGTTTCGGAATTGAGTCTCGGCGCCGGAGTGGAATTGCGGTACCGCAAGGAGCTGGTCGGCATCCTCTCTGAGGAGGCCGCGGCCCACGACCTGAAGATCACCGTGCAATCGAGCGGTCGGGCGACGGAGGCGATCGGGCGGGTCGACCGCGGCGAGCTTGCCGCGGCGGTCATTCCGGCAGGCCTAGCGGTGCCGGGCGAGAACATCCGGCAGGTGGCCATGCTGGAATGCGAGACGCTCCACCTGTTCGTCAAGCCCGAGGTGTTCGCTCGGGGCATCGCCGGCCTCAAAGGGAAACGCCTCAACCTGGGCGCCGCGGGGAGCGGCGTGAGGGTCATCGCCGGCGAGATTCTCCAGTTCATCGGGATGAAGGCCGGCGACGACTACCAGGACGAGGCCGCTTCCTACCAGGAGTTGATCAAGCTCACGCCCGAAGCCATGCCGGACGGGGTTTTCAGCCTCTCCCCGCTCCCTTCGCCGTTGGGAGAACGGCTCGTGCACCAGTACGGCTACCGGCTCATCGAAATGCCATTCGGACAGGCCCTCGGCCTGCGCAAGCCGTACCTTGAAGTCGCGACGGTTCCGCCGAACACCTACGGCGTTCATCCTGCCGTCCCGGCGAAGGCCCTGCACTCCGTGGGGACGAGGTCCGTGCTCATCGCGAACCGCGACGTGTCCAAGATCGCCGTCCGGCGCTTGCTCGAGGTGCTCTACGAGAGCGATTTCGCCCGCCGGGTCGGGATGCAGCCCCTCGATGCGAACCTGCTCCAGCGCTCGGGCGAATACCCGAACCACGCCGGCACGATCGCCTATCTGCACCGGCACGATCCCTGGGTCAATACCGACCTCATCGAGAACCTCAAGAGTCTGCGCGGCACGATCGTGTCGATCGCCTCCGCGCTGATCCTGGCCTGGCAGTGGTACCGGGGTCGCCGCGTCGAAGGGGCCGATGGCCATCTCCGCGCGTGCAGCGCGCTGGAACTCGAGGTCCTGCGGGCGTCGTCGCGCGGGGAGCTGGGGGAAGCCGAGCTGCGACGATTCTCGACGCAGTTGGCCGAGCTCAAGATCGACGCGCTGGAGAAACACCAGGCGGGAATTCTCACGGGGGACCAGCAATTCGCCGGTCTGGTGGCCCGCATCGAAGCCCTCCAGCAGGCGCTTCCCGGCCTGCTCCCGCCGGCGCCATCGGACGACCGTGTAGCGCTCGTCCTGCCGTCGTCCCAACGCATGGCCGGTTAGCACGAGAGCGCTACTTCGCCAGTCCCCTTGTTCCGCGACATGGGATTACCCCAAGTCCTCTTGTCAACGGCCGGCGCAGGATACTACGATGGGGGCCGACCCAGGGGCTGACTCAGGAGGCACGAGCGTGTCCAGCGCACCGGAAGATCGCGGCGGCAGTATCGGCTACGTGTACTTGTTGGCCGTGGTGGCGGCCCTCGGCGGGCTGTTGTTCGGATACGATACGGCGGTCATTTCCGGGGCCATCGGGTTTCTGACCACCCACTTCAAGCTCGACCCGGCGTTTGAGAAGGGCTGGGCCGCCGCCAGCGTTCTTCTGGGCTGTGCGGCCGGTGCGGCCGTGGCGGGGTTCTTGAGCGACGCCCTGGGCCGCAAGAAGATGCTCCTTCTGGCCGGCGCGCTCTTCTTGCTCTCCGCGTTGGGCACGGCCCTGCCCAACAGCGTGGGCATTTTCGTCGTCTTCCGTCTCTTGGCCGGCGTGGCGATCGGCGTGGCCTCGATCAGCTCGCCGATGTACATCGCCGAGATCTCTCCGGCCCGCATGCGGGGCAGGATGGTCTCGATCAACCAGTTCGCCATCGTCTCCGGGATTCTGGCCGCGTACTTCGTCAACCTGCTCATCGCGGCCTACGGCGACGCGGCGGGGCCGCAGTGGAACGTCGAGCACGGTTGGCGGTGGATGTTCGGCCTTTGCTCCCTGCCGGCGATCCTGTTTCTCGCCTTGCTGCTGTTGGTGCCCGAGAGCCCCCGCTGGCTCACCAAGCAGGACCGGCCCGACGAAGCGGAGTCGATTCTCGCCCGGATCAACGGACCGGAAATCGCCCGGGCCGAACTGGCGGCCATCGAGCAGGCGATTACCGAGGAGAGCGGCTCGCTGGCGCAATTGTTCGAGCCGGGCATGCGCGCGGCCCTGGTGATCGGGATCGTGCTGGCCGTGTTGCAGCAGATCACGGGGATCAACGTGTTCCTGTACTTCGCCCCGGAGATCTTCAAGAAGATGGGCTCAGGCGTGAACGCCGCGCTCCTCCAGCAGGTCGTCGTCGGAGCCGTGAACATTGCCTTCACGGTGATTGCCATCCGCACCGTGGACCGCTGGGGACGCAAGCCGTTGATGCTCGTCGGGTCGGCCGGCATGGGGCTGACGCTCCTGGGCATGGGAGCGGCGGCTTATGTGGGTCGGGCCGACGTCTGGGTCCTGGCGTTCATCCTCGGCTACATCGCCTGCTTCGCGCTTTCGGTCGGCCCGGTCACCTGGGTGATCCTCTCCGAGATCTTCCCCACGCGGATCCGGGGCCGGGCCATTGGCATCGCCACGGTCTTCCTGTGGCTGGCCGACTTCGTTGTCACGCAAACCTTCCCCATGATGGACGAAAACGCCTGGCTCGTGGCGGTCTTCCACCGCGCGTTCCCGTTTCTGGTGTATGCCTTCTTCTGCGTCGTTTCGGTCTTCTTCCTCTGGCGTTACGTTCCCGAAACCAAGGGCAAGACGCTCGAAGAAATCGAGCGAAGCTGGCGATAGGGGCCGAGGGAAGTAGGGCGGACCGAACAAAGTGAGGCCCGCCGGAGCGTATCCAGGCTGGATTCGTCGCTTCGTTCGCCCTGCGTCCGGGATTCGGGGGACTGTCCCGATTCTTGTGGCAGGAAGCCCAAGATATAGGACTGTCCCCTTCTGCACCGCCGAACGACACAAAAGATGGCCCAGTCCTGGATTCGGCGGACGTCGCTCCGCTCCGTCCGCCCTACATCCGTCAACGTTTCGGCGTCGCCCCCCTGTTTTGGGGTTAACGCATCTCTCTCTGCCGGCAAAGTACAGCCATTACCCCAAACGAGGGGTGGCTCGCAGTTGCCATTCCCTTCCTACGGACGGGGCGTTATAATAGGGGGCGTAGCGGCGAGACACGAGCCCCAGTGCATTGCGAGTGCTCTCGTTCCAAGTCACCCAGCGATTTGCCTCCCAGCGACCTCGCCAAAGGTCGCGGCTGACCGGTTGCGGTTGATTTGTCTCCCTCTACCGTTCAGCCGCATTCTTCCTCGCCGGAAAGGGGCTTGGGGTGAAGACTTGACGGCTTGTGTGCGTTTTTCATGCTTTTCGAGGAGTGGCGACATGCCGCAGGGTACGATCAAGAAAGTGATCGCAGACAAGGGGTTCGGATTCATCGGGGGAGAGCGGGGTGAGCTGTTCTTCCACCACAGCGCCTTGGAGGGAGTGGCCATTGAGGCGCTCCGCGTGGGCCAGGCGGTGACGTACGAGGAAGGGCGCGGCCCGAAGGGTCCCCGCGCCGAGAAGGTTCGGTTGGCCTGAGCCCCGCACCGGCGGGAGGGAGTTTTGCATGGCGAGCATTTACGTGGGGAATCTGTCGCACACGGCCACCGAGGACGACCTGCTCCAGGCGTTTGGCAAACACGGCATGGTGACGAAGGTGACCATCGTCAAGGATCGCGAGACGGGCCGCCCGCGCGGTTTCGCGTTCGTCGAGATGGCCGACGGCAAGGAGGCTGCCACCGCGATCAAGGAGTTGAACCTGGCCGAGATCGCCGGACGGTCGATCACCGTCAACGAAGCGCGGCCCAAGACCGACCGGCCGCGCGGTGGCGGTGGCCGGTCGCGTTGGTGAGCCGCGGCGGTCGATTCCTATCGCAAGCTGCTGAGACCTTCCGGCCGGTTCGCAAGGACCGGCCGGAAGTCTCGTTTTGGTAGGGGAAGACTCGGATTCTGATTCATCCGGACCAGGCGTACTTGAGACAGCCGACAACCGGCGTAAGCCAAGTACCGGCGTTTCTTCTCTGATTCCAGCCAACGGATACCCACTGTCGTCTTGCTCGCGAAACACCGCGAGGTTCCCTGTCCGTCGCGCCGCGGAGGAATGGCATGGAGTATTGCGACGAAGGCGTTCGCGTCGGCCCTTCGCGGTGTGGTTTGGGGGTCTTCTCGACCCGATCGTTTGCCGTCCACGAGTTGATCGGGCCGATCCGCGGCACGGTGATCGACGATCCGGACTACGAGTCGGACTACTGCATGGAACTGGGCGATCATGGGGCCCTGGAGCCCGAGTGGCCGTTCCGTCTGGTGAACCACAGTTGCCGGCCCAATTGCCGGCTGCTGGAAATCGGCCCGGATTCGGCCGCCGAACGAGCGACCGATCTCGGAGAGCTGTGGCTCGAAGTCCTGAGCAACATTGTGCCGGGCGAGCAGATCACGATCGACTATGCCTGGCCGGCCTCGGCCGCCGTGCCTTGCCGGTGCGGCTGCCCCGAGTGTCGCGGCTGGATCGTCGCCGCCGCGGAGCCGGACTGAATAGCGGGGGGGAGGACTGCGTCTGGGTGCCACGGACTGCTTGCCAGCCCGTGGAATCCAACGGCGACACTGGCGGGCAAGCCGCCAGTGCCACCTGAGCCCGTCTTCTCCGCTCCGGCGCGATGTTGCGAATCTCGGCTATGGCTTCCCCTGACGGGCGATGGCGTTGGCTCGGGCGGCGAGCTTCTTGTTGGTCGTTTGCTTGGCGACCTCCCTCATCGCCGCGGTCACTTCGGCCCTGTGACTGGAGGCGATCTTCTCGGCGATGGCTACCGCGGCCAGGCACGCTTCCTCTTTCAGGGCGGCGTCATCCAGGTGCGACGCGACCAGCTTGAGGGCGTCGACCGTGGCGACGTTGCCCAGGGCGCTGAGCACCAGCCGCTTCTCCTCGTTGCGATGGGCTTCACGCATCGCGTCCTTGAGCGAGTCGAGCTTCTTCGCGTTGGGTGCGTCTTCCAGGGGCACGAGGCGCACGAAGCCGCGCAGGGCCAGGACCTTGATGGTCTCGCTCGGCGGCGTCTTGACCAGGTCGGCCACCAGGGGCAGGGCGTCGGGCGTGGGCCAGTCGCAGAGGGCCCGCAGCGCGGTGTCCTTGACCTGCGCGTCCTGGTCGGCGGCGGCGGCCTGGACGGCCTGGAGGGCCTTGGGCCCGCCGGCCGACCGCAGCGCTCGCACCAGCGCGAGCTTCGCCTCGCCCCTGGCCCCTACAATCGCCCCGCAGATCGCCTCGACCACCGCCGGGGGCGTCGAGGTGGCCGTAAACGTGAGGGTCTCATTTTCGACGACGGTCTTGCTGGCCGCTACGCCGTTGACGGTGTAGTCGACGCGGAGACTCTTTGCGATCCCGTAGGCCGGGTCGCCGAAGTTGCCGTTCGAGGCTTCGACCGCCAGCGCGCCGGCCTTGACCACGGCGGCCACCTTCTTGGTCACGTCGGCGGAGGGGCCCTCCGGCAACTTGCCGTACTCGGCCTTGACGATGACGACGTTCCCGCTGGCGGGTCCACTCTGACGGGCGCAAAGGGCGCCGAGCGCGCTCTCGGCCGCCTGCAACTCCGCGGGCGAGCGGGCCTTGACCAGGATGTTCAGCAGAGCTGGCAACTCGGCGAGGCCGGCCAGATCGCGCAAGGCCTTCAGGGCTGCGACGCGGACGGGCCCTTCCTCGTCGCCCGCGGCCTTGAGGAGGCTGGAGCCCGCCCCGGCCATGTTCCGCTGCCCGATCATCTCGACGGCCAGGCAGCGGACCTTGGCGTCCTTGTGGGCGAGCATGGCCAGGATGGCGGCGTCGGCGTCTTTGCCGGGAAAGTTGCCCAGGCAGGCCCGCGCGGCGGCGGCCAGATCGGCCTCGTCTGCCAGCGACAGTTCGGCCAGCAGCGTCAGGGCCGGCGCGTAGCCCAGGTGCGTGAGATTGTGGATGGCAGCCAGGCGGACGCCTTCAGGGCCCTTGGAGGCCAGGGCGAGCAGGGCCGGCCCGGCCGACGCATCGCCTCGGTAGCCCAAGGTGTTGACCAGGAGGACCTGCTTGTCGGCGGGCAGCTTGGGCAGTTCGCCGGCCAACGCGGCAGTGACCTCCGGGCCGGGCAGTTCCATGGCCGTCCGCGCGGCGGCGGCCGTCAGCACGTAATCCTCGCCGCGGATGGCCTCAAGCATCAGGGGGATACCTCCCTTCTGGCGGGCGAGGACAGCGCCTCGAAGGGCCCCGGCGCGGACCTGCTGCGGCGCCTGCGCCAGGCCGCGGAGACGCTCGTAGATCGCTTGCGCCTGGGCGCCCTGCCCCTCGGCCGACAGCGCCTCGGCGCAGCGGAAGAGGCCTTCGCAGAAGGCCACCTGATTGGCGGCCGACACGCCGGTCAGGGCACCCTCGATGGCCTTGGCGGCCTCGGGCGTGCCGATCTTGCCCAGGGCGCGGGCAGCGGCCTGGGCGATGTCGGCGTCGGAGTCGGCGAGCAATTTGGCCATCGCGTCGACGGCCTTGGCGTCGCGACGCGCCCCGAGGCTGCCGACCACGCCCATCAAGGGCCTGCCCTTGAGCTTGCCCATGGCGTCGCGCAGGGCTTCGTCGACGGAGGGGTCGGGGATCGTCTCCATGGCGTAGCGGGCCATGTGCGAGAGCTTCTCGTCACCCAGCAGGGCGGCCAGCGCGGGGACGGCCTCCTTGGTGGCGACTCGTGCGAGCTCGCGGCAGGCGGCGGCCTTCTTCTCCAGCGTCGCGTCCGGCTTGAGCACGGCGATGAGTTGGGCCTCCTGGGCGACGGACGTGGCAGCGGTGAGTGCCAGCAGCGCGGCGGCCAGGGCGAAGTCTAGTGTGCTTTTCCACATCATGGCGTATTCTCCTTCAAGTGGGCTTTGTGGACAGGCATAGACTTCCGAAGTCTTGGAGACTTCGGAAGTCTTGGACAGGGGGCTTCGATTCTTAGTACACGTACGGTTCCCGCATGGCCCGGCAGCGGAGGCGGTTGGCCTGGTCGTCGTTCACGAACTCCTCTTTGACCGGGTCGTACTTGAGGCTCCGCTTGAGCCACATGCAGATGTTGGCGGCGTGGACCGTGGTCATCGAGTGGTGCATGACGGCGGGGTTGGCCACCGTGGGCTGGCGGCTCTTGATGCAGTCCAAAAAGTTCCGCATGTGGTTGAGCGCCCTGCCGGTGCGGGCCACGTACTCGCCGACGACCTTCTTGAACTCGCCGAGCAGCGCCGGCGAGGAGACGTCGGGCTTGGAGTAGCCGTCGGCGGCAGCGGCCCAGCCCTCGGTGCCGTCGAACCGCTCCCCGCACGAGCCGTGCCAATACTTGTCGCCGCGCGAGAGGATCATTTTCACGCCGCTGGCGAAGTGCGTGACCATGCCGTCGCCGCTGTCGTTGTGGACGTATTCATACTCCACCGGCGAGGACTCGCCGCAGCCCAGGCCGGCTTGGGCCTGGGCGAAGGTGTGCGCGCCCCATTCGCCGATGCAACTGGTGTGGAAGTCGTAGAACCCCCGCCATCCGCCGGCGACGTAGCTGGGGTTGTAAGGCCGCCACGGGCAGGGGCCCAGCCAGGCGTCCCAGTCCACTTCCTCCTTGGGCGGCTGGGGCGCGGCCGGCAACCAGTCGTAGCGCATCTCGGCGGCGTCCCAGGGGGCGATGTGGGCGTAGGCGGTGTGGATCTTGCCCAGCCGGCCCGTGAGGGCCATCTCGATGGCGAAGACATGGTTCGCCTCGCTGAGTCGCTGCGTGCCGGTCTGGTAGACTCGGCCGTAGCGCCGGGCGGTCTCGACCACGGCCCTCCCCTCGGCGATGGTCATGCAGGAGGGCTTCTCCGTGTACACGTCCTTGCCCGCCCGCATCGCCAGGATCGACGCCATCGCGTGCCAGCGGTCGCCCGTGGCGGTCAGCACGGCGTCGATGTCGGTCCGCTCGGCGAGGAAGCCCCGGATCTCCGGGTACATCGCGCAGTCCTTGCTGCCGTAGCGGTCGTCGACGAACTGCTTGACCGCCAGGCGCCGCTTCTTCTGAAGGTCGCAAATGGCGACGAACTGCACGTCGGGCTGGCCCATGATCCACTGAAGGTCGTGCATGCCGCGGTGCTGGATGCCGATGCCTCCCACGATGATCTTCTCGCTGGGCGGGACGGCCCCGTTCTTGCCCAGCACCTTTGCCGGAACGATCGCCGGCGCCGCCAGGACCGCGCCCGCCTGGGCTGCCGACGTCAGAAACTCTCGTCGCGTCGCTTTCGCTCTGGTTTTCCGCATGGTCATTATCCTCCTGGGCTGTTGCGATCCTGGTTGGCACATCTCGCGCGGGTCGCACGATCGGAACGATGCCGCCCGGTGCCTCCTGTTAGGAATCTTGATCTCCGGTCCCTACCAATAGTCCGGCTGTGGCACCCCGTTGTGGCACGGTCTCCCGACCGTGCCGCCCCAGCGACCGAAGGTCTCCCGAGACGATCGGTCGGGTTCCATGGTAGCGTACCGAGAGGTTGGCTGCCAGGGCACGGGCAAAGGAGGCCTTCGGTCGGTTTAGCCGCACGCTCGGGAGACCGTGCCGCAACAGGATTGCGGGCGTTGACCCGGCGGATGTCCCGAGATTGGCAGAGGCAAGGGTACTTGACGAAGCCAGCCGCAGCGGGGAATACTTAGGGCTTGGGCCGATGACCTGGACGCGCCATGCAAGGGTGACCGTTTCGTCTGACTTGGCGGTCGCCGGCGCCGTCCTCGAGATGGGCATGCTGCTCAGTCAAGTCGGTCCCTTCCCCCTCCTGACCTGCGAGGCCTCGGAATGGCTATGAAGAAGAATGGCGAGATGTTCCCCAATGCCAGGATCCCGTACGGGACCTGGGGGAGCAGCTTCTTCCCCGCGTGGCAGACGTCAGCCCTGGCAGAGGTCAACATAGGCCAGTTCGCCGGCGAGGCGATGAACCGGATTCTCGGGATCAGGAAGATTCCGAAGAGCGAGCTGGATTATCTGATCATCGGTTCGACCATTCCATGGCACTGGAAGTTCTGGAATGCGCCGCTGGTGGCAAGCTGCCTGGGCCACCGCATCCCGGGATTCCATGTCGAACAGGCCTGTGCCACCGGGCTCCAGGCGGTCCTGCTGGCCGGTGCGGAAGTCGAGGGTGGCTCCCACGAGGTGGTCGGGGTGCTGACCTTCGACCGGACCAGCGATTCGCCGGTGGGGGTTTTCCCGGAACGGCGGGCTCACCAGAGGACGATGGCGATCTCCGACGTGTGGGACAATTACGGCTTCGACCCGGCCACGGGCCTGGCGATGATCACCACGGCCGGCAATGCCGCCCGCAAGCACGGACTCGACCGAAGGGAGGTGGAGGATATCACTTTCTGCCGCTACCAGCAGTATTTTGAGACCAAGGATTCGGGGTTTCTCGACCGCATCCTTGTCCCCCTGGACGTATTGAATGTGCAAGGCCGCTTTCTGGGCAGAATTGAGGAAGATGTAGGGGTCCGCAGACTGACCTTGGACGGCCTGCGCCAGATGCGCGAGCTTGACACGTGTGTTACCGCGGGGACTCAGACGCACGCATCCGACGGGATGGCGACGCTCTTGGTGACGACCCCGGAAAAAGCGAGAGAACTCAGCCCGCGGCCCGAGGTTGTCATTCGGTTTGTGGCCAAAGCCGAGGTGAGGACCCATCCCGCGTTGATGCCGGAGTCTCCCACGCTGGCCGTGCAGAAGCTGCTTGCGAAAACCGGTTTCGCCATGGCCGACATCGCGGTGGTCAAGAGTCACAACCCGTTCGCCGTCAACGACGCCATTTTCTCCAAGGTGACGGGCCACGACTGGAGGAAGGTGAACCGGACGGGCTGCTCGCTGGTGTGGGGACATCCCCAAGGACCGACTCTCACCAGGATGTTGATCGAAGGTCTGGAAGAAGCAGTGACTTTGGGAGGCGGCCTTGTGCTGCTGTTCGGTTGCGCCGCAGGAGATGTGGGGATGGCGGCCCTCTTCAAAGTCACCGAAGGAGGCGATGCGAGATGACACGCTCGATGCGACAGTCAACACTCCAGACCCTGGGGTTGGGTTCGGTCACGGACATTTTCCGCAACGGAAGGCTGCCCGTCGAGGCGGGTACACTGGTCGACCGGGTGTTCGGCGGCCCGGGCGACCGCGGCTCGCTGGTGATCTCGGGCGCCAACGGGATTGTCGGAGCCGGGAAGATGGTGCAGCTCGCCGCGAGGCTGGAGCCTTTCGGCGTCAGGTCGGTGGGCCTGAGTCGTCCCAGAACGGCCGATGGGATCGGCCCGCATTACCCGGGGCTGGTGGAGGCCGTCGGAAGAGAGAGGGCCGACCGGATCATGGGGAACATGGTCAGGATGACCTACGACGGAAAAAGCCTCCCGGCGGATCTCACGAAGTGGCGCCCCCGTTTTCTCCTAGAGGCGATTCCGGAGATTCTTGAGATCAAGAAAGCCCACTACCGGCTATTTCGAGAAGCGTTTCCAGGGATTGAGATCCGCTCGGTCACCTCGGGATTCCCGAGTTCGGAGCTGGGGGTGGGCGTGTTGCACCCGGCCTTTCCCCACGAGGTCAACAAAGTCTGGGAGGTTGTGGAAGAGGAGACATCCTCGATGACCCAACTTCTGTGGGCCTTGGGACTGATCCCGGTTCCGGTCAGCGACCACTGGTCGTTTGTCCTGGATGTGCTGTTCTGCGGCGTGACGCTGGCCGGCCTGAGATACCACCGGGCGTCCAACATGCCCTTCTGGAAGATCGACAAGTATGTCAGGAAGTCGCTGGGCCCGAACCCCTTCAGGGCTCACGATGTCATCGGTGCCAAGGGGGCCGATTTCCTCACCTGGTCCTGCCTGCACCATCTGGCCGGGCAGTACGGAGCGTTGTTCCGTCCGACCCCGGAGCTGGACGAGCGGCAAGTGACCGGCCAGAACTGGTATCCCCTCAACCATTTCCGACCTCTGGTTGACTGGACCATGGATGCTGGGGAAGAGGAGGAGTTCAGCAACTGGATCCAGGGCGCGTTGTTCCAGATGGCCAGCCTGATTCTTCACGAGCAACGGGGCCACCTGTCCCACATCAATGCCATCGGGGAGCTTTGCGCCCAGTTCCGCCGCGGAATCCTTGCCGTGATCCGGGGCCTGGGGGCCGAGCCAACGATCCGGAGGGTCGAGGCGTATCACAGGCTTCACCCCGAAGCGGCTGGCAAGGCGTGGTATCCGGACGTGTTCGAGCAAATCGGCAGTCCCGAGTGGCAGCAGCTCTACGTCAACGCCGAGCATGACGGCAATGTGGGCGTCATCACCATCAGCCGGGAAAGCTACAACTACGACGTGGATGCCGAATTGAACCGAGCCATCGACTGGCTCAAGGCCGATGGTATCGGCAAGGTAATCGTGACGGGCGATTTCCATCTTTCCACGCAGATGCTGGGCGCCGACACCAGTGAGTTCTTCCTTGCCCTGGACGATGTGGAGGAGGGACGCCGGGTGGCTGCCACCTGGTCGGCGACCGCCAGGCGATTGTACGACGAGTTCAGCATGTCGGTAGGGTTCGTCAACGGCAAGCGCTGCCTCGGCGGTTTTCTGGAGCTGCTCCTGCACTGCCACTACCTCGTGGCCGCCGAGGATGCGGTCCTCGGAATGCCCGAGGTGACGCTGCCCGTGGTGCCGGGCATGGAGGGGTGCCACTGGGCGTTCAGGAAGACCAGCCGAGCGCAGTGGCCGAAACTAGTCAAGATGCTGCTGGGCGGAGAGCCGGTGAGAGCGAAACACGCGGTGGGCTGGCTGATCGACTACTCAGGTTCGATGCAGGAGTCGCTCCAGACGGCTTGGAGTCTTGCATCCGGCAAAGCGGCTGGCTTAACGATGAGGAAGCTGGAAACAGGTCCGCTGGAAGGGATTCCCGCGGATGCAGCCGTGCCCGTCACCTTCAATCCGGCCACGGAAGCGGCCAGGCAGGCCATCCTTCACTCGATCAGGACCTCTTGCGGCGTTCCGCTCTCGGAATCGCTCGACGTCCAGGCCAAACACTCTGCCGGCTTCACCGTCACCTCGTTCTGTAGGGAGGGAAGCATCGGAGCCGAGCACCTGAAGACGATGATCGTGTAAGAGGCGCCCGGAGTTTCATGGGGAAGGACGGACTTTGAGATGGTAGAGTGCAGCCAGCGCGATCCGAGAACATTCTTCTGCTTGATCTTCTCTCTTCTCTTGCTGTTTCTCGGGAGGGAGGGGAGTGGACAAGAGACGCAGCCCAACCTGCTCCGCAACGGTGATTTTGAAGAAGTCGCGGCGGCCGGGCCGGTGGGCTGGACCAAGAGCGGCTCGGGGACCTGGAGCCTGGAACCGGGCCGTTTTGGCGAGCGTTGTCTCAAGCTCACCGCGGCCACCCAGAAACAAGAGAAGACGGAGATTTGGGCAAGATCGTGCGACTTCCCAGTCACGCCGGGCAAGCACTACCTCCTTGTGTTCTGGGCGAAAGGCGACGGGCTGAAGCAAGCCGAGGGCATTTCCTCCCAGGTGTCCTGGGAGTTCCGAAGGTCAAATGGGTCAGGCCTTCCGACCCTGGAAGAGTGGAAGACCACGCTCTTCGAGTCGCATTGCGAGGGGCGGTGGAACGTGGGGCACCTTGTCGTGAAAGCACCTGCGGAGGCGGCCAACGCCCGTTTGGTTGCTTGGATGGGGACCTACAAGCCGGGGAGAAATGGTTCCGTTTACTTCGACCATCTGCGGATTACCGAATACCGCCCTCCGGCGCCGGCGGGCGCGACCTGGTTCTACCGCTCGGCCACCTACGGCGTCGGCGGCGACCAGGTGGACGATCCGCAGGCGAAAACGGGCCAGGCGTGGAAGGCGACGGTGAAGAAGCACCAGCCGGGAGGCAAGATCAGCGGCCCCTTGATCATGGACCAGGAACCCGGACTGTACCGCGCGGTGTTTCGGATCAAGGTGGCCGACCGCACCAGCCCCAATCGCCTGGCGTTTCTTCGCATTACCGGCGACGGATTGGCCAGCACCTGGCTCACGGCGGGCCGATCGCTCACCGGGACCGACTTTGCCGAGCCAAACCAGTATCAGGAATTCGCCGTCGAGTTCATCCGGTCGCCTTTCGGCGGTGTCCAGTTCCTGGTCGACTGGTCTGGGGGCACGGACCTGTGGCTCGACGGCGTGACCGTCGAGGAGGAGCGACTGCTGTCGGACCTCGACCTGGTCAGGCTCTACGGCCTCGATTCCGCCCCGGCGGTCGCGCCGCCCATGGGCCGGAAGGCGTATGTGTGCCAGGGTCTCAACGCGGGCCTGTGGCGGCTCGACGAGGCACTGGCCCTCTCAAACACCCCGATCGCGACGGTCGCCTGGCTCACCAGCGGCGCGGGCGATCTGCTGAAGATGTCTCCATCCTTCCCGCAGCGGTCCGAAGAATTGTCCGATACCCGGCTACTGGTGCTGTCCGACGTGCATGCCCAGAGTCTGGGATTCATGGGCCGAAGGCTGTTGCGCGACTTCGTCGCCGCCGGCGGAGGGCTCCTCGTGGTGGGCGGCTTCCATTCATTCGGCCACGGCGGGCTGGAGAGGACCTTGCTGGAAGAAGTGCTCCCGGTGCGGGTCTCACGGACCTTCGATCTGGCGCCGTGCCAGCCTCCGTCGTCGTTGAAGCCGGCCGACCCGTCGCTGTTTCCCGCCGGGATTCCATGGTCGCAATCGCCCCAATGCTTGTGGCTTCACCGGGTGGAAGTGAAGCCGGGAGGAAAGGTCCTCATCAAGGCGGGCGACGATCCGTTCCTGGTGGTCGGCGCCTACGGAAAAGGCCGGGTTGCCGTTTGCCTGGGCACGGTGCTCGGCAAGGCGACGCAAGACGCGCATCCCTTCTGGCAGTGGCACGACTGGCCGCAGGTTATGAGCGAGGTGATTAGCTACCTGAAGCAGCAAGGGAGGGACGGGTGATGCGAAAGCTCGCCTTGGGGGTCGTGGCACTGGTCGTGACCTTGCTGAACGTGCCCGGCTGGTGCCTCGCGGCGGCCGCAGAGGCCGGACTGGTGGGGCACTGGAGTTTCGACGAAGTGAGCGGCATCGTCGTCCACGACGGCAGCGGATTAAGGAACGACGGCACGTTGTTCGGCGATCCGCAGTGGGTCCGCGGCCGGGTGGGCCGGGCGATCGCCTTCGGAGCCAGCGACTACGTCGAAGTGCCCGCCCATCGGAGTCTCGACTTCCTCCAGCGGTTCAGCGTGGAGCTTTGGCTCAAGCCGGCAGCCCAGGCGAGCCAGGCGCAGTTGCTCACGAAAGGGCCGTTGGATCAGGGTTGGGACCTCTGGTTTGATCCGCCCGGAAGGCTGAACTTGAGGATGGGCGGTTTTGCCGGGCCCGACGATTCCTCCGGCCCCGTGCTCCAGTCCGGTCCGTGGAACCATGTCGTCTGGACCTACGACGGAAGCCTGTCGGAAAAGTCGGTCAAGCTGTACGTCAACGGCGAGTTGAAGCAGACCTGGAACAAACCCGGCGGCGTCAAAACGAACGATAAGCCCCTGATCGTGGGCCACGGCGTCACGCTCGACGAATTGCGGCTGTACAACCGCACTCTGTCGGCGGAGGAGGTGACCAGCCATTACCGCTCGCCGGAGGCGCTGATTGTCAAGGAGGTTTTCGTCGCCAAGGTGTGGCCGCGGAAGCTCCGCTACCATCCCCGCGAGAAGGTGCAGATTGAGGCGAGCGTCGCTTCCCTGGCTGGAACGGAGCGGCAAGTCCGGGCGAAGATGTTCCTGGAGCACGGGATCGAGCAGCGCACTGCGCTGTTGGACACCGGCTTCGAGCTGGCGCCGGGCGAAACCAAGGACTTCACGCTCGAGTGGTCGCCCGGAGAGCACCTGTTCGGCTTCGACGCGGTCGTCGAGTTGACCGACACCGTCGGCCGATTGCTCGACCGCAAGTCAGAGACGTTCCTGGTCGGCAAGAATGCCTACCAGTTGGGCCAGGAGAGCGGCACGGCCCTTTGGGGCTGGGACGAAGAGTCGGTCCGAAGGGCCCGCGACCACGCAATCGTGGCGCGAAGGAACTATCTGACCATTACCGAGCTGATGGGCGTCAACCCCGACAACTTCAGCAAGTGCGTCCCCGACACCGACAAGTGGTTCGCCGGCCAGGGCTCCGCGCAATACCGGAATTCCAAAGAAGGGGCCGACGCCTTGGTGCGGGCCTGTCGCCGGCACGGCATTGCCGTGGTGCCTTATTCCATGTCCTACGTCAGCGGCGTTTACGGCACGCGGTTCGCCACCGAGCACCCGGAGTGGATGGCCTACACCAACCGCGGGCGCTTCACCAGTGGTCTGGAGACCCAAGTCCTCGCATGGATGGAGGAGTTCTACCGGCGATACCCCGGCAGTCTCAACGACAAGGGGCTGCTCGACAGAATTCTGAAACCGGACTCGGGCGCGGGCCTGCAAATCGCTTCGGTCAACCTGGCGAAACCCGAAGCGGTGCAATTCCATGCCGAGCAGGTCCTGGCCGGCATGAAGTACTTCGGCTGGGACGGGCTGCGCTGGGACGGGCACCCGCAGGTCGGCGGCCCCGGCGATCCGATTTCCATGGGCGTACCGCAGACCTACGACGTCGAGGGCAAGCCCATTGTGCCCGACCTCGCCGCCCGGGATCGCCTCAGCCAACAGAACGTCAAGATGCTCAAACAGATGATTTGGAAGGAGCTGCCCGACGCGGTGTTCGGCTACAATTGGGGGCTGGAGTACGCCAAACACGGCAGGGTCCGGCCGCTGGACTACGCCGAGTGCTGCCGGGACGGGGGCATGATTCTCTGGGAGTCGATCAACGGCATCCACGACGCCTCCAGTCCGTGGCATCGTTGGAAGGACAGCGCCGACGCAATCGCCGACGAAGTAGAATACCCCAAAAAGCACGGCGGGTTCCTCAACGTCGGATGGTTCCCTTGGTGGCTGGCGGGGGAAGTTTACGGGAAGCACCTGCTGTGCGTCACTTTTGCCGCCCGCGCCCGAATCTCCGGCGCGCCCGGGCTGGCCTCCAATGTGCCGTACTTCCGTTTCGCCGCTCGCTACAGCGAGCTGCTCTACGATCAGCGCGTGGATCGCGCCCCGGACTGGCAGAATCGCATCCGCGTGGACCCGCCCGGCGTCTGGTGGCAAAAGTACGTCTACCGGCGCGAGAGCGGTCAGGACAGGCAAGTGATCGTACACCTCGTCAATCCGCCTAGGACCGAGTTCGTTGTCATCGACAGCAAGCGGGCGCCGGAGCCTCGGACGAACCTCGTGGTAAACCTAACGCCTCCCAACGGCCAACTTCCCAAGGCGGTCTATCTCCTTTCGCCCGATCTAGAGCCCTGCTGCCGGAAGTTGGTCTGCGAACCGCAGGGACAGAGTCTCTCGGTGCGGATCCCGGAACTCAAGTACTGGGATATACTCGTTATGGTGCAGCACGTGGACCGGCGGAGCGAGGACGGCAAGAGGATGCTCCCCACGTTCCAACAAGCGGCAGTCAGAGTGTCTACCAAGTAGTCCTAACCTGAATCGCTGTTCGTCGATCATGGGCGTCGAAAGGAGGTCGTTGGACGATGAGAGTCTTCTATCGAACTGGATCGTTGTCGCTAATTGCGGCGACCCTGTTGCTGTTTGCAGCGGGGGCAAGCACGGCTCAGGACAACCGCGATTCGGATCGGCAGCGGTACGAGGTGCGTGATCCTTTGAGCCTTACGCTGCCGCGGCGTCCGGTCACGCGCAAGGACTACGTCGATTTCGTGCGCCCGCTGGCAGCAAAGTACGAAATGAAGCCGGAGGCCGACGCGTGGGCATGGCGCCACGGCCCCTTGTGCATCCTGCCGCCTCTGGCCGTCTATGCCCTGGAGGGTGACCGCGAGTTGGGCAAGCGGATCAAGGGGGACTTGCGGACGTTCGCCAACTGGGTCGATCAATCCGTCGCGAAAAAAGGCGCAGTCTTCTGCCTGGATGCGGCCACGTTTTCTGCGCTCTGCGTCCAGGAACTCCGCAAGCGCGGCCTGATGACCCCGGAGGACGAGCGTTGGGTGCGGGAGATGTTCCTCAAGATCCGCGAGCACCACGCCGCCTGGGCCGAGAACGGGCCGTGGGACGGCTGGTTCCGCGGCTCGCAACACCGGGCCCAGGCCCAGGGCATCAACAATGCGCTCGCCGCATTCCTCTATCCCGATGAGCTCGGTGCGCCCGAGTGGCGAACAGTCGCCGAGACGATCTGGGGCGACTGGTGGAATTTCCGCGACGTGGGGATCAACGATATGTGGTACTTCCATAGCAGCCTGGGCAACATCACCCGGGCGGCCCACCTCCTCGGTCGCAAGGAAGTCTTCACCGACCCGCAATCCCGGCAGATCTTCGAGCGCATCTTGTTCGAGACGACGCCGGAAGGAGGGGAAGTGCCCTACGGGGCCAGTTGCGGCTACAACGTGGTGGCCGGAGGCCGCATCGTCGCTTTGGAGCTCGCCGCGCGTTACACCGGCGACGGCCGATACCGCTGGGCCGCTCACCGTCTCATGAACAATTGCCAGGCCCGTGATTTCCTCAGCCGGTCGGCCCAGGGGAGCAAAGGATTTGCCGATATTGCCGTGGCCAGCCTCATCTGCGACGACACCATCAAGCCGGTCAAGCCGGAGCCCGACTCGAAGCTCCTCACCCGCAAGGAGATCACCCGGGGGGGCCATCGGTTTCCCGGCTACGCCGGGGTGGACTGCGATATGTACATGACCCAGCGCGTGCTGCCCAGCAAGCTCGCCTTTCGCGCGGGATGGGAGCCCGGCGACCTGTACATGCTGGTCGAGTGTTATGTGCGTCACGATCCGCTCAATCCCACGGCGATCATCGGCCTGGAGCGCTACGGGGCGTCGATGGCCGAGATGGTCTCGGAGAAGTTCGTCTGCCGAGAGAATGCGGTCGGCATTCACGACCTCTCCGGGACGGCCACCTACTTGGGCAAGAAGAACTACAAGGGCGCCAAGCAACTGCCTACCGGCTGGGCCGGGATGGAGAGCACGGTTCCCGTGTTCTCGGACCGGAAGCTGGCCACCCATGCGCGAGTTGATGTGACGCACTACATGGGCTTCGAGGCCACTCAGAAGCGCGAGTTCCTCTTCGTCAAGAACGGCTTCGTCCTGGTCCGCGACGAGACGTCGCTCGACGATGCGTTCCGCGCCGAGATCGGCCCGACGTGGAACACGCAACATGCAGGCCGGGTCCGCGGCAGCCATTGGATCAACACTTGGTTCTCGGCGCACTACGGGGTCATTCGCAATTTGTCGGCGGAGGCCGGGGAGGAAAAGCTCTTCGACGTGCCGCCCTGGGACCTGCTCGTCTGGTACGCGCCGCGCGAGAAAACGCAGCTAAAGGTAGTGCCGGCCGACAAGATGCAGGCCGCGTCGCACATGTTCCCCACACGGTACGCCTGGGAGGGCAACGTCGAGCCGGGCACGAAGCTCCAGTTCGTCACCGTGCTGCTTCCGCACGCGCCGACCCGCGACGCCTCCGCGCTCGCGTCGGGAATTACCGTCTTGGCCGATCATCCCGGGCTGGCCGCCGTCCGAATCACGCAGGGGAACCGCTGCGAACTGGCCGTGCTCAATCCCCGGGGAACGAAAGTCGATCTGGACGCTGCCGCCGCGGGCCGCCTGTCGACCGACGCCCGGGCAGCCTATCTCGACCTCGTCGGCAACCGCCTCCGCCGGGCGATCGTCTTGCAAGGGACGCTGCTCAAGGTCCGCGAAGAAGAACCCTTCCGCAGTGCCGATCGCAAGGACTTTGAGAAAGACGATTGACCGGCGGTCGCGGCTTTGCGACAGGGTGGCCGGACCGCTTCATCCTGTCGCGGACGGTCGCCACGGAGTCCCCCACACCGCCTCGCCATCGACCACGGTCGAGCGCAGGCGAAGCCCTTCCGGGGCCGTCTCCTCGGCGTCGGGGAGCGGGTCGAACTGGATCAGGTTCGCAGGCTCGCCCGGCTCGATGCTGCCCGGCTCGAGGCCGAGGAGTCGGGCGGGATGATGCGCGGCCATCTCGACGGCCGTCTTCAGGTCCACCCCGGCGAATCGCATCACGTTGGCCACCCCAACGCTCAGCGGCAAGGACGCGCCGGCCAGGAGTTCCCGCTGCCCGGCAACCACGAGGCGCCCGTCGGGAAAAATCTCGACGTCACAGAATTGGCTTGCGTAGATACCGGGCGGCTGTCCGGCCTGGCCCGAGATGTCGCTCACCAGGATGCACCGCTCGGGCGTCTTCGCGCGGACGATGACCTTGACCAGGTCGGGCGGCAAATGATGCCCGTCGACGATGATACTGGCCGCCAGACGATCATCGGCCATCTGCGGCCAGAGGTAGTTTCGGAAACGATGGAGCGTAGGGTGCGACCCGTTTCCGAGGTGCGTGCTCAGCCGGGCGCCGGCGTCGACGGCCGCACGGACCTGCTCCGGGCGTGCCGAGGTGTGCCCGATGGCAACCACCACCCCCGTCGCCGCGACCCGCTCGATGAACGCCGGCGAATCGTCGTACTCGGGCGACATGGTCAGGATGCAAATCCGTCCGCCGGCGGCCTCCTGGAAGCGCTGGAACTCGTCCCAAACCGGCGCGTGGCAGTGCTTCTTGGGGTGCGCTCCACGGGCGCCGTCCTCCGCGGTGATGTACGGTCCTTCCAGGTGAATGCCTGGGATCCGGCGCGACCATCGCGGCGAGCTTTCGCACACCGAAGCCACCGTGCCGAGCGCGTGCTGTAAGACCGCGAAGCCCTCGGTGGTCACCGTGGGGTAGATCCGCGTGACGCCGAACGCCTCGAAGGCCCGAACAATCGAGGCAACCTTCTCTTCCGTCAAATCCGCGGAGCTGAACTCCTGTCCGCCGTAGCCGTTGACCTGAATGTCGAGCAACCCCGGGGCGATCCAGGGCCACCGTTCGGCGGGACCCGAGGGTACGGCGCCGGCCTCCAGGGGCACGATGCGAGCCACGTGCGGACCGAATGTCTCTACGCGCACCGGCTGCCCGGTGTCGTACCGTCGACCGAACAGTTCCATACTCGACCTCCGCGCCCACTCTAGCCGATCCCGGGCGCGGAGAAAAGAAGGGCCGTTAGTAGCCCCGTCCCGCAGGCATCGCAGGCTTCACGAGTACCGTGGTTGTCGTGGGACCGTTCCACCGGAAGGGAAGGTTCACGTTGCTCCCCGACCACTGCGGGGCCATTTGGGAGTGGATCACGTCGACACCCGCCGACGGCCGCTGGTTCGAGAACCCGAACCACCGCAGCGCCGTGATTCGCCGCATTCGCTCCTCGGCGCGGAATTCTGCCTTCTGGCGAACCGTTGCCTTCGGGTCCATGTACTCCTTCTGGTACTGCTCGTAGAACCACATGTCCTGGGTGGGAGCCAACTCGCCGGGGGAAATACCGATGCTCATCTTGGAGTCTCTGTTCTCGGCCAGGCATGGCACCACCAGGAAGAGCGACACCACGGGCAACGTCATCCACAGCCACTTCATGGGCACATCTCCTGCATTGGCTCCAAAGGATCGTCGTCGCGATCCCCAAACTGGGTGGCGTCGAGATACGCCGCCCGCTGATCGCACTCGTGAAAACGTTCCGGTTACGAAGACTCTTCCCTTGCCTTTTCGGCCATCGGCGGGGTTACGGATTAGAGAAGTTCTACGGATCCTGCCGAGTGTAACGCGATAGCGTTAGCTTGGGGTGTTTTGGAGGGCTGGAGAATAGTGAGATGATTGGGTCTTGGCATCGCCAAGTTTCGTGGGTTATGCGTGTATACACGTAACGCGACCGAGCCGCAACCAAGACTTCCGAAGTCTTGGAGACTTCGGAAGTCTGCGCAGCGCGCGATGATTCCTGCGGATAACGGTGTAGGGTGCCACAGGCCCCGCTGTCCGACCCCTATGCCAGTGGCCCGGCACTCACGGCGAAGAACTGCTCGTAGGCATGGATGCCGCCATCGACGACCAACACGTACAGCAACTCATCCTCCTGCCAGGCCGACACGGAGGTCTCCCCGGTCGAAAGCATCGGGCGCAACGGCACCTCTGCCGGTAGTCCATCCAGGGAGCACTCGGTCACGTAGAGGGTGGCCACCGTGCCCTGCGGCCCGACAACGTCGAAGGCGACGGCGCCGCGATTCAAGAAACCAGCGATCCAGCGCCAACGGATCTCCGAGAATCGCCGAGAAACCACGCTCGCCAGGGCTTGGCTGAAGGGGTACTGGGGCGGAGGCGCGGCCTTGTCCAGCACGTGGCCGCCTTCGTGCGTGTCGTTGAGGTAGAACTGGATCGCAACGTTGAGCACGTCGGCCTTGGTGAGATCGTCCGGCTTGGGAAGGGCACTCAGCACAAGGACGAGGATCGCGGCCGCCGCGGCCGTCAGACCACCGCCGACCAGCAGCCATCGGCGACGCAATACTCGCGGGGATGAGGCATCCGGCCCCGGAGATCCCTCGGGAGCCCGGCTCGCGGGAACGACGGCGCGGGAGGGGGAATGGGCCTCGAAAGGGACGGCTTGGAGCCGGCCGAGGATCCGGGCTTCCAGGCCCGGCGGCACCGGCACGTCGCGGAAGGCGTCGGCCAAGGCCGCGTCCAGACGCTGGAGCCGCCGATGGAGCCCCGCCAACTCGGGCGACGCTTTTAACTCGCGGGCCAACGACGCCA